>Ga0100380_10006553_pt1 | contig 11840 bp, 9 predicted proteins | sample CryGeymeta201504_FD_80417 | JGI IMG/M metagenome (GOLD analysis project Ga0100380, IMG submission 80417) | Groundwater microbial communities from Crystal Geyser aquifers in Utah, USA - Crystal Geyser metaG 2015-04 | ecosystem: Environmental > Aquatic > Deep subsurface > Groundwater | place: USA... | reverse complement strand
TTATATTTTTGTATACAAAAACAGTAGGAAAATATGTTCTTTGTTGAGTATTCATCAAATTACCACCTTCTAAAGAGAATATTCCATTAATTAATTTAAATGGCTTACTGGCACCTAATTTAATTTCAGGAGCCTGCAAGACCAGCTGGTAAAGCTGAATTGAGAGTGGTTTGGCTCAATGAATTTGGTATTACTCAATTTCAGGAATGGCCCACTAGCTAGTAGGTCTTATTGATGAGACGGGTACTACACTGCACTGCCACAGCAATCAACTTTTCCTGAGATTTTTGAGTCCAACCAATTCAATAATTTACCCAAAAAATCAAAGCAGCGACCGCTTGACTTTAATTGATCTGAACGAAATACACGATTAACAACTCTATATCTTGGCCTTCATAATAGTCGAGAAGCAGCAATACTGATAAAAACGAGATACACTATTTTAAAATCAAACCATGGACTTGTTAAAGAGAGAGTTGGAGCGCAAGAAGAAGAGTGTCCAACGGGCAAAATCATCCTCAGGCGGACGAAGATACATCAGAGCAAGTGAACTACGAAAACAAGAAGAAGATGAAGAAGAAGAGAATGCAGGCACAGCCGACAATTATCTCAAACGCAAGTATAGTTCTAAAACTGATAGCGATAATGATACTAACGAAGGCGATGTGTCATATCAGAAAAACGCAAAAAAGTCCCGTGATTATCGATCTTCGCAAGAGGACGACAAGCGAAAAAATAACGGAGAAGCAGATTCCACCCATTCGAGCAAAGCTTCAAACAAGATACAAAATTACTCCCAACAGGATAATACCGAGGGCGAGATATCTGTTGCGTTTAATCTTTCACCGGAAGAGGTGGCGCAACGATTGAGAGCGCTCGGCTATCCCGTGAAGCTATTTGGGGAGAGCGCACGGGATCTACTGAAACGTTTGCGCGATGCACTTGACGAGCAAAAAAATGTACAAGCGGGACTCTCCGAGATGGAAGAGTATCGGTTGGGCCGTGGTCACGGTATTCGCAATCCTTTCTTGGTAAAAGATCAACGAGAAAATGAAGAGGAGGCAAACTTGGAGGCGGCTCAAAGCACTGGGGCCGCAGCAAAAGTGAAAAAGGAAGATGCCGACATTGAAAAGGATGCAGAAGACTACGATTTAACCAAGGAAACGGATTGTCATAAGCGCATCTACAAATACTTTAAAGGGCTCATTAAACAATGGGAGAATGATTTAAATCAAAGACCCGATTCCATAAAAATGTCCGTTCTGGGTCGGAATGAATTGAAAACCATGAAACAATGCAAAGATTACATCCGGCCTATGTTTAAACTATGCAAAAACCGACGACTTGATGAAAGTATTTTAGTAAAATTGGATCGGATTGTTTCCTTTTGTCTGGAAGAAGAATTTGTAAAGGCTCATGGTAAGCCACTAAAGCGTAATCGTCGCCTTTGCTTGGGTTCTGTTCTTCGAAGTGGCCCTCCTTTGAGATCTTAATTCATTGGACACTTTTTTTGAAATTTTATTTCATTGCGCTCATTACAATTTTTTTGTTCTTCTTTTAATTCTTTTTTACAGACACGTATATTGATATTTCCATTGGTCGTGCAGCTTGGCCGATTGGAGTCACGATGGTGGGAATTCATGCTCGCACTGGGCGTGCCAAAATCGAATCATCGAACGTAGCGCACGTCATGAATAGTGAGCTCCAGCGCAAGTATTTGACCAGTGTCAAGCGGCTTATGAGTTATGCCCAAAAGAAGTCATCTGCGGATCCTTCAAAGAAGGTTCTCTAATTTTTTAAGTAATGTTACTACATGAAAAATTGTGGGTATTTGAATAGAATGCATGATTTTTGGTACGAGTTGCTAAACGTATTGGAAAAGTTATTGACAAACTTACGCGTAAAGAAAAGTAAAGTACAGCAACGCTGCTCTATCTTGTATCGGGAATATTCGACTCACTGGAAGATTTCTTACTTTCAACCAAGTATGTTCGTCCGTATAATGTGCGTTGAAGGCAAGATTTGCTGGTGTTGTCTTTTTCAAGTGTCATCGACTTGTCATCAGTCATCATTGAGAGACCCGCTACAGTGAAAAAGGGAAGATGGTGGTATATTCAAAAATAGTCCTCTTAAGGCGCATTCTTTCTGGCTTCTTCTCGAACTCGCTTTTTGTATTCCACCTTATTTTTCATAAAAAGGTCAAAGGCAGCGCTTTGAGCGGGACTGTTTGGATTTGGATCGTCAAGAAGATCTTGAATTCCCAACAAAATTTGTTTGATACTAATAGCTGGTCTCCATCCCTCTTCTTCGTTCAGAATAGAAAGACAAATTGTTCCCGATGGATACACATTTGGATGAAAGAGAGGAGGGACAAACTTGCCTGACGACCTCAGTGTAGTATGTCACGTTGGAGTTGGATAGTGTGAAACAGAGAGGGGCAGGTAGGAGTGGTGAGGTAAGAAAACGGCCCATGACATGCTCCTTTAATACTAAAGGCAAATAATATCAGATAATGCATACACTTGGGTGGCTTGGAAGGATAGTCCGTAGTGAATTCCATTGAGACCTATATTGACGAAAACATATCAAGATTGCTGCGGGTGAGAAATGCCAAGTTGGGATTTGGTTGGTCGGTGAAAGCTTGGAAACCACAACTACGAGTCTAAAAAATGACGCACCTTGTAAACACCTCCTTCCCAATCAGTGCCCTCCTTTCCTGTCATTTAATATCAATCGATGAAGAAATATGAGTTGAGAGTTCTATGGGTTGGTTTGCATTTTGTAGTCAAGGGTCAAGGCACCGCCAAATTCTTACCAGGAATGCCCGCTTCCCACTTCATCAGATTGCTGGATCCATCCCCGTTGGGCGTAGCTCGCGCGTAGAAACCAAAAGGATGATCTCTTCGCCACATTTTACGCTCCTCGGAAAGTCGTCCTTTTGCAATTCCGCCAGACATGTTTGCTCGCTTTTGTGAATCAACAAGTTGGATTATGAGACCGGAGAAACAAATTGTGAAACAGGTCGTCGTTGCGTTTTGCTGTCTCTCTGGAAAAGATGGACGCACACCTTTGAAACACAGTCAAGCCCATAACCAAAACTTTTCTGTAGTAGGCATCTTTTTCGCCCCCTCGTCGTCAACAACAAAAAATAATAATGTTAGCTTATTTTTTGTTTGAGTCAGCTGCTTTGATTAAAGATCGTCGCAAAATTCTCGTTTCGTCGTGTTCTTTCTGCGTTAACACTGTATCTCTGCAACTAGGTTAAGACCGAGACACTCTAACAAGCTTATCATAACGATTTCTTTGTTGAAAGATGGCGGCCAATAGATTGCGTGAAGCTATGAAAAACCTCCAATCGCAAATGGGCGGAATGGGAGGCGGCGGAGGTGGCGGCAAACGAGGTGGCGGAGGTGCTCAAGCCGCCGCCGCTGCTGCTGCTCGCAGTGTTGGTGCCATTGCCGTCGCTGGTGCATTAGGATACGGAGCCTACAATTCTATTTACACTGTTCAAGGAGGTCACCGTGCTGTTGTTTTTAACCGTGTCGTTGGCATGAAGGAGACTGTATACGGGGAAGGATTGAATTTCAACATACCATGGTTTGAACGACCCATTATTTACGATATTCGAACTCGACCCGTCAACTTGCAAACCTTGACAGGGAGTAAGGATTTGCAGATGGTCACCATTGCCATTCGTGTCTTGCACAAGCCCGATCAACATAAACTGGTTTGGATCTACCGAATGTTAGGACTGCGTTACGACGAACGAGTTTTGCCCAGTATTATGAACGAATGTGCCAAGGCTGTTGTGGCACGTTACAATGCTAACGAGTTGCTCACAAAGCGTGACCAGGTATCCAGGGAGATTTCGATCGATCTTCAGCAACGCGCCAAGAATTTTAATATCATTTTGGAGGATGTGGCCATTACTCACCTTAGCTTCAGTCCAGAATACGCCCGGGCTGTTGAAGCAAAGCAAGTTGGTATGTGAAGGAACGAATCCACTTTCTTTTCTTTGTTTGCTTGTTTATGTTTTGTGCATGTGTGATACTGCTTGAGAGATGGCGGTGTTTTGCCTTTTACTCTTTGACTTACGAAATCCAATCAACACACCACATAATATCGTATGACTACTATACGTATTTAACAGCCCAACAAGATGCCGAACGTGCCAAGTACATTGTGATTGGAGCCCAGCAAGAAAAGAAAACCATCATTACCAAGGCAAAGGGAGAAGCCGAGTCTGCTACTTTGATTGGTACTGCCGTCAAGCGAAATCCTGGATTCATGAAATTGCGTCGTATTGATGCCGCTCGTGATATTGCTGACATTGTGGCTGGAAGTGGAAACAAGGTGTACTTGAATGCCGATTCGTTACTCTTGAACTTGCTAGGAGATTCTGGCGACGACAAATTCGAAAAGTCCGTCAGTCGCAGATGGTAAATAAGATCGGGAAAGAGTGTAGATCAATGAAACGAATCATGTGTGTTGCAGAGGGTGTGCAGAGAGGCGGCATGTGGAGGAAGGTTATCACTTCCTACGACACGCAAGTATTAATGGAAATTGTTGAATGTTGAATTGAATCGGTTGATGTTTGCCCCTTCAGGTGAAGACTCCTAGGTTCATGAAAAATAAAAACTTTGTAGACAATCTAGAATCTATCTAGACTGTATTTGCTAGGTTTGTTTGCATGTTTTTGTTCAACTTCATTCTTCCGAAGATGACTGTCTTCTTCGCGGTGAGAAGTTGCTTATATTTACGCTCCGGAATCATGTTTGTAGCGAGTGCCCGAGAACGATTCACTGGCCAGTATTGAAATTGAATCCCTGTATCGCAATCAATATTTCGCAACTTTGCTGTCCCATCAATGTTGCACTGTATGGTACATAGGAGAACATGGAGGAAGTCATTAGATGGCAGACAAGTACAAATAGTTTGTGACACGTGTTACTCAGTATTCAGTGTGCTAGTATAATACTCCCTTCGCATTAATAGTAGCAGAAGGAAGCTTGCGAGCCTGCAGTATTTGGTCGCACTTTTCTATGAGCATCCCATCAGTTTTCCACGTACCAAGATGCCAAAAAAGTAATTCATCTCATTCAAAGCGAATGTAAATGTAAATCAAACGTCGCGAAATGTCAACTAAAATGTTTCAGTCGCAAGTCGCCAATGTTTATCTCATTTTCTAGGAGGACGACGAGTTGTCCTCACGGCTGGAAAAATGATTCAAAGATGCCTGCTGTCGCATCAGATCTCACCAAAATAAAGGTTCAGAAATGCCTTTCCAGAATCCCAACAGAGCCAGGAACTGTTAGGGGCACAGGAAACTCTATTTTGCCGGTTCTAAGCCGACTACTCCCTTCAAGACGTACTGGTCCGTAGCTGGGAGCGCAGGTATCGCCTTTCTAGAAAAGCAGGTTCATTCCAAAAATGAGCGCTGATGGATGTGAATAAATTCGGAAAAACATCCATTCCGTAAAACGGGTCTGATGCAGAACGCATGACCTTGCAGCAAATAGTACTCTGGCCCTTCAAGTAGGAGCATCGCGCTTTGAATTTTGAACGAAAAAATTGGCAATCGACTGTGTCATCGTAGCGCGGAATAGCTTTGCGGGGACTAGCATCAGCTCAAGTTGAGATGCTGTAAAACGGTATCAAAGTGCATCTTTATTAGATGTTAAAAAGTCCTTCCTCTTTGTTGCAGAAAACATGTCTATATAGGCTGACCGATCATAATTATAAATACAGAAGTAATAATATCCAACCACTTGGAGTTAAATAATACTGTGTGCTGCAGATGAGTGTAATTACTGCGTCTTCTCCTTGTCGTCAGCCTTCTTGGGCGTCGGTAGTAGCGTCAAAATAATGTATGCTCCAACACTCAAAATGTGGCCAAAAAAGTAATGACTCTTCCAGTTCGCAACTGCAGCTTCATATTGAAGAATGATAAAGGCTGATACCATGTATTCGACAAAAAATGATGTCAAAAACATGCAAAAAATTCCATAGGGACTCCATCTCTCGGAAGAAAAGTAAGGTGAAATCTTTTTTTTTGCCACGCGCTCACACATGGTCAAAATCGGAACTGACAAGAAGAAGAGATAGTAGCCTGCATGGAAATTAAGATGGTGAGCACGACAGTAGCACTATAGGTGAACAGGCAAATTCGAGGAGACGAGACACATGGCAACACAGGACAGAGCACCTTCCCTCGCGAGCAAAGTCTCGTAGCCATTAAACAATACAAGTCAAATCAATGAGCCTGCTTACCCGGGTAGAATCCGTGCCAGAAAGCGCTCAATCCATAGACAGCCATGAGATTTCCATTTGTTCGAATGTAAACATACTTGGTCAACCAAGCGGAGGTCTTCTTATTCCAATCGCGGCTCAAAGAGGATAGACTAGGGGCCGTCTCGAAGTCAACAATACTAACATTGTTAGAATTTCCCCATCCTTTCGGATTTCCTTTGTCATCGAATCCCTCGAATCCAGCATACCAAATGTTGTTGGCCCCCTCTGCGTTGGTCCAGGCAAAGTAGTACTTTTCACGGACCGCAAAGAGCGCGATCCACATGTAGGCGTACCTGTAAAGCCACGGTTTTTCCAAAAAATATTCCTGCACCAAGACCGGTGGGTTACCTTGGGGATCAATGGGATCCAAAAGAGGAAACATGCCTCCCATTACCACAAAGAGACCCATGCAGACAAGACTTTTGAGAAAAGGGATGAGAGTTGGCATGACGTTGCTTGGGATTTTACCCTTGGGGGATCCGTCCTCATTGTAGAGCAGAGTTCCTTCCACAGCATTGCGGTAGGTTGCATATTCGTAGGCAGGCCCTGCAAGAATGTTTGAAAAGGAAAAGCAATACCCAAGGTATTCAATCAGCCCTGGAACCTCTTTTAACGCAAATTTCTCACACTTTTTGGCAGCACGATTTTCAGATCCCTTTGCCAATAAATCTCCGTCGTGCAAGTTCCAAGCCTTTCGCGGCGCATAATGAATCATGAAATGTGAGTTCAGTGGGCAATTTGGGTCAACACTCGTACCACAAACCACAATACACAGTGTCAGTTACTTTTAGCTGCGCGTTGACGTACCATCATGTATAATTTTTGGGTCAGAACCATTTGAGCACTAGTAAAGTCCAGATCCCAGCCCAAGTAATTGATGTACTGGCGGTGTAAATGACCGAGGGTCATGTAGGACATAACAAATACGGGAACAGCAATTTGTAATTTGTTGCGGGGGACGATGAAAAACATGAGGTAGACAACCAGAGAAGTGATCAACTGGTGAATCCATTGGACTCCAATAGTAAATTGCAGCAGAAACGCTCCGAGAAAGAAGGAGAAGACGTGGCGGGCTCTGCCAAAAGGCATTATATTGAGAAGCATTCCCAATGGGTAGCAAAGCAAAAGTCCCAGAACATAAGTTAGCGTTTCAACGTCAAAGCCGACGGCTTCGGACATGGAAAGGACAATGTCATCCACGAAATTAGGCACTATCCATTCGAAAGAAAAAAGAAACGAAAATAAGGTTTGGAATGCGCTACTGGAATAACTTTGATTCATTTTGACGCAAACAATAAAAACAACGTACCAAGGACGACAGTGGGTTCAAAAACCTGTCCGAGAGCATAAATGTGTTCGAGACTCTTGTCGAGAAAGTTTGTCACTGCAACAGGAAGCTCCATGGTTGACAGTTTACAGCTATGAATAGAATTTAAAAAATTAGCAATTGCCGAGGAAGGCGCGAGTGATCTACAGTATTTTTTAGTAAGTCAGTACTGTAGTAGAATGATGTCGGGCTTGGCAAAGCATCTATGAAGTGGAAACAGAGTGCGTAGCTTGCTACTTTTTAGTAGTAGTAAAGCATCTCATTCACAAGGATTTGGGATGAGAAAGATGAGAAAGGGTGAGGCGGTGACGTTCGTTGTTGCTATTGATCCGGATCCGCGTGTCACTTGATTACTCTTAACTCCAGTAAAACTCATGACAGAAATCAATCCCGCTCGCATGTTACTGTACGGTACCTTTTTTGCGGAAAGAACGATTTGGGGTTTTAACTTTTAGAGTAGTAGACTACCTGGTAACTTCTTATTTATTTTTGTAGATTTTAGAGTCTACTAGCTAGCTAGAGTAGAGTAACAGGTACTAGTAGCTAGTACTAGTACCTGGTAGTAGTACTCCTAGCGAAAACTGTTGAGTACTCTGTAGTGAGTAAAAATAATCCCAGGAGTAGATGCAGTAAATGGAATGTACAGTACTACTCGATCGATTACTACTAGTAGGCTAGTATGTGCCTTCGAACATCAGGAATTTGGCTAGCCGGCACCATTACTAAGCGAGCATGAGCATGAGCTTAAGCTTTGAAAGTCAATACATCATCACAGCCATTGCCGTTGTTGCCTTCACCTTTTTTCATCCCTTGATCCTCAAGTTAATTGGAGTGCACATAATGAGTCGAAGAAGTTTAGAGATACCTCTCTTTCGGCCCGAGTTGCATTTCACCCGAAAGCAACTACCCGATGAAAAAGGATTTCCCCAATTCATTTTGCTGGGAGATGACATCATTGCTCATGTTTTATCTTTTGTCGCAGATGCTCCTTTTGAGAATGCGTCGGGTCTAGACCCCAACTTTGTCTCAACTTTGACGCATTCTTTGCCCTTTGTTAACAAACTTTTTCGGCGGTTACTACAACGTGATGAATTTTGGAAAGATGCCTTGATTCGTCGTGTATTGGCAGAACCATCGCTCTGGTACCAAGGTCTGGTAGCACTTCACGATGAGCCTGGTCATATTCCCAAGGATATCGAAGCAGCACATCTGATTGAAGAAGTAAAGACCAAGCTAACGGGTGTTAGCTATAAAGAAATATATCGCCGTGTGCTCAATGAGAAGATCCGATTCTCAGGTCCCATATTCTACATGGGACAGTCTATTACATTGGGACAGCCCTATGGCTTGCACCTCTTTGAACCAAGATATCGGCGCCTCATTGCGCTAGTAATGAGAGACTTTCCAGCTTCAGCCAAGCAGGGTGGTCCCATTGAGATTGTGGGAGGACAAGCACCGCCCATGTTTATCCATGCCAATGTGCATCCTTTATCGAGGGGATCGCCAGCTGTTCTCTGCCAAGTCATTCGCTGTGGTATAAATCCACGGGATGGCAGAGCCGACGTCTTTTTGTTGCCCACTGCCTATGTGACGATGGAGCGGATTTGGGAGCAGCCGAGAAGTGGGCATTTGTACCTTGGGACGTGCGCGAGAGTCGGCAAGCATGTTTCTGAAGATTTGGCCAGAGCTTTGCCATAGCAAATTTTATATGGCTGTATGCCATCAATAGATAGACAGAAAGAGACGGCGGTCAAAAATTGTCGCTGTGAGAGTAATTGAAATTGTTTAAATTTAAGTCTATTGGTTCCCACCACGGCATACGCCATGCCCGGAGATGCATTCCTTATGCACTCATAAATCACATTGAATACACATAATACACAAGTGAACAAATACAATACCAATTTTTTGCTACCACACGCAATATTTGATAGGCCTAACTGTTATTGAGTACTTTGACATCTCGTGTTCATGTAGTCTCCATTTTTTTATAACATTGGTGTACCGAAAGACTTTTATGGGCCAGATATGGCCCTCCTGTCGTGAGAGGGACACCATAATGACTAGATTATTTTGACAGAAGTTCTGGCAGAAGCCCGTTGGTCGTTTCCGATGCATCATAAGCATTGGCCCTTTGATTCTTCTCCACAGCGCCAAAGTCAGACTTCAAAATATCAACAAGTGCTGGAATCAGATATTTCTCTTCCAGGGGAATTCCAGTCTTGATGGGATCAAGAGAAAGGTGAGAATCCTCTCCGATTTGTCCGCCTACAAAGATGTTGCACCCGGGGACTGCAAGTTTCTTCCCGTTAACTTCCTTTCGTGCTGGGGCCCCCATGATGCCAATATCGGCGCACTGCACCTGGCCACAGCTATTAGGACAACCAGTCCAATGAATTCGAATTGGTTTGTCAACAGTTACAAGTTCCTCAAGCTTCTTAGCGAGTGCCTCGGCGTTGGACTTTGTCTCAATCAGCGCCAAGCCACAAAATTGTGCACCAGTGCAGCTCACAACATTTCCTTCAATAAAACCAGGGTTGACCTTGAGGCGACTCTCCCCGTTCAAACAGTCCTCCTTTAAAAGATTCTCAACGACAGACTCGTTCACATTAGGCAAAATGATGTTTTGCTCTACAGTCAAACGAACCTCTTCGCCAGAATATTTTTCGGCAAGATCCGCAATTTCGCGGCACTCCTTGAAACTCAAACGACCAGCAGGTACAAGGATGCCGATGCGAACCTTGCCATCTTGGGGTTGCTTATGGATGCCCACGAGTTCGCGGCGTTTGAATGTGTCATTAGGCGTAGGTTGGGTATTTTCTACCTTGACACCACGGTCATAGCTCTCAATTTCAGCAATCACAGCTTTTTTAAAGCCTTCGACGCCATATTTCTCCACAAGCCACATGAGACGAGCCTGTTGGCGGTTCTTTCTGTCACTTTTGTCACGGAATAGACGCAAAATGGCTTCCGAGAGAGTCACCACGGATTCACGATCGGCAGGGATCCACATGTTGGCATCAATGGCATGAGCAACGCGTTTGATTGACATGTATCCGCCAAGAACAACGTTGAACCCCATTTCTCCGGTTTTTTTATGAGCGACAGACTGGAGACCAATATCGTCTAAAGTAACAAAAGCAAATGATCATGTTAGAAGTTGAACAATCCTTTGCAGAGCGTAGGCAATGGCAGAAATGCTTACTGATATGTGTGTGGGCATAGTCGTCGCGAGATCCTGAAATAGCAATATTGAATTTACGAGGTAGATTCCCCCAGACAGGATTTCCTCGCGTTCCAGTGACAGGATCCAAGCAAATCAAGTCATTCAGAGCATTGCACAACTCTCGAGTGTCGACCATTTCTTGATCGTCAATTCCAGCCAGGGGGCTTCCCACAATGTTGCGTACATTGTCGAGCGCCGACTGGAATGATGTCTGGTTTCGTGCATGCAATCCATCGATAATTGCTGAAGCATCTTCCAATTTGACACCACGAAGCTGAATATTCTGCCGAGTTGTAATGTCCACAACCCCTTTTTCGGCACCATATGGTTCAACGCCTATGGGAGGTTGGAAAAGTGGCGAATATTCGTCAGAAACGAGGAATTACCAGCTACACTCTTTCGGCTTGTGTTTGTACTTACAGTCGGCATAAAATCGGAGATGATCCGACTTGATAATACCATTTGGAACTCTTAGACGCATCATGAATTGTCCAGGCGTGCGCTTTCCTCTGTGGAGCATACCCACATATTTCAGGCGGGTATCTAGATCTGCTTTTTCAACTTCTTCCCACGTCATTTCTCCCTCTCTAATTTTACGAGCATAGTCATAGACGTCAACAAAAGCAGCACAGCCGTCCTTCTCTAGCTTGATCTTTTCGATCGCATTTCCATTCTTGGCTCGTTCAATGGTTTCTTCGGGAAGAAAGTGAGCACCCAACGGCTTCTCGACTTCGGGTTCTGCGGCGACGGAGAGACGTGTGGTGAACATGGCGCCAGTATTGGGGATGAAACCGTGAACAGTGTTGCTAGAAAGGGTGGCAACAACTGCAATAAATGCGAGGTAAGTGGATCCAACAAAATAAGGCATGGTTGAGGTAATCATCTATCTTTTGTCAAGAAATCAAAATGTGACGAGAATTTAGATTTTGAGGTTCGTCAAAAATGAGTTGACGTCATCGGTTCGACATGCTACCTGGTACTGGTACTTTTTCCGCA
>Ga0100380_10006551_pt1 | contig 11841 bp, 23 predicted proteins | sample CryGeymeta201504_FD_80417 | JGI IMG/M metagenome (GOLD analysis project Ga0100380, IMG submission 80417) | Groundwater microbial communities from Crystal Geyser aquifers in Utah, USA - Crystal Geyser metaG 2015-04 | ecosystem: Environmental > Aquatic > Deep subsurface > Groundwater | place... | reverse complement strand
TTAGGAGCGAAGGTCTTGGATGTGAGAATATTTAGTTTAGGAATAGTTCATTGTGTTGTTTATGGCGTAAATAATAATAACTTGATAAAACCTGGAAAGTCATTCAATACATCACTGTCATATATCTTGTTCAAAATCAGAGAAATGAAAATGTTTACGAATCTGTCTTTGACGTTTATTAGAAATTTTACATCAATCATATGATTTTTTGTTGTTCATTATTAAATTATATATATCATTTGATTTGTCACACTTACAGCACTAATTACCCCTAGGGGTGTATGCTAGCTAAAACATCTTCTATCATTGCTGCGCAATGCGGAAATTTATCAATAGCATATTTCAATATTTTTTCCTCCTCTATTATCAACTTGCGAACCGCCAATCCACAGTGCTATCTCATTATTGTGATACTACACGCCACCCAAGCCACATAGTCCTCTTTCAATTGCTCAGTTTATAACTCCAAGCAGCCAACAAGCAATCTCCCTACTCCAGCGTCTGCCAACTCTCGAATTAGCTCGCCATCGTCATTCATGAAATGCATCAAATTGATGAAAAGTTAAGCAAGTTAAACTTGGAGTTCGGGCAAATGTGGATATTTTAGAGGCAGGGCAAACAGTTTATGTATCATGAGTTATTTGAGAATAGTGGCTGTGATGATGAAGTCGTTTACTAGAAGGTTGTTCAGCAGGCGGATTGCCAGGATGAGTACCACTGGAGAATGATTCCCCAATAGAAAGATTGAGCTGATCGCAAAAACTATTTGATGATTGATCATACAGTAGTAGAATCTGGCATCCTCCATAATCAGAGTCAACTGGATCAAAACCCTTAAATAACCAGTCAGCAACTCATTCTCATTCTCCTCCAGGGCCAATTACGCAGTCCTTCCGATCAACTTTTTTATCTGCGCATGGCCAGATTCAAACAAAGATTCTATTATTTACACTTTCATATAGTTCAGGTCCCTAAGCTCGTAAGGGTCCACATTTTCCTACTCCTCTTCATCAAATTTTGTAGCCAAAATGTTGTAGGTTGTTGCTAAGAGCATCATTTCACCGTCCGAGTCCCATTCGTGATTCCAGAGCAAGTTGAGGGCAGTACCGAGACTGTTGCGTTCTACCACGTTGATCCTCTTGAGATATGTTCCTAGTCTATAGCAGTAGTCGAGAGTGGCTGTCATTATGATGTTGTAGGGAAGACTGTCACGGTGCTTGGATGAGAGAATTATACATCCATCTAACACTGGAATTAGACTTTGGCTGATTATTTTCTCTATGATTTGAGGGTCTCCTCCTCTGACAAGCAATTTGTTGATAATTGTAACAATGGTGCTCCAATTCCCCATATTCAAATCGACCATCTTATCAGCAATATCTCTAATCTTATGACTCAAATACGGCGCCAATACTTTTCCCTATTAATTTAACAAATCCAACAATGCATGGCAGGACTGAGGCAGATCTTTTAGCATCTAATCCACTTCATCTTGAAGTGGATGGTAAGGTACTTTATTTATCTATTGGACCATTTGCTATCGGATTTGGCTAAAGTAAGAGTTCAGGTGTTGTTTGCGGAGGAGATGATGGAAGGCTTGTTTTTTCAGCTGAATGCCGCCTTTTTCTCTGTGCATTGGCTGTACTAAATTATACGGTATTATTATACTGACCAACAGTCCAAACAATCATTCTTTTATTTTTTCAGTCTACTCAACGACCCTCTCAAGCTCACGCTTAAATTTGTAACTTAGAAAGACGCCGCTAACTGTGAAAAAATCAGTGTAGAGCAATTATTTGTTGCCCAAAACACGTTTTTCATGCATGGTCTCTAACGTGTAATTTTGCTTATCTTTACCGATTCTGATGACTGCGGTGATGATTTTGTCTCCCAGGTTATACTAACCGACCTGATTTAATATATGGATACTGTGTTTCCCTCAGCGTTTTTGACGGGGGACTGTCGTCCATAGATGTAGCTGGCGACATGGTAGAAGATGACTGAAAAGATGAGAAAATAGTAGTTAGAAGGCCAAGGCCAAGGTCCCCAGTGCGAAAGATACCCATTGATAAACAGTAACACGCCAAGCAAACATTTGAGATAGAACTTGCTGCGGTTGATCTTCCACTTTTTGCCCAGCATGTCCTCAGCAGCCTCAGTAAATACACTAGCGATCTCGTACTCATCGAATCTGTTGTGCAATTTTTTCTCCTCACTCATTGTTTTATATCTTAAATTTTTATGCTTCTCACACATGGCACGTATTTGAGGATCTTTGCCTTAATGTGTAGAAAACAAAACAAAAAGGCATTTTTCTTATGGTGATGAGAGATAAGAAAATGACATATAATAAATAGCATCGTGGGAAGGTTTTATAACATTTGTAGGGTGGATCAGATGGTGGGCAATTTCCACTCGGGATCACGCATGGCAATCTCTTCAGCTATTTTGTCCTGGGGTTTCCATAAGGTAGAGGTGCAGTGAGGATTGCGGCCAGTGTCGAAGGGTCGCAGATCTTCAGGAATGTTCAATTGATCGTTGGAGATGGCACCTTCTGTGCTCCATTCCAATTCATATTCGAACCAGGTGTTAGGTACGTTGAGATCCAGATCACCAGTTACTTTGAGAGGAGGATCAGCCCAGAGGAAAATTTCCCAATGATAGTCAACAGCATCCAAAACAGGTGCGAAATTGACGTTGAGTTGTGAAAGATCTTCGAAGCACATGGAATTATGGAATACCTCAACTTTTTGTCCCTTAGAGTTGGTGACAACTTGTCTGGCGACGTAGACTCCATTGGGTTGATACTCAACATCGAAGCCCATATGATAGGTCAACCAGGCATATCTCACTTGCTCCATAGGAGTCAGGCCCATCTTGACAATAATTTCGACTTATCTTCTAGTGATCTACCTCAAACAATTCATACTCCTGGCACTCTACGCATGACCTCGTCCACATCCATCTGGCAATAGTGCACATCTTTGCCCATAGTGAACTGATCGGTGAGCATGCGGATATCTTCAATAGTGTATGAGCCATAGTAAGAGGGCAGGGGTCCGGACTGTCGGACAGGGTTGACGTGCCTCATGTTTCTGACGGGAGGCTGCACAATCTTATCTTGATTTTTGACGGTATGGTATATTTCTTTATTGGTGGGGTAGCTCCTAGGGACGAGGTAGTCCTTGTAAAGGTAGGGATTGTAGGGTCCAGCTGCATAGCTATCATTTGATACCGAAGCCGCTGAAGGCATACTTGGATGTGAAGAGCAAGCTATTAATATTGCGAGTCACGGCTCTCATCAAAAAAACTATATAAGCTCATCAACAGGCGAACATACATCGATAGAGCAAACAGCCGCAAAAATAATTCCCATACAGGCATCATTCATCGGAAGCTGCAGTTTGTTGGTTAGCCCATGTATAGCCGATAATTAGCACAAGCAATATCCATAAAGCTATTGCCAAGTGATAGACCAAGTAAAAAACTGACCACACAGAGCGACCTTTGCACGACTTGTTGAACACGCAGAAAAGATGCATCAGGAAGATGATGATTAGCGTGATCCAACTCAGAATGGCGCTGTGGGGGCCGTAGTAAAAAGGAGGGTAGATGGAGACCATCGCTGCCTAAGACCAGACATACTGCAAATAATGAACAAGTAGAAGACTCGTGAGGTCTCGAGTAATTTTTGCTTGACGCGGTTGCGTTCCTTGTCTTCTAGCTCAAGAGCGAATGTCACCACTATTTGGAAAGCATAATGAATCTGCATGAGAGACGAGTTACGAGATATGCAAAGAGAAGGGATATTCCTGTGGCGATGACGGTCGATTTAACGGAGGAGAGACTTTTGTCGGCAGTTGGGACGACGTAGAAGCTCGACATTTGAATTGATTTATGATTATATCTAACCTATAAATCAAAATCACAGACTGTATAGCTATGAACAATAAAAGGGTCTGCGCAATTACTCCTACTCTAAAGTCGACTTCTTCATCATCGGTTTCCGAGCTACTTGCTTCTTCAGAGCAGCAAACTTCAGCTCTAAATGAGCCTTGGGAGGTTCCTTTTCTTATTTCACTACCTATCCGTTGGTTTTCATATTATGCCTTAACTTCACTTTTTGATGTGGTACCTCCTCACTTTTATCAGCCTCTTCAACCAGATAGTTCCAAAGATGCTCCTTGACTATTTTCTTAGCTTACTGTTCATATTTTTTCGCTTAATTGATTTCTTGCTGGTTGGTTTTTATTTTTTTCTGATACTCAGAAGTGATTTCTTGGAGTTCATAGCTTTTCTTTTTGAGTTTTTCGTTGAGTTCGATGATTGGCAAGTTATCAGCATAATATTCGGCCAAATTATTGAAAATACTCTAGTAGTTCTCGCACTCATTGTGACACTCAAACAGCTCGCGACCTATCTCATTGATTTTATTGTGAAGGATAAAGATTCTTTCTTTGTAACTTGGTGGAGAAAGTAACTCTTTAGCTTTTTCACTCTTGCTGAACTGCGAAGGCAGGGCCTAGATATCTTGTTCCTGTTCTTTGACTGGAGTCTGAGCAATTCTATCAATTTCTTGTTCTTTGACTTTCTTAGCTCTCAACTCCACCAGGATTTTTCTGGCATTATTCAAACCTGCTATAAAGGGTGGCTCCCTATCCTGTTGAGTCATTTTGAATATGGTAATATAATATTAAAAGTGAGATAACTGTAACTACCGACATCAGAAGATCTGGTTATTGACACCTTTGCCATTGATAAAGTTGTAGAAAAGTTGATAGGCTGCTTTTGGTTGGTTTTAGGGAACCATGTGACCTGCTGCTTTGACAGTTATTACTGTGAGATTTTGGTCATAAGCTTGGTAGAAGCCAGCGTGTTGCTCTTTGACATTCCAGGAAGACCACTCTCCGGCCTTGACTCTGTTGAGTTGTAATATATTTTTCTCAGTGTCGGTGAAGGGCACCTGATCATCGAAATCGCCACTGAATAGCCATACTCTTATTGCTCCGTTAATGAAGATACGTTTGTACTCATTGATGGACCCTCGCATGGTGACGGTGTAATTGAGATGTGCGCAAACAGACCATTGTTTGTTGATATTTTCGACGTGATAGGCATATTTATTAAGATTCCAATAGCTGATGAGTCCTCGATCTGAAGGACAATCGGGAATTTATTCCAGTCCTTGACCAGCTTCTCTATAAATATGAGTTTTTGAATATTTAGAGAAGGGATTGTAGAGGACGTTGCTTAGTCTTCTTTCTTGGAAACTCTGATGGCATGTCTCATAGATATCTACATCGATTCATGTGTACTGTAATGATTCATGAACACCTGAAGGTAGCGGATTTAATATTTTGCGAATCTGCACCTAGGAGAAGAGTAATCTTTATCACAAGCATTCTGGTAAATGCCTCTGATTCGATCAGAGACAGTGTCGTGGGTGATCAGATACTACATTTGTGATTTTTCAAGCGAGTCATCTATGAAGTTCATGACTCCATTGCCAACCATGATTCCTTTAATGTTAATATACTTGTTCTGCTAATTCTAGTTGTTCTCCATGATCAAAGTAGTGACATCTGGGATGTACTTTCCAGCATAGGACTCTCCTGTGATCTAAATGTCTAAACAAGTACGAAAAGAGAACTGTTGGCAAATTATGATGCTTTAGTGAATAGGAAATCTTTTATAGCTGCCAACAGGTCTTGAGCTGTCTATTCATCAGTCCATTCATAAGTAGTGCTTTCTTCAGTTGAAAAACCGACGATAGCTGGACTTTCCAAAAAAAGCATATTTGCTGCGTTGGTCCATGCGTAGGGATTCTTTGTCAATAAATCACCCTGAGTGTAAGTATTACCTATAGTGTATGGTCCCACCTCAGTCAACAAACCGATTAGCGAGGAGCATCCAGGTCCTCCGTTGAGCCAAATGGTCAAAGGGACACTTTTAGGATCCTCTACTGTGGATTGTGCATAAACATAGTGCATCTTTCTACCAGTTTTAGAGGTGTCAAGAAATCCAGAGTAAATGACAACGTCGTGCATGCCCTGAATTAGTGAGGAGTTACGGGTGGTGCTGATACTTTATCAGCTTCGGGGAGGGAGAAGGCGAGCGCTAGAAGAAGTAGAGTGATGACTAGTTTGATCATTTATCTATTGATATCTATTTATAAGGATATTGAAGGGTTTGGATAGCGAGAAATATTGATTTAAATAATCTGAATCAGGCGTTGAGTTTCTTGAGGGTTTCCTTTTCTCTCTCAGCCTCGGCTTTTCTGAACTTGATCTCGCTCTTGTAGCCTCTCTTGAATCCACCCCAGGTCTTCTCAAGTTCCTTGTTATCGTTGAAGTGGGTTCTGAAAGCGGAGGCGAGGTTGTTAAGCTCACCCTCGTCTTCCTTTCTAACTTCGGTGAGGGCGACGCAAGTAGCGTTCTTTTGGTGGACGAGCTTTCCAAGGGCAGCTTTTCCCTTGACGAAGCAGTAAGGGATGTTGAGCTTTTTGCAGAGCTGGGGCAGCCAGACAACGATTTCGATGGGCTCGACGTTGTTGGCAATGACGACCAGCTTGGCCTTTTTGTCCTCGATCAGTTTGGTGACGTGATTAAGTCCAAACTTGAGGTGGTAAGGCTTGGGGTTGTTGACTTCCTTTTCTGAATAAAGGGAGAAATACTCTCAGCTCTCAACTTGGCCTCGGAGGTCAATCGAGCTTTGCGCTGTTTAGCGTCTTCAGGAGAGTATTTTTTCAACAACTTGAACAAAACGTTGGCTGCGTTACTTAAGGATTACCTTGGTTCTTATCGAGGGTTCTGCTGAACTGGGCAATGCTAGGGGGAACCTTGATTCTGTTGAGGAGGATTCTTTTTTGTCTCTGGAAGATGATGTATTTGGGCCACTTGACGAACCTAGTGAGGTTGCGTCTGGGCAGAACGCTGTTGCCGATTCTGAAGTTGCGAGGGCGTTTTTCGAAGAGAGGGTTAGTCTTCTTCTCGACCTTCTTGCCACCTTTTTTGACTTTCTGTCCTTTTCCCATTCTTGGCTTAAAATATTATATTAAAATAAATATATTCAATATCAACTTATGCACCCTCAATAGCACTCCTCACTTCTCCATCTCCCACCATCCTCCTTTTCAAGGTCTTACCTTTCTCTTATTATCCTTAAATCCTCATCTTAGATTTCCACTCTCCCCATTCTATTCTTCTTCTTGAGTGTTTTATTATAACTGCATGATAAGTGAGCAACCAATCAAGAAGCGAATCGTATAGATGTCATAATGCAGGCCAATCTGAAGGAAGGGATTGTGGAGGCGAGAACAGCCAATGCAGAGTCGAAAAAGGTGCTGATAGTGATGGAGAAGTAGTTGAGAATTTTGGAAAATCGTCTACAGGACCCTTTTCTGGTGGTCAAGAACTACTTTGAAGTAGCAAAAGAGACCCTCCGTGCATAGTTCGACAAGTAGTCCTATCTGTTCGAGGAACAGAGCAATTTTCTTCAGGAGCAAATCCACCAAATGATCGACGATAAGTTGAAGGCCCATCAAAATTGCCTCATCCTTTATTAAAAAATACGCCATTTGACCGAAGATATCGGATGAGACTCATTTGTATCATCTTCTGTTACTCTTAAATCATCAGTATCAGGCTATAAATATCAGGCTTATTGGGCAGCAGGACTGGCTCTTTAGGGGAGTTCGGTTGCCTGGTTGTAGCGATCATGCTCGTACATCGTGATGTATTGATTGACAAGCTCGTTAACTTGACTGTTGATCTTTTCGGCCAGTTGTCTGCGAGCCATTCTACGGAAACAGACCACCAGAAAGACTCCGAAAGCTAGTGTCAGAACTACAACGAAGATGATCCAGGTGCCTAAACTGCTCTGCGGTTCAGCCACATAGCCTGAGCATCCTTCAGGTTGGGTGTCCAAGCTATCACAGATGACCTCATAGACCTCAAATGGCTATAGATTTCCCCTATATACGATGCTATTGATGACGACGCTGGGGTAGTATACAATAGAGTTGATGACTCTCTGGTCATGCATATCTCGAAGCACTGGATTATCCTCGGTTCCAAAGCCGGCCATCGCAGCACTTTTGATTTATTTGGCGTTGATGCCGAGTTTTTTCATGATCTTGTCAGAGCACTCCTCTACAACAGCTAGGTCGTCACAAGTATCGTCATATTCCATTACATATTTCCACCACAATTGCTGATTTTTCTGGAAGATGAAGTATTGCTTTAGCTGTTCCATGATCAGCAGTTGACCTTTGTTCTCGACTCCCCAATATTTGTAGTCCGAACGACAGTACAAGCCATTATAGAAGCAATCAGAGGAATCGCAAGTGGGACAATATCTTGTGGGATAGGCTATGCTGAAATCGACTGTATAAGATATATAATACCATGCTAGCTAATTTTGTTGAAATAGGGCTGAAGTTGCCTCAGAAACACGAAATTTTTATGTTCGGTGATGTCCAGCCATACACTCAGTGTACTCTTCTCCCTAACAGTCAGCTCGAAAGTGACAGAAATTACCACACTGCTAGTCTTTAGAGCTTGCAAAATCTCCTCGCCATCTTTTTCAGAGATGAGAATGGTGGGGATATGCACCTGGGCTCCTCTGCCATCATCTACCATGATCAATCTCTCAGGGTTCTAGTCGATGTTGTCCATAATGACTGCCAGCTTGCCACCTTCTTTTTGTACATTGATCGATTTTTGGGTGAAGGTGCAATCGTTCCTTTAAACCAATAAGATATGTTTGCTTGTTTAGGAAAAAGGCAGTTACTAGTAGACGCAGTCCTCAAGGACTGAAGGAAGTCCGAGCTAGCCAGAGATTGTTTTGCCGTAGGGTACTTCACCGTAGTTAGCAATTGAGTAGGGAATTTAGCCTGAAGGGTATTGTTTTTGGAAGTATTCGACGAGGGTTGGTGGCGCCTGCACTGTCAGTTTGGAGGTGCTGAAGGCGAGTAGAGTAATCAATATCGGTAGGAGCATTGAATCTGAGTTAATATTATGGCAGTCTATTTCTGATATCTAAACATTCAGCCTTTCAGCAGCAAGCTAGATAGTTCAGAAATATTTTCTGCCATCTGGCAGGACTGCTTTCAGTTCACAATCAGCCAATACAATACATACAATACATTCTGCTTATCACTCTTTATCTCACAACTCGGAGTTGATGAGAGAATTACTGTTGAGCGTAGACATAGCATACACTGATACCATGCACTGTATGGTATTCTTGCTTTTTTCGGCCTTGTTAGCAGTTTATTTCGGCCAGGCAAGGGTGAAGTGCGAGTCCAGCCCTGTGTCCCAGATATTGCTCTGCGATATCACCACATTGGCTCCCTTTCTCTGCATGATCATGGTGTTAACCAAATATTTATAGGGTTTCTGCTGTTGGACCAGTTTCTCAATTATGAGTTCGTTGATACGATTGATCCAATGTGGAACTTCTTTTTCTTCGTACTGTTTAGTACCGAGTTCTGCTTCAACCGTTTCTTGGATAATTTTTTAGATCTCGTCGTTGGGTAAAATAATCTAGTCCATTTATTAACCTGACATTTTTTTTTTTTTGTAACTTATTCAAATTATATATCTGGTACAACCCACTCCATTACTAAGCATTAGTCAAATCAAAAGAGCAATATAATTACAGATCACTCTCTGAGATAGATATACACTTTATCCTCGGACCGATAACCTACTTTCTGCCTTTTCAATTCTTCCTGTTCCTCACTACAGAACCTTTTAATCAAAAAGTATTTGTATGCATCTCTCTCGATAATGATCGATATCAGCAGAAAGGTCATGTGCATTCCGAAGACGAAGGCCATCATTGCATAAAAAATGACCGTCAGGCTGATCAGTTGTAAAGAGCTGTTATACTTTGTGGTGAAGTTGATCAGACTGAGAAAGAGGAAAAGCTTGGCTCCTTAGGTGAGGTAAAAGTGTGCACGGATGTATTTCCGTTCGTAGGGTTAGCAGTATATAGCGAGGGAAAGATATAGTGTATGCACGATGCAAACAGCTACGATTGCCCCCAAAGGACTGTAGTATATGAGAGTGATGACCATGGCCAGGAGGACTTTTTTAAGGCAGCTGATGAACCAGAAATATTTGGTAATGGTCTTGTAATTGGTCCTGATGAGGTATATGGTAGGGATGAAGCTTGTATCACGCATCCATTCAGGTTTAATCATTTCCTCTCTAGCTTTCAAGAACAGCAAAGTGAGCAGCACTATTTCACCTGCCAGGAAGACAGCTGAGAAGAAAGCTCCGGTTGTTGCAAAATCAGAGCTGAAGGTCAAATTGCCAATTTGAGTGAAAATATTAATGTTGATCTAGATCAAGGAGAAATAGAAGAAAACGATGAGGAAGTTGAACCAAAGTATATTGTATATTTTGTTGACTGTGCAGTATAGCCCGCATTTGCCTTAATCAATTTCTTTTTTCTCCAGCTAAAAGACATGTTGAGATTAGTCGATACTGAGCTAGGATCTATTTTCTTTAATGCCGGCTTTGCTACCATCAAGCTCTTTTCGGACCACTTCATAATCTCGATGTTTTTTAAGCCAGTTCCTCCAGAATTTGATTCCTACAGCAACTGCCAAGATACACACTACAACAATGATCCATGTAAACTGGTTCCCGAAAAAATTAGCAGTCTTCAGTAGCAACCGATATTTTCCATAAATATTTTGTGCATCCACTGTAACCACACTGCTATCGGGCAAAATGACATAGAGAGACCCTTCTGCCAAATTTTGAAAAGTGTATGAGCTGATATTGAATCTGTAGAGATAGGTGAGGAAGGGGTCGAATTGCTGCGGAAAGTACATGTTGATGAAAACAATTAGGGATAGCTCCTGAATATCTTCTATTGTTTTGTAGAGAAAATATTTTTGTCCTTTGGCGATGACTGCGAAGATTGCCAAAATTAGGGTGGCTACAATGAAGAAAATTATAAGAAACTTCGAGGTGAAATTTTGACTTGAGGATTCTGTGCAGTTCCCGTGTTAATCCTCATCCGAGCTATTGTCGCAATAGCACATGCCATAGATAGGAGAGAGATTTTTACCCCGATAAGCGTTACAAGTGGTGCATTGGTAGTAGTTAGGTCCTGAGCAGGAAGCACAGGAGTAGTGGCATTGACTGTGTGCGAGTGCCAAGAGGAGAATTACAACTAGAGGGAAGATGAATCTCATTGTTTAATAATATATTATGTCATATTTACGCGATCAGGAATAGCTATAAGTAAAGTCCATATCTGTTGGAAAAGTAGAATCAGAATACGAGAGTATGTAACAATATCGTATAATCTGCCAAAATTGCATAATTTTAAATATAAAGGAGTATGAACTCTCCTATAATCAAAAAGCATCAGCATAAAAAATCAAATCTCTCCTCCTCTGAAATGCCCAAAAATATGGATAAAATATTCACCATCGAACACATCATCCAAGGTACCAGGCTCAAATTTAACGATATTGTTACCATCGAATGCCCGAAAGAGATGGTCATGGCACTGGTATCGCCTCGCAACATGGTTCCAGGAATGGTGTCTAACAGTGATGGCAATGGTCGCTTTTGTCTCTTCTAATTCGTTCCAGTGTCTACCCTCCAAGACTAATCGGGCAGATAAGTGCAAGTAGGCGAATCACTGTACATCCGTAACAAAGAAAGTGGTATGTATCTAGCCACCGAATCAGAAGTTTTAAACGAGTTCACCCATGTAAAGTTGAATCTAAGGGTAGTTATATTTCCAAGCTGAAAAAGATGAGCGTTGTCTGTTTCGCCTTTAAAAGGAGAAGATATAGGGAGAGATACATAGTCA
>Ga0100380_10006543_pt1 | contig 11845 bp, 7 predicted proteins | sample CryGeymeta201504_FD_80417 | JGI IMG/M metagenome (GOLD analysis project Ga0100380, IMG submission 80417) | Groundwater microbial communities from Crystal Geyser aquifers in Utah, USA - Crystal Geyser metaG 2015-04 | ecosystem: Environmental > Aquatic > Deep subsurface > Groundwater | place: USA... | reverse complement strand
GAGTTGTCAGCTACTTGTCTAAGGATTTGCACTGTTTGCTGAAGTCAACCTTAGCTCGGGAAAAATATTTATCCAGTTGGGATTTTAGTTGCTCCATGAATTTGCCATTGAGTGTCTCGAACTGTTTATTGTAATTTTCCTGCTGCTTTTCTATCTTTTCTAAATATGCTGGAATTTTGGCTCTGATTCCACAATCATCTTTTGAATTCATTGTTAATAATAAATGCAACAGTTTTTAATCATACCATCAGAATCACAATGTTTTCTTGACAGTATTTTTATTGATTTTTTAATTAACTCTTGTTACCTTTTATAATTATCACAATACCCATAACGACGAATGGAGACCTAAGAAGGCTAAACCATCGAATTTGTAAACCTTAATAGATTCAGTACAAAATCAAACTGATGGAGAAAGACCGAGAGATTAGCAATTTTGAAGCCAAGCTGAAAAAAATTGAGTTCAAGCATTCACGTGATCTGAAGTAGGCTAAAATGTCTGAGGAAAGGGCTCAAAATTTATTGAAGGAATAAAAGAACAAGAACGATAAAATAACAAAGCAAGCCAAAGAGAATCAGTAACAAAACAACCTGCTGACCATCAGAGTCAACGAGATCAAGGAAGAAAAAGAAAAGTAAGTAGCTGATGTCAGGAGCCAATACAACAAAATCAAACAATAAATCAGATCATACTAACGAATACTACCAACCCATACCTTTCTGCAGGATAGCAATTTGAGTATTGAAGAAATTCCGCCATATGAGGATATTTTCTTCAATTTGAAGGATAAAGTGGCTCAGTACGAGCAGTTGCAGCAAAAGTTGTTGGCCAGCGAGCAAAAATATGAGGAGACAATAGCTACTCTCAAGCAAAATGAGGAGCTGCTTAAGGAAAAGAAACTATAGATATAGGCCAAGCTAAAAGAAATGCTTCCGAAAAGTCTATAATACTAACAACAAATCAGCGAGCTCAAACAACAAATTTAGCAACTGCAATATGATCTGAACGATACTAAGAACGAATTGTAGATTCAAAAATCACACAACAATTAGCTTGAGGATGAAGTCAAGCAAAACGACCTCAAAATTGAACAAATTTCACAAGCTTTTACTGCTGAGGTGCATAACAAAGAGGAATAAATCAAGAGTCATTATACAGAGGAGATATAGAGATACGAGGATTAACTCAAATCAATGGCTTCTAGGTTCGAGATCAAAGACAACATGTATATGTCGCAGATGCACATAATGGAAGAATAAAGCAATCTGTTGAAGGTGAGAATGCAGGAGGATAAGGAAAGGGCAAATTAAGCTCTGGAAGCTGCCAAAGAAGAAATAGACAACATTAAGGCATAATACGAAAAAGAAAAAAAAAGATGTGTGGAAAAGGAGTTGCTGATTGAATAAAATCAAAGGAACTTGATTGAGGCAGGAAGGTTAAACGAATCACAAGAGGAGAAGATTACATTGCTAGAGAGTAAGATAAAGGAACTCAATGAAGAGAAAAAATAAAAGTTAAAAGAAGTTGAGGAATAATTCCAAGAAAAATAAAGTGAACTTGAGGAAAAATATCATAAACTTTAGAACTAGTTCCAAGCCCTCAAGGATGAAAGGCAAAGTTTACATGAAGAAAAAGAACATTTGCTAGAATAAATCACTCACTATCGAAACTAGATGGCAACCAAGAATCGTTAATCTGGAGACAAAAGTAAAAATCTTGAAATTCCTTCCAACATCGGTGAATACTTTGAAAAGTATAGAAAAGACTCAAGCCAGTTTAATAAGTCAGAAGAAGACCTTCAATTCATAACAGTTGAAAAAGATACTTTGGTCAGGGAGAGGACCAAGACCATGGAACTCGCTCATAAAACAGAAGAGTATGAACAATAAATAGAGCAACTTAACAAAAAAAACCAAGAGCTAGTATAGAATAATGGCAGGCTTGAAGAACAGCTCAGATAGCAAAAAAGTACAATGAGCAACCTTCAGACAGAGTCAACTACATCAGTAACTAAACTATAACAGTCAAAGAAATAGTTGCTTGAAGAAAAATAGTTATTGGCAAAAGAGAAATAAAAATTATCCGGTGAAAATAATTCACTTAAAGAGAAGGTAGCACAGTTGACAAAAATCATAAATGAAAATGAAGAGAAAGTGTCAGGAAGTACCAAAAAGACAAACTTGCAACAGACTAAAATAGACTCTCTTGAAAAAGAGAACAACCTTCTGAACTAATAGCTTAAGAAAGAGAAATAGACAGTCAAAATCATCAAAGCAGAGTTGAAACAAACTAAATAATAATTGGCTGGACAGACAGCAAAGGCTTCAAAAGAAAATAAATAGCTCAACCAAACTATCTAAAATTAAAAAATATAAAAATAAAAGTTGAAGGCTGAAGTTGTAAGCAAAGAAAAGGCTTATCAGAATTAGTCGAATCTACTGAAAAATAGTAAATAAGTTCAAGAGCAGCTCAAAAGCCAAAAGCAAGAGCTTCAAAGTTAGATAAACGAACTCAGCTCACAAATTAAGAAAAACTAAAAATAAATCAGCGAACTCGCTAAATAGATTGATCATAAAAACAAGATAATTAACAAGCTAGAAGAATAAAACCTCCAGAAAGATAGATAAAACGAGCTGATAAATAGCAGTCTGGAGAGAGAAAGAAGAGAAAGGACCATGAGAACAGTGCCTTCTCTTCAATCTCTCCAGGGAGCTGAACAATAAGCCGAGGAAGAAAACTTCCAAGACATATATGCTATGGTGACCCAGAAAGAAGGATAAATCAATATCCTCAACCGCTAAATCTCAGATCTAAAAGAGTAAATCGAATCTCTTAAATTAAGCCAAGCAGCTAAACTATAATCCCTCGAGGTAGAACAAAATGACTACATTCAGACCATAATCGAGATGAAGATGAAGTGCGCCGAGTCCGAAATGAAAGCTAGTGAGAAGGAGCATCTATACAATCAGTTAAAGAAAAAGATGACTGTTCAGTGATAGTGATGTTTATATGACGTAAGTGATGTAAATCATTCAATCACAGAGTAGTTTCGATATTCTCCTTGGCTTTGTTGTAGGTTTATTTGATTTTCTACTGAGCTGAATCAACAGCATCTCCGATTTTCTCCTTAGCTTTCTAATAGTTGTCGTTCAGAGTATCGATTGTGTCGTCAAGTTAATCTCCAGCCTTGTTCTTGGCCTCGTGATATTTACCCTTGGCTTTTCCTTTGGCTTCGTGATATTTGTTATCAATGGTGTCCTTCGCGTCTTCAGCTTTATCGGAAGCACTGTTAACAGCGTCTTGAGCTCTGCCTTTAGCCTCATGATATTTTTCCTTTGCTTTTCCTTTTAGTTATTCAGCTTTATCGGAAGCACTATCAACAGCATCGTGGGCTTTGTTTTTAGCTTCATGAGCTTTTCCTTCCGCTTTGTGTTTAAGCTCTTCAGCTTTGTCACCCATTTTGTGGTAAGTTTCCTTGGCCTTATCACTAACTGTTTCAGCAGCATCAGCAACTGAGTCTTTAGAATTTTCTAATCCACTTTTGGCTCTATCAGATAGTTTTTCAGCGTCAGAAGACAAACTTTCTTCAAGATCTCTAGCTTTTCCTTTCGCTTCATGGTATTTCTCAGAAGCTTTATCCTTGATTGATTCGGCTCCAGTATTGATTCTATCTTTTGCCTTTTCAGCTTTCTCTTGAACCTCATCAGCGGCACTTCCGAAAGCTCCCTTTACTGTATCATAAGCATCCTTAATGCCAGCTTTCACTTTTGCGTATAAACCTTCGGATTATTCTTTGGCTTATTCAATTTTATCTCCAGCTCTGTTCATCTTGCGTTCAGCTGATCCCTTAGCTTTTTGTGCTTTATCTCCCACTTTGTCTTTGGCCGTCTCAAGAGTGTCATCGATTTTGTCTTTAGCGGCATCAGCACCTCCCTCAACATCATCCTTGATGCGATCAGCCTTGTTAACGGCTTGATCTTTCGCATTTTTGGCTCCTCCCTTGGCATCTCTGTAGGTATTTTTCACTGAGTCTGCAACCTATTTTAGTATATAATATACGTCTTAAACTCCCTCTTTAACTCTGTCGCCCAAATCCTGAGCCATCACAATCACCATATCGTCCATATCTCTATGCTCTTCCTTGTAATCGATTTTGTATATGCAGAGAAGGCAGAAGCCAATAATAGCTCCTATCAGCAGCCATGAGCCCAATGAGGCCAATGATCTTTTCATGCTAGATTGACGAAATGGTTCCTGAATAAAGAAAAGTGTACAGTTTGGGCAAGATTGGCATACTGATTATTGTTGGTTCTTCGTCCGTGTGTTGTTTTGAAATTATCAGTGGTGGTTGACATTACAAAAAATAAAATATATAAAGCTTCCCTCTAATTTCGACACATATACTGCTGGTCTATTCTTTCATAGAGCATTTTTAGGCTCCAAATGAAGTGTTTATTCTCCTTTTTGGACGTTCGGATTTATATGAGGGGTAGAAAATATGCTATTTGTGTAGTATACTTTGGTAGTATTAAGTGATATTATGCTAGTTTGTTGACTTGAGGTCTAATCCCTACCAATAATGGCTTCCGTTTTTGCCTTACTTGAAAATTTTCCCTTCTTCATTCAGTTTTTTCATTACTATTCATTTAAGCCAACTGAAAGGGTATAAAGGTATCATAGGGCATGCTGACCACTTCATCGATAAAGAAAGTGACCTGGTTAGCATTAATTAAGTCATTTTATGATGAATAAACTTTAAATAACACCATCAAATGTTCAAAAAGTTTAGCAGATAGATATGAGCTCAAAGATATGTTTTATACAAACCTCTTTTTTTGAAAGTTCTATACTATATAAAAAATTCAAGTTATGCTGAATTTTAGAGGAAATCTAGATGGAAGTGTTAAAGATAAATCCTTCTTTAGGGCATAAGAGTTGTTAAAGCAGTGAGCTGCTTTTAAATGTCATTGTTTTGAATATTATAACTCATGACCAAATTATCTTAACCAGTCGACCAAAATTTCCTAGTTCGATGGCTGCACCTACATTGCTTTATTCACATGTTCAAAGTAATCACATCCAAGGATACGGGTACATAATTCAATCACTCAGAACTCACCTTCTCAAAGCCACGTTTCGAGATGTTCAAACCAATCCGTCGCCTCTTCAGTTCCAAAACCACCTCCAACAGTCTCTTCAAAAATATAGTCTTCACCTACAAATAGTAAATTATTGTGGGATTTTTTGTCACCCTCATTTATGCCTGTCTCAATCTACTTGTACCACAAATCATCAAAGCCTTTCTGACCGAAATGCAGGGCTATGGGCTCAAGAAAAAAGTAAGGTATAGTTAAGATTCGTACTTTACTGAAAGCTTCATTTTGCTGCAATTTTTGAGATTACTGTTTGGAGAGCATTCTAAGCGACTTTTTAACTAACTGGCCATCAAGGTGGAAAGCACTCTTTCAAAGAAGCTTATTGAAAAATCACTAAAAATGGCCAAATAGTGTACAGATCGGTTTCCTTAAAGTTAAATTCATCAACTATAGAATGTAGATTTACGGTTGATCTTCAATCTGTTCAAAAATTTGCACCTATGTTTCTAAGCACCCATAACAGTTCTTGGAGCTCTTTTACTGCTTTTCATTGAGAGTCCCTCCTATGGTCTTATTGGTATCTACTGGTTTATCATTGCATTTTTCCTTCAGAGATAGCTAGACGGAAGAATGGCTCACTGCAACGCGACCAAGTTGAAGTTGATTGACAAGAGATCACAAGTCAACTACGAAATATTTAAAAAAATCAAGGCAGCCAAATTGGCTTTTTGCTAAGACCTCATAATTTAGAAAAATAACGATTTATTCATCCACTAAAACCACGACCACTAATAATACTATCTCTGGTCAACTTTGTACGATATCACGCTCTTATTGCTGCCAGTGATGGTGGTCATAACTGTAGCTCTCTATGATATTGGTGAAGCTAACCCCATCACAGTTGAGGAAATGTATGTCATGTTGTCACTTATTCAAATTTGCATCAACCCCATGAAATCCATCCAGACTATCACCATCAGCTTCCATGATGGCTTGCACTCGTTGGGCAGATTGACCACATACTTTTCCCTTCCTGACTAACTAAAATCAGCACTTATCAACAGAGTCAGCGGAGACGGCAGTGAACCTCCTGAATTAGAAATTAAAAAGAATACGATTAGCGCCTATCCACACTCTAGCTATGACTTTTGGTTGATAATAAATATTCAGTTGCAATTAGAGGCCAAGGAAAGATTGCTGGTCGTTGGGAAGAAAGGCCAAGGTATTAGCAGTTTTGTACACATGCTGATAGGATCCATGAAGAAGATCAAGGGGAATGTTTTTTTGAGTGGAAAGATCGCCTACCTTCCCTAAAAGTTCATCTTTTCCTCAACGACTGTCAAGTAAAATATCACCTTTTATAACTCCAAAAATATCCAGGATGAGCAAGTAAGAAATATCTACAACAGGCTCGGTTTAAGAGAAGACATCAAAATAAGCGATGGTCTCAGCCTCATGATGAATAAAGAAGAAGGCTTCACACCCAGTCAACTTCAAAAAATATCCCTAGCCCGCATCTTTTCCTCATCAGCAAATATATACATCTTAGATAGTCCTTTCAACCACCTTTCAAGTTAAAGTTGCCAAATTGTTTAAGGCATTCTTCGAGAGAAACAGTAATAGGGAGTGATGGTGATCATGGCAGTCAAACATCTAGATCTGGTCGATCCTATGGATCAAGTGCTTATCTTGGATGAGGGTGTGTCTGTTGAGTATGGAAAATTTAAAGATCTGGCGACTAATCCTGATTCAAGAGTGTTGAAATTTTTCAAAAATAAATCTGATGATGAACTTCGCAGAAAGGAAAGAAAGAACATGGTGATTAACCAGTTCAAAAAGCGTGTGCATAGAGCCATGAGCATCAATCGAGTGTTAGAGAAACTGGCAACATCCTCTGAGACGGGCTAATAGACCTAAACCGTCAAGGTCAGCTAGAGAAACTCCAGTCAAAATCAAAGAATAAACTCCCTCCAGAAAAAATTCTAAATGAAGCATACCATCTCAAACACCTCAAAGAAAGGACATAATTTTCTCAAGTATCTCTACATGTTCCTCTCTGCCGCCTCGCCAGCCTAAACTATTTTAGTCTGTACTAATTTTATGATTTAGATCTCATCATCATTGCTGCTGAACTTTTGCATATTTTCATCCATTTCTTCATCGGACATGAATATGAAGAGCATCAGAATAACGATCTGGTGTCCTTTAGAAACTTACTGCTGATCGAGTTGGTGCTTACTATTGGCTTGGCAAGCATTCTATATCTTGAAGGAGAGGTCAGTTCGAAGATAGCAGTCATCAAGGGCAACCATCTCTACTCAAGTGCTCTTAAAAGATTAGCTGACCAAAGTCAGACCTGGTTCAGCTCCCAATTTTCAATCAAATTGGCCGACAAATTCAATCACGTATCCTATTTTTCATGTTTAGGATTACTAGTAAGTCTTCATAGTGTGGCATAACATTTTGGCAATCTACAAAAATTTAATAATCCTCATAGCCACAATATATTTCGTTTCAGCGAACAAGAACGCCATCCTCATCATTCTCTTCTTCATCTCGACTATTTACATCTCCGTCATGCTCTTCCTCCGCTCGGTTGAGACCAAAGTTATCAGCTATTACTATGAGAACAAATATGAATTTGTCAAGGTTTTTGAGGAGAGTATCACCAGTAGCGAATTCATCAGGATTTATGATGTCAAGGCTGAGTTCATGGAGAGAGCCAAGCAAAATTATATGAGTTTGGCTGCCTACAAATTAGCATAAAGCTATACTGCCTATGGATAGGAAATATTATGTGATATTATCAGTATTATCTTGCTCGGATTTTCGTTCGAGTACAGTCGAGAGATGAAGATGCACGGAAGAGGAACAGCAGTTATAGCCACTAGTATATTTTTGTTGATGAATTTATCTGAAGTTCTCAAAGCTATTGTCAAACTGACTGTTAATGTATAGACATTCTTCTCACTTAACATGGAGCCTTTCATGGAATTTGCCAAGTAAAATCCAGAGCTGGACCCTGATAGTTATTAGGGCAATCAATCATCTATCGATCAACCAAAAAATCATTCTGAAAGAGCTTACGATATCGTGTTCAGAAATGTGGTGTTATAGTATCAGTCATCTCTGGGAAAAATAAACTAAATATAGAAAAATCCACTGTCTCTCTAAATTCGAGAAGGAGATAAGATCCTTTTGCTGGAAAAAAATGATATTGCTAAGGAGTATCTGGTGCTTGCGTTGACCAGAAATTTGCCTCAGTTCAGGAGGAAGCCAATGGAGGTTGAGGGAAGTATTGAAATTGGAGGTAAAAAAATAAATGAGTTTACAACTCAAGGTAATGTATTTTACTATTTAGAGCTGAGAAAGACAATCGGAGTCATTACTGAAGACAATTTTTATTTCAACGGAACCCTCAAAGAAAACATCAGCTGGAATGTATAAAATTTCGACTAATTCCAAGCTGATCTGTTCGCCCGCTAGCTTCAAATCGAATAAGACTTCTAAAACTACAAAGAAAACAAATTGGAAAGTAAAATAGAAAGCGTTGAGGGAGCGGTCAACAGCGAACTTAACAAAAAAATAGCCCTTCTTCGCATACTTTGTATCAAGCCGAAGATAGTGGTTATAAAGGACACTCCTTCCTTCCTCGGCTAACGCAGCATGGTCCAGATCATTGAAAATCACATCCCAAAGTGCACCATAATCAAAATTTCCAAGCAAGTTGAGGTCTCTTTTGACATGGATAGAATTGCCCTTATGGAGAATCTAAACATAAAGTAGCAAGGCCACAAGAATGATTTGACGAACATGAGCGCGAGCATGATAGGCCGCCTGTTAAAATAATCAAACATTGACGGCTATCTCTACAGCAACATGGCATCTGTATCACCTAGGAAATATAAGTCCAGAGCTTCGACGATCGGCTTCGCATGATTTAAACTATAAACTTATATGTTAGAAAGATATAAATCATGACAACTACTATTTGGCTTCGGGGAGTTCAGGCTATCCATGACTCCATATTACTACTTTTTTTACTTTTATTGGCTCGATCGGTGGGGAACAATCTTCCTAGTGTTACAAAGGGTATTATTAAAAGATAGGTTTATGCTTTTTGCTTTTGGACATCGCTTCTACTTGTTGAATGGGTCTATCCTCAATCACAAGCTAGCGATTATCAACTCCTTCTTCAATTGATTTTTTGCTCTACTCTCGCTATAACTCTGGCTAAACCTCCTCAATGGCTGAAGGTTGATTTGAATGTGAATGTGACATATCGACTGAATATTTAGATTTGAGGAAGGTAGATGGGACAAAATTTCCCAAGCCGTTTTCCAGTTATCTCTCTTCATACTGTTGAATCTGAGACTACTCAAGGATAACATTTTAATGATCTCCTTCTCTACTTTTCTTGTCACCTGAACTGCCGTTCATATATTCACTATGGACTGGTTCAAATTAGAGATGTTCCAGATGTTAGGTGGAGAAAATTTTGACGCGGTTGTGTCGACTTGATTTATCTCTGCTGCCTGAGCCTTTCGAATCTCTGCTATTTTCCAACATACTTCCTTACTTCTTTTATCTCCACTATCTGCTGCCTTCTAAGCTTCCTTATTTCCATTGCCCTCTTGACTACTCCATCATTCTTTTGTCCTTCCAATAACGACTACCCTCTAGACTGCCTTCCTTCCACGGTCCAGGCGACCTACTTTATTAGATCATTCTTGGGCCTTTTTTTTTGTCCTCTTGAATCATGTTGACAACCTGATCATTTGATGTGTTGGGATATTCCATGGATTCTGTCTTGTCTTATCTTCTGATTGAGCCTCGCCCTCCATAATTTTAGACATACTCGTCAGTGAATTGCTTCTATTTTTGCAAGATTCCCAACTACCGATATAGTTAAATCACAACATGTGGCTCTAAACTTTGTCGCTTGGTTTATAACCTGATCGATGGCAATTTATCAGTCCTCAGAGCTATTTTATGCTCAGGGTATATTCCATTTCCATAATGGTTGACAATCTGTTCAGTAAAGGTCAATTTTTAGTCAGTAGGTACGTATGATTATTCAGTGTCTAGCCTGAAATTATATTACCTGATATGCACCTAATCTTCTTATTAATGTGTATTGCCTTATACGCTGCGGCTACCTCTATCTTCCTGATTTGAGTGTCGATTGTCTCTCGGTGCATTGTTGTCGGTTTTATAGCTATCTCTGTTTGGTCTGGGTGGGTTTTATATGCTTTAGCCCACTCGGAATCCTTTGGTGTTTTGCCTGTTTAGGTCGATTATGTGTCTGCCTTTGACTTCGTTCATTGGGGAGGAGTCGAAACTATCTCTGATGCTTTTTTGAGTTTAGCGGTAGGGGTGTCTCTCGGAATGCACCTTAGGCTTTGGTTGATTGATCTCCAGCCCATGAATTTTCATGTAATGCCGTGAATGCCAGACTATAGGTTAAGCTGGCTCCTGTTTCTTTTTTTCTCGGATGATGGCGAAGGGAAGCATAGACGTAGTATGCAATTCGATAAAATTTCAAATATAATTATTAGATTCATAGATGAATCATGACAAATAGATATGTCATTGCTTGACTCGTTTTGTCAACTCGCTGCCCACCACATCACCTTCCTCAGATGTATGGAGACACAGCTCTGACAAAAATTATTCCACATCCTGATCAGGAACAGCCATGCCTGCCATGGTTAGGAAAATTGCACGGCACATGTGGATCACAAAAGTGGTGAATTTGTCAACTAACTTTAAGTTGGGTCTGATCTCTACTTTCACCTCCTTTAGGGTCAGGTATTTTAAGGCGTTGGAAAAATATATTGACTTGGCGATCTATTCCACATCTTTTGAGGCAATTTTTTTCACTTCCTCTGGCTCAACTTATTCGTAGGTCTTGAAATCGCTGTCAGTTCCCTTTTCGGCACCATCTTCTGACCAGAAACGGTCAAATTTGGGGATAAGCCAGTCTGTTTCTTTCTGATCCATAAGTTCCTTGAATGCTGGCATTTTTCTCTGAAGAATGACGAAGAGAATGTAAATGATTTATTGAGTCAATCCAACACCTATTCTTTCCATAAGTTCCACGAATAGGCTGTTGAGCTAATGGAATTCTTTGAAATTCTCAAGAAGGATTTTTTGTGTCCACTCATTCAGCAGTGGGTTTTAATGAATGAGGGTATCGAGCTAACTGTCTGCTTCATTTTCCAGGTTTGTGAAGCTTGGGAAGCGGAAAAGTATTCCACTTGCAATGGGATCTTCTTGAGGATAGGCCTACCCAAGACAATGCTTGAGATAGGAAAGAAGAAGACTTTCAATAACTTTAGCATTATTGGCAGAGAGTAGTCGGTCAATGCTGAGGTCGATAGGACTGACGAATCCTTCGAGATGATTGAAGTTAGGGCTCATCATAGAGGATCCTCTTTGGAGGGTATTACAGGTCATTAGGGGAGCTTTGTAACCTGAATAGTTCTCGATTTAGATGGACTCTTCCTAGAAATTGCCTTCAAACATTTCTTTAAAACTATTATACAACCTCTCCACTGCCTCCAAAATAAACGCTGTCAGTTCTTTAAACGGTAGACCGTTTAAGTAGAGAAGCAAGTCTATGCATAGCAGGGTGAAGAGACATGTCAGATCGGCAATGGTAAGAATCAGTAAAATACTGGATTATACGAAAGTTGTTTAAATAGAGCTTATATTTCAGTAAAAAATATTAGGGGTTGGGGTTGGG
>Ga0100380_10006542_pt1 | contig 11845 bp, 8 predicted proteins | sample CryGeymeta201504_FD_80417 | JGI IMG/M metagenome (GOLD analysis project Ga0100380, IMG submission 80417) | Groundwater microbial communities from Crystal Geyser aquifers in Utah, USA - Crystal Geyser metaG 2015-04 | ecosystem: Environmental > Aquatic > Deep subsurface > Groundwater | place: USA... | reverse complement strand
CTCCCCAGGCTGTTGATCTTCGCCATGCTCCAGATGGTCAGGATCGCGAAGACACCAGCGCCGGTCAGGGTGCCGATGGCGGGCCAGGGCAGTCCGGGACCGCTGTCCACCACCCCTTCGAGATGGGCTTCGACCGCCGCCTCTTGATCCGCCACGACCGTGACGCTGGCGCGGAAGGACTGATGGCCCTCGGCCGTGACCTCGATCGTGTGGCGACCCTCGCTCAGGTCCGTCGCGGTGAACACGCCTCCGTCGGCGTGACCGGCCTCTTCGCCGTCGATGCTCACGGTGGCGTCGCCGGGCTCGACCTCGACGCGCAGGGAGCCGTGCATGGCGAGCCCCGCGAGGCGAGCCATGTAGCGCCGCGCGCCCTCGCGCAGACCGTCGATGTCCTGATGCAGGTGGCTGACGTTGTCAGTCACCGACCGGGCGATCTGTCCTGTCTCGGCGTCGAAGAGATAGAGCGTCAGCGCGAAGTCGTAGTCATCGCCCGCGCTCGTGCGCCGGACGGTACCGTAGATGACGCGCTGGGCGTCCAGATCGCCCGAGATCTCGGCCATGCACGCGGCGTCGGGTTCGTCGCAGCCGTGCGCCAGGCTCATCTGGGAGAGGGAGATGTCCGCGTCGGAGACCTGCCAATCGGGGACTTGAGCGGCCGCATGGCGGAGCGCGCCTGTGAGATTTCGCGCGAAGTCGTCGTCACCCTCGACCGAGCGAATGCCCAGGATCGTGACGCCGGTCTGGGCTGACGCCGCAGCCGGGGCCGATACGATCCCAAAGAACGCCGCTACGAGAGCCAGAAAAGTGCCGTGCTTGACCATGCGATCTCCTCGGCGCGCACTCTATCGCCCCTTGGCCCTCGGCGGCAACAACAGCTCGCGGGCCCTTCCGTCGCCGGCTGCCATCGCCGGCTCCGTCGATGTGCATAGGGCGGGGGCTCGTCCCTGAAGATGGGTCACAAGTCCGTCTGGGGCCGCCTTGGACGCGAAGCCGCCCGGGAGGGTCGCTCTCCGGGCGACGGCGGCCTTGCACATGCGAGCGCTCGGCACGGATCGCGGGTGTGGCCGGAGGGCGCTCGCGCAAGGCCGCCTCGCCGAACGCATCGCCGCGACGCGATCCACGATTGCGAGCGCGTCTCCGGCTGAATTGGTGGCGATGTAGCCCCAACTCCGCGCGATGCGCAGGCACGCCCACGTCTCGTAGGCGGAGCCGAGCGCGGATTCGTTGCGAAGGCGCCGATTGCCTCCGTGGTGTCCGGCGGACTCGGCCAGATTGAGCGTCACGCTCTGCGCCGCACGTCGCAGCTGGTGTGCGAGGGATCGATCGTGCTTCCCACGCCTCGCAGCAGTGGAGCGATGCAGTCGAGCATCTCGTGCGAGAGCTCCAGTGCCATGAGGGGTTCGTTCGTTCGCGGTTGAAGGGGTCTGCGGGCCCGACACGGCCCGACACGGACTCCGGCACGGACTCCGGCACGGTTGCGGACGGGGCCACCGGCACGGTGATCGTCACCTTCAAGGGCTTCGGCCTACAATCGCACTTGTGACCAATCCGTAGGGCTCGTCCTGCTCCTGCGCCGTGGGCCAGCCCAGGGTCTCAGTCGCTGCGCACGTCGAGCTCGATGGTGTAGCGACGCTCGCCCTCGAGGGAGATCGCGGAGAGTTCGAGCACCCCGAGCTCGGTGACGCGGGCGCTAAGGCGCACGGGCACGACATCGCCGGGCGAGGCCCCGTCCGCGGGCAGGGTCGCCTCGATGGCGCCGAGCTCCGACAACTCCTCGTCGGTCCAGCGCTCGAGCACGCTGCCCGAGACGTCCTCGCGGCGCACGGACGAGCCGAAGAAGCGGAAGCGCACGCTCTCCCCCACCACCAGGCCGAGCTGCTGCGGGGGCTCGTCGGCCGTCATACCCTCCTCGAGGCCAAAGGGCGCCACGCACAGGGCGCGCACCGGTGGATCCACACCCGGGATGGCGGGCATCGCCTGTTCCACGCCCACGTAATAGGCCTGGGCCGTGCCGCCGCGAATGCGCACCCCGCCGCCACGCTTCACGTAGCCGTAGTAGGCCGCGCCGCGGGCGACCGCGTGGTCCAGATCCGCGCCCTCGAGCACACGTAGAGGCGGCGCCCCGTCGGCCTCGAGCCAGGTGTCGAGCAGGTCACGGAGCCGATCCATCAGGCCGGGAGCCTTGAACACACCGCCGTTGAAGAGCACGGCCGTCGGGTGCAGGAACGTGCCGCGCGCCGACTCGAAGCCGGGCAGCTCCGCGGTCGCGTCGAGCTGGCGATGCAGGAAGGCCGCCACGTGACGGGTGATGGCGGCGTCGCGCGCGTAGGGCAGGCCGAGCTCCGTCAGCGCGCCCCGCTCCTGATGCCGAGGTCGACTGTCGACGGGGACCACGGGGAAGAAGCCGTCGAAGATCACGCGATCGAGCAGCTGACGGCGCAGTGTGGCGCGCAGCGTGCCACCGATCAGGTGTCGGCCGCGGCTGGGGATGGCCAGCTGGTAATCAGACTCGGCGGCGCCCGAGAGCAGCGCCTCCTTGCCCGCGCGACAACCGTGGGCGAGCGCGCGCAGCTGCCACGGATCGAGCATCTTGCCCTCCGCCCGGAGCTCGGCGCCGACCGCATGGGCCAGGGCGAGGTCCATGTTGTCGCCGCCCAAGAGGATGTGCTCGCCCACGGCCACCCGCGAGAGCGCGAGGCGGCCCTCCTCCTCGAGCACGGCGATCAGCGACAGATCCGTGGTGCCGCCGCCGACGTCGACCACCAGGATGAGATCCCCTGGCGTGAGCTGGCTGCGGAAGTCCGGCGTGCGCGCGATCCAGGCATAGAGCGCGGCCTGGGGCTCCTCGAGCAGGGTCGCGCCGGGCATGCCCGCCAGCACGGCGGCCTGGGCCGTGAGCTCCCGCGCCGCGGGATCGAAGGAGGCCGGGACGGTGATCACCAGCTCCTGGTCGCTCAGCTTCGTGCCTGGATGCGCCGCGTCCCAGGCCTGGCCGAGATGGGCGAGGTAGGCGGCGCTGGCCTCCAGAGGAGAGATGCGCGCCACGTCCTCGCTGGCGTCCACGGGCAGGATGGGCGCACGGCGATCGACCTTGGGATGGCAGAGCCAGCTCTTGGCGCTGGAGACCAGTCGCGTGGGGGTCTTGGCACCCAGGTCGCGCGCGAGCCCACCGAGGAGCAGGGGCGGGTTGGCGTTCCACGGCAGCGCGAGGGAGCCGGCGGGGAACTCCCGCTCGTGGGGGATGTAGGCGAAGGAGGGCAGCAGCGCGCGCGCCTCGACCTGGAAGGGCGCGACGCTCTGGGGCACCGAGAACATCTGCTGCGCGACCTCTTCACCCTCGCTCAGATCGAGCTCGATCTCCGACAGGGCGGAGTGGGTGGTGCCGAGATCCACGCCGATGGCGTAGCTGGGGCTGCTCAAAGCTCTACCTCCGCGGGCGCGACCACGCGGGCGTCGTGGCCCTCGGCGAGCTTGGGCAGGTGGGCCGCGGCGACGCGCCAGCCGGCGTGGGAGAGCGTGCCGCGGAAGGGTGGCTGTCCCCGGACGTCGCCGACGATGCGGACGGCGTGGGCGTCGTAGTCGGCCTCGAGCTCGATCTCGCTGCCCTCCTCCTCGCTGCGAATGGGCACGAGGTCGAAGAGCTCCGCCACAGCCAGCTTGGCACCATCGTGCACGACGCGGGCCGCGGCGCCGATGTCCGCGTCCGAGAAGCTCGAGACGTCCTCGCCCAGGAAATCGAGGAAGCGCCCCTTGCGCTGCAGGGCCGCCAACAGCTGCATGGCCGCGTCCGCGTCCGCCTCGCGCAGGGGCACGGGTTCGGGCTCGGGTTCCGGGGCGGGCAGGCGCAGATCGCGCACACCGGCCGCGAAATCCGCGTCGAAGAGCGTGCGAAAGAAGGCGGCGAAGGCCAGCGAGAAGCGGACGAAGAACGAGGGTCGCGAGGCGCTCATGGCCGCGCTCTAGCACACGCGCTCCCCGCGCCCCAGAGACCGCCGAAGCGGAGGACGACCGGGCCAGGTCCAACCCGCCGGTTGGCGCGTGAGGGAGGGCGCTGTTAGGTCACGGGATGGTACGCATCCCCCCCAGCGCCGCGAGACCCGTACTCGCCATGACGATCTTGAGCGCACTTTCGAGCGCTTGCGGCGGGCAGGCAGAGGCTCCGGCGGACGAGCCCACGACCTTGGAGGCCACGTCACCGACCGAGGACACCACGCCCCCGAGCGCTGGCGCCGCCGACCACGCGCCCGCTGCGGTGGCCGAGCCTCGCGTCGTACGTCTGGGGACCGGGTTCACACCGGATCCCTGGGTCCTCGAGGGTGAGGTCTTGGGCACGATCGACGCGGCGACGCTCGATGACCAATGCCACGGCTGGCTCGCTTCGGCGCCAGACATGATCTTCGACGCCGACACGGCCTTCACCCAGGTCTCGCTGCTGGCCCACTCCGAGGAAGGCGACCTCTCACTGGTCGTGCAGCGCGCCGACGGCAGCTTTCGTTGTGACTCGGACAGCGAGGGATACGACCCCATGGTCTCGGGCTCCTTCGCGCCGGGCCGCCACAAGGTCTGGATCGGCGTGGCTCGAGAGGGTGCCCGGCGACACTTCCACATCGGCCTGACCGAGCTGCCGGAGACGACGTGCGCGAGCCTGGAGACGGCAGCGCTGGCGCCCTGACCCCGGCAAAGGGGAGATCCCTTCGCGACATGGGCGTATGCTCCCAAGATGGCGAGGGAGCATGCAGAAGACCCGATCGGCGTGGCGGAGACGGCCTACGATCTGGCCGGCGAGGACCTGACGTGGCTCGGACGCGTCCTGGCGGCGGCGGCCCCGAGCCTGGATCGCGGCCTCGGCGCCTTCGCCTGCTTCTTCGAGCTGAGCGAGGACGAGGAGGTCCTCTTCCGTGACGCCGTGGACCTGGGCACGGGCCTGGCGCTGGCCTCGGTCTTCCGCCCGCTGCAGCAGCGCCTCGAGCCCTCCCTCGTGCGACGACTCTTCGTCTACGGCCCGCCGGTGGCGAGCCTGCGCGATCTGTTGGGCTGGGGCTATCTCTCGAGGGGGGAGGTGGAGCTGGGACGGGCCGCGCTGAACCAGGTGGGCTGCCGCGATCTGCTCGCCGTGCGTGTGTACGACGAGCTGCACCGCCAGGGCCTGCTCCTGATCGCCCCGCTGGACCAGGGCATGCACGCGGCGGCACATTTCGTGACGCGTTGGGAGCGCCTCTCCGGACACTTGGCGGCGGGCCTACGCCTACGGCGCATGTTCGGCGGGCAGAGCTCGGCCAACGCGGACGCCGCGCTGCGTGAAGCCGCCGCTGCGGTCGAGACCCAGAACGGACGCGTGCGACGCGAGCCCCCCGAGCGCGCGATCGCCCTCTGGCGTGGGCTCGTGAGCGGCAAATGGTCCCTGGTCGACCACTTCGACCAGGCGGGTCGACGCTACATCGTCGCGCGGCGCAACGACCTGCACGTGCGTGATCCGCGCGCCCTCACGGAGCGAGAGCGACAGGTCGCGCTGCAGCTCTCGCGCGGGCACGGCAACAAGCAGATCGCCTACGCCCTCGATCTCTCCGTCCCCACCGTGGCGCATCATGTGCGGCGCGTGGCACGCAAGCTCGGCTTCGCGTCGCGCGTGGAGCTCGTGGATTTCCTCGGTCAGCTCCGCGTCCACCTGATCGACGACGAGGAGAATTGAGAAGAGTCGCCCCCACCCAAGGGCCGCGCCCGCACCGGGTCTCGTTGACCGGGAGCCCGCGATTCCCTACCCTGCGAGACAGTCCAAAGTGAGCGAAGACGCCCTACTTCAGCCGGTCGTGATGGAGGATCCCCTGTTGGGGACGGTGCTCCAGGACCGTTATCGCATCGTCCGAAAGATCGGCGAAGGCGGTATGGGCGCGGTGTACGAGGGCGAGCACACGCTGATCAAGCGACGCGTCGCGATCAAGGTGCTCCACGGACAGCTGGCCCAGAACGCCGAGATCGTCGCGCGCTTCCACAAGGAGGCGCTGGCGGCCACGTCGATCGGCAACGAACACATCGTCGAAGTCACGGACATGGGTCGCATGGCCGATGGCGCGCTCTTCATGGTGCTCGAATTCCTCGACGGTCGCGACTGGGATCAGGAGATCGAGCGCAACGGCCCGCAGCCGCTGGGCCGCGTCGTCCACATCATGGATCAGGTGTGCGAGGCGCTGACCGAAGCGCACGCCAAGGGCATCATCCACCGCGATCTCAAGCCCGAGAACGTCTACCTGATCGAGCGCGGCGGCGATCCCTACTTCGCCAAGGTGCTCGACTTCGGCATCTCGAAATTCAAGGGCCCCGAGGGCGGCGCCAACAAGAGCATGACGCAGACGGGCACGACCCTCGGCACGCCTTACTACATGGCGCCTGAGCAGGCGCAGGCCAAGAAGGACATCGACCACCGCGCGGACATCTACTCCCTGGGCGTGATGTTCTTCCAGGCGTTGACCGGGCAGTACCCCTTCGACGACGAGTCCTACCCGATGCTGGTGCTGAAGATCTGCACCTCGCCGCCGCCCCCGCTGCGCATGTATCGGCCGGATCTGCCGGAGGAGCTCGAGCTGGTGCTCGGGCGCATGCTGGCCAAGAGCCCGCTCGAGCGCTTCGAGAACTGCGAAGCCTTGCGCGGTGCGTTGGCGCCCTACCGAACGGTGTCGGCCGCGCCGGTCATGAACGCGGCGGCGCAGCCCACGGCCAGCATGGGTCAGGGCCTGATGCTGGCGGCGAGCGGCATCCAGCAACGTGCTCAGGCCGAGAGCATGGCGGGCGCGCCGGCGGGCGCGGCCATGAACCCGTCCGGCGGGACCCCGATGCCGCTGGCCAACACGAACTACCAGCCCCCCGGCTCGTCGCGCATGCCGCTCTTCATCGGCGCCGGCGTGCTGACGGTGGTCGCCCTGGCCGTGGGACTGCTCTTCGCCACCGGCATGGTCGGCGCCGGCAACCAGGACGCGACCCCACCCCCCGTGGCCACGCCCACGTCCACGCCGCCCACCACGTTGACGCCGCCCACCACGCCGACCCCGACGGCGCCCACCGTACCGATCACGCCCACCACGCCCACGGGCGTGGCGACGCCCGTGGCCACGGTGACGGTCCAGATCAACACCACCCCCGAAGACGCCGAGCTCTATCTCGACGGCAACCGCATCCCGAACCCCTTCGACGGCGAGCTGCCCAGCAGCACGGACGTGAAGCGCCTCGAGGCGCGGCGCTCTGGCTACCGCACCATCGTCCAGGATCTCGTGCTGCAGTTCGCGCAACGCGTACGCCTGACCATGCATCACGGTCTGGGCACGGACGATCGCCGCAGCCAGGCGACCCGCGCGCAGACGCCGACGATCGACGCGCCCGCCATGGTGCAAGCGCCCGTGATGGTCGAGACCAGCGCGCTGGTCCCGACGCCGGTCATGATGCAGGCGCCCGTCCCCGCGCCCGCGATGGTGGAGGCGCCGGCGATGACCCAGCCCGCGGCCATGGTCGAGGTACAGGAGCCGCGCATCCACGACGAGCCGCCGCCGACCATGCACGGGCACCTGAAGCAGATCTTCTAGGGCTCGCGCCAGACCGCATCGCGCGCGGGTGATGCTCGGTTCCCGAAGGTCGGCTCTGCGCTTCGATCGCCGTGAGCGGTCTCGGGCGCCGTCCACGCATCCGGCATGGACCTACGGCCTCGGCCTCCATTATGCTTCGGCGGCGCGGGGGGAACCGCGCCAAGGGGCATGATGAAGAGAGCGCTCATAGGTCTGTTCGGACTGCTACTGGCAGCCACTCCGCGCCTGGCGATGGGCCAGGATTCGCCGGCCGACTCGGCCGCTCCGAGCGCCGACGCGGCCGCGCAGGACGGCGCCGAGATGGAGCCGCCGCCCGCGGATCCACCGGGCATGGCCGAAGCTCGCGAGCGTGTCGGGCGCGGCAGCGAGCTGTTCGAGCAGGGCAACTTCGACGCCGCGTTGGTGGAGTTCCATGCGGCCTACGATCTGATGGCCGGACACATGCGGCAGTACCTCGTGCTCTACAACATCGGACAATGCTACGAGCAGCTCTTCCGCTACGACGAGGCCATGAACTACTACCGCCGCTACCTCGAGACGGGCGGTGACGAGGCCGAGGACGCCGCCGAGGTCCGCGCGAAGGTGAGCGTGCTCGAGGGTCTGCTGGGCACGATTCACATCGCGGTCACGAGCAGCGACGCGGAGAAGCCGATCGAGAGCTACAGCGTGTGGATCGACGACCGCCAGCAAGGGACGGACGTCGACTCGGTGATGGTGCCCGGCGGAAATCACGTCGTGGAGATTCGCGCGGAGGGCTTCGTCGCCAGCCAACAGACGGTGCAGCTGCCCGCGCGCCAGGAGCGCTCGCTCGCCTTCGAGCTCGAGCCCTTGGCCGAGGAATACGCAGGCGTCTCCTCCGCCTACTTCTGGACCAGCACGGGGCTCGCCGTGGTCGCCGCGGGCGTGGGCGTGGCCTTCGGCCTATCGGCGCAGTCGAAGCACAACTCGGTGGTCAATCGCCTCGATCCCAACGACCCGACGGTCGGCCTGGGCTTGGTCACGCAGGCGGATCTCGACGACATCCACAACACGGCCATCCGCGCGGACATCTTCTTCGGCGTGGCGGGTCTGTTCGCCGTCACCTCGCTGACGCTCGCCTTCTTGACCGATTGGGGAGGGACCGAGGACGCCAGCGCACCGACGCAGGCTCGCGTCCGTCTCTTCCCCGTCGCTTCTCCCCAAGCCGCGGGCCTCACCCTGATGGGGAGCTTCTGATGAAGATCACACACGCGCGCCTCGCCCCGTTCCTCGTGGCCCTGCTGTCGCTGCCCTCGTTCGCGGGCTGCTCCCTGATGGGCCTCGACAGCATCGACCTGCCCCAATGCCAGTCCGACGCGGACTGCACGGCCGCGCTCAACGCCGCGGCCGGCCTGTACGAAGGCTGCCACGCCTTCGCCTGCGTACCGAGCGGCGACCGCCACGTCTGTCAGCGCATCGAGACCGAGATCTGCGACGGCTTCGACAACGACTGCGACCACCTGGTGGACGAAGCCAACGCAAGCACTCAGAGCTTCTCGCCCAGCATCGATCGGCGCGCGGACGCACCCGGCACCATCCTCGAGGACATCGACATCTCGAGCGACGGAGACCAGCAGGTCCTGGCCTCGTGGTCGGTGAAGAACGGCTCCCTCTCCGAAGGCTGGACCACGCGCTTGAACGGAAGCGCGCCGACGCCCCAGCAGCTCGGTTACCGCACCAACGTGGACGCGATCAACCTCAGCAACACCATGTTGACGCCCGTGGCCACGCCCGGGCTGTGCGGCGCAGGGCCGAGCGAGACGCGCAACTGCGAGATCGGCGACGTGGTTCGCGGTTCCAGCGCGCGCGGCACCTTCACGGCCACCGTCAACGTCGACGGCTGCCCGGCGGGGCTCTTGCGCGTGGCCGAGACGTCGACGGACCTGCCCGAGCAGCTGATCGATCGTGGCCCAGGCCGGCGCTCGAGCGTGTACCGCGGCGTGGCGCGCATCGACGGCTCGACCTGCTCGGCGAACACGAGCGCGGCGTGTCAGGCGGCGATCACCGCCGGCACGGGCTTCGGGACGTCGTGCGGCGCCACCCAACCCGCCATCGCGAACCTGCCCTCCAGTCCGCCGCAGGGGCTGGTGGCCTTCCTCGGCGCGCCCGACGGTTCCCCGAGCTGCGATGGCGCCGTCGTGCCCGTGGAGGCTTTGGGCGTGTACCGCCGCGGCGGCGTCTCGAGCGGTCTCGAGTGGGTCGACGGGGCCGAAGAGGGACAGCCGACCGAAATCGGCATGACCAAGGGCGGAGGTCGACCCGGCGTGCTCACGGTGCTGGATTCGGGCTACCTCGTGGCCTACGGCAACGAGAACGGGCGGCTCTCCATCCACTTCATCCCCCGTCTCCCGGATCCCCCGGCGAACGCCGGGCTCGATTGCGGCGCGGGCGTGTCCTGTGACTCGGTCACGGCCGAGGCGCGCACGGACGTGACGACTCCGCCGCTCCCGACTCCGATCGACTTCCCCGAGATCCCGCAAGCCTTCGCCGGGCAAGTAGACCACGTGCGACTCGGCCTCGGCCGCGTCATGGGCGACAGCGTCGAGGTCGGCCTCACCTACCGCGAAGGCTGCACGCCGACGGACTCCGTGATCGTCTTCCGCCGCATTCGACTCGATCTCACGGTGACGGACGCGACCATGCTGACGGACGCGGGCAGCGCCGTGAGGGTGAACGCGGGCGAACAGGTCCAGGGCAACCCGGCGCTGATCCATCTGGACGAAGGCTTTGTGAGTGTGGGCTACGACAGCGACGGCATGACCGCCGACGGCAGCGCGCTCGGTGGCTTCCTGGTGGCGTGGCCCTCGGGCCGCAACCGGCTGCTCGCGCGACGCATCAGCGATCTGACGGGCACGCCGCTGCACTCCACGGCGGCGGCCGAGTTCATCGTGCTCAGCCAGCCGCCCACCAGCAGCGGCGCGATGGATCCGGACGTGCGCTCGGTGTCCTTCTTCGTCGACGCCAACGGACCGAGCTTCGCCTACTACGATCGCGCGAATACGGACATCGCGGCGGGCGTGCTGGCCTGTCCGGCGGCAGCCCCTGCGCCCTGATCGGAGCGAATCAGCCCCCGTGCTGCGGCGGTAGATCCGCCGTGGCCAGGGCCGCGTCGAAGAGGTGCTGGTCGTCGTCCGCGTCGTTCGGCGACGGAAGCTCGAGCGCGGATTCGAGGCGCTCGAGGCGTTCGCGCAAGCGGTGGTTCTCGTCGCGCAGGGATCGCAGCATGGCCGAGACCGGGTCGGGCAGGCTAGCGTGGTCGAGGGTCGCGTCGAAGCGCGCGCGCCTGTCGTGTCCGGGCACGACCTCGCGACCGGGGACGCCGACCACCGTCGCGCCCGCTTCGACCGGGTGAATCACCACCGAGCCCGAGCCGATGCGCGCGCCATCGCCGATCTCGATGTTCCCCAGGATGCAGGCGTTGCTGCCCACGACCACGTGCGCTCCGAGCTGCGGATGTCGCTGCTGACGGGCCATGCTCGTGCCGCCGAGGACCACGCCCTTGTACAGGATGCAGCCATCGCCGACGCGCGCCGTCTCGCCGATCACGACGCCCATGCCGTGATCGATGAAAACCCCCTGGCCGATGATCGCGCCCGGGTGCACCTCGATGCCGGTGAAGAAGCGGTTGGCGTGGGAGACGAGGCGCGCGGCCAGAGGCCGCTCGGCGTCCCACAGATCGTGCGCGACGCGATGCATCCACAGCGCGTGCAGCCCGGGATAGGTGAGCACGACCTCGAGGGGCGTCCGCGCCGCGGGATCGTGCGTCATCACAGCGTCGACGTCGCGGCGCATGCAACGCAGGCGCGCCCCCCAGCGGCGAAGAGGACCGGCCTCTTCGGCCTCGGTGCAGGGAGGAGACGGGGCGCTCAGATGCTGCGGGTTCGCCATGTGGGTCCAGTGTAGGACCTCGTCGGCGACGTGGCGAGACGAGGCCGGCGTGTCAGAGTGGCGCATGACGAAGCGCAAAAGGGATGACCAAGGGAGCACGGTAGCGGGCCCCGTGGACGCCACCGTGGACGGCGGATTGAATCGGCCGTTCGCGGCCCTCTCCGGTCTGCGTGCGAAGCTGCCCAAGCAGAAGTCCCCGGCCGCACCGACCGCCAAGAAGCCCTCCACGGGGCCACAGCCAAACGCGCCCGCGACGGCGCTTGCTTCGAAGACCGCGGCGGCGCGCCATCCGGTCTCGGCGCCCGGTGGCCACAGCCGCGAGGATCGGGTGGCCTTGAGTCAGGCCTTCGCCGGCGTGAGGCCTTTGG
>Ga0100380_10006541_pt1 | contig 11846 bp, 12 predicted proteins | sample CryGeymeta201504_FD_80417 | JGI IMG/M metagenome (GOLD analysis project Ga0100380, IMG submission 80417) | Groundwater microbial communities from Crystal Geyser aquifers in Utah, USA - Crystal Geyser metaG 2015-04 | ecosystem: Environmental > Aquatic > Deep subsurface > Groundwater | place... | reverse complement strand
CTCGAAATTACCGTCAGGGCGCACCACCAGCATCCGCGCCGCATCGCGCGGGCGCACCGGGCGCAGCGCGATCCGTTCCTGGGGCAGGTCGAAATCGAACAGGTCAACTTTCATTGCCGCGGCGCCTAGCCGGACGCAGGCCCGCGCGAAAGCCCCTTATACCAGCGCGCTGAGATGCTGACGCATCACGCGCTGACAATGCTCAGACGCCGCGCGGGCTTAACCAAAGTCCGATGAGTCAAGCTCATCGAACTCTGGTATTAGCGGATCGGTGCGCTCAGCATATCGGTCGAAATCGGCGCGTCTAGCGCAGGCGCCGGCGGCGGCGGGAGCGGACGATTGTCGCTCGCCAGCGAAGCCTGCACGATCCGGGTCGGCTCTGCCGGCGGTTCTCCGCGCGTAATCGCATCCACGCCTTCCATGTTCTCGATCACCCGGCCAACGTTGGTGTAGCGTTTGTCGAGGCTGAAGCGTGGGTAGAACACGATGAAGAACTGGCTGTTGGCGCTGTCATCGTCAGCCGCGCGCGCCATCGACAAAGTCCCGCGGACGTGGGGCATCGGGTTGAATTCGGCCTTGAGATCAGGCAGTTCGCTGCCGCCCTGCCCCGTCCCCGTCGGATCGCCGCCTTGCGCCATGAACCCGTCGATTACACGGTGAAAGATAACCCCGTCATAAAAACCGCGCCGCGTCAGCGTCTTGATCCGTTCGACATGGCCCGGCGCCCACTCGGCCATCAACCTGATTTTGATCCGCTGACCATTCGACAGGTCGAGCACCCAGATATTTTCGGGATCGACCGCCGCATCATAGTTGATCGGTTGGTAACTGCCTGCAGGCTTGGCCACAGGGGCATCACCGTCCTTCTCATCCGCGGCGACCGTCGCGGCTGCGGCGGTGTCGTCAGGCTGTTGCTGCGCAATAACCGCGTACGGCGTGGCAAACAGCAAAAAGGCGGCAAATGCAGGCGTCAGTTTGGCTATGGTCATGGTTCCATCCGGATTAGGCCCGCCGTTTAACCACGCCCGGCTTGCGTTGCAATGAATGAAGGAGGGGGGAATGAAGGAGGGGGGAATGAAGGAGGTGGGAATGAAGGAGGTGGGAATGAAGCGGAACCTGTGGACAGCGCAGCGCGCTCAATAATCGCCCTTCAGCCCTTGTTCGCGCACCCGCGCGTCGACTTCGACGCGCACTGGCGGGCTGACGAAGCGGGCAATATCGCCGCCATATTGCGCAATTTCCTTGACCAGTTTCGACGCAATCGGCTGAAGTGAGACATCCGCCATCAGGAATACGGTTTCGATGTCGTGATCCAGTTGCTGGTTCATGCCGGCCATCTGATATTCGTATTCGAAATCCGCCACAGCGCGCAGGCCGCGGATGATGACGCTAGCGCCCTGTTTCTGTGCGAATTTCACCAGCAAGGCGTTGAAACCCACCACCGCAACATTGCCAAGGCCAAGATTGGCGACCTCGCGTTCGACCATGCGGAACCGTTCTTCGGTGGAAAACATCGGGTCTTTGGACGGGTTGGTGGTCACACCGATGATCAGGTGGTCAACCAGCTTGGCGCCGCGCCGGATGATATCGGCATGGCCCAGCGTGATCGGATCGAAGGTTCCGGGATAAATCCCGATGCGGCGTGTCATAGTGTGTGTCCCCTCTCCCAAAAGGATCAGCGCCAAGATTTAGCGGTCGCGTTCAACAATGAACCGCGCGAGCGCCCGCAGAATGTCGGCCTCCGGGCCGTAGGAGGCGAGCCGCAGCACCGCCTGATCGACCAACGCGCACCCCTGTTCGCGGGCCTTGTCGGCGCCCATCAGCGTGACAAAGGTCTGCTTGCCTTGGCTTTCGTCCTTGCGCAGCGCCTTGCCAGCTTTGGCCATGTCGCCTTCAACATCCAGCAGATCGTCGGCAATCTGGAAGGCCAGGCCAATGTCGCGGGCATAGGCGCGCAAATGCGCCCGGCCCTGCGGCGCAACCTTGCCGAGTATCGCACCCATTTCAACGCTGGCGGCCAGCAAGGCGCCAGTTTTCAGCTGTTGCAAGCGGGTAATGGTGTGCAGGTCATAGTTCACCCCTTCATCATCGGCGACCATGTCCATCATCTGCCCACCCGCCATCCCGTGCATTCCCGATGCCTGTCCCAGCGTGGCAATCAGTTCGCTGCGGGTGAAGGGATCTTCGCTGGTGTCGCTGTGGCTGAGAATTTCGAACGCCAGTGCGTGCAGCGCGTCGCCTGCCAGCACCGCGGTCGCCTCATCATAGGCCTTGTGCAGAGTCGGCTTGCCATGGCGCAGATCGTCATTGTCCATGCACGGCAAATCATCGTGGATCAGCGAATAAACGTGGATCGCCTCGATCGCAGCGCCGGCCCGCAGCGCGGCATCGCGCGACACGCCGAACAGGCTGGCGGTGCTGCACACCAGCAAGGGGCGCACCCGTTTGCCGCCGCCAATCGCGGCGTAACGCATCGCCTCAACCAAGCGCGCGCTGGTATCGTCGGGCACCGGCAGCAACGCATCAAACAGCGAATCGATATCGGCCTGGACGCTTTTGATCGCGTCGCCGAGCAGATTGCCTGCGGTTTGCACCTCCATCAGCTCAGCTTTCTGCGTCGAACGCTTGCGTGCCCGCCGCGCGGCCATCGACGCCAGTCACAATCTTTTCGATCCGCGCCTGCGCTGCATCAAGCCGCTGCTGGCACGCAAGCCGCAGCGTTTCCCCGCGTTCATAAAGGCCGATCGACTGGTCGAGCGGCACGTCACCGCGTTCAAGCTGCTGCACGATGTTTTCGAGCGCGGCGAGCGCTTCTTCGAAACTCATCCGCGAAATATCCGGCCCTGGCGCCGGTGATGCTGTGCCCTCGTCCATACTGGTGAGCATTGACGGGGCGGGCGTGCCCGGTCAAGGCTGGCTGTAGTAGTTGGGCTCACGAAACAGGGAATTGCATCACGATGCTGAAGTGGATCATCGCCTATGGTGTGGCGGCCGTCGCCTTTGGCGCGCTCGACGCGTTGTGGCTGCGCTGGGCGTCGGGCAATCTCTATCGCCCGGTAATCGGCGACATCATGGCCAAGGATTTCAACATCACTGCAGCTGGCGTTTTCTATTTGATCTATCTGGCCGGAATGATGTGGTTCGCGGTTCGACCCGGCATCGACAGCGGCACCGTGCAATCGGCACTGCTCAACGGTATTCTGCTGGGCGCCTTGTGTTACGCCACCTTCGATCTCACCTCGCAGGCGGTGTTCAAGGTGTGGGCGACGCATATCAGCGTGCTCGACATTCTGTGGGGCGCATTTGCAACCGGTGCGGCGAGCGCGGCGGCCACCTGGGTGGTGCTGCGCTATGCGCCGGCCTGAGACAGCGGGCTGATATGTTCATCGGTCACTTTGCCCCGGCGTTCATCGCCGCCGCTGTCAGCCCGCGCAGTCCGCGGCTCGGCACGCTGTTCGTTGCGGCGCAGCTGGCGGACTGGGGCTTCTTTGGCCTCGCGCTGGTCGGGGTTGAGCGGCTGCGGGTCGATCCTGATGCCAGCGTGATGGTGCCGCTCGATCTCTATCATATGCCCTATACCCACAGTCTGATCGGGGCTGTAATTTGGGCGCTGGCGTGCGTTGCGGTGGTGGCGATTCTGCATCGGCAACTGATGGCTGGCGTGTTGGCCGGCGCGGTGGTGCTATCGCACTGGCTGCTCGACTGGGTGGTGCACGTCCCCGATCTGACGCTGAATGGGCAGCCGCCAAAGTTCGGGCTGGGCCTATGGGATTATCCGTGGGCGGCGATCCCGCTCGAACTTGCGCTGACGCTGGGTGCTTTTGTGTTTTACCTGCGCCGCACGCGCGGACCAATGGGGCCGCCTGCGGTGTTGCTGGGAATGATGCTGCTGCTGCAGGCGATCAACTGGTTCGGCCCGCACCCCGAAGCGGCGGGGCCATTGCTGTATCTTCAGGCGCTGTTCGCGTTTGCGGTGCTGACCGCACTGGCGATGTGGGTTGGGGAGAATCGCTGGTTGCTCAAACGCGGCAACTTGGCCTTCGCGCTCCAGTAATCTAGGGGGCAGCGCAAGGAGTCCTTGCATGACCGCCATTACCGCCGAAATCGTCGAACAGCACGGCCTTTCCACCGAGGAATACGCGCGTGTTCTTGCCGCGCTGGGACGGGAACCCAATCTGGTCGAACTCGGCATCTTTTCGGTGATGTGGTCGGAGCATTGCAGCTACAAATCCTCACGCCTGCACCTCCAGAAACTTCCTACCACAGCCCCATGGGTGATCTGCGGCCCCGGCGAAAACGCGGGTGTGATCGACATTGGCGCTGGGCCAGATGGGACAAGATTGGCCGCGATCTTCAAGATGGAGAGCCACAACCACCCGTCCTATATTGAACCTTTTCAAGGCGCGGCAACGGGCGTGGGGGGGATCCTGCGCGACGTGTTTACCATGGGTGCACGGCCGATTGCCAATGCCAATGCGCTGCGATTCGGGCGGCCTGAACATCCCAAGATGAAGCATCTGGTGCAGGGCGTGGTCGCAGGCATCGGCGGATACGGCAATTGTGTGGGCGTGCCGACAGTCGCGGGGGAGACGAATTTCCACCCCGCTTATGATGGCAACATTCTTGTCAACGCGATGACCGTGGGCGTCGCCGATCAGGACAAGATTTTCTACTCGGCGGCGACCGGCATCGGCAATCCGATAGTCTATGACGGCAGCAAAACCGGGCGTGACGGGATTCACGGTGCGACCATGGCCAGCGCGGACTTTGGCGAGGATGCCGAGGCCAAGCGTCCTTTTTTTCAGATTGACACTGCGTCCACCGAGAAACTGCTGATCGAAGCCTGCCTTGAATTGATGGCGACCGACGCGATCGTGGCGATTCAGGACATGGGCGCTGCGGGCCTTACCTCCTCCAGCGTGGAAATGGCGACCAATGGCAAGGCCGGCATCCGGCTCGATATGAACAAGGTGCCGTGCCGGGAAACGGGCATGACGCCCTATGAAATGATGCTGAGCGAAAGCCAGGAACGCATGCTGATGGTGCTGAAGCCCGGCAAGGAAGCCATGGCCGAAGCGATCTTCCGCAAGTGGGAACTGGATTTCGCAGTGATCGGCGAAGTCACCGATACCGGCCACATGGTGCTGGAATTCAATGGCGAAGTGGTCTGCGACATTCCCTTGGGGCCGCTGGCTGCCGATGCGCCGCTGTATGACCGGCCCTATCTCTCCAAGGACGAATACAAGATCTGGGCCGGTGTGAAACCGCTCGTCGAAGTGCCTGCAAGCGACGATATCGCCGCAGACCTGCTGACGATGATGGGCTCGCCTGACCTGGCCTCACGTCGCTGGATCGCTGAACAATATGATTCGCAGGTCGGCGGCGACACGCTCCAGACCGGCGGCGATGCAGGCGTGGTGCGGGTGCATGGCACCAACAAGGCGCTCGCCATCACCACCGATTGCACCCCGCGTTACGTCTATGCCAACCCCTACGAAGGCGGCAAACAGGCGATCGCAGAGGCCTATCGCAACCTGTGCGCCGTGGGTGCGCGGCCGCTAGCGGTGACCAACTGCCTCAATTTTGCGAACCCGCAGCGACCCGAAATCATGGCACAGATCGTCCATGCATTGGAAGGCATGGGCGATGCCTGCCGCGCGCTCGATTTCCCGATCGTGAGCGGCAATGTCAGCCTTTACAACGAAAGCAAGGCGACCGGCGGCGGCTCTGCTATCCTGCCCACCCCGGCAATTGGCGGCGTCGGCATCATCACTGATCTTGCCAAGATGATGACGATGCATTTCAAACAGGCGGGCGATGCGATCTACCTCGTCGGGCCAGAATTCTGGGCCAAACCCGATCCAACCCGTTCGCACCTTGGCCAGTCGCTCTGGCTGCGAGTGGTCAAGGGTCGCGAAGAAGGCCGCACTCCGCCGACCGATCTTAGCGTTGAGCGCAGCGCAGGCGAAATCATTCACGAACTGATCGACGATCGGCTGGTCAATGCGGTGCACGATCTTTCCGACGGTGGGCTTGCCGTGGCGCTCGCTGAAATGGCGCTGGCGGGCGGTCTTGGCGCACAGGCTGATCTGGCGGGCAATCCCGATTACACCCCGGCACAGTGGTGGTTCGGCGAGGATCAGGGCCGTTATCTCGTCACCGTGCCCGATGTCGCCGCATTGAACGCCGCGCTCGCCAGGGGCACACGTGACGAAGATACTGCGCAAATCGGCTTCCAGCGCGTCGGCACCGTCGGCGGCGATAGCGTGCTTGGCGTCCCGCTGGCCGAATTGCGCGCGGCCAACCAGCGGTTCTTCGACGAATGGATGGAAGGCTAAGCGCCAATGGCTTCAGGCTATTCCGGCACGCCGCTGGTCAAAAAACTGACCCTGCGCGATGGAATGCGAGTGTGGTTCGATGCCATGCCCGAACACGTGATCGACGAGATTGACGAATATGCGCTCGAACTGACCTTTGTCGCCGATCCGGCGGACGGCATCGACGCCGCGCATATCTTCGTGACGACACGCGCGGCGCTCGAAGCGCACCTTGCCGCGCTACGTCACCAGATCGCGCAGGATGGCCAAATCTGGGTCAGCTGGCCGAAGACAGCCGTCAAGCTACCGACCGACATCACCGAAGACACGATCCGCGACATCTGCCTGCCGCTGGGTCTGGTCGATACCAAGGTTTGCGCGGTGGACGAGGTCTGGTCGGGCCTCAAACTGGTGATCCGCAAGGAGCTGCGTCAGGCGGCGAGCTGATTGCCACCCAGCGTCAAATCTTCTCGCCGGTTGCCCTCGCTTTCGAGGATCGCGAGGCATTGGCGATACACCTCAGGCGTGCCGATATTCAGCCGCGCGCGGGCCGCATCGATGTCTTCGCGCAGCAGCGCGGCAATATCCTGATGCGCGATCTTGGCCGCGGCCTTGCCCAGACGGCGGCCTTCCTTGATCGCGGCATACAGCGGGGCTTTGGTGCCGCTCACTTGCTTGATCTTGCGCGCACCGGCATAGGCGATGAACAGGATGCCCTTGTTGAAATTCTGCTCGTAGGAAAAGCCCAGCAGGCTCGCCTCACCCAACGCATCGCGGCCATAGCCAGTCAGCACGTGGAACAGATCATGCGTATCGCGCAGGCGTTCAAAATACCATTCGGTCAGGTCGGCATGGCGTTGTTCGGGCGGCTGCCATTTGTGGCTTTCCGCCACCAGGCCGGCGGCGGACAGCCCTTCGCGTTTCATGAAGGCGATATAATGCGCCGCCACCGTGTTGGCGGCGCAATCGGCCCAATGCGCGTGATCATCGAGCATTGCGGGTATATCAGTTGCCGCTGCGATGAACCGCTGACCTGCGGGCGAGCGGATGAAATCCCACGCCTGCTTGTGGCTGTGCTTGCCCTTGGTCGCTTCGATGATGTGGAACACCTGTTCGGTGTCTTCCTTGTCAGTGACCAGCTTACGGAAATGGCGTAGCACCCTAAGTGGATGAAAACCCGAAGTCTTGCGTTCGGGCGCTGCGAGCGGGAGATTGATCGGGACCATAGCTTTCATCCTTTGCGGGAGTCGCGAGTTAGGTTCGCTTAGCACCACTTACATTAATGTCAGTTAAATGACGAACGACCGCCTGATTTGCGTCGAATCCAAGCGATGCTTGCCATTGCTACCGTACGGCAGACCACCCAACACCACACCCAACCACATTGAGATGCCGGGACGCCCTGCCTGAGGTGAACTTTCCCGGTCAAAAAAATGCCGCCAAAGCCGATTAACCAGACCGCTGGCTGGCTATGGCCACGCGCGGGATCATGCGGCCTGCAATTCCTGCTGCTGCGCCGGATTGCTGGCCAGCAGATCATAGGGATCAATGCCCTCTGCCTGCCAGATACGGTGACATTCGCGGTATTGCGTCGGCCGCGGAATGCGCAATGCAGTGCGCACCTCGTCAAGCGGGCGGCCCAGCAATTCGCGGATCGGCTGCGCCATCAGCGACGGCGCACCTTTGCCCGTGCGATGCGCCTGTCGCACCGCGCCGAATACGGGCGCAGCGCTGCCTCTGGTCATCTTCTTGATGTTGGCCGCGCCGGCATAGCCGATCAGCAGGTGCCCTTGACTGGGCGATTGGCCATGGGTGAACAACAGCACGCATTGTTCGCCCAACGCATCGCGGCCATAGCCGGTCAACACATGGAACAGATCATGCGTATCGCGCGATCGCTCGATGAACCATTGCACAAGATCGAGATATTTCGGCCGACCAAGCCGTTCGGATTCCGCCACCAGACCCGCCGCTGACAAACCTTCAGCTTCCATGAAATCGCAATAGGCATGGGCCAGGCTGCCTTTCGGCGTGCCGCGCAGCGTTGCATGATCGTCAAGAATATCAGCCAAATGCGGTTCGGTTTGACGCAGCTGTTCGCCCTGCGGAGACAGGCTCAAATCACGCACGCGCCGCAGGAAATCGCGCGACGGCAGTGATTCAAAGATCTTGAAGACCAGGCTGGTATCTTCCTTGTCCTTGATCAGCGCCTGAAAACTGCGCACCGCTACCAGCGGACGATACCGCGGCTGCGGCCGTTCCGGATGACGCAGTACCGTCCCATCGGAAGCGAACAGGGCGCTGAAATCAGGCGAAGAAGCGGTCATATCCAGTCAATTCCTGTCAGCCAGATCAAACGCGGCGAAAACCCAAAGCGCCAGCGCGTGCTTACATTTGTGTAAATAGCCGATTCGAGTTCTATTACAAAACCCTTTTTGCGGCGGTGTGGTTCACGCGCCCGGTTACGCGGCCTTCCAGTCACTGCGGTCAATCCCCAGCAAGCTGAGCACAACGGTCAGATCGCCGCGATCCAACCGGCCATTGGCGGCGGCGCGCGCCTTGGGCTTGGCGCGATAGGCAAACCCATAGGTTGCCGCCTCGATCATCGGAATATCATTGGCCCCGTCGCCGATTGCAACACTGTGTGCGCCGTCCGCCGCCGCGGCCAATTCATCGCGCAGCACCGCCGCCTTGACCGCGCTGCCGGTGATCGGCCCGATCAGCCCGCCGGTCAGCCTGCCGCCTTCCACACCCAGCCGATTGCCGACCACCCGATCAAACCCCAACAACGCGCCGACCGGATCAGCGAAGTGGTGAAATCCCCCCGTCACCAACACCGTCCGCGTGCCCAGCGCCGCCAGCGTCGCCACCAGCGTCGCCGCACCAGAGGTCGGCACAATCCGATCCCGCAAACAATCGCTGATCGCGCTTTCGGCAAGCCCTTCGAGCAGGGCGACACGCTCGCGCAAGGCAGACTCGAAATCCAATTCGCCCTGCATCGCGCGTTCGGTAATCGCGGCGATTTGCGGTTTCAGCCCGGCGTAGTCGGCCAGTTCATCAATGCACTCCTGCCCGATCATGGTCGAATCCATATCCGACACGAACAGCTGCGGCACGGCGATCGGCCATCGGCTGACCAGCATATCGGTCGGCGCAAACACCTGATCGATGGCAGCCAGCACCGCCGCCTGATCGTCGCCATCGAACTGCAATTCCAGCACGTCGCCGCCATTGGCGGGCAATGCTGCGGCGGCAAGCGGCATCCCTGCTGCGGCCAACACCGAGGCCAGTGTATCGAGACGCGTTTCACATTCGTCCGTCTCTGCTATCAGCCGCGCAATGAGCATTCCTGTTTCTCCAGTTTCGCCGGTCGCGCTCATTGCAGGGCCGACCGCCAGCGGCAAGAGCGCGATTGCGCTCGCGCTCGCCCACCGCCTTGCCGAAATCGGCCGATGCGGCGTCGTCATCAATGCCGACAGCGCGCAGGTCTATGCCGATCTGCGCATCCTGTCAGCGCGCCCGTCCGATGACGAGATGGACGGCATCGAACACCGTTTATTCGCCGCATGGGACGGGGCCGAGGCGTGCTCCGCCGCCGCATGGGCGACACGCGCCAAGGCCGAAATCGCCGAGTGCCATGCGGCTGGCGCGGTGCCGATCCTGGTCGGCGGGACGGGGCTGTATCTCAAGGTGCTGCTTGAAGGAATCGCTCCGATCCCGGCGATTGACCCCGATGTGCGCGCGATGGTGCGCAGCCTGCCCGATGATGGCGCCTACAAGCTGCTGCAACTCGAAGACCCGCTGCGGGCCGCCCAACTGTCCCCCAATGATCGCCAGCGGATCGCCCGCGCGCTTGAGGTCAAACGCTCGACCGGGGTGACGCTGGCCGATTGGCAAGTGGCCAAAGCGGGCGGGATTGGCGAGCACATCGACCTGCACCCATTGGTGCTGCTGCCCGACCGGACATGGCTGTATCAGCGCTGCGACCTGCGGTTTGAGGCGATGTTGCAGGCCGGCGCGGTAGCGGAAGTCGACGCGCTGTTGGCGCGCGGACTCGATCCCGATCTGCCGGTGATGCGCGCCATCGGGGTGCCGGAAATCGCCGCCCATCTGGCTGGTGCGCTTACCCGCGAAGCCATGACAACCGCCGGACAGCAGGCCACCCGCAACTATGCCAAACGCCAGTTCACCTGGTTCCGGCGGCAGGTGCCGGGTGAATGGGCGCAGATCGCCCCCACTAGCGATTATAAAAATATCGACATTGGGGGTATTTTTGCATCATTATTACGTGATTAGGGCTTGACCTATCACATTGTAACCGATAGCGGCGTTGTTATTCGGTCCGATGCGCTTCCCCCTGCATCGGGCCGGTTTTTTTGTTATGCCCCCCGATCCGTGCACCATGGACGTGCGCACCACGATGGAGTTACCCGTGACCGCCTCGCCGAAATCTGCAACCGCGCAGCCTGCTGTGATCAGCGGCGCCGCCATTCTGGTGCAGAGCCTGATTGAACAGGGTGTCGAGTATGTGTTCGGCTATCCTGGCGGCGCGGTGCTGCCGATCTATGACGAACTGTTTGGCGATCAGCGCATCCGCCACATCCTCGTGCGCCACGAGGCCGGCGCTGCCCACGCGGCCGAAGGTTACGCCCGTGCCACGGGCAAGCCGGGCGTGGTGCTGGTCACCTCAGGCCCTGGTGCGACCAACGCGGTGACCGGGATTGCCGATGCGTGGATGGATTCGATCCCCTTGGTCGTCATCACTGGGCAGGTGCCGACCGCGCTGATCGGCACTGATGCGTTTCAGGAAGCTGACACCGTCGGCATCACCCGGCACTGCACCAAGCACAATTATCTGGTCAAAGACCCGGCTGATCTGGCTGCGACGATCAAGGAAGCGTTTCTGATTGCCACGACCGGCAGGCCCGGCCCGGTGGTGATCGACATTCCCAAGAACGTGCAGATCGCCGTCCCGTCCGAACGCCGCGCGCTGACCCGTGCGGGCGCGCATCGCTATGCCCCGCAAACGGGTGCCCCGCCCGAACAGATCATCGAGGCGGTGGAGTTGATCGCCAAAGCCAAAGCCCCGATATTCTACACCGGCGGGGGCGTGATCAATTCCGGGCCAGAGGCAAGCTTGCTGCTGCGGCAGTTGCAAGACATCACCGGCGCCCCCGTCACTTCAACCCTGATGGGGCTTGGCGCCTTCCCGTCGCAGCACCCCGATTGGCTGGGGATGCTGGGGATGCACGGCACCTATGAAGCCAATCTGGCGATGAACAAATGTGACGTAATGGTGTGCATCGGCGCGCGGTTTGATGACCGGGTGACGGGTCGGCTCGACGCATTCTCGCCCGATTCCAAAAAAATTCACATTGATATTGATCGCTCCTCGATCAACAAAACGGTGCCGGTCGATCTGGGCATTGTTGGCGACTGCGGCACGGTGCTGGCGCAGATGATCGAGGCGTGGGGAACGCGGCGGGCCCGTGATCTGGGCGAATGGAAGGCGCGGATCGCCGGGTGGCG
>Ga0100380_10006532_pt1 | contig 11859 bp, 7 predicted proteins | sample CryGeymeta201504_FD_80417 | JGI IMG/M metagenome (GOLD analysis project Ga0100380, IMG submission 80417) | Groundwater microbial communities from Crystal Geyser aquifers in Utah, USA - Crystal Geyser metaG 2015-04 | ecosystem: Environmental > Aquatic > Deep subsurface > Groundwater | place: USA... | reverse complement strand
GCCCTTTTGCAAATCATAAAGCTTGGTGATAGGACGATCGGTGAGCACACATTGATTCGGAGGAGATGTCCCCAAGACATTCTCGGCTCCGACCCACAATGTCAACGACAACTTTCGCTTCGGGTTACCACCGCGGGCATTGACGCCAGGCTTGGGTTCTTCTGTAGGAAGCGTCCGGAACAAAGGAGGACTGTCGCGGAGTTCTGTCCCCCAAGTCTTGGTTTTAGAATTGTAAAATTGCCATTCGTACATGGCTTCCGTTGCAAAGGCAAATTCTTTGGCTCGAGGATCCCAAGGCATGACTTCCAATAAACGAATGACATGGAGGGGAAGCGATGGAGGGGTCGGTACAACTGTTTGTTGCGACGGTCTTTGCTGAAGCAGCGAAGAATGATCGTGATGCTGCTTTTGTAGGATTTTCTGTCGAAGTGTGGATCGGACGGCTGCTGCAACGGCTGGTCGATCGGCTGTCAGGGCTTCTACCAGCTGCCGATATCCCTGCAATTCGGCTTGCAGTGCAACGTAGTGCTTCCGAGATAAGACTATCTCATTGTCGCTGGGTTTGCCGGACTCTTTTTCTAGCTGCAGTTGTCGTATTTTTTCTTCCAATTCGGCCCGTAGTCGCCGCTCTTTGTCCAACTCTTGCAGAATTTCGTATGTGACCAATTCCTCGGTTGAATGGGTTGTGTGTGATGGTGGAGTTGTTGCGGTTGTTGCTGATGATGTCCTTCGTTTGGTTTTGGATGATATCGCCGCCAGGGCCGATGACAAAGGTTGCGAAGCTATCACAGCAGGCATAGTTTTAACGGTCTGTGTTTTCACTTGTGTGCTATTCCGAGTATTGATCGACCAGTCCGATGGGGACTCTTTTTGAATATAATATTTTTGGTTGTGCTCTATTTTTATGCAGTGCGGTATCACGGGTAAGTGAGTCGTGATTAACACACGAAATACGATAGACTAGCTAGCTACCTGGTACTAGTACTAGAGTAGACTCTACTACTACTAGTAGTAGTAGCTAGTAGCTAGTAGTAGAGTAGACTACGAGTACAGTACTCCTTACTACTACTATTAGCTAGCTAGACTATCTACTTATTACAGTAGTAGTAGTAGTAGAGTAGGATTAGGAGGCGTTTGCTTGTTCGACAAAATTTAATAATATAAGGGACAGAGTTAACCTGAGACAGGGCACGCTGAAAAATTTATGAAAAAATAATGGAGCGGCGGCAGAGGCCCTCCGTGGCTTTTTTTTCGGACAGATCCTGCCGTGGTACAACAGGTTTGCCGAGCGCTTTCGAAGCGTTTGGTGCTGGTAAGGCCTAGCCAAACGTTTTGCCATAGATTTGGTATGAGTTTGTAGACTGTACAACAATCGAACGTTTATTAGCGGGCTATGCTAAAAATTGCTGACACCCCATCAAAAAAATGTACGAGTACATAGCAATAGGAGTCACATGTGCACAATACCTTGTGATGTCATTGTAGTACTAGAAAGTTATTTGAAAGATACTCCAAGGTCGCCACTTCCATGTCGTTTCATCTAACTGCTAATCTGTTCTATTTCTACTTTCAATATTATCATAATTAATATTATTGCTATTCTAATCGAAGTGTTGCAGGAGCCCGTATGGTTTGATCTTTTCCTTGTCCAGGCAAATTCCGTATTAGTTTAGCGACTGCTTGGGACTGCATGCGACTTTCAACTTGTGTGCACTTGGGGTTGTCTTCTGGGCATACCAGGACTTGGATCAATAGATCCCCCTCCATAGCTTTGTTCGTGGCTTCCTGTTGACCTGGCAAGATATTCTTGGGAAACATGCGAAAGGCCAATGGAAAACGGGCCGCCTTAGCGACTGGTACACGCGCACCACCCAACACTTGATCCGGATGTTCCATGCTGCGAAAGGTAATGACTAGTATATCCAAGGACATGGGTCGCAGTTCTGCTGTTGGATTAGCCGAGGATATCAGTCCTGTAGTGAATGCAGATTGGGATAACATTAGGGTGAAAAATAGAAAATAATAACAACATAATCAAGAGGCAAAGTACGAGCTGTTCAATCATGCCTTGTAGTTCATACCTTCCACAATAGGTTGTTTTTCTGTTGGAACACTGCTGGTAGTACTTCTTGGTAACATAATTTGTGGCTGAGACGCTGTGGCAGGTTGGAGACTTTGTACAAGTTGATCTTCAGTAACTTTGGACGACACTATTTCGGCTGGATTCTTCATGCTGACAGCAAAGGCCGGTGGTGGTGTATTTAGTGGCGCAAAGATTATTGCACCACTAGTGCAAGCCGCTGCAATCCAGGTTTGGATGTGATTGTGATTATGATTGTTTTGCCCGTTTGTTGTGAGCCGTGACAGTGATGTTGTTGACGATGGTTTTGAAAGAAGACAACTCCATCCATTCGAAGTCTTCACTAGTAGCACGCATAGCCATATGACATCAAGGAACTTTTGATAGAATTTTCTGGTCGTCATTAATTTGTGAATGCAGTCCCTGTGTGAGCGTCTGTGAGAGCAATAGCTTGAGAGAATGCTACTTTTACTAATGCACACTCGTCGGATTGTATTACCGTACCGTATTAGTCTACCTGGTAGTCCAGTAAAAAAGCAATGAGAGAAAAATGAGCGAAGATCGTTTTGTACACCTGCCTGAAGTAAAATAAATAATGCCCGGGTCGATATCGTTTCAATCTTATTCGGGATTTGAAATGGGCGTCAGCTCTGACTCTTTCACAAGAAGTTCTATCGTAGACAACCAACCAGATTTTGGATAAGGTGCCATTCGCGATCAACCAAAAACCAGCCAAAGCAGAAAAGAGCCTCACAACAAGAAGAACTAACAAGCAACTACTGACAGTTGTATTACGTGGATCCAGAAGAATCCAACCACAAACAACTTACAAGGCTATACTCTACATATTTATTTATACACATACACCGAAAGGACCATGAGAAGAATGAAAAAGCAAAATGCGTTTCGACTTGTCTTTTTATTGCAAGAAGTAGCCGTTGGATCTATAATTCTTATAATTTGTTCTTTCTTGACCAGCAGCAGCACACTTGCCTTTACAGCTCCTCCTCATAATTCACAAAGACAATTGCAAGGCATCAGCGGACGGGTAGTACAAGAATCTCTCAATGTAGCCCAACAACCATTGGATGATTTGATTTCCTCCATTGACAAGATAGAAGTTCCTTCGCGCTTTTACGACATTGGTTACGACAATGATAATAATGACGATGATGATGATGACGATGACCACCACAGCAAGAACAGCCTGATGGACGACGAACTTGCGACTGCTACTACTGTTGGCGAATTTGCTGATTTTGAACGCGACGAGGACGCCATTTTGGAAGAACGAGAAGATCGATTCTACGTCGATGAACGTGGTGAACGTCGTACAATTGAAAAGTGTATTTTGGTCGGAGTCGAGGATTTGTCCGCCAAACGACGAGTGCTGAAACGGCAGAGACAACAACAGCAGCAGCAGCAGCAGCAAGGAGAAGCGACCACTGGTTATCGTTCTTCAACGATCAATAATAATGTAGTAGAAGCTGAAGACATGGCGTTTACTCTGGAAGAAAGTTTGACGGAAATGAGAGAGTTGATCAAAACAGCTGGGATGGAATGCGTGGGAGGTGCGTGCACTTTAATCTGCGGTAGGAATGATTCGTCTTTAGTTCTTTCATTTCGTACAATATATCTCATTTCAATCATCCTTGATTTTGGTTTTTGCTCATGTTTTCACAGAAATCACACAGAGGTTGAATGAAGTTGTCCCTCGGACTTACATTGGTTCTGGAAAAGTTATTGAAGCCAATGAATTGATGGAAGAACAAGGAGCTTGTACCATTGTCTTTGATGCCGAATTGTCGCCCGGGCAGCAGAAGGCCCTGGAAAATGCCTTTAACAAAAAAGTCATTCAAAACGATTTTCTCGTGCAAGATGGAGAAATCAAAGTCGTTGATCGGACAGCCTTGATTTTGGATATTTTTGCACAGCACGCCAAAACAAGAGAAGGTAAATTGCAAGTAGATCTGGCCTTGCACGAGTATCGCAAGCCTCGATTGACCAAAATGTGGACGCACTTGGAACGACAGAGTGGAGCGGGTGGTGTAGGTTTGCGTGGGCCGGGAGAATCGCAACTGGAAATTGATAAGCGTCTGATTCGTGATCGAATCATTGAACTGAAGAAAAAGATCGATGAAGTACAGAAACAACGGGCAATGCATCGACAAGGAAGATCTCGAACTGGACTGCCCGTTCTGTCCCTAGTGGGATATACCAATTCTGGAAAGAGTACCCTGCTGAATTACTTGACGCGAGCAGGAGTCATGGCCGAATCCATGCTCTTTGCCACACTCGACCCGACAACTCGAAAAGTGCAATTGCCAGGTTTGAAGACACATCCTTCCGTGCTACTGACAGACACTGTAGGATTTGTCCAAAAGCTTCCGACACATTTGGTGGCTGCCTTTCGAGCGACACTGGAGGAAGTGCAAGAGGCGGATGTTCTCATTCACGTTATTGATGTGTCAAATCCTACCTGGGAAAAACAAGAGAATGCTGTCTTGACTGTTTTGGAAGAAATGGGTGCACTAGACAAACCAATTGTGCGAGTCCTCAACAAGATCGATTTATTGGATCCAGAGACTGCAGAATACCTTAGTTATGAAGCTGCCTTGACTCCTTACACTGTAGCTGTGTCATCACTTAAAGGTGACGGTATTACGGATTTTGTGGCTGTGACGGAAGACGCTTTGCAAGAACTCCTGGTTCCAATTGAAGTGGAAATTCCGTATGACAAGGGCGACGAGCTCAATGCAGTGCACGAACAAGGACATGTTGAAGTTGTCGACTACAGAAGCAATGGGACCTACGTTATGGCCAATGTGCCTCGCTCAATTGCTAACCGACTCGAGCCATTCTCTGTGAAAGAAGATAGCGCCCAAGAGCATCAAGCAAAGGCAGCAACCCATGGCGAAGAAGTGATTGATTGGGTAGCCTTGGGCCGTGGCCGACACTCGGAACGCCAGAAAAACAACTAATGTAATTATTCTATAGACAAGCTACATCTCGCTATCTCGCAATAGTTGTTACGTTATCGTCCTGGCGTTTAAGTACTGCCGACTATCCTCAATCTTCCCGCATCGCGCGGTCGACGGCACGATCTGCCAGCTCAACGAGGAAGGCCACTTTCTCAATATTCAGCATTGCTCGCGGATCGCTTTCATCCTCTTGCTTCGAAGTTTCATAGTAGGCTCGCATCAGGCGAAAGTCCCAAGCAAGAAGAGGCGCCGAGCTGGAACTGGTTTCGATACAGGCGATTGCAGCTTGAAGTTTCAGGTAAACAGGCAGGGAAATATATGTTGGATCAACAAAGCATTCTTGAAGGGGCGCCACAGCGAAATCTGCAAACGCAATGGCCGGCGTTGACTTTCCCTGCGCCCAATGGGCGCAAATATACTTGGTAAACGCTTGGAGATCGTTGTTTCTTGCAAGCAGTGTTGAATTATTGTAGAGGTTTTCCTTTGGTGAGTTCCCAGCTTGAAGCACAAGAGAATCCTTGTCACCAGTGGCAGCAGAGCCATCCGACATTTTCTTGACAAACAATGTACGCCCAAACACGCCCTTGTCTAGCTTAAATTTGAGCGGATAGTATCGATCAGAGAGAATTCGGCCTTCTAGCGCTGCACCATCCGCATTCGGGAGCAGGCAGGGAGCCGTCAGGTGGGTTGGGTCCCAAGATTGATTCTGATACTTGATCTCGACAGGGATGGAAGCAATTTCGCCTGTGTCAACATCGACCAAACATAAATCACGTCGTTTCACTGCCAGGGCATACAGATGACGCAAGGCCTGTAGATGGTATTGATTGTCAGTTGTTGAAAATGGGAATCGCGGGAAAAATGCAGCCACAAGGGCTGCGATGTCTTCAGGTTCGCGACCAAGTGTGCAAGTACCACCTCCCAAGAAGAGCAAGCCAACTGCCATTGCATAGCTCATATGCGTCCCATATTTGACATCCTCGTCGCATCGCCAACGTAGGATCTTGAATAGTTTAAATGATTCCAAATCACCTGTTCCTGCATTTATCATTGCAAGCGCGATAGCGCAAGTTCCCAGGCATACCTCCAGAATTTGAAGTTCCGGTCGCAACGCCATCGACATAGAATCGTTCCCGTCTCGCAGGGACAGCAGCTCCACAACACGTTCAGAGATGGCAGCGGCCGCAGCTTTGTTCGCTGTTCCTGCAAAACGAAGTCCCAACCCAAAACATGCTCCTGCTAGAACGTGTACATATATCTGTCGAACGGCCTGGCAATCGTAGTCTTGCGCTTGTGTTTGGCTTTGCAAGCCCTGGTCTCTACCAGAGTTTCCCCTACTACTACTACTACTACCTCCTCTTTGTTCGGGAGCGACTTCTTTGTCCATGGACGAGGAATCGTCGTGGTCTTCCAAATCCATCATAACATGATAATCAGTAGCGGATTTCATTTTTGACTGCATCTGCTGATAAGCATTGCGAACACACTGCGGAAGCTGGTCTTCAATCCACTGTCTGGTTGGCACGACATCCTCCCACAAAATGAGCGCCCTGGCGATCACTCGTAATGATAAAAAGTCTGGACGAACGTACTCCAGTAAAAAGTGTGTGTCCGGGAGGGCTATTGCTGACGCTATGTTACGATTTCCAGTTCTCAGAAAGATTAAACCAAGAGCAAGCGTTGCACCAGTCGCTGTCACATCAATGTTGATTGATTCTCCTTCAAAGACGCAAGAACTCCTTTCATTTTCCCCCGAGGCTGAGGCTGTCGGAATATTCAATCGATCATTGGCTTCCCTTGTACGGTGTACTTCTTCGTCGTCCTTACCACCTACGATGTATCGATAGAGCCTTTCGGCAATGCGCAAGTCCGCGAGGCCTTCTCCCCCGCCACCAGCTTGCTGGCCGTCAATGATGTTATCACCTTTGCAAATATTGACCATGCCAAGGCCGATTCCGCAAGAAAGAGTGTACGCCTCACGATCCAGAGTAACGTCACTTTCGGGCCGCCTGCCAATTTCGTTGAGCAAGAACTCCGTCATCATGCGATGCGAAGATCCCTGAAATAGTAGGCCTGCGCCCAAGGCAGCGGCTTGTTGGACACTGCTGTGGACATCGATGGAACTAAAGTGGTTGGGAATCAGAGAAGGCAGGTGAAGGCAAAGCATTTTGGAAACGGAAATATCGCAGCTTCCTCGTTTGTTTGCTGCCATTCCAAGGAGAACACCGCATGTCAGCGTCACCTGACCTTGTGTGAGATAATCGTAGATATCCGTCATTTCCAGAGCCGAAAGATGCCCTCGAAGGCCCAGAGCCAAAAGCAGCCCACCGTGAGCGTGGCTTTGACTGTTGTGCACCGGTGGCTGCCCATTTGTTTGGTTCTGTTGCAAGTCGTTAGCGGGATTTGGTCTGTTGTAGACGATCCATGTTCTTGTAATTTTAGAAATGGATTCACGAATTTCACTCTCAAGTGGCAGTCTCAGTCCTGCTGCAACACCATTGTGAAATTCAGGCCAGACTCGAAATTCACCGTGGCAGTCTGTCATGTCCAAAGCTAAATTGGTGTTTGCTGGAGGAATACGACCGGCCATGCACAGCTCTGGAAGCGGCAGTGGTTCGGCAGCTACTGGATGAAAGCTTCCGATCGTAAGCATCCCCCGACCAACTGGAAGAGCGAGTGATCGACGACATAGCAAGAGGAGCTTGCTCTGTTTCAATCGTTCGTACTCATGGTCTGACACTTCGACAGCTCTTGGAACCTTCAGAAAACAGGGCCTCGAGGATCGAAGCAAGCGGCCTGCTTCTTTAATGCGATTGTCGGCTGGAAAAAGCAATGCGGAGGAAACCTGAAGGGGCACAATGCCATCCTTGTCTATGTCAGGGAATGCGGGGTTGTCTGGGTCTGTTGTCCGGACCGGAACTGAATTGGTAGCTTGCGTTCTACAAACATCTACAGGAGCACCGTCATTATTCATGCTTATATCCTGTCTCCCAACGAGCGCATACTCTGTGGCTGTCCATCCTGCTAGGCTTGCTTGTTCCGGATGTCTTCGACAGCAGTTGAGGGCTTCAAATAATGGCGTCGCAATGCCTGCTGCAAGTTCCTCGTGTATCTGACCAGTCGATTCAAATCCTTCCTCGCAAAGCACCTTAGTAACTTGATAGCTTCTTTGAAGAGTATTCTCATCCGATCGAAATAATGTGTTATAAATACGAAAAATAGCTCTTGTTGTGGAACAAGCCGAGTTGATGGCGGAAATATCGTTTGTTGCATAAATAGATGTGATGCTTTTCCTTCTAATCATGGCATCTAACCAAGACAATATGCATGGAGGAGTTTGAAAAGTGGTCACTCTATCAACTGGGACAACAACAGTCCGCTTCCTTGGATACTCTTCGTCCACTTTGCAGAACCATGGCTCTCCAAGATCTTGTTTGTAGTGGTCTAAAAGAGCTTGCAATGTAGACGAGTCCGTAATCGCAGGCATGCACTTACAACACGTCTTGGCAAGGAAAGTTCCAAGTTGACGCAACTGAGTGACAATGATAGCGTTAGCGGAGAGTTTCAGGTCTTCGTAAATCAAATGAAGCGAGTCAAATATTGCAGGGACCACATTTTGTTGTAATGATGCCAGGCAAGCAATGGCGACCGAACCAGTGGATGAGAGCCTACGCTGTCCTTCGTGTTCAATTAGTTTGTTACCTACCGTCTCAACCGAAAGGAAATTGCTACCCTCGGGTCCGAGAAAAAGAGAGTCCCTGTTGTCCTGGCAATAGTCTGCATGGAACGAAGACGCCAAGAGAGAATCCCAGGCAGAATTGTTATTCGTCTTTGCATTCATCTCGTTTGATGCGCGCGCGTCAAATATTTCAGCGTCGACCACTGCATCCAAAAGAGAAGACACGGCAAGCCACTCATTCTCAGCTAGTTGACTGTCAGCATCACTAGAAAGGCACAAGGCTCGTGCCAGTCGACATGTATCAGCTCGGAGTTTGAGCGCGAATACGATTCGTGGCTTTGTCGGCTTGTCACTAAAAATTGCGGCCTCAATGGCAACGAGCGCTTTCTCTGCGAGAGCATTTGATAACATTTCTAGAGATACGCTGACACGAATACTGCGCAACTCATCTTCATCGGTGTCCTGTCTCAATACGTCAATATTTTCACCCACGGCATTCTGAATACTGACAATCGTCTCGAGTGGTTTAGGATTGTCAGGTTTGTCGTCAGATACAAGGGCACAGTCCACCACGTGAACGCGAGATCGTTGCAAGCTCAAGCAGGACTGAAGGTTTTCCTTTCGCTTCAAAACCAGTATGTCCGTCACCCTGGGGCTGTCTTTTTCTTTGGCCTGTGTGCGATGAGGCAAAAAACAAGGAAGGACAAAAGTTGACTGGATTGGTTGTGCAGCCATGCAGGGAATTGTTTCCATGGGTTTTGCAAGGAAGCTGTGTCTCAAGCTCTCGTTAAGGCTGCCCGTTGAGTGGCTTGACGAGGTAGCCGCCATGGAATCGACCACGTTTGGTTCAATGGTGACAAGATGCAGAAGGTTGGGGTTGTCGCCGTGATCTTCCCTAGGTATCACGAATGCTACCGTCAGCAAGCCTGATCCTTCCAAATTGGACGCTAAGAAGACATTGGACGCAGCTTCACTTTCGCTGGATTCTTCAAACAAGCAATCCACGGCAACATTCGGGTGAAGGTTGGACAAAGGACGTAGATTCAGTAACAGTGTAGCATCTGCTGCGACTGTTCCATCTCGGGATACATCTGCTTCCATGAAAGCGGTATCTTTAGCGGGTCTCGGAAATTCACTGCGATTGACCGAAGAAGGAGGCTGTTCGTGGAGTTGGTTGTGGTAGTGAGTTTTATTATTGGCTGTACCAGTACGGCCCTCTGCGGCAGTACGCCTGGGTGTCTTGCGCACGCCCAAAGCATCCGCTAGGGCATCCTCCCGACTCGGTGCCTGGGAATGTTGTGGCGCAACTCCCAACAATTCCATATCATCCATATCGTGATCCAACATGCCCATGGCATCTTCAAAGCTTTGGTGGTAGTGGCTGGATCTCCAGTAGCGACTGCGTTGCCAGAGTGGTGGTGTTTGAGAAGGTTCTGGCGCTCCTTTCAATGCCCAAATAGCGTGTCTAATGTGTGCATTTGACAAAAAATGTTACACAGATGAGTGCTGCATTGTATAATTGAAACAAAACATAAATCAATTCAAACGTACCGTTTGAGAATGGTATTGTAGGTGACGCATATAGGTTGCTCGTAGTATTTTTTCTCCAGGACAGGATCTGTTGGGTCCGTCCATTTCAGTGTAGATGTGCAGAGAATTGTCTCAAAAACATCCGTGACCAAAAGTGGCGATTCGTCCATGGCTTCACCGCTGTTACTGTTATCGTTGTCAGGTCGTACATTCTGTGCCACGGGCAAGACATCTTCCAAGGGATGTTTCAAGGAAAAGAGGGACGATACTTCGACAGGACCACCGTAGTGTCCGCGAGGAGTCGACAATGGAAATTGTCCTGGCATTCCTGTTGTCATCATGGCAGCAGACGCAGTCGCATCTGTTGGAGTAGTAGCACCCATTTTTGTATTCCGTGGCGGAACGTTGAGAAAGAATTCGTCATCATCATCTTCTTCTTCCATGGGTTGTTGGCTATTGCTGACGTTGATATCAGCATTGTTGCTACTGTAGGGTGTCCCTGACATCATGGTAGCACCACCACCACCACCACTACTACTACCACCACCCAATGTTCGAGCTTCAATATCGTCTTGATCTTCTTGGCGCTGCAACAACAAGCCATGGGACTCTCCCAATGGATGAATAGAAGCACACGTAAACGGAAGAGATACTGAATGTCCTTCTGCGCTCACGTAGACTTGTTGTTGTTGTTGTTTTTCGTGTGGTGATGAGGAGGAGTAATTTGGATAGACATCCCAAATGGTCACCGTCAAAGGATTTACTAGCACACACAAGAGTTTGTGTTGAGGTCGTTCGGGAAAGGCCGTCCAACAAACGACGGATGCCTGGTTGTGACTAATAGTATGATTTTCGAAAGGAGAATAGTGACATTCGTTGCTGCTGCTGTTGCTATTGTTGTTGTTACAAGCGGGTAGAATAAAGCTGGCGTGAATCACACGTTGAGGACTGGAAGGACCGCTCCAGACGGCCACTCGTTTCCAGAGACATTCTCCCGACGGTGTCACGAAGGCTTCCAAAGAGGTTTCGATCTCAGCATCGGTGAATTGAGGATTAGGAGATTTTGTAAGAAATGATTGGAGAATTTCGTAGGAGCCATCATGATTTTTATTGCTGTTGGTGGTGGTTGGTTTGTCCTTGGTGGCAATGGGACGGAGCCATAAAGGAGACTTTTGGCTGCTGTTGCTGCTGCTGAAATTATCGTCCATGGTGATATAAAGAGTGGACTCTACAGTTACCTGCGCAATAAGATGTATTGATGCCTTGTTCGAGAGCAGAGGTCTGCGTACAGTATGATACTAGTGAATTTAGTGTTCAGTGTTGGTCGTTTGGTCATAAAATGGAAACAGTACTAATTATTAATAAAATTGCTTGTTGTTTTTCTGCTGTTTTTCAGCATTGGTAGAACGTCCGACAGAGTTAGGGTTATATGTTTGCATTTGGACGCAACTCGGTTCTTTTGTTTGTGCGAGACACGTCGTGTACTAATTCTACAGAGCAGAACAGAGAGGTGTTGTCACCAATCGAGGGATATCCCTACCCCGGGATTTCCAAAACTGCCCCGGGATGGGGAAAAACACAATCCCGGG
>Ga0100380_10006529_pt1 | contig 11861 bp, 10 predicted proteins | sample CryGeymeta201504_FD_80417 | JGI IMG/M metagenome (GOLD analysis project Ga0100380, IMG submission 80417) | Groundwater microbial communities from Crystal Geyser aquifers in Utah, USA - Crystal Geyser metaG 2015-04 | ecosystem: Environmental > Aquatic > Deep subsurface > Groundwater | place... | reverse complement strand
TTACTCATTACTCATTACTCATTACTCATTTTTTAAAATCATGTGTGGTCGTTACTTACATTTTTCCGAAAAACAAGAAATTGAAGAACATTTTGATCTTGAATCAGATAATGATGATTTATTCTTAGCAAACTTTAATGTCTGTCCTGGAACCGTGAATCCCGTTGTTTTACAGCCCAAACCCAATAAAATAGGAATAGGAAGCCTTCGTTGGGGTTTAGTTCCCGATTGGGCAGAAAATCCTCAAATCGCTTATAAAATGATTAATGCGAGAACGGAATCCATTTTCGAGAAAAAATCTTTTCGAAAGGCTATACTTCGACAAAGATGTTTAATTCCTGCTAACGGATTTTATGAATGGAAACAAATGTCTTTAAAAGAAAAAAAAGCGTTCTATATTTTTCATCCAGAGCAAAAGCTGATTTCTTTCGCAGGAATTTATTCTTATTGGAAAGACCCTATTTTGAATACATATCTATGGACGTATTCTATTCTTACCGCAGTTTCAAAAGGTAAAATGCTTGATTTACATGAAAGAATGCCGGTTTGTATTTCCAAAAAGGATTATTCAAACTGGTTAAATCCTCAGCAAAATGATGCAAAAATAATTCAGTCGCATTTTGATTCTGAACTATCAAAAGAGTTTGACTATAAGCCTGTTTCGAAAAAAGTAAACGAAATAGGACTCGCCGACCTTTAAGATCTGTGAGTCCTAATTCGCAAATTTTCTTTATATCTTATACAAAAATTAGAATAAAACTCATCGTATGGATTTCTTCACATCAATCTTTTTAAATACAAATAAAGAGTGGCGAGCAGGTTGGAAAACAGCCTTTTTTATAATGCTTGTCATCATTTTAACTTTTCCTGTTGCATTTCTTTTAAAACTGCTTCCTGCTGAATACCAGCAAATTCCTTTTGCTATGCTGATTTCGGTGCCACTTGCATCATGGATTGTTCTAAGATATGTAGATCAAAAACCGCTTAAAACTATTGGTTTATTGACTGGAGATGGCGCTAAAGTGATATTAGTAGATTGTCTTTTTGGCTTAGTTTCAGGAGCAGCGGCAATGGGTATAATTGCTTTATTAATAGTATTTTATGGTGGAAGTTTTGAAATGAATTCATCACTTTTGACAGAAAAAGTAATTGGTTTCTTTATGTTGATGATTGCTGTTGGTATTACAGAAGAAATGCAAGTAAGAGGCTACATGCTTCGAGTTATTTCTGATGGTTTTCGTTTTGGCTCAATGAGTATTAAACAGGGATTTTGGGCTGCCGCAATTTTTACTTCAATCATTTTTGGATTACTTCACTTTTTTAATCCAAATACAAGTTTTGTTTCAACCCTAAATATTTCTTTGGCTGGTATTCTTTTAGTTTGGCCAATTGCGGTAACCGGCAGAATGTACGGAGCCTTTGCTTTGCACTTTTCTTGGAATTGGTTTCAAGGTGGATTATTTGGTTTTCCTGTAAGTGGTCAGGCAATTGAAAACAGTATTTATGTCTATACAATGCCTGAAAACGCTACTTTTTTTAGTGGCGGTGCATTTGGACCAGAAGCTGGAATCGTGGGTTTAATCGGTATGATTATCGCCGCTTTACCTTTTTGGTTCATTTACATAAGACAGAACAGAACTCTTCGTATATTTGAAACTCAGTTTGAACAAATAAAGGACTAGAATCCCATTTTTACCACAAATTGATTCATAATTTTTTTCGTGCTGATTTGATGTGATGACAAATGGGTCTGCATCACGAGAAAATAGTACAGATTTTGAGAATTGCTAATTATATGATGTAGAGCATCAAATACGATTAATATCAATACTGTGGTAAAATTTTGCTAATTGTCCATTCAAACCATTTTTTAATAAACAATTATAATAAGTAATCCTTTGAATTTTATTGACTTAGGGCTAAGTGAGCCCATTCTAGACGGGCTACGTGATGTAGGTTTTAACGCCCCAACAAAAATACAGTATGAAAGCATTCTACCGGTTTTATCCGGAAGAGATATTATCGCATCTTCTGAAACAGGAACAGGTAAAACAGGGGCATTCGTAGTTCCAATTCTTGAACTCCTATCTAAAGTACCACAAGTAGGCGTACGCTGCTTAATTCTAACACCAACTCGGGAATTAGCGAATCAAATAGATGAGCAAGTAACTGTTATCGGTTATTATTCAGGAATAACTTCCGCAACCGTTTTTGGCGGAACCGATGGAACAGAATTCGGAGTTCAAGATAGAGCTCTTCGTACTGATGGAGCCAATATTATTATTGCAACTCCAGGTCGCTTATTAGATCACATCAAAATGGGCCATGTTGATTTCTCAAAAGTGGAGTATTTGGTTCTTGATGAAGCCGACAGAATGTTAGATATGGGTTTTATGCCCGATGTGAAAAAAATAGTTTCTGAACTTCCTGAGAAGAAACAAAACATTTTATTTAGTGCAACCATTCCTGACACGCTTGATCACTTCTTTAAAGCGATTACAAACGATGCTGTCCGTGTTGATTGTTCCGTTGCAAGAACAGCTTCTGGTGTTCGTCAAATTGTGTATAAAATTTCTGAGGAAATTCGTGATGAAGTTATTGTTACCGCTGTCGGTGCTGAAGATGTTACTTCAGCTATTGTCTTCACAAGAACTAAACGTGATGCCGACTTGGTATACAAACGCTTATCAAAAGCTGGAATCTCTGTAGGTGTAATTCATGGTGATCGTGAACAAGCTGAACGTGAGATGACTTTAGCTGGTTTTAAATCAGGGAAAATTAAAGCAATAGTTGCAACAGATGTTTTAGCTCGTGGAATTGATGTAGATGATGTAAGTCATGTTTTCAATTACCAAATTCCAAACGAACCTGAAGATTATATTCACAGAATCGGTAGAACCGGTCGTGCAGATGCAAAAGGAACTGCAGTTACCTTAGTTGCTCCAAAAGACTTAAGAGCTTTTGATCGCATTAAAAAACATGTGAAAACCGAAATTGAAGAATTACTTCCTGAAGGATATAGCGAAGAATCACTAAACGAATTATTTAATTCAGTAAAAGGTCATTCTGGTCGCAAAAACGATCATAGAAGCGGTGGTCAACAAAGAAAAGCTCACGGCACACATCATAAAGCTGAAACAACCACAGATTTAGAAATGGCTAAAGCATTATTGGCGCAACCCGTTTCTACTGCTTCAGAACACGATCCTAAACAGTTTATTCGATCTTCGAAAACTACTAGAAAAGAAGTGCATCATGATCCAAAAGCAACTCAAGACGAAGAGAATCTCAATCATGAAGAATCAATTTTAACAAACACGACTGAAGTTGTAGAAAAAGTTAAAAGCTCTAAACCAAAGAAAAGGGCAAAAAAAATAGCTGAGAGAACCTCAGATAGCGAAGAAAGTACTGATTCAGTAGTGTCAAAATCTGAATCAAAACAAGGTAAAAAAGCAAAATTATTAGTTAAACGCGCCGACTTAGTACGTAAACAGGAAGACGAAAAAGCTAAACCAGAAAGCTTTGTTAAAAAAGTTCTTTCTTTTTTTGGTATCGGTAAATCCAAAAAATAAGCTTTTCATTTTACTATCGTTTTTCAAGTGATTCGCAGAAATGCAAAGTGTGATCTCTATTTAATTTGGAGATTTCACTTTAAGCGAAATTATTTTTTATTTATTTAAAGAGAACCAAGGACTTTCAAGTTTAATAAAATTCACAATTTTAATATTAAGCAAGTTAAAAAGAATAATAATACTGTCTTTTGGCAGCTCATTTCGTAATTACAAATCAAATTTTCAAACTAGTTTTATGTCCGTTAATACCATTACTTGGATTATTTTAATATCCGTTATTTTGGGATCTGTAATGAACTTTATTGCAGATAAACTAAATCTAAAAGCACTAAATCCTAAAATGCCAAAAGAGTTTGAAGATGTTTACGACGCTGAAGCATATTCTAAATCTCAAGAATACAGCAAAGTGAAAACTAAGTTTGGTTGGATCGAAGACGCTGTTTCTTTAATTGGTTTTATTGCTTTTTGGTTTTTGGGTGGATTTGAATGGATTAACAATTGGGCCCTTTCTTTGGAATTTTCATTCATACCAACAGCTCTAATTTTCCTTGGTTCTTTAAGTCTTCTTTCTGGAATCATGAGTACTCCTTTTGGCTTGTATAATACATTTGTTATTGAAGAACACTTTGGCTTTAATAAAACAACTTGGAAAACCTATATAATAGATGCACTTAAAGGTTTAGGTTTAACTATTGTCTTAGGAATTCCATTAATATCTGCAGTTCTTTGGGCCTTAGAAATGCTTGGTCCATTGGCATGGCTTTACGCTTGGTTGGGAATGCAAGTATTTACTGTGATTATTCAATTCATTGCACCAAAATGGATTATGCCGATTTTTAACAAATTCACTCCATTGGAAGATGGAAGTTTACGATCTGCAATTCTCGAATTTGCAGCAAAAGTGAAATTTGATTTACAAAATATTTTTGTGATTGACGGGTCTAAGCGCTCAGCAAAATCAAACGCATTCTTTACAGGGTTTGGAAAAAATAAGCGAATCGCCTTATATGATACCTTAGTTGAAAAACATACTGAACCTGAATTAGTGGCTGTTTTAGCACACGAAATTGGTCATTATAAACACAAGCACATAATTAAGTCTAATATTCTTAATGTGATAACTTCATTTTTAACTTTTTGGCTTTTAGGCGTTTTCATGAGGGAGCAAGCTTTATATGAAGCATTTTTTATGTCAACAACTCCAATTTATGCAGGAATCATTTTCTTTTCCATGGTTCTAAGTCCTTTACAAATGATACTTTCTTATTTCTTGAATAAACTTTCAAGAAAGCATGAATTTGAAGCGGATGCTTTTGCTGCAAATAATACTAAGGACCCAGAATCAATGATTTCTGCATTGAAAAAACTTTCAAGAGACAATTTATCAAACCTGACTCCACATCCATTTTACGTTAAACTTCATTATTCGCATCCGCCAGTTTTAGAACGAATTCAATCGATTCAAGCTTTAAAGAAATAATCAAATATTTTGATTTTGAAATAAAATTAAGCTTAACCAACAATAATTTGAATTTCAAGCAGAAATTTCAAGCATCAAGCAAAACGTAATTATTACAAATGCTTAACTATTACATTGTTTGGCAGAATGAAATCAATTATTTTAAATCCTTCTACAATTTAAGGTAAAGTCTATTTATGAAACTAAGTATTGAACATCGAGATTTCGGGAATACTGGAATAAAAGTCTCCGCATTAGGTTATGGTGCAGGGCATATAGGGTCAGCTGCAATTAGTGATTCAGAAGTCGAAAAAATATTAAATGAAGTTGTTGATAGAGGAATTACTCTTATAGATACAGCAAAAGGCTATTATTTAAGTGAAGAACGAATTGGTAAATTTTTATGTAAAAACAGGAGAGATGAAATAGTTCTTTCAACCAAAGTCGGTTATGGTGTTGAAGGTGTTCAAGACTGGACGTATGATGCCGTTTATAAAGGAATAGACGATGCAAGAAAAAAAATAAATACAGACTTTATTGATATTGTTTTTCTTCATTCATGTGATAGATACCACTTAGTTAAAGGGGATGTTATTTTAGCTTTAGAAAAAGCAAAAGAAGAAGGGAAAATTAAAGCATTTGGATATTCTGGGGAAAATGAATCCTTAGATTATGGTATTTACACAAACCGCTTAAATTCAATTCAAACTTCAATAAATGTTTTCGATCAGCGGGTATTGCATACTTCGCTTCCTAAGGCCAAACAACATTCAATGGGAGTTATTGCTAAACGACCTATTGGAAACGCACCTTGGCGTTTTAAGGAGCAGCCACATGGAGATTACGCAGAAGCTTATTGGCACAGAATGAAAACAATGGGCTTAGATTATGGTGATGAATGGGCAGAAATAGCCTTAAGATTTACTTGTTTTTGGTACGGCGTTGATACTGCAATAGTTGGAACAACTAATTTAAAACACTTAGATCAAAATATAGAAGCAGTAAATAAGGGAAAGTTAGATGAAGATTTACTTCATTATTTAATAGGTCTTTTCAGGGTAAAAGACGACAATTGGATTGGCCAATTATAAAAATTGTCCAAAGACTTAGTCAAATTGTGAAATTTGAATTCTAAATTACGAATGAATCCAAGTCATCTCGACCAAAGACGAGCCAACTCTCCCAAATCAAAAGCAAGAAACACTAACAAGTCTAAGTGGAGAGATCTTCGAAATAAAATTCTGAATTGTGAATTTTTAATTATGAATTAAAACCCATGTCATCTCGACCAAAGACGAGCCAATACTCCCAAATCAAAAGCATGAAACACGAACGAGTCGAAGTGGAGAGATCTTCGAAATAAAATGAAGAACAAACTATTAAAAATCGGGAATTTACTCAAAAATTTCAGGATTTAAATCTGAAGATCCATAAGCTGAATAAGGTTAAGTTTTATAAATTCTAAACACACATTCAGCAAGCTACTCGATAGCAGTTATCCAAAATAAACTTCAAAAAAAACTACATATTCCCAATAAAGCGATTACCCGGCTTATTGTAATGGTATAATAACACTTGTTGTGCAGCAATTTCACGTCTTTCAATCAACGTAGGAAGTTTTTGATACATTGTAGAAAAAACACGATTCTCACGCATCCCATTAGATAAACGAAATAAACGCTGAACTTGATCTAGTTTTGAACTGTTAGCAACTAAAAACGCTTTGAAAATTTCACTAAAATCAGGTGATAAAATTAATTTAAATGATTCAGGTAGTTTTTTATCCTCAACTTCTTTTTCTTCCGAAACCTGTATATAAGGGTTTTTATTCTTTGGATGTTTGTCTTCAGGACGTTGCCCGTCTTTTGGAATATTAAACGCCGCAACCACATTTGCAGGCGGAATAGGATTGAATGATAATACCGGTGCTCCCGTTTCAGTTTGAATCGGTTGGGTGAAAAGGGTGCTATTAATCGTTTGAACTTGCATATCTTAGACTCCTTATCGGAATACAAATGCTCAACTTTATATGTCATCAAAACTTTTTTTATTCGATCTTGATGGAACTCTTCTTAACGTAAAATATCATCGTATGCTTCATATCGTTGATGAATCCTTAAAATCAGTCGGTCTTCACCAAGAGATTCATCGCGAAAAGAAATTTTCAGGAAGAACAGATCACGATATTTTCCAAAGTTATCTCAATATTGAAATGAAACATCAATATGAGCAACTGAAATCGAGATATATCGAACTCATGCAAAATGAATTGAAACAAGAGGATGTTGATTTATTAGATGGCGCTCATGAAGTAGCAAATTGGATTACGAAAAACGAAATTAATTGGGGACTTCTAACAGGAAATTACGAGGTCACAGGAAAACTTAAAGTTCGCAATGCTGGATTTCCTCTTGAAGCAAGTTTTGGGATTTTTGGAGACGGATTTTTAGATAGAACCGTAATGGCCGCTGAAGCAATTACCAAAGCTAAGCTACATTTCCCTTTTGATATATCTTCGGAATCCATTGTAATTATTGGTGATACGCCTAATGATATAAGGTGCGCAAAAGAAAATAATTATCTTAGTGTAGCAATATCGACTGGTGCTTATTCTAAACAAGTTTTAGCAGATTATCAGCCCGATTTTCTTATTGAATCATTACATGAGTTACCAAAATTATTTTCCTGATTTTAGAAAAACCCTTCCATAGCATTTATTTCAGATAGACGAACCTTTTTTTTAGAACCGCTATAAAATGAGTATTTTTACTCATTAACAAAAATCAAATTTTTAACGAAAGTTTCCCGATATGGCAAAATTAACCTTACGCGATGTAGACCTAGCAGGTAAAAAAGTCCTAATGCGTGTTGATTTTAACGTTCCTTACAAAAATGGTGTTATTACTGATGATAACCGAATTGTAGAAGCCTTAAAAAGTATCAATTATGTACTAGATCAAGGTGCAACACTAATTTTATCTTCCCACTTTGGTCGTCCAAAAGACGGTCCTGATCCAGCATACTCATTAAAACCAGTTGCCGATCACTTAGCAACGTTAGTTTCTGTTCCTGTTCATTTTTCAGAAGAAGCTATTGGTGATAAAGCAAAAGCTGTAATCGCTGCTGCAAAACCTGGTGAAATCGTAGTTTTAGAAAATGTACGTTTCTATAAAGGTGAAACTAAAAACGATGCTGCATTGTCAAAACAATTCGCTGAATTAGCAGATGTATTTATAAATGATGCATTTGGTTCTTCTCACCGTGCTCACTCTTCAGTTGCTGGAGTTACCGAATTCATAAAACCAGCACTTGCAGGTTTCTTACTTGAAAAAGAAATTAAGTATTTAGAAGAAACTGTAAATTCACCAGCAAGACCTTTTGTTGCTGTTCTAGGTGGAGCAAAAGTTTCTGATAAAATTGGAGTCATAGAAAATCTTCTTGATAAGGTTGATTCAATTATTATTGGCGGTGGAATGACCTACACTTTCTACAAAGCTAAAGGTTTACCAATTGGAAAATCATTGTTAGAAGAGGATAAAGTATCACTCGCTAAAGAATTAATGGAAAAAGCTGCAGCAAAAGGTGTGAACTTATTATTACCAATTGACTCAGTAGTTTCACAGGAATTCAGTAATGATGCGCCTTTCAAAACGGTTGATGAAGATGGAATTGAAGATGGATATATGGCTTTAGATATCGGTCCAAAATCTGCAGAATTATTCTCTGAAACAGTTCGTAATGCAAAAACAGTTCTATGGAATGGCCCAATGGGTGTTTTTGAAATGGATAATTTTTCAAAAGGAACATTTGCAGTTGCAGAAGCTATGGCAGAAGCAACAACTAAAGGCGCTATTACCATAATTGGTGGTGGAGACTCTGCCGCAGCAATTAAAAAAGCTGGTTTAAGTGATCAAGTAACTCACGTTTCAACAGGTGGTGGTGCAAGTCTTGAATATTTAGAAGGTAAAGTACTTCCAGGAATTTCAAGCTTAACTGATAAATAAAGAAATCTGTCATATTTATTAAAAAAGCCCTCAATTGAGGGCTTTTTTAGTTTTATAAAGTAGAATTGATTTTTTGATGAGAGGATGATATAATTAATGAATATCTGATAGTTATTCAAAAAGTTTGTCTGCGAGCAATTGTTGTTAAAACATTGCATAGTTAAAATAACGTTATTGAATCCTAAACAATCATGGGCTAGCCTTTGATTATATTCTTATTTCACAAAGAATAGTAAACGGAATTCTCAAAAAACGTATTTAAGCAATGTTTCTGTTCAAATTAAGCAATCATTAAGATTGAAATCGCCTAATGAAATGACTATCATTTAAGATGTTTCAAAGCCAAAAGAATAGAATGTGCCAATTATTTACTTCCAACTTGTGGAAGTTTATTATTGTTGGGCTCGTTTTCTTTTCAGCTTGTACAAAGACTATTTATATTGAAGATTTAACCAATCGTTTAGAACCTGTCAGAACTGTTGATGTGTTTATGGGAACATCAACTCAAGTTTTCAAAAATGATTTTCTTACTTTTCAAGAAGGGTATTACGTTCACTATAATAAATATCGGGTGACTTGGTATGATAATCGATTTAAAACAAATGAAATCTCAGTTCCAATCAAAGAAGTTTCAAAAATATCCTACAGGAGTAGACTTATGGGAACGATTCTCGGTTTGGGAATAGGGTACACATTAGGTTATTTAGCATTTAACCTTGGGGTACTAGACAAGCCTACGCAACCATTTCTGTCTCAACACAATCAAGCTGTATCTTTAGGTTTTGCATCTGTTTTTGGCGTAAGCGGATATTTTGCAGGTGTTCCTTATAAGTATGTTTTCAAATACAAAAAGAAACGTGCTCGAATGGCAAAAGATTTTATTATTTTGCCTGATGTAAATTATTGAAAGTAATCAACTAACAAAGTTTTTAAATATGTTGTCAATTAAAAAGTCTTTACTCTATGTCGGCATTCTCTCGTTTTTATTTTCTTGTGAGACCACTCCAGAAAAGATAAAAATGAACGTTAAACAATCATTTTTTCGACCAATTATAGAAAATCTCTCAGATGATAGAATGATGGGTAGAGAAATGGGTTCTTTAGGAAGTAAATACGCTGCTCAAATGATAATGGATGAATTTGAGACAATTGGGACGCATTATTATCCTGGAAAATCTTCTTATTCACAAGCTGTTACGATTTATAAAACCCCTCAATTGATTAACGCATCAATTGAATTAGGTAAAAATCTTAAACTTTCAACGCCTGCTAAATTAATAGGTTTAAAACAAGTAAGAACTTTAAATATTGAAGCGGAAGTAGCTGCGATGTCCGATTGGGATGCAGAAAAAGCATCAAAATGGGAATATCGTGATAAAATGATAGTTTACAGATTAAGTGAAAATGAATTATTTAGTTCTTCAGATTCTACTTTTCAAACATGGTTAGATTCTTTTTATGCAAAAATTGTTAAAGCAGATGCAAAAGCAGCGATTGTATTATTACCTGATTCAAAAATTAAATGGAATTCTATAATAAACCGATTTAACCGCTCTGTCTACTCTTTAATTGATGCAGAAAATGAAACTCCAGTTTTATTTGTTGAAGGCAAATTTGTAAGTAGAAACGCTTTAAAAAGAGCAAAAACAGTTAAAATTCAGTCAGAATCTGAGCGATTCGAACCCTTAAAAGATCAAAATATAACTGCTTATATTCCAGGTTCTGATTCGAAATTCAAAAATTATCCAGTTTTAGTAACGGCACATTATGATCATATTGGCTATAAAAAAGGTCTTCCAGCTGATCAGGACTCCATTTACAATGGCGCGCGCGATAATATAGTTGGTGTAACAGCCATGTTGGTTGGTGCTAAAGTGTTGCAAAAGTTATCACCAAAAAGACCTGTTTTATTTATTGCATTTACAGGCGAAGAAAAAGGTTTGTTAGGAAGTCGTTTTTATGCTGAAAATCCATTATTCCCTCTAAAAAACACTTATTTCGGAATAAATTTAGATAATGCAGGTTATAATGATACTTCAATTGTTAGTCTAATTGGACTTTCAAATTATAAGAATGATTCACTGTTTATAAAGCCAATTCAGGAAATGGGACTAAAGGTTTTGGTTGATCCTGTTCCTCAATTCCGTTTATTTGAACGTAGTGACAATATTATCTTAACTCAAAAAGGTGTCCCAACTTTATCCTATTCTTTAGGATTTACAGATTTTACCGATGAACTAAATAAATATTATCATCAATTAGCTGATGAGTCATCAAGTTTAGATTATGATTACTTAGAACGCTTTTATGAGTCTTTCACGAACGTATTATATTATGTCGCAAATTCTGAAGATCCAATAGAATGGAGAGAAGATTCGAAGTGGAATCCTCAAAATCAAGAATAAGACTCTCTTTAAATAGTAAGAATCATTTTTTTATGATGTCAAATCAAAAATTATCTGATATAAGTCGTGAATATGAGATAAATGAAGTAAGTAATTTGACATCAAAATAATAGCCTAGAAATGCAAATGTTCTAGAATTGAGTAAATATTTTCTATTTAGGTTAAAAAAGTAAAAAAAATATTTAGAAAAATTAATTCTTATATGTAATTGAAAAACATGACCTTAGGCTTTGCCTTTTTTATATAAATAACGCTTGATTAAAAAAAAAGTTCAAAAAAATTCATTTTCCTTGTAAGGTTTTTCAGTTTCAAGCGTCTTATCTTCAAAACAAATTAATTATCACTACAAACGGAGAAAAATATGGGCTCACTAAATAAAGCTCTTTTAATTGGCAGACTTGGAAAAGATCCAGAAGTACGC
>Ga0100380_10006514_pt1 | contig 11879 bp, 16 predicted proteins | sample CryGeymeta201504_FD_80417 | JGI IMG/M metagenome (GOLD analysis project Ga0100380, IMG submission 80417) | Groundwater microbial communities from Crystal Geyser aquifers in Utah, USA - Crystal Geyser metaG 2015-04 | ecosystem: Environmental > Aquatic > Deep subsurface > Groundwater | place... | reverse complement strand
GTGGAATCTAGGGAGGCAAAAGTGAGGGCGTGCTCAAAAAGTGGCGACATGACGCGGGTGGCGACGCCTTTGTCACCCATGCCAATTACAATGCGGCGCTTGCGCCAGTTGGCGGTGCGTAGTTGTAGTTGGAACAGATTGATTAAATCGATTTCGTACTGGATGGTTGTGGAAAGTTTGATAATTGCTGGCTTGGTGAGGGCCATTTTGTCGACGATGTCCAGCAGTTCGGGGAGCGGTTTGGTGCGTTCAAAATCGTGATAGGAGGCAATAATCGGTTTTTTGATGGCACTTAAAAAGGCGTCGTCTAAAAGGTCGAAACGGATATCGACGTAGCTTACTTGCGGTAGCTCGGACAGGCGGGCTAAATAATTTAGTTTTTCGCTGATCGACCCTTTAAATGTGCCTTGCTCGGTTTCGTCTTTTAAATTGATGATTAGGGGGACGTCGCTGGCTTTGGCAATGGTAATGGCGTCTTCCAGTTTTAATTGATCGCACCATAATTCACAAAAATCGCCGCCATGTTCGGCAACTTTTTGGGTTAGCCGGATACCTTCGCTGGCAATCTGCGGCTTAATGGGAATGGCGATGGGGATCAACATAGACAGAGCTCAATTACTTTAGTATTCTACCTGACGATGAATAATTTTAAAATATATACAGATGGGAGTTGCTTAGGAAACCCGGGGCCGGGTGGCTGGGGCTATTTAATTGTAAACGGCAAAGAACAGTGGCAGGACAGCGGACCAAGTTCCACAACCACTAATAACCGCATGGAAATGCAGGCGATGATAGAAGCTTTAAAAAAGGTGGATAAGTTGGCGAAATCTGGTGAATTCAAACTTTATTCCGATTCGCGTCTTTTAATTAGTACGTTAAATTTAGGATGGAAGAAAAAAAGTAATACGGATTTATGGGCGGAATTAGACCAACAAGTGGCAACACTAAGAGCAAAAGGCTGGAAGCCTGTTTGGCAATGGGTAAAAGGTCATGCCGGTCACAAAGAAAACGAAATTGTGAACACACTCGCCCAAACTGCGGCCGAAAAGGCTACGGGATCGGCGCCAAAAGCTGTGCCAAAACCGCAACAAATGCGTATCGGACTTGCGGAGAACAATGAGCTACGCTGTTTAATCGATGAAGTACAATTTGAATGCAAACAGTGTAATAGTCAAACGGAAGGTGTACTGAGTCGAAAATCTGGCGGTGGTCCAATTCGTGTAGATTGTGCCAATTGTGGCAAATATATAAAGTTTGCGAAACAATCCAGGTAAAAATGTGATAGAAATTTGTCGGATTTTTCCGTATTATGTTTTTGTAATTTAATCAAAGTATTATGCAAGTTCTTACAGACAGCAATTTTGCTGACTCAATAAGTTCAGGGACCGTTTTAGTAGACTTTTTTGCTGAATGGTGTGGCCCTTGTAAAATGTTATCACCGGTATTAGAAGATATTGAAGCAGACTATGCCGGTAAAATCACCTTCACAAAAGTCGATGTAGATGCCAGTGGTGAAACATCACAAACTTTTGCAATCACTTCTGTTCCTACCATTATTATCTTTAGAGATGGTGCAGAAATTGCTCGTATGTCAGGATTCCAATCTAAGGACGCTTTAATCGCTAAACTAAATGAAATCTAAATTTTTCAAAAAGATCGCTATTAGTTTATCAATCGGCCTGGCTTTTCTTATGGGAAGTCAGGCTGTTTTGGCAGCACAGCCAATTATTGGTAACTTTAAAGTACCGGCCGGTCAACAAACGCTCAATTATCAGAGCCCGATTTATCAAACTAAAGGTGTATTCACCGGTATAATTGCCGAATGGAACTCCCCTGCCACAAATTCCCATATATACTTACGTTCACAAGCAACAGCTAAAAAAGAGTGGTCTAAGTGGATGTCGATTGAGGCGGATATTGATCATTTGGCAGAACTACCTAAAACGCTGGATGCTATTGTTAACATTGCCCCATCACAAGCGTATCAATATAAGGTAGTGCTTGATAATAAGGATGCCGAACTTAACGGTCTAAAATTTACTTTTATTAATGTTAAAGCACCAAACGGGCCAACTGCCCAAATTGCCGGAAGCGCAAATTACGTCGCCAGCTCCGATGTTAGTGGCTTTGTACCACTAATAACCCGTGAACAATGGGGTGCAGTAGATGATTATAATTATTTTACCCGTGTTAATGGCGGTAACTTAAACGTAGATACAACAGCAACCGCAAATCCGGATGCGGACAAAGATGAGAATGTTAGCCCCACAGACCCGGATATTGAAAGTATAGTTACAAACGAAAATGGTCATGATCTTAAATGGCCTTATGAATATGCCAAAACCATCCGTTTTTTAGTAGTGCATCACACTGTTTCTTCTGCCGGAAGTGACCCTAAGCAAGCCCTACGCAACATTCAATATTACCATGCCATTAAACGTGGCTGGGGTGATATTGGCTACAACTATATTGTTGATCCCGAAGGGCGAATTTATGAGGGGCGCAAAGGTGGAGAAAAGGTTATTGGCGGTCACTCCATCCCAGTTAATCAAAGTTCAATCGGTATATCCGTAATGGGCAATTATCAAGTGGAAGCGCCTTCACAAGAAGTATTAGAAGCACTATCTCGCATCTTAACCGCCAAAGCGGAATTATATAACTTAAATCCACTGGCTACAGACACCTTTAATAATAAAGTTTATCCAGTTATTGGCGGCCATCGTGATTCCGATTCCACCGCTTGCCCCGGCGAATTTTTATACAGAAGCTTACCGGCCGTAAAGTCGTTAGTGGCTCGCAGTATGTCTAATTTTGTACCGGGTGATATGCCGGCACTAGACTTAAATCCCCTTCGGGAACTAACGGAGCTAGATCCGCAAGAAACCAAAACAATTGACATTGCAGTTAAAAATATTTCAACAGAAACTTGGAAGCGTGACGATGTTTATCTAGGCTTTTTCAATATGGCCGAGGTGGCCAATGCAATTAAATTTCCACCGGCAAGCCCCTCATACAAAGTGACATCGCTGGTAGAAACCCATGACATTGCCCCCAACGAAACAGCAACATTTAGACTAACGGTAACAGGTACCAATAAAGGTGGTTTTGCCTATCTGTATCTCACCCCAGTCGTTAATCAGAAAATCAAAAATAATAATCTGATTTTTGTGCCGATTTATGTCAAAAAAGGTGACTTAAATTTTCAGTTTAATTCAGCCACAACACAAAATTTAGATTTAGAACCGGGTGAAACCAAAATGCTAAGTGTCGAACTTAAAAACACTGGCAACTTTGCATGGAACAGTACGCCAGACACCACCCTAAAACTTGGTATGGATGTCCCGCGTGACGTTAATTCTATGTTTATTCAGGAGAACATAGGTAAAGGCCGCATTTGGCAGGCTCCGCAAGCTGTAGCTCCCGGTGCATCGGTGAAATTTAACCTCACCATTAAAGCTCCCGCCATTCGTACAGACCGCACCGAAGTCTTACGCCCGGTAATTGATGGCTTTGGCTGGGGCGTTGGCACTCCTCTAACCATCCACCTCAAAAACACAATTACCGAAGTACCGTTTGTAGCGCAAAGCATTAATGCAGGTGGTAGCGAATTGGGGAAAGTGACTCGTCGCAACTATGCCAGTATAAAAGCGCCAATCCCCGCTAGTGGTGTCGACAGTAAAACTGTACGAATCAATCTCAGCTATTTTGATAAAGTGGCAACGGATGTAGGACTTAATAGTAATTATAAATTGATTGTAGACAACAAACTAAAGAGACGTGTTCGAGCTTTTGATGCAGTTAGCGTTAAAGAAGCCAATGGTACGGTTACCGTAACTGTTAATAATTCAAGCTACCAAGGGCGTGTTGTTCGTATAATTCCGGTAGATGCCGAAGTTGGTGTTTTCCAATTAAAAGGCTACGAACACAGACCGGGCTGGAATTTAGCCTTAAACGATAATCAATTTAGAGGTGGCGCCGAATTTAGGATTGATGGCGGCAAACTAATTACCATTAACGAACTACCAGTGGCCCACTACCTCCGTGGCATTGCCGAAGTTTCCAACGGCAGCGATCCAGAAATGATCAAAACATTAATGATTTTAGCGCGTACCTATTCGGTCTATTATTTGGATCCTGCCCGCAACAAATTTAAAGACAAACCCTACGACCTAGATGACAGCCCCGACCGCAGCCAAAAATACCTAGGCTACGGCTTCGAACAACGTTCACCAAATGTCTCAATTTACATGGCCGACGTTATCAGCCAAGTTGTGGTTTATAATGGGCAAATTGTGATCACGCCCTACTTTAGCCGCAGTGACGGACGCACCCGCAGCGGCCAAGAAGTTTGGGGCTGGACCAACACCCCCTTCCTAGTTTCCGTCCCCGATACATACTGTGCCAATGCCAGTGCCGATACAGCCGCCGGCCATGGTGTCGGTTTATCCGGTTGTGGTGGCTCTGGAATGGCGGCAGCCGGTTTTGGTTATCAAGAAATCATAAAATACTTTTACAAAGGCGTAACGATTGAACAACGCTAAACCATTTAATTTCGACTTATGACCGGACTAACACAAATCCCCTGGGAAGGTGAATCGGCAAGCCCCCATAATCAATCAACCGATGCCACGCTAAAAGCCGATCTACAAGCCTTTATTGACCGCACCAACAGTACCGATACCATGTGGGAGCACGGCCTGTGGAACCTCATGGCAATGCTAGCACGACGCACCGAAATAGATGCCGATACCCTCAAAAAAATACGTCTCTCCTTCATCGAAATGGCCGAGGAAGCCAACAAGCTAGCACAAAAAAAGTTATCATGAGCAAACTCCTAATTAACACCGCCACCGAGTTCAAAGAAATTGCTCTCTTGGCAAACAACAAATGGCACGCCAAAACCTGGCAAGAACAAGCCAGCGATCTCGACCACATCCTCCCCAACATTGAGCAACTGCTTAAAGAAACAGATACCACCCTGCAAGACCTGGACGAAGTTCACGTACTTCAGGGCCCCGGCTCCTTCACCTCATTGCGCTTGGGCATTGCCGCCGCCAACACTCTGGCCCAAGAGCTTAATATCGACTTAAAAGTCCTAAATACCGCCGACTATATTACCGCTCGCCTCCCCGCGCCAGCTCCTAACTTTTGCCTCCTAAAATCCGGCGGCCAACAGGTGCACGTTTTTAAAGATGGCGAATATGTAGAACAAATGCCTTTAGCCGACTTTATTAATCATCACCAAAACGACACCTTAACCATAGCCACCGATTTTACAGACCGTTTAGATAAAATTTGGCAGGCCACGGAACACACGCTCACCGCTTTAGCCGCAGCCGACTGGCTCCCACTAGACCAGGCTTGGGGCCAAATTCAGAAAGCAGAAAAACCGGCCGAGTGGCCGGTGGTGCCGGAGTATTTTAAGGACCCGGGGATTAGTTAAAAAAAGCGCCCGATCCCCATGCCACAATAGCAAACACAAGCGCAATTGCGATTCCGCCTGCAATAAGGATTAATCGGGCCACAGACTCATACCCTAAAATGGCAAAACTGCGCTTCAGAAAACTATCGGAATTTAGCCAGCCTTTGTAGCTGTAGGTGTCGCCGGTTGGAGGCGTTGGAGGGATGATGGGGGTGTTCATGGGGTTGGGGGTTATTAATATGTATAAGGATCAAAATCTGTAGGTGATACACCTGTTAATTTTTCAATATTACGGTCCGAATCAGATAAATCTATACGCCATATGCTTTTGCTGATAACTTACTAATAATTTTCATCATTAATGGAGTAATTTACAAGGTTAATTCTAGTAGAAGCCTACTAAACAAGCAACTACTCCGGACTGACAGGTAGTGTTTGCTTGTTTAATTATGTTAATTGACGATAAGCTGGTTCTATAGCTCCTCCTTCACAAAACTACCATCATCCTCATTAAGCAAATACCTCTCCCCTTCGTTATCTACCAAGATTGTGTCGTCTCCCTCCCACAGCATGTCGACAAAACGGCGGGCCTGGTATGTGATGCCGTAAACATCTCCTAAGCTTTGTGCTTTCCAAACTTGCTCCCCTTTATCATTAAACTTAATGATGTTTTGGGCAGGGATATCTTCTAAATGATCAAGTTGAATGATTTGGTGTTTATCCTTAATTAGGCAGATAATTGTATCTTCTGATTCCAGCTGCTTAAAGGCGACTACGATTTTGGGGATAGTTATTGTTGGTTGTAGTACCTTAAACTGTACTTTACCACTATCACAAGTTATGTCATTCATCATACTCATTGGGTTATTCTGGAGTAGGCCATTCTAAATACCAAAATTCAAGCTGTCCTGTATCTATATCAACATATGAAACAAAATCTCCGCTAGATACCAGAGCTAATCTTCCTGTCTTCCCATCTATCTCAAATCCGCCAAATGAGCTTCTCTCTCTTCCTTTTCCCCAATTTTTAATGCCTAATTCGCTGCCGCTAAATCTGCCGAATCTAGTTTTACTTGGTGACCCCGACCATATTGCGGAATCAGAAACTCGCCAAATCTGATTGCCGCTATCATCGATTTTGACTACATTGCGGCGGCGCAATTCATTCGACTGCTTGTCACTTGGTAAAAGCACACAAATAATCTCATCATCAATCACTTTAAAAGCATATACTTTATCGTATCCCCTACTTGGCACATAATTAATTCTCTTACCTTGCTTATTAACAAAACTAAAAATACTACGTGTTAAATTATAATTAATGCCTGTAATCATTGTAGTAGAGAGGTTAATTGTGTGTCTACTGAGAATCTTAAGTCTTGTGCAGTTTTACCCAAACCATCAAACCCTTTCAATCCAAACTGTAGCACATTTTGATTACTACCTCCATTAACTCGTCCGACTATGAAAGTGTCTCCAGGTTGCTGGTTATAGACTCTCATCTCAATTGAGGCTGCATTAGGACGATTCATTATACTATTTAGTTTTGCAACGTCAATTTTACCATTACTTTGCTTAGGTAGATCTTTTTCCAAGAATGACCATACACCGGGCTTATCGTCACCCCTAACTTGAATCAACCTATTGCTAAGAGGCTGACTAGTTACGCTTAGCTCAATTGCACTTCCTTGACTGGGGAAAGGAAGGGGTGCATAGAAACGGGGAACAAACTATTAGCTTCCGGGCCTTTATATACTTTGTTCCACTTAAATGTGTCGAAAATATCAACATCCTTTACTAGGAGTTTCATTAGTTTGCCATCTTTCACTATATTCTGATAACTGATATCAGTAAAATCTGATGCTATGTTCTCCATAAACGTTGTACGCTTTTGCTGAATTTTCGGATCGTAAAAGGTGATTGCATCAACTATATCTCTCACGTCAGTCTTACTATCAATATTCGAGAATAGCTTTGCTTTGCCAAGGCGTGCCAGCTTTGTTTTCACACCAAACCTATTAACTACACCATTGCCGACAACGCCTAAAAGTGCAAATGTGCCATTAAATGCAAGTTTACCGCAATAATAGGCAGGCATTTTACCTTTGGCTTTGTAACCCACGTTTGAGTCAACTAAGTCTGGATCTGTGTTACATGCTTCAAGTAATGGTGCGTTAATTATGGCAAACTGTGCCGCTGAAGCGCCAGCATATAACCAGCCAACAGCTGGAGCAAATTTTATTCCAGTACTGAGAACTATTTTCTGACCAAATTTCTCAATTAAAGTTGCACGTCCTTTGACAATAAGGCGTTCTATTAATTCTTCGGTAATAACTCCGCTAGTAACATCAAGAGCTACCTGTAAAAGGCCCATCTCTGCAAAAGAATCTTGGATACCTTCAAAAAAATCATCACGGTATCTCTCATCTAGCATATTTCTTGCAATTGGCGATTCGTAGTTATAATGACCGGTACTAATCCTCTCCGTAACAACTTTATTAGTCTGATCATATACCCTAGTGCCGTTTTCGAAATCTTGAAATAATTTTACTTCGGCAACGTTATACTGGGGATCACTGACGGGGAATCCTAATTCTCCACTGGTTGATCCATTATCATAATAATACTCATTAATAAACCCGGGGACATAATAAGCTTCATCACGGTATTCGGTTTCCACAAAAACCGTGCCTCCAATAAATTTTTGATAATAGCCATTTGTGCCGAATGAGCTGGTTGCAGCTGTAGTTTTTGATCCAATTGGATACCCTAGTTTGCCAAGGATGGTCGCTTTTTTACTTTCGGTTTGGTTACAACCTAGGTTTGGACAAACCTGCTCCGGCATATATGAAAACTCTTTTAGCTTTGTAAAAATCTTTCCATCACTTTCCTTAACACTGTAGGCATTGCCTGCATCTACCCAATAATTTCCGTACAACACGGGATTATGAGGCGCATAATAACTATCTGTTCTATTTGCATCACTCCAACAATTATAAGTGCCAACTGTAATAAGAAGAATACAACTCGATGCATTTAAATTTGGAATAATATATTTGATTCGAGCTTCTACTTTACTTATAGGCATCCAGTAGTTGTACAATACAATTTTCCCCTGAGTATTAACTTTTTCACCATAAAATTTTATCGCCCTAGCTGTTAATACAAATGTATGGGTCACAGTGCCAAAGTTGGTTTTTCCAAAATAACACGGCCCACCGTATGCCTGATCCCACCATTGATAAGTAGGTGCCCCACTTTGAACATTAGTATTATTTATTACTGCATTTAATTCTGCTTTCTTTGGTGCACAATTCACATTCGCAACATTCGTTGGTGCAACTGAAGGAAGTTGAATACCTAATGGCTTTACTACATACTGCGCAAAATGAGAAAACATAGATTCATCAAATAGATTTGGAGATCCTGCCACTTCCTGATAATTCATATATACTCCGCCCGCTCATAATCTAGAGTTATTAAGTGTTTGAAATTTTGGCGTAAGGAGGGAGGCAAGCTTTTCAGGATATCTTTCGTAAGCATGGATAATAGTTGAAAGTATGGTTTCAGAGAATTCTTCGAAATCCTCAAAGTAACGGGAGTGTATGCACTCTTTTTTAATAAATTTCCAAAGTCTTTCGATGAGATTTAGGTTTGGAGAGTATGGAGGAAGGAATAAAAGCTCTATTCCAAGCTCATCCGCAAGGGCCTGTACCTTTTTACATCTCTGGTAACGAGCATTGTCTAAGACAAGAGTGATAGGTATAGATGTGCCTGTGGCATGAATTTTGTGAAGGAGCTCACAAACCACATCTGCATTGATGTATTCAGTGTTTGAAATTTCAATGAGTTCGTTCTGGAATGGATTCAGAGCAGCTAAGACATTGAGCCTTTGTCTTCCGGGTGAGGTCTTAACGAATACTCGAGAAAAACACCATAGTGAGCCTAAAATACCACCAAAAACGAAGTGAGCAGCATCGCCAAAAAACAGGCGGCGTTTCCCAGCCTGTGCTTGCATTATACGAGGCTCCAAGAGTTTTTTTTACACTCCTCTTGTTTCTCTGCATCTGCTTTTGCGGGTACGCCACCTGTTTTTAAGAATCTCAAGCCTATTTGATGCAAATATTTTTGAACAAAAGATTTCTTCCGCTCTAAACCGGTGAGTTTTTTAATCGCTTCAATCGCTTCGGTTACAGACCTTGGAGGGTTTTCTTGAAAATAAGTTTTTAGGTCTTGTTCATAAGGTTGGAGTTTACTTTTCGGCTTATTGAATTTGACAGTACAAAGGGATTCAACTCCTCCTGCGATGTATTCATGGCAGTAGCTTATGAGAGTTGTTTCAGAATGAATTCCTAAGGCTTTCATAATCTCCTGATTGGTTAACCCCTGACTACGCATATGAACCGCCAACAGTTTCTTCGCAGCCCTTGGATGAGGATGACTGAAAGCCATATTTAAAAGCTGAGTTTTTTCTTTTTCACTGAAATTGATTTTGAGCATGGGGTGTGGATAAGAGTGCCCACACTATATACCGAAATCGTAACTACTTCAAGTTATAAGCGGGCGGAGTATATTTCTTGTATGTACCAAAACTCCCATCCTCATTCTGACTTTGCGCAAGATAGTACAGCGCCGAATCAACTAATCGGTTTTCAATACCATCATAATAGTCCATAAAACTTGTTGGGGTATCGGCATTTGCTGTTGGAATTAAGGATAGGCTGCTCCATAGTCGACTAATTAAACCTGTTACGTTAGATGGGAGCGTACGTTCTTTGATTTTAACTTTAAGATCACTAGGAGTACCGCCGTTAACCGGAATTGCCTTTTTAATCTTTAAAGGCTCTACCTTACCAATATCAATAAAATTCTCTTCCAAATTTTCATCTACAACAGGCTGTTCAATAAATAAACCCTTAATTTGTGCTTTGAGATCCTCCTTGAGTTCTGTCTTTTTTGCTTCAGTAACTGTCTTACTGTTTACGTTCTCTCGATATCCTTGTACTAATTTACGAACTGACGGTGGTGCCTGAAAGCTATCCAGTGCCTCATCATCATATTTTTGATGTTTCTTAATTTCTAGATTTTTAATCGCATCAAAATCATTTTTTTGCTCAAGTTTTGCAACTTCATCAGAATACTCATCTAAACTTGCAGGCAAAATCACCTCTTCGTCCCAATTTACGTCAGCCCAATTCGTTTCCGCCATGGGGGGGTGGCTCTGCCACAACGTCATTAGTTTTAGTGGCATCTACAATCTGAGCAAAAACCTGTGGCAATGCTGAAAAAGCATTCACACAAAGTAGAATTGCTAAAAAGAAGGCGATCCCTTTTCTAATCCCTTTCAACTGCTTGGTAAAGTTATTCATAGGTATTTGCTTATATGTTGTATTTACATACAAGCAAATTGCTCGCTCCCACGCAACCAACTGCCCATGACAAATTAGAGATTGTTGTAAGCCAGACATAGATTTCGCCATACTGCAACATTGCATTCCCCCTCCAACCACGCTAAAATAATTTCACTTAAGTTAATCGCCTATGAAACTACAAAGATCGTTTAAACAGTTGGTAATTTTCCATTTATTTGTGTTGTCAGCCACCTCTATTGTTTTCTTTTGGGTTATTCCATTGCTTAACTGGTTAATTCCGATTCCGTTTGCAGTGGTATTTTATATTTTGTATATACGAGAAAAAAGGCAGGGCGGCGCGACACCGGCGGCGGTCAAATATGGTCGTTATTAATCAGATCAATCTATGTTATATATTGTGGCAACGCCAATTGGCAATTTAGCGGACATGACGTACAGGGCCGTAACAACTTTGAAGGAGGTAGATTTAATTGTGGCTGAGGATACGCGTCAAAGTAAAAAGTTGTTGGATCATTACGATATTTCCACACCAATGGACAGTTTTCATGCGCATAGTAACGATGCCAAACTGCAAAAAATCATAAAGGTTCTTTTGGAAGACGAAAAGGATGTGGCTTTAATTTCAGATGCGGGCACACCCGGCATTTGTGATCCGGGCTTTCAGTTAATTACAGAGGCAATTAGGGCCGGTATTCCGGTTTCGCCTATACCCGGACCATCGGCGGTGGCGGCAACTGTTTCGGTTAGTGGCATGCCGATGCATAATTTTTTATTTTTGGGGTTTTTGCCTTTAAAGAAAGGGCGTCAAACTTTGTTTAAAAAGATGGAAGAACTGGATTACACAATTGTATTTTACGAATCGGTACATCGAATGGAAAAAACCCTCAAACAACTCAAAGAATACGGCATGGGAGAGCGTGAAATTTGTGTTGGGCGCGAAGTAACCAAAAAATTTGAAACTTTTTATCGAGGTAAAGTGGATGAAGTGCTTGAGGCAAAGATCGCCTTAAAAGGAGAATTTACATGTGTTTTAGGTCCAAAAGATTATGTGCTATAGTTAATTCACTTAGTCAAACTCCCCTATG
>Ga0100380_10006511_pt1 | contig 11881 bp, 16 predicted proteins | sample CryGeymeta201504_FD_80417 | JGI IMG/M metagenome (GOLD analysis project Ga0100380, IMG submission 80417) | Groundwater microbial communities from Crystal Geyser aquifers in Utah, USA - Crystal Geyser metaG 2015-04 | ecosystem: Environmental > Aquatic > Deep subsurface > Groundwater | place... | reverse complement strand
TTTTGATTGAGAAAGAAGTAGAAATTATGAAATCAGAAAAGAAACTTAATTTTAAAAAGCAAAATATTTCTATAAACATTTATGAAAACTATCCAGAACTTTCTGAATATATTGGATAAATGCCATTTACAATTCCTAATACTGAAAGCCCTGAATTAACTGTTGATAATTTAAGAGCATATTTTAATTCCCTTACTTTTTTATTGGGAAAATATATTTGTGATACAAACTGGAAGACGTAAAATAAATGAGTGGATTAAAAATATATTTTTTATTAGGATTTATGTTAAAAAGATATATTATATGAATAATGAACTGATTAAAATTTAGTAACAATAAAAGACAAAGAGAAACACTATGATCGATTTAGGAAACAATATCAAGATTACTGTAAATAATCTTACAGTCAGTTACAACGATGCAGGATCGGATGAATCTCTGGTTATAATTTTCATTCACGGGTTTCCATTTAATAAGTCTATGTGGAAAAAACAGGTAGAAGCACTGAAGAATAATTACCGTGTGATTGCTTATGATGTCCGCGGTCATGGGAGCTCCGAGGTCGGTGATGAGGATTTCTCTATTGAGCTATTTGTAAAGGACTTGGTCAATTTTATGGATGCCCTGAATATTGATAGAGCAATTCTGTGTGGTTTATCAATGGGTGGGTACATCGCTTTAAATGCTATTGCAAACTTTCCTGAGCGTTTTGATGCACTTATTTTGAGTGATACCAGTTGCATAGCTGATACACCCGAAGCACGAGAAAAACGATTGATGGCAATTGAAAATATCCAAAAAGATGGTGTAGAAAAGTTTGCCGATGAAAGCATAAAGAATCTTTTTGCACCTGAATCGTTATCCAAAAAGAGAATAGAAATTGCTGCGGTTAGAGATATGATAGTGAATACCTCCAAGCAAACACTTTACAATACCTTACGAGCTTTTTACGAACGTAAAGAAACCTGTAGCTGGCTTTCGGAGATAAAGGTACCAGTACTTATTATGGTGGGAAAAGAAGATAATATCACTCCACCTGCAACAGCCATATTGATGCATGATAAAATTAAAGATTCCATTATCCATATTATTGATCACGCCGGACATTTAAGCAACATAGAAAATTCTGTGGAATTCAATAATCTACTAACTAAATTTCTTCCATTAATAAAGGATACTTAATATGGAAAAGAAAATATTAAAGACAGCAAGTGGCAGACCTTACACTGAGTTTGATAATTCGCAGTCTGTCGGCAACCGTGGACCAATCCTATTACAGGATTATTTTCTGCACGAAGATATGGCTCACTTTAATCGTGAACGAATTCCTGAAAGAGTAGTTCATGCAAAAGGAGCCGGCGCGTTCGGAACCTTTACTGTAACGCATGACATCACTCAGTACACAAAGGCGAAAATATTTTCAGAAATTGGCAAACAAACAAAAATGTTTGTACGATTCTCCCAAGTTGGTGGAGAAAAAGGAAGTGCCGATAGTGAAAGAGATCCACGTGGTTTTGCACTTAAGTTTTATACTGAAGATGGAAATTGGGATTTGGTAGGCAACAACACGCCTGTATTCTTTATTAAAGATCCAAAAAAGTTTTCTCATTTCATTCACACACAAAAGCGCGACCCCAAGACAAATTGTAAAAGCCCTACTATGATGTGGGATTTTTTTAGTCTGAATCCCGAAAGTTTACATCAGGTAATAATACTGATGAGCGACCGTGGAACGCCGTTCTCTTATCGGAACATGCATGGTTTTGGAAGCCACACTTTTTCTTTAATCAATAAAAATAATGAACGGGTTTGGGTAAAGTTTCATTTTATAACTATGCAGGGAATAAAAAACTTCACTGGAAAAGAAGCAAATGAAATGCGGGGCATTGACCCAGACCAGGCACAACGTGATTTAGTTGAAGCAATTGAGAAAAAAGATTTCCCCAAATGGCAATTGAAAATTCAGGTGATGACTGATGATGAAGCAAGAAATTTCAAATGGAATCCATTCGACATTACCAAAGTTTGGAGTCACAATAATTTTCCGTTGATTGATGTGGGCATTATGCAACTAAACGAAATTCCAGAAAATTATTTTCGTGATGTTGAGCAGTCAGCTTTTAATCCAGCTCATGTTGTTGACGGTATTGGTTATTCCCCTGATAAATTACTACAAGGTCGTTTGCTCTCATATCCGGATGCGCACCGTTATCGCTTAGGTGTTAACTATGAACAGATTGTTGTAAACAAATGTCCATATCAGGTTGTAAATTATCAGCGTGACGGGTTTATGCAGGTGGGTGATAATGGTGGATCAAACCCGAATTATCGTCCTAATAGTTTTGATGATATTGTTGTTGATGAAAGCTATAAAGAACCAGCAATGAAATTGGATTCAAATATTGCAGATTGGTTTGATCGCAACGAAAATGATAACGACCATTTCACTCAGCCGGGTATTTTGTATCGCGATGCGATGAATAATCAAGATAGAAAAAATCTGGTAAGCAACATTGTAAGTTCTATGAGTGAAATTTGCGGAGAGAAGAAAGACGTAATTATTAATCAGCAGTTATTCAATTTTTTCCGTGCCGATAGACATTTAGGAATGGCGGTGGCAAAAGGATTAGGATTTACACTCGCTGATAATATTAAAACGTCATTCAATATAGATGATGAAATGTTATCATAAAAAAAAGTGAAATTTTGGGGTTTTTAGATGCAGATGAGGAAATGAATAGGCACACGATATTTTGCTGAAACTAAAAAGTTAATTCTTTTAAGATAGTATTTGATTTTTAATGGAGTATATATAACAATTTGAGGTAGAAATGATAGAAAGACTAAACCAAGACGAAATAGATTTATCCTTGAAATCGCTAAATAAGGAATCTTCTGAATACTGGGAAATTATCGATAGTAAGTTATATAGAGAGTTTATATTTACTAATTTTGTATCAGCATTTGGATTTATGACTCAAGTTGCAATTCTCGCAGAAAAGGCTAATCACCACCCAGAATGGTCAAATGTTTATAATAAGGTGAAAATTCACCTTATTACACATGATGCCAAGGGAATATCAAAGCTTGATTTTGAGTTGGCTAAGGAAATATCAAAATTAATTTAAATAGACGCAGTAAGCAATAATTGAAAAAGACTATATGAATATTGGATTGATGTTATACGACAAGATTTTTAATGCGGATGATAGTTGACATTGGGATAATTATTAATCCTAATTATTGTAATTTCATACTGTTAAATTTATATAAAAGAAATATTATTAAAAGAATGGTAACATAAATTATTTTATTTATATTTTAACATTAGTAAATATTTCTGCACAACAAACATCATTTTTTACGATACAAAACTGGATAGGATCACAGGTATCAGGATCTGCAAGGCTGTGGCTATCCAAAACTATATCCCCTTTGATTTTGCCATATTTCTTTTGACTTAAAATTGAAAAACTTATTTCTAAATCATACTAAATTAAGATTGACTTGGGAATCCTATTGAATAATTGACATAGAATTATAATTGCTAAAAAGGCATTCATAGGTTATGCCAAAAATGAAATTTAATAGTTCTTAAATGAGTATGAGGAAATGAACAGAGACTAGTTCCTTTTTCATCCATTTGGACTATAGATTCACTTTATATCTTTGCGTAAACTATAATTGAATTGGAAGTATAAACTTCATAAAACATTTACAAAATTAAAGGAGAATAAATATGCCAACATTTGGATCACCCTTTTCGGTCTTAGCAAAAGATAGTAAGCTCACGGATGCGGAGCTAATAAGAGCAATACGTTTTATGGTAGCAGCAGAGTATGAAGCAACTCAGTTGTACATGCAACTTGCCGAGTCAACCGACAATAACCTCGCAATAGAGGTTCTTAAGGATATCGCCGATGAAGAACTTGTGCATGTCGGAGAGTTTTTGCGGTTGCTCTACGAGCTTTCCCCAGATGAGGAAAAGTTATATGCTAAAGGAGCAAAAGAAGTTGAAGCAGAAATAAAGAAGATGAAACAATAATTGCCAAAAAAAACAATAAAGTGATAAATAGATAAATGGAATTAAATTAATCTTAAAAATAATTCTATTCGGATTTCTGGTAATGTAATATAGTTTTATTGCAAAAGCTCAGGATACGACAAAATATCTTGCAATAGAAAAAACTAAAAAGAAAACATTATGAGTACAATAAACAAATTTGAATTTAGATCATTACCTTGTGGTCATGAAGTACTTGAACCTTTTATTGATAAGCAAACAGTTGAAATACAGTTAGCAAACATCATAAGGCTTATTATGACAATTTCATAAATGCAATTAATGGTACCGAGATGTAATCCATGGATATAAAGAATACTTTTATGAATATAAGCAAATATCCGATGACAGTACGAAACAATGTCGGTGGATATTTTAATCACGCTTTATATTAGGATAATATGACGGCTCATGGAGGAATTGGATAATTAATTATTTTTTGGCTTTGTAATTTAAGGATTTACTTATGAACAAAAATGTATCGGATCTACTGGTTGAAACATTGGTTGAAGCAAACATCCAAAGTATCTATGCTGTTACAGGCGATAGTCTCAATCACGTAAATGCAGCTGTACACCGAAACGGAAAGATCAAATGGATTCATGTAAGGCATGAAGAGACTGCTGCATATGCTGCCGGAGCAGAAGCCCAGCTGAATGGACTTGCATGCTGTGCAGGTAGCAGTGGTCCAGGACACGTACATCTGAACAACGGACTGTATGATGCGCACTGTTCATCGGCTTCCGTATTAGCAATCGCTTCTACAATTCCCACAAAAGAATTTGGAATGAATTATTTTCAAGAAACAAATACATTCAAACTTTTTGACGACTGCAGTTGCTATAATCAGGTGGCTACTACACCTACACAATTGTCGCGTATGTTGCAGGCTGCCCTTCAGCATGCTGTCCATAAAAAAGGAGTAGCTGTACTTGGAGTACCAGGTGATATTACTAACCTCCCCTCAGTAGCTGCTGAAACTACTACTAAACTTTTCTGGAACCATTCTGTTATCATGCCTTCAGAAAATGAACTATTGCAACTAGCTGAATTGTTAAACTTGCACAAAAAGGTTACTATTTACTGCGGACTTGGTGCTGCTGAGTCACACAAAGAAATTATTCAACTCGCAGAAAAGCTAAAGTCACCAGTGGCTTATTCATATAAAGCAAAGATGGCGATACAATATGATAATCCTTATGAAGTTGGCCTCACGGGATTGCTTGGGTTGCCATCGGCATACCATAGCATGCATGAATGTGAATTACTTATATTATTAGGAACAGATTTTCCTTATACACCCTTCATGCCAGTTAAAAATAAAATTTTGCAAATTGATATTAAACCCGAAAACCTCGGACGAAGAGCTAAACTTGATATGGGACTTTGTGGAGACGTTAAAGATACCTTGCAAGCGCTAATTCATTTGGTAGAAATAAAGGAAGATGACACTTTTCTCACTCAGCAATTGGAGTTTTATAAAGAAGTAAAAAAGATATTATTGATTTATGTAAATGATCATGGGAAGCTAAATGTTATTCATCCGGAATTTGTCACTTCTGTGATTGATGAACTTGCTGACAAAGACGCAATATTCACTGTAGATACCGGGATGTGTTGTGTGTGGGCTTCCCGCTATATACATGGTACGGGCAATCGAAAAATGTTGGGTTCATTCAATCATGGTTCTATGGCAAATGCAATGCCTCAAGCAATTGGTGCAGCACTTGCATGCCCAGGCAAACAGGTAATTGCATTCTGCGGTGACGGCGGACTGTGTATGATGATGGGCGACCTGATGACCATTGTTCAATATAAATTACCCGTGAAGATCATTGTTTTCAACAACCGATCATTGGGGATGGTGAAACTGGAAATGGAAGTAGCTGGAATTTCTGACTTTGAGACAGATATGCTTAATCCTGACTTTGCAAAGATAGCAGAGGCAATGGGAATACCTGGTATAACGATTAGTGACCCCGATGAAGTAAAACCAGAATTAGAAAAGGCGTTTAGACAGCAAGGTCCCGTATTGATTGCTATTCAAACAGATCCTAATGCCCTCGCTATGCCTCCCAAACTGGAGTTTGCGCAGATGAAAGGTTTTGCTTTATATATGGGGAAAGTGATGTTAAGTGGTCGTATAGATGAGTTATTCAAAATTATATCGTCCAATTATAAGCACTTGGGAGAACTAATATGATTTGCTCTTTCTCAAATCAGGTTAATCCGATAATTGAAATGGCTGAAATAAAAATATTAAAATTCATTAAAGGCTATGAAATTATAGTGAATTAACATAAGGTAAAATTGAAATAGGTAATAACAAGCTCATCTTAACTAATAAAACAAAAGGAATATAAAATGAATAATCTATTAATAAACACGATCACTACTAAAGACGGTACAGAACTCTATTACAAAGATTGGGGTTCGGGACAGCCTGTAGTCTTCAGTCACGGTTGGCCTCTCAACGCCGATGCGTGGGAAAACCAAATGGTCTTCTTGGCATCTAAAGGTTATCGCTGCATCGCCCATGATCGCCGTGGACATGGTCGTTCGAGCCAGCCATGGAACGGTAATGATATGGACACTTATGCCGATGATCTATCGGAGCTTATCGAAATACTTGACCTTAACAATATCACCTTGGTAGGTCACTCAACTGGTGGCGGAGAAGTCGCTCGCTACATCGGGCGCCACGGCACTAAACGTGTTGCCAAGGTAGTGCTTGTTGGCTCAGTGACACCACTGATGCTCAAAAATGCTAATCCCGGAAGTTTGCCAATAGAAAAGTTCGATGATATACGCGCAGGTGTCGCCGCAGATCGCTCGCAGTTCTTCATGGACCTCACGATGCCTTTCTATGGTGCTAACAGACCTGAAGCGAATGTCAGTCAAGGTACTCGCGACGCGTTCTGGTTTCAGGCAATGCAAGGTGGTCTTAAGAATGAACTAGAATGCATCAAGGCATTTTCCGAAACGGACTTCACCGAAGACCTTGAAAAGTTTGATGTACCAACATTAATCATACATGGCGATGACGACCAGATTGTGCCAATCGATGCCTCTGCTCATGCATCCGTCAAACTAATTAAGAATTCGACTTTGAAAGTTTACCCGGGTGGACCGCATGGTCTCACCGTCACTCACAAAGACGAGCTTAATGCCGATTTGTTGGCATTCATCAAAACCTAATTTAGTATTGCCTGTGTTAATAACATACAGGAATAGAGCGGAAAATAGTGAGTGATATAAATATAATTCTTTAATAGAAAGGAATGAGACGTGAACACAAATATTCCACAACATATAACTAAACAGAAAAACGGAAAGCCATATTGGAAACGCGCACATCACGACTGGAAATTCTGGGTAGCAGTTTTATTGATGATTGCTGCAATGGTTATCTATGTTTGGACAAATGACTTTTCCGTACGTCCTAGCAACCATATGCAACAGAGAGACCATAATTAAAAATGATGCTGTCAACTTAATGGGATATTTTTTATAGTATGTCATTCCCAAATGCTTTTATTGGGAATTTTAGCTATAAAGTGAATTCCATTCAAACCTGTCCTTGGTGTTTCCCGTGTAAATAGCATCACGGGACAGTTTTGCATGGGATACATCATGGAATAACAATAGCTTAAGATGATTGTATTGCTTAGTTAAACAGAAGGTTAGCTTTGTTTGAATCAATACAATTCAAAAAGGATCGTTAAACTGTTTACTCTTTTTGCTTGCAGCAAATATGTGATTTCGCGATATCCTTTAATTAGTATGTACAGGTTCACCCAAAAAGTAATCCCTTTTTCATCCTATTGGACGATTGAAAAATTCTAAATATATGAGCACCTTTGTATTACACAACCAACTCATTCTTTTTTATCTGTAAGAATGTTAACGTATTATATTATAGGAATAGAACAATGAATTTAAAAACAGTAGGATTGGTGATAATCACAATTGGATTATTAATGACTCTTTATACAGGATTTAATTATGTAACAAAAGAAAAAGTAGTTGAAATAGGTTCAGTTGAGATAACGGCTGATAAAAACAACAAAGCAACCTGGTCTCCATTTATTGGTATTGGAATTATGGTTATTGGTGGGGTTGTTTTTCTAAGTGGCAGAAAAAAGTAAAGTTTAGTATTATTTTACATTAACGGGCTAGTCCATTTTTCATCCTTTTGAATGATTGAATTAGAACTGATGTCTTTGTAATTTAATAAAAAGATTTAATCAAAGTCATTTGATGACTAAATGAAAATAATAATAAATTTTTCAACAACACTAAAATGTTGGTTCGGACATGTTAAGTAATACAACAATAAATAAAAAGGAGAATTATGAAAAACAGATATTTCATCAAAACATCTATTGCAATTATGGCAGTTACATTTTTAATCAGCTGTCAAAATGAAGGCGAAAAAAATAATCATTATGCCAAAGATAAAATGGAGACAACGGACCAAAATCCACAAAATACTCAGAGTAGCCATGAACAGATGAATAATATGCAGGGAATGATGAACGGAGATATGATGGATATGCCGCAAATGATGACAAATATGAAAGATATGAATACTCAGATGAATTCAATGATGAAGCAAATGAACCAGGACACAGGACAAATGCAGAATTCAAAAGAAACAATGTCTTTTATAAATAATATGAATGATATGGGCAAGTATATGAATTCTATGTTAGAGCAAATGAACCAGATGATGAATAACCAGGTAATGATGAAAGATGATAAAATGCACGAACAGGTAAATTCGATGATGGGAAATATGAATCCAGTTATGAATAATTATAAAGATATGATGAATCATTTTTCAGAGAAGAACAAGAAAAAATAATTCTTTCATGGATTGTGAAGTGCAGCTTATCAACTCAGGTTGCATTTTTCAAATAATTATTTTATAATATTAAAAAATATTTTAAGGAGAAATTATGTTTCACGATGGTTTTATGGGTTGTATGTGGTATGGCTGGATTTTCTGGCTGGCTATTTTAATAATAATCGGTTGGGTGATTGTAAATCAAATGAACAAAAACAAACAGAATGCACAATCGCCACAACCGGAATCTGCAATGGATGTCCTAAAGAGAAGATATGCAAAAGGAGACATTACTAAAGAAGAATTCGAAAGAATGAAAAAAGATTTAACATAATTTTTACATTCCATTTATTTGATAGGAGAATAATCATGTCATACTATATTTCAAAAAAAACACCTTTGGGATTCGAAGAAGCAATTGAAAAAGTAACGGGTGCTTTAAAGAATGAAGGATTCGGTATTTTAACTGAAATTGATGTAAAAGAAACATTAAAAAAGAAATTAGATGTTGATTTTCATTCTTACATAATACTTGGTGCTTGCAATCCTCCTTTTGCTTACCAAGCACTGCAAGTAGAAGATAAGGTGGGTATTATGCTTCCCTGCAATGTTATCGTTCAGGAAAAAGGAAATGGAACAGAAATCTCGGCAGTAGATCCTGTGGTTTCGATGCAGACTATTGACAATCCAAAACTTGGCAAGATTGCCGAAGAAATTGGGGAACGGCTTCATAAAGCAATTTACAGTCTATAAATGATAATTTAGCCGCCGTATTGTAAAGAACAGTCGTCAAAAAAAAGGATGCCATATGAAAAACGAACATCAAAATCATAAAGACCACAATATAGATCATGACGAACATTCAGAAATGGATCATAAAAAACACAATGAAAAAGAATCTGATGAAAAGATGTTGAACGAAGAGAAATCCCGCTCTGCGGGAAATCATAAAAAGGATGAGCATAGCGGGCATAACCATTCTGAACACCATGGAAATATGATTGAAGATTTTAGAAAAAGATTCTGGATTTCACTGATGATCACAATTCCAATTCTACTTCTCTCACCACTGGTAGTGCAATTTCTTGGACTTAAAGAAACTTTGCGTTTCAATGGCGATATCTATGTTTTGTTTGCGCTTTCATCATTCACATTTTTCTATGGTGGCTGGCCTTTTTTAAAAGGACTATTTGATGAATTGAAAAAGAAGCAGCCAGGAATGATGACGTTAATTGCACTTGCAATATCGGTCGCATACTTCTACAGCAGTGCAGTTGTGTTTAGTGTTAAGGGGGAAGTGTTTTTCTGGGAACTTGCAACTCTGATTGATATTATGCTTCTAGGTCATTGGATAGAAATGAAATCAGTAATGGGTGCTTCAAAAGCTCTTGAAGAACTTGCCAAACTTATGCCGGATGAAGCTCATAAAATTGACGATGATGGAAATGTTACTGATGTTCCGGTTTCCGAACTTAAACACAAAGCTAAATTATTAATAAAACCCGGAGGAAAAATTCCTGCTGATGGAAATATTTATGAAGGCAAAAGTTACATCAACGAAGCAATGATTACAGGTGAATCAAAACCTGTTTTTAAAGGCGAAGGTGATAATGTAGTCGGGGGATCAATAAACGGTGAGGGTTCTATAAAAATTATAGTTGAGAAAATAGGTGATGAAACTTTTCTTTCACAGGTTGTGAAGATGGTTAAAGAAGCGCAGGAGAGTAAATCCGAAACTCAAAACTTTGCCAATAGAGCCGCATTTTGGTTAACTATTGTGGCAATTACATCTGGCGCGTTAACAATGTTTGTATGGCTTGTGTTTACTGGACAAAGTTTCAACTTTGCATTATCCAGAACTGTAACCGTTATGGTAATTACATGTCCGCATGCTCTCGGTCTGGCAATTCCTCTTGTTGTCGCTGTTTCAACCGCACTTTCTGCAAAGAGCGGATTACTAATCAGAAATAGAAAGGCTTTTGAAGACGCAAGAAATATTCAGGCAATTATTTTTGATAAAACCGGGACATTAACAAAAGGTGAATTCGGTGTAACAGAAACATTTTCATTTGATGATAATTATGATGAAAAGGAAATATTAAAATACGCTGCAGCTGTCGAATCGGAATCAGAGCATCCGATTGCCCAAGGGATAGTTAAATCTATTGAAGATAAATATCAGTTGAAAGATTTCAATTCAATTCCTGGCAAAGGTGCAGAAGGGAAAGTAAATGGTAAAGATGTTAAAGTTGTCAGCCCGGGTTATCTTGAAGAAAATAAAATTGAATTACAAGAAAAAGATAAGATAGAAAAATTATCAACTCAGGGCAAAACTGTTGTATTTGTACTTATTGATAATAAACTAATCGGCGCAATAGCGTTAGGCGATATTATCCGCGATGAATCCAAAGACGCGATAAAACAGCTTAAAGAGTTAGGCATAAAAACAATGATGCTTACCGGAGATAATAAACAAGTTGCAAAATGGGTTGCCGATGAGCTCGGGCTCGATGATTATTTTGCCGAAGTGCTGCCAGGTAAAAAAGCGAAGAAAATAAAAGAAGTGCAGAGCCGCGGAATCATTGTTGCGATGACAGGCGACGGAGTGAACGATGCGCCTGCGCTGGCACAGGCTGATGTTGGAATTGCTATAGGTACAGGAACGGACGTAGCGGTTGAAACTGCCGATATAATTCTTGTAAGGAGTAATCCGAAAGATGTAGTTACGTTAATAAAATTTTCAAAAGCAACTTATAGCAAAATGGTTCAGAACCTAATCTGGGCTACCGGATATAATGTAGTAGCAATTCCTCTTGCTGCGGGAGTTTTGTATTCAGTTGGAATTGTTTTAAGTCCAGCGCTCGGCGCGGTCTTGATGTCGGTAAGTACGGTGATTGTAGCCGTTAATGCCAAACTTCTTAAAATAAAATGATAATAAGTTAGTAAAAACAATCAGGAAATGAGAAATT
>Ga0100380_10006504_pt1 | contig 11885 bp, 9 predicted proteins | sample CryGeymeta201504_FD_80417 | JGI IMG/M metagenome (GOLD analysis project Ga0100380, IMG submission 80417) | Groundwater microbial communities from Crystal Geyser aquifers in Utah, USA - Crystal Geyser metaG 2015-04 | ecosystem: Environmental > Aquatic > Deep subsurface > Groundwater | place: USA... | reverse complement strand
TCTCGTTCTCTGATGGCAGTACATCCACGCTTTCTGATGGGCGCAAACTCCCTCAATCTCAGGCTCGGAGCAAGGGAGTCCCCTGTCCCTCACCCTCGTCATCGGCCTGGGCTTCGCCCACAGGGTGCGACCGACGCCGAGGGCGAGGGGCAGGGGAAATCGCTGCGAACTTCTCTGTCCAGCAGATTGCGTGCAAAACACTCAGACTGGGCGGATTTCCGGCAGAGTGTCAATCCTGTCCATCACGAAGTGTGATCAAATTGCCCCTGTCTTCCATCAGTATCCGTGCTCATTCTCATGGGCGGCGCGCTACAATGACTTCGAGACGGCAAAGGCTGTAAACGAAGCTGTTGGCGAGCGGAAGATCACTCACGTGCAGTACCACGGGCCTGCACCCTACGTACAACACGTACACCTCGATGTGGTGCCGAAATGAGTGAACGAAGGATGAGTTTCAACCACATATCCTCCGTTGTTGCCATTTTGGTCTCCTTGGTAGTTCTCGCGAGCTGCTCAGCAGTTCAAGCGCAACCAACTCAGCCCTCCGAGAATCCACAAGATGTGCGTAACGATGGTGAGACCCACCAACCTCTTCTCTGCGACTCGGACCTCAGTCTGGAGAACATCCAAGGCGTACCTCGTTGTTTTGGATATTCCGCGAGAGACGATGCTTTTGCGTGTTTGGCAGCCCACCAGGCCACTAGACTCGGATGGGAGGTCACCGTGGCTGTCGAGCTGGTGTCGATTGGACGGACTGAAGAGCTGTGGGTTCTCGATGAGAATCTGACGAAGGGTGGCAAGACCGTGCTGGAGCACGATCATGCTCTAGTCTCACTGGATGCCGTCAATGGGCAGCTCGCGGCGGCAGGATACGTTGCCCTGTCCACCAAGGCAGAACCTGTCGTGCCATCAGAGTTATTCAGCATTGGCCCAGAGGGAGAGTCGCTCGAAGTTCTAAAGGCAGTCGATGATGGGGATGAGTATTTCAACTCGTTACAAAGTGCTCGTCTGGCAAGTCAGTGCTTCTGGACACCAACCTGGCACTTCAAGCCTGGGTTTACCCTTCTGAGGGGAACATTCTGGTGGCGCTGAAAGAAGCCCGCAACGACCCAGGTGAGTTGGAGTGGCACTACCACTTTCTCTCGGTTGACGCGGCAAATTGCGGCTACTCACCACGATAGAGCTGTGGCACCGAAACCCGCACCATGCCAGAACCTCTAAAACCTCGTCTGCGGATGGTCATTTGTGCGACAACGATGGAGGACCCAACAAGGGCATAGATGCTCGTCATCAGGCCGAATGGATTCGCGCGTTGGCGAAGTAGGGGTGACGAAAGCGTTTGTGATGCGAATAGGGGAACTCATGGCTGATTGCTGGAGGTCAGTTCGCAGAATTGCGCTTCTCACTGCAGTGCTCTTGACAACTGCAGCCTGCGTGCCACTTGCGGCACATGACGTTGGGATTCAGATGGACGATGTGGAGTCCTGTCGAGTCCAACTCGAAGCCGACGAAGGGGAGCTGAGCTGGTTGCAGCGAGACGGCGATGGGTTCCGCTTCGGGGGCTCGACGATCTTGACGGCTTGCACAGGTTGCGGTGACGAGGAGGTCAAGCACCCTCGAACCAGGGATTGTGAGTGATGAGAATTGGCCTCGTTGTTCTGTCGGCCGCAGCGATTCTTATGGCCACGTCCTGTTGTGCTGGATTCCACCCGAGAGATCCCATCGCGGGTGAATCACAATTCCCTGGCCCATGCAGGAGCTACAACACCCTGTTCAATCCGAGTGGGACCACGCTCACGATCACCACCTACGACTACGACACGGGTGGGAAGCTCGTCAAAACCGTCTCGAAGTTCGGTGTCGAGGAGTCCGACCCTATGGAGACACGCTACCTCTATCGTGATGACGGGCGCGTAGACCGGCAGGAGTTCTTCGACGATGGCGAACTCCACCACACTTTGGTCTCGGTCTATGCGGAGGGCGAAACGCTACCTCAGCGAATGGACTTCGTTGACGCCGATGGCGAGTCTAATTCGACGGTCCACTTGGCTTTTGATGAGAATGGGCAGCTAGTCTCAGAGGAGACCACTACGTTCCCCGAGGAGGGTGAGGAGCAGGTTGATGTCGTCACCCACGAGTATGACGCCCTGGGCTTAAAGACTGCGACTCGCGACGGAGGGAACGTCCGCAGATACCTGTATGACCGCGCTCGGAATCTCATCGCCAGCTACTCCGCTCGGTCCGACGCGACAGTGTTCGAGACCGAGGTCTACACCTACGACTGTTGGTAGACTCATTGGCGAGACACATGATGAAAACACCAGTACTCATTTTCATCGGGATGCTGGCAGTTGGATGTCAGCCACCGCCAATCATCTATCCCGCTCCTGCAAGCAGTGACTCCACAGGGGCTACCGAGTCCAAATTTGACGTCTTCTACACCCCAGAGGGTGGTCGAGAGATCTTCTTCAGGTTCGTAGGTGTCCATGACCCCCTCTTCAAGCAGCTCGATGGCAGACCAAGAAGTGGGGACAAGGGCGTTCCGCTCACGCCTCTCGACTTCCCGACGTTCAAAATCCAAATCCCAGCCTCGGTTTGGCAACTCCACCACAAGGATCCCCCATGTCAGGCGATCCTCCCTGTGGGGAGTGTCTATGCGGAAGTTGGAGATAGCGTCGACGGCTACGACTTCTACATCGAGGGGCGAATCGAGCCCTGCATGGAGCGGGCTGGGGATTACGTCATTGCTGGGTCTGCCCCGTCTGAAGCCATGCGGACGGAGGATACGCTTGGAAGCGATCTCTACTTCGATCTTCCCGAAGAGATTGACGATCAGGTCAAGCCCTTCGTTGACCACTGGCTGAGTGGGCTGAGCGAAGAGGAGCGCGAACGGTGGGAGGTGGATCTCGCGGATGTAAAATCCGGGTCTGCGGAAATGACCTGGAAAGGAAGGCTGAATCTCGTCGAAACCGACGAAGAGGCTGTCGCTGTCTTCACCCTTGCCGCCTATGTGTGGCCAAGCAACTCGACGGCCTGCGCATCATTCACCCACGAGTACCTCTACACCCGCACTGCGCTTCAGAGCGGGGGACAGTGGAAATCGCTTCCCGAAATAGGTCCTGAGGTGGCTTGGGGCTTTGATACGGTTATCACTGATGACCAACGAATCGAGATGCTGATCTTCAATGGCGCCGTTGACGAGGGGGTTGATGGAGTAAACGTGTTTCGGAGGAAGGGCGACAGCTTTGAGCACCACGGATGGACCACGCATGGTGAGTGCATAGGGTGCTATCTTGCTTGGAAACCAGAGCACCCTCTGAGGCTTCAGTGCCAGGATGATGAAGAACAGGACTACGAATGAGGTGGCTTCGCTCCTGGGTGGCATTGGGGAAGACGGGATACCAGAACCTAGGGCTCTGTGTCTTGTTCTTCCTTCTTCCCCTTGGTTGCAGCACAGGAATCGCAAACGCTGAGGAGCCACAGGGTTCAGCCGTCGAACCCTCCCAACTCACCGACCGCAACCTAAAGGTCCCAATCTGCGTCGGCTACATCCCTGAATCCCGCACCTTTGTCTGCCCTCAAGTCCACCGAGCCCACTTTGACGGATACGCGGCTGAGATTTCCGTAGCGCTCGTGGCGAGTACTGGCCTCAAGTCATTCCCCATTGAGTACGTCAACTTCATGGGCCGAACCTCCCTCTGCGAGTTCGAGGAACCAGAGACGCTCTATGAGACCCAGAAAGTTCTCGATGGTCTTCCCGAGATGCTCGCCCCCCTGAATTCACCCACAGAGGTTGCCGTTGATACTTGGGTAGAGGGGCCGACAACATTCAGGCTTCGGGCTGTGAAGGATGACGACCGCATTGTTGTGGAGGCCAAATGCGGGAAGGATGAGGTGGCTGTCTCGAACTGGCCAATATCGATCACGAGTCAGTTCTGGGTTCAATGGAGTCCAGAAGGTGTGGGAATCTTGGCTGGGAAGTCCTATGAGGCAGACGAGGGAGAGTTCGAGGAGGAGTGGTCTTACGTCTATTTGTCGAAGGATCTCTGTGGCGCACGAGATTGAGTAAACACGGAGGGGTTTGCTCTTCGAAACAGACCCCGATGTCATGAGCTACGTGTTACTCATAACAGACCGTCCCGAAAAGGTGTTCGCCGCGAACACCTTTTCTCCCGACGTCTCACCTCACCAGTCCCACCAAGGGGGAGAGCAAGCGACAGCCGTTGGACGTGGCTCGCGAGCTGGTCACGCTTGGGGGTGATGGCTTGGCTTCCAACCTCGTCAGCGGTGGGGTTTGAGGTGTCTGTGGTGGGTTCGAGGGTAGGTGGCGGCGGCTCCGCTTCAGGTTCCACAAATTCGACAGAGGTTCCACTGGAGGTCCCATTTTTGTGCGTCAAACCGGGACACCCTGAGACGCTCTGAGACGGCTAAGTTGCCGTAACTTCAATGAATACGTTTTCTCAAATCTGACTGGCAGTCAAGAGGTCCGCGGTTCGATCCCGCGTAGCTCCATCCGAACAAACCCGCCTTCTAGGCGGGTTTTGTCGTTCTTGGTGCGCGCCACCGTTCAGCGGGCTCGCTCCAAGCGCGCTGACGTTCCGACGCGCGAATCTCAATCGCTTCGAGCTTTTGCGTTCGTCTCCACCATCCCCTACGCTGCCGGACCGCGCCCCGGCCTCGGTCGTTCGCGACTACCGAAGAAGCTCCCGCACCAGCGCGCGGATGGACTGAGCGCTGAATGGCTTCTCGATGCGCTGGTTCGGGACCGTGTCGAGGAAGTCCCGAGCCTGCGGTGTGAAGACCCCGCCCGTCAGGAAGACCATCCGAGCGGCGCACTCGGAGAACCGCAGAGAGAGCCCGGCGTGCAGGTCCATGCCGGTCATCTCCGGCATCATCAGGTCGCACAGAATGACGTCGTATCGCTCTCCTCGCTCGAGCCGCTCGACCGCCTCGCGCCCCCTCGTGACCACCACGACATCATGGTCGGGAGCGAGGATGCGCAGCAGCGCCCTTCCGATCATCGGCTCGTCGTCCACGATCAGGATGTTCCCACGACGTCCAGGAGCGGGCGTTGGCGATTTGGCCCAGATGGGGCGCTGCTCCGTGTCGTTCATAGGGGCTGCGGGGAGCACCACCTGGAAGGTGGTTCCCTTGCCCACCTCGCTCTTGACGGTGAGCTCGCCTCCAAGTCCCTGAACGATGGTCTGACAGATGCTGAGGCCGAGCCCCGTGCCTTGACCGACAGGTTTGGTCGTGAAGAACGGATCAAAGATCCGCTCCACGGCCTCTGGAGGAATGCCGCTCCCGGTGTCGCGGACCTCGATCAGCGCGCGGCCGGCCCCGTCGGTAAGCGTGACGACCCGGATCTCGTTGTGCTCGACCCGGCCTTCGGGGATGGCCTGAGCGGCGTTCACGAGCAAGTTGAGAAAGACCTGCCCCAGACGTGACTCGCTCGCCTCGACGGGTGGTACTGGTCCGTAGTCTTTCACCAGCCTCGCCCGGTGGCGTATCTCGTTCCAGGCCATGTTGACCGCCGATTCGATGACGCGCCTGAGCGCCACTGGCTCGCGCTGGTCGTCCTCCACTCGGGAGAATGTCTTGAGGTCACGCACAATGTTGCGGATGCGGCTGGCGCCCTCTCGGGCCTCGTCGAGTGCCTGGTGGAGCTCCTCGAGCCGCCGAGGGGCGTTTGCCGAGTCCAGTACGGCGGGGTCCACGGGGATCAAGTCGTGCTCTTGGGTCAGCGCGGCCGCTAGCCTTCGGGCTGCTGCAGTGACTCCTGGGAACTCGCGTGCGACGAAGTCGAGGTTCGCGACGACGTAGGCGAGGGGGTTGTTGATCTCGTGAGCGACGCCAGCCGCCAGCGTGCCGATGGCGATCATCCGGTCCATCTGCATCATCTTGGCGGCCAGCTGCCTGCGCTCGGTCACGTCGCGAGCAACCGCCACGACCGCAAGCTCGCCGTCGAAGACGAGTGGCAGCGCCACGACCTCTGCGGTCACCACGCCACCGTCGCGGCGCAAGAAGCGCTCCTCGCGGGCAGGGGTCGGTCCCCCCGTGTCCTCCGTGGCCCGCATCCAAGTGGCGGCCACTTCGCGATCCTCCCAGTGGACGACGTCCAGTATGGGACGCCCCACGAGCTCGTCCGCATGGTCGTACCCGAGGTAAGCAAGCACGGCAGGATTCACGTAGACGAAGCGCCCGTGACGGTGCACGGCGACCGAATCCGGCGAACGCTCGATCAGGGCGCGGAAGCTCGCCTCCGAGCGTCGTAGGCGCTCGTCTGACACCCGCGCCAGTGCCGCCAGCCCTTCTACTCTGGAGAGATCCTCGACGAAGACTAGCAGTTCCTTTTTTTCTCCTTTCAAACCTGTGCTGGCCACGGCGATCTTGACTGGCATGGTCTTGCCTGAGCCTGGACAATGCACGGTGCAGAAGATCCCGGACAGCGTTTCGTCGCTCGCGAGCACCTGGCGCAGGTGAGGTTCCAACTCCGACACGCCAAGGACCTCGACGGCGGGATGGTCGACGAGCGTCCCGAGCTCACAATTGCAGCTCTCGAGAAACGACCGGTTCACCGCCACGATCCGAAGCGCGCTGTCGATGTCGAGTAGACCAGCGGGCACGCTGAAGACGATTCTCTCCGCGTGTTTGCGCTGAAGGTCGAGCTTCCCAAGAAGCCGCTCGACCTGCTCCGCCATGTCGTTGAACGTCCCGGCAAGCGTCGCGAGCTCGTCCCGCGTGTTCACTTCCAGGCGCTGCGAGAAGTCGCCTCCGCTGATACACCTGGCAGCCACGTCCAAGTGCCGAATGGGACGCAGGACGAACCGGCGCGTGAGCCAGAGACCAACGATGAAGACCAAGCCTGTTGCGACCGCGACGGCGGCGAGGACGGCGAGCATTTGACGGCGCAAACGACTCGCACGGGCGTCGAAGGTCGAGACGACGCGATGCGAGGCGTCGTTCAGGGCGGCACAGCTCGTCTCTGCCCGACCATAGGCCGCCGCGAAGCGTGGATCAGTGCGCGGTATGGCTGCGACGGTTTCAAGGTCCGGCTCGATCGCATGCCAGAGGTCGAGCACGGCCTCGAGGTCGCGCCGCACCTCGGTTGGCGCCGGTTCGAGGGTGCCGCCGGGGAGCTCACCGCCGCCCACACCCCTACGACTTGTCACTCTCCTCCCATTTGCGCTTGCGTTCCAAGAAGGCGCGCTCGATCTCCTCCTCGTCTTCATCTAGCGCTGCAGCTTCGCGCCCGAACAGTCCTGGTTCAGCGGCCAACCCGCGAGCAAAGAATTAGAGTCAGAAGTCGGCGAGCGTAAGCGGCAACCCCGCGGCGATCCAGAGCTGGTAGGCGCCCAGCAGCCCCGCACCGAGCCAGGTGATGGTGATGCAGTCGTCGGACTGCACGCCGCGCTTGACCCAGCGCTTGTACAAGACGAGCTGCAGCGCCGGGGCGAGGACCATGACGAAGGCGCGCCAAGGAACGATTCCCGCTGCGTAGCCTGCGACGAGGGCCACAGCGCTGGCGGCCAACAGGGCGTCGATGAGGTGCGTCGAGACCCGCGCGCCGTGGACCGCAGGGTAAGTGTGGACGCCAGCGAGGCGGTCGCCCTCGGCGTCGCGCAGATCGTAGACGACCTCGTAGCTGAGCTCGAATAGGAAGAAGAAGGTCGCCACTACAGCCACCGTCAGCGCGGTGACATCGGGCATAAGGGGGATGCCCTCGGCGGCGGCCGTGAGCAGCGGGAAGCCGAAGACCGTCAGCATGAAGCCCGTGGCCGAGGCCGTGTTCTTGAAGAAGTAGAGCTGTTTGATGCGCGGGAGGCCGGGGACGAGCTTCCAGTTGTAGGCGAAGCCCAGGGCATGGAAGGCCAGGCGCAGCGGGAGGATGGCCGGCGAGAGCAGGGCCGACGCCGCCAAGCTGGAGGCCAAGAGGCTGACTCCAACCCAGAAGATGACCCGCCGATGCCGGGAGACGAAGTCGGTGCCGACGATGCGGTTGGCCCGGTCTTCTTCGAGGTCGACGACGCGGTTGAGGAGGTTGACCAGGAACCAGTCCAGGGCACAGGTCGCCGCGAGCATTGGAAAGAGTCTGCCCGTGAAGAGCCATCCGAAGGTCAGCAGCCCCATGGTGGCAATGGCCACGATGTGGAAGCGACCGACGCTCCAGAGGGCGCGCAGTTTGGAGTCCGTATTCATCACCGATCCAACTCATTTCTCCAAACTCTCTGCGCCTCGGCCGCCCTCTGCGCCTCTGCGTTAAGATCGAAGCAATATCGACAACATACCGATCGAACCTGGCGATTTCCATAGCAGGCTCGCCACTTCTGCCAAGCACATCGAGACCCTATTCGAGCGCCTATGTGGGGGGAGGGGGCCGAATCACTTCGGCGACGCTCCACTAGAGGGCTGCCGGAGACTTCGACAGCCTGCGCAGCAACTCGTCGATCTCGAGCGGTTTGGCGAGGGGTTCGTGCTCGAGGGATTCGACGAACGCTTGGCTCTCGGGGCTGAAGGTGCCGCCGGTCATGAAGAGCACGGACGAGGCGCGCTCTGGCCAACGGGCACACAGCTGCTCGAAGAACTCGATGCCGGAGACATCGGGCATCATGATGTCGCAGAGGATGAGGTCGAAGTGCTCGCCCTGTTCCAGTTTCTCGAGGGCGTCCCGGGCGCTGGTGACGCCCTGCGCTTCGTGTTGAGTCTGTATCACACGGACGAGCGTACGCAAGACCGCCTCTTCGTCGTCGATGACGAGGACCGAGGTTCGGGTCGTTGGCACGTCGTCGTCAGGTACGCTCTCGACGACGAGCTCTTCGGGCGGGAGCACGGCACAGGGGAGACGTACAAAGAAGATCGTCCCCTGTCCGACGGTGCTCTCGACAGTGATTGTCCCGCCATGGTCGGTGACGATCTGTCGGCTGATGGAGAGACCGAGGCCGCTCCCTTCGCCCACGGACTTGCTGGTGACGAACGGGTCAAAGATGCGGTCGATGAAGTCGGCCGGGATGCCAGTCCCGGTGTCTCTCACGGAGACGACAATGCTCTCGCCGTCGAGCACGGCTCGGATGCAGACCTCGTTCTCGTGGGCGTTTCCCACCGGGATCGCCTGGGCCGCGTTGATGAGCAGGTTGATGAAGACCTGGCTGAGACGGGCGCTGTCGGCGAGGACCGGAGGCAAGGTCTCGAATTCGCGGATGAGTTGTGTCCGGTGTTTGAGCTGGTTGGTGGTGAGGCGGATGGCCGACTCGATGATGGCGACGAGGTTGGCCGGCTCGACCTCGAGCTCGTTGTCTCGGGCGAGTCCGGAGAGGTCTTTGACGATGTCGCGGATGCGTCGGGCGCCCTCTGTGGCGTCGGCTGCGACGAGGCGGAGCTCATCGAGGAGCTCGCGTAAGTGGACCATGTCGGCGGTAGCGCCGAGCGCGGCCGCTTTGATGTCGTCGAGAGCTCGGTCGATCAGCTCGATGTTGGTCAGGACGAAGGTCAGCGGGTTGTTGATCTCGTGGGCGACGCCGGCGGCGAGGGTGCCGATGGCGACCATGCGATCCATCTCCATCATGCGCGTCTCGATGCGCGCTCGCTCGCTGAAGTCTCGGGCGAGGACCATTAAGGAGGGCTGGTCTTCGAAGAGCACGGGGATGGACTTGACCTCCACGACCACGACTTCCCCCGTCTTCTTGAGGAATCGCTCCCGCATTGGAGGCTGAAGCGCTAACGTCTCTGTCGCGTGCGTCATGCGTTCGATCACAACGGGTCTATCTCTTGGGTCGACGACCGCAATGGCCTCTTTTCCGAGCAGCTCCTCTGGAGAGTATCCGAGGAAGGAGGCGCCAGCAGGGTTGACGTAGACGAAGCGTCCATCCCTGTGGACCGCGATCATCTCCGGCGATTGTTCAATCAGGGTGTGCAAGCTGCTCTTCGTCGCGTCGAGGGTCTGCTTCTGCGCGTCGAGCAGGTCGGCGTATTCTCGCTGTCCTCGACCGAAGATGGCCAAGCTGATGAGGAGGATCCCATACTCGGAGAAATACATGGGACTGCTCTCGACGACTCGCAGAACGACCAAACTGTCGAAGCAGCCCGCGAGCACCCAAATGGAGAACCCCACAAAGAAGAGGGTGTTCATGGGTTCGCCCGCAGCTCGGGTCTTCCACAACCAGAAGGCGCCAAACGCAGCGACGCTCAAGTTGTAGGCCAGAAAGAGGGCCGAGAGCGGAGAGGCGACGAACTGAGGAAAGGGGCGCGGGCTAAGGAGAAAGTGGAGCTCGGTGGTCTGGTGAGTCACGACCCACGGGGTGAACAGGGTGAGCGCGATCCACACCACCACCGAGATCGGCGCCCAACGGTTCCAATTCTTGATTGGGCGCTTGTTGAGCGCAGCGGCGAAGGAGGGCACTGCGTGCACCAGGACCACGATGCTGACGTAGAGGATTTGGTTTGCGAGCCGTGCCGCGGCGGACGGACCGAGTAGGTAGAGATTGGCCTGGCAGAGCGCGTAGACCGCAGCACTGAACGAGATCACGGAGGCCCAGACGACCTCTTTCCGCTCCGGTCGACGCCTGAAGAACCACAACAAGTAGACACCCGTGGCGGCTCCCAAGGTCATGTTGATGATGTTCGCGACGACGAGGGGTTCCATCTGTTCGGGTCACTCTCAAAGAAGTTTGGTCGGGCTCTGCGCCCACGAAGATAAAACAGAGATCATTGTCGGAGATTCCTTCCCGTTTGAGTCCTGCTGCTCTCTTTTCGCCGGAGCGCGTTCCACGGGGTGAGCGCCAGCCAAGGTGGAGCAAAGGCGACCGCCCAAACGACCAGCGCTGGGACGGCTCGCCCGAAGACCGCCAAGAGCACGAAAAAAAAGATCGCTGGGGGCATGCGGCTGAAGATCGCGGCGGGCGGCATTCGCTTTCGAGCGCCAGCCATCGCAGCCCACCCGGCGAGCCCCAAAGACACCGCGAACCCCAGCGCCACCGCGGGCCAACTGGGGATTGGGACCGTAATCCAGCGAAACAGCGCCCACCAGGTCGCGACGAGCAGCACGTGGGCGCCCAGCGGGGCGACCAGGAGGATGGCGGCCTCGTACACCGCAGGTTCTTGTGCGCGCTCGACCCACTCCAGCACGGCGACCGCCAACATCGCGAAGTAAGCCCAGCCTGCGACGCCGATGATGGGGACGTTGAAGAGCCCAGGTTCGAACCAACGCCACAGTCCCGTCTGCACGGCGATGGGTTCGATCAGCCATGCGTCCGCGAAGACCAAGGCGCCGACCAGCAATGGCCTCGTCGCAAGGCGGCGGTGCGTGCTTGGGACCAGGTGTTTCGCCACTTCCCACGACGACAAGATCACCGCCGGCCAGATGGCCGCGATCATCAAGGGCATCCGGTCCAGGAATAGGCCCCAGCCCGCGTCGTAGGCGTAGAACCCATAGGCTCGGATGCAGGTGTCTTCGCCGATCCAGCTGGCGCCGGCGACGAGCAGGAAGCGGCGCAGGAAGGCGGCACGGTCCGTCGTTACCTTGAGGCCGACAGCGGCGTGGAGCGCGAGGATCAGGGCGCAGGCAATTTCGATGGTGAGCATGATGTCGAGGTGCGTAGGGGCGCAGCGTGCTGCGCCCAAGGTTCGTCAGGGCGCAGGCGGTTTCGATGGTGAGCATGATGCCGAGGTGCGTAGGGACGCAGCGTGCTGCGCCCAAGGTTCGTCAGGGCGCAGGCAATTTCGATGGTGAGCATGATGTCGAGGTGCGTAGGGGCGCAGCGTGCTGCGCCCAAGGTGCGTCAGGGCGCGAGCAGACTTATCTGCGAGTGGGACGTTTCTTAGTGCAGGCGGCGCCAGGTGTCACCTGACCTTCGATGGTTGGGAGGCGTCTCAGCGCGTGAATAGAAGGG
>Ga0100380_10006502_pt1 | contig 11885 bp, 9 predicted proteins | sample CryGeymeta201504_FD_80417 | JGI IMG/M metagenome (GOLD analysis project Ga0100380, IMG submission 80417) | Groundwater microbial communities from Crystal Geyser aquifers in Utah, USA - Crystal Geyser metaG 2015-04 | ecosystem: Environmental > Aquatic > Deep subsurface > Groundwater | place: USA... | reverse complement strand
TCAGATTGCTTCTTGGGAACGAAAATATTGTTCACAAATCAAACCCTATTTATCCAAACGAACCTCTCCCCAGACATCTTCCCATAGCTTGGAAGATCGATCGTAAAACCCAGCAATGCCAATCTTTAGTTCATCTCGACTGCGCTCTCGGTTCGTAAACGACCTCTTGACCCGTTGCAGTGTTGAAGACAATCCGCCCACAGCCTCGATGGCCTGCATGAATGCCAAGATCCCGACAATCACGTTACATAGCTTCGCCATGATTCTCCACAAATACAAAAGATAGTGGATAGATTAAAGATTAAAGAAACTAATGACGGTACTATCGGCTATCGGATTGTCGTGGTCTGTGTTGTATTGCCTTGTGTATGCTCATGATGAGTGAGTGTGAGTGTGTTCCCGACGACGATGACGAAGACTATCCGTATCTTTTACCAAACGGGATTCAGTTCAACGGGACTGAAAAGAAGCCTTCACAGTATTACTTCCGACCACCATCCAGCCATTGTTTGGCTAGTAGTCTACTAGTCTACTAGTAGCTATTACTCCGGAGTACTACCACAACTACTCCTACTAGTAGTACTAGCTAGTAGCTACTACTACTAGCTAGTAGTAGTAGTAGTCTACTACTAGTAGCACTTCAGTAGCTACTAGTCGACTGTAATACTACAGCACAACTACGAGTAGTACTCTAGACTCCGTACTCTCGAATAGTTTTTTTAATACTCCGAGTTGACGGGTGGAAATATTTGCTTGGAAAATGTATGAGAGGTAATCCCGCTACGGGCAAATAGACCCAAAATTTAAGAACTGGCTCTCGTTTCCTGTCAACGTGACCATGATGGCTTGCCCAGCTCTCAACTTAGTATCCGCAGCAAGATCCTCTACCCGGTCAATGGTCGTAAAAACATCTCCGATCGCCACTAATTCTGCATCGAAACTAGTGGCAACAATCCTTGCCGACGTCTTGTCGCGACTCTCACTGTTTGAGAACGCCGCGGAAGAATTCCCCAGTCCTGCAAAAGCCCTACCTCGTAACTTCCCAAAGACAAAAATGTCGCCATCGCTGAGAACTTCGCCACCTGAGTTTACGGATCCTAAAATGACAAGAGATTGCCCCTTGGACGACATCACCTGTTGTCCTGACCGTACCGAACCATGGTACAAAGTAGAACTAGAACTGTATTCAATGGAAGCTGGTGCGTTGGACTTAATATCTTTCGATCCTGCTCCTGACAGAGATGCTTCTTGCTGCTCTTGTTGCTGCTGGCCGGACTCTTTCTCCTTTCTAGCTTCTTGTAGGGATGCCTGATTCGCTTCTAATTTTACAAGTGAAGCTGCCCTCTTGCTTCCTTCATCGTGGTTTGTACTTTGGGATGCGAATTCTTTTTCGTGGTCATATCGTAGCCGTTCCTGCTCATTTCTGGTCCGAACCAACTGAATGATTTCAGAGACGTCAAATTTTGTAGCAGCGCTTGATCCACTACGCGCTACTCGCACGTTCGGAATCCCAAATTGAGCGGCTTCCTCCTGAAATGTAGGAAGCATATTACCACTCGAACACGTCAAGCCCATGACTTGCAGGTTGTTACCACGCAAAATTGAAACCATTTCTAGAAGGGAGCCTGGCAGTGGTGGCTGAAAATGGGGCGACCCATCGGGAGTCAATTCACTGACATCCAAAATTACGGGACAACACCAATCTAGTTTACCGAAGGCGCCATTATTGTTGCAAGGATCCACCTCATTCTCTTTCAAGCGTGCCGCCAACGATTGCGGGGTTTCTCGGCGATCCAGACGCAGCGTGGGGAACAAATAGGACGAGCTGGACAGCAAGAGAGGCCCGTGTGCCATGGCAGCTCGAGCACGCGGTACTGGATTGTCTGTCATGTTGTCATCATATTTATTACCTTCACTCGAGGATCTTGAGGCATGGGGCAGCCCGACCCATGCGTCCAGGTACGACTGAGCTGCAAACCGCCCGCCCGAGGAATTATTAGAAGAACATCGTTTTAAATAATGCGGTCTATTGGCAAATTCTAAATGTTTGCTGCAGATTACCGGGCCTCGAACTGATCGGCAAGGCCACACGGCCTTCATCGTTCAGTGTTCTTTGCTTGGCAGGATAATAACAGGGAATTCAAGTTTTGCTCCAGAATGAGGTGCATGACTTTGCACAGATTATCATATCTCTTTCACGACGAGAATCGAGAGCGCAGTCAAAAGAGAAAGTAAGTCTTTGATGATGTTTGAAAGTTGCTTGACTTGACGGATTAATTCGAAAATAGTTATTGCAATACCAGGTAGAGCTTTTTTTCTCTTGTGATAGGTAACAGGTATGCAGTAAGCACGCCTGCAACTGGCTATTAGCTACTCTAGATTAATTACTACTGTACTCCGTACTCCTGTAGCCACTACTAGCTAGCTACAGTAGTAGACTAGCTACTACTAGTAGCTACTGTAGCCACCAGGTAGTAGTCTACTGTAGTAGGGGCAGTTGATTTTGCTCTGATGATATATGGCTCGGGTGGATGGCAGCGATATTTACTTCATCGATCACAGTCTCGCTTGTAAGACGTCGCAGCATCTGATCTTTCATGCAAGCAGCGTCTACACCGACATGCGAAACCATACTCCAGTAAAGTTTTGGCTCGATCTTCAGGAGAATAACCTTCCGCACAATCATCAAGGGTCTCATTTGTCTCGCTTCCTTGGGGTGATAGTTGACCCTCGTCTTCTTCCAATTCGTCAGCGTTGCCTTCGCTCTCTTCTTCATCGCCACACTCGTGACAAAAATCTACACCATTATCGGTCTCATCCCATTTTTCTTCACCATCGTTGCTCTCATCTCGAGAATTTAAAAACTTCCAGGTCCGTGACGGTTGGTGTTGACGAAATCGCTCAGGAGTACCACCTGCATCTAGATCTCCATTCGGAACATAAGTGATACAAATCTCTTCGCCCGGTCGAATATCTCGGAGCGCTACCATGCTCCCGCGGTTGGATTCAGAAAGAAAGTCTACGGAGGCATTGGGGTCGCAATCGTGATTGGCCAGCGTCAAGAGTGGGTATAGGCCCGATCCTACGGTGCATGACTTCCATAATAAATTGTCGTTGGATTGGTGGTTCTCGAGCCATTGTTTGGTCGTTTGCATCATTGAATCGTTGTCGTTCTGTTGTTCGTCCCCGCATTGCTGTTCTATATGATCAATGTATTGTTCGACGGGAAAAAGAAATTCAAATTCCATCACATTGCACTGGAGCATTCCTAATAATCGCCCGAGTTTGTCCAACGTACAGATTTGCTTAACAATCGATTCCAATAGCTGTGGTTGTGCGAAATCTTGAACGACGGAGATATGTTGGCTGTTCTTCAAAAATACTTTTTGCATAAGCACAGCAAAAGCTTGTGTCTGTTTCTTTCGGTCTTTAAAGCCTTTGGGGTCACCGACTTCCCACCAGAGAGGATGCGAGCCATACTCTTCCCAGAAGTGGTAAATGCTAATAATACCATCAATATTAATGCTGCTGCTGTTGGCTGTTGAACTGATGGCGGTACGATTCTTTCCAAACGGACGCCAGTATTGTAGCCATGGCATCCACTGCGAGCTGAAAGATGGTTGGATTGTCCACAGTATCGTAGAATGATTCCAGTGGACATATGTGCGCCACATCTCTTGGGGGGGAGATTTTTGGCGTTAGTTTACCTTTCTCATGCCTTCGTCGGCAAAGGAATTGATGACGGAGCTTTCCAATCGCGGCACACTCATTGCTGCACCATGTAACTTGTTGACAATCGTTGCATTCTACCAATTGATTTTTGCGAGTAAACTGAGGGCCGCATGATTGGTCTAAATAAGGTAGCCCTGATGAATTGATCACAGTTCTCAAGATATGATTCTTCAAATTGCTCAAAGGAGTGTCACAAAAATGACAAAACAATTTGTCAGCAGAAAGCTTGGAACTTGCTGCCGACGGAGGTAAGCGATGTGTGCTTATGATTGGGTCTTCTGCTTCGATAATAACACTTCCACAGCTTATGTTTTGCACGGCAAACATTCCAATCCCGTAATCTTGGCAGCGACGAATTTCAAAGCACCAAACATGTTTGTCCTTGTCGCCTCTTTTTCTCTTTCGTTTGCTGTGCCACTGTACTTTGAAGGACCGAGATAGTTCAGATACAATCGTCATTGTGGTCCTGTAGTAGAATGAATGGAAGTTAACAATCTTTCGGCCTGATCAGATCTTCAAGGAATGCAAAAATAATTTGCCCAATGATGCTCAACGAACGGGGCACCGCAAGCAAGTAAAAAATACTGTACTCAATTTACAAGGTCTTTCCTTATCACCCTGTCCTTACTGTATGCATCTATTCAAAGGAGCCCGCATCTCGCATCTTTCGACGAGCTTTTCGGCGAGTAGTGAGTAGTCTAGCTAGTAGTCTACGCTACTACTGTACTAGCTAGAGTAGTTTACCAAAAATTATAGCATGCTCGGCATGTCCGCGATAAATGGCTGCTTCCTTGCTGGGGCTCTAGCTACGTAAAAGCTAAAATAGGCGCACTTTGTTAAACACGTAGCCAACACACAAAGAAAAAAAAGGAACAAGACAAGCGAGAGAAGAACCACGAGAAAAGCCGCCGAAGACTGAAGAATGTTGTAACTGGAGATGCTGCTAGGCGTGATGCTCAAGAAAAGAAAAATCTTGTAGATACAAAAACATGAATAGAAACTTATTATGTACTTAAAGAATAAGCTGTGAACAACGGACAAGCGACATCAAGAGCGGCTTTCGAACTTTTGAAAAAAGTGAGAGCATATCTACTGGTATCCTCTCATATCTTCTTGTTCTTGCTGCTGCACCATGAGTGCCTCGTGGATCCTCTCAGGCGGAACATTTGTGAGCAAAGGCTCATTAAAGTCTTTTGGGTCGGTTCTCTGGCAGCAATAGCAATGTCTTAACAAACGGATGAGCGCCAAAAGCATGAGCGCTCCTCCAATCCCTAACAACAAATAGCCTCGACTTTCCCAGGTCTCGGCCGTGGGAGCCATTTTGGCCACCTCCTCGGCCTCCTTTTTGTATTTTTTCGCTTCGCTCGCAATTCCCTCGCGTCTTGTTTGCATGAGATACTGGTACTGCTCTTTTGACATTCTGGCAGATCCAAACGTCTTTCCACCGACAACAACCTCCAAAATTCCTCCTTGATTGGTTGCAGTAACAAGATCCTCCCAAGTCGCCACCTCGAGTTCAGCATGAGATCTGAACTTCATACATTGGTTGACATTGGTATATCCAGCGTCATCGTCGCATTGAAAGAATCCCTGGTTCGGGTCACTTCTATACTGGTCATCATCTTCAGCGCTGTGACTACTGTCGTCATCGTTATTTGGAGTGTAGTAGTAGCTGTTGTTCTTGTTGGAATACGACCAAGTGGAATAGTCATTGGCAATATTATATGCCTTGCATGGTTGGCAAACTTTGAACGCCTCAAGACCATCGTTCCACTGTTGCAGGTAGCTTCCGTACAGAAGTCCCATGCTGGCCGACACAGTATCGACGTCCACATCAAGGCCTTCATATTCGGTTTTACAAGCGCTATCTGTGTAAAGACCGTACGTCATATTTCCGTTCCATGTTGGCTTTAGATCGAGATAGATGTAGTTGCCGTTGCTGTTATTGTCAAAGTAGTAGCTGTCTCCCTGGATTCCAGTGCTGACACATCCTTGCGTCCACCTGTCCTCTCGGGCCTCCGACATGAAATCATAAAGATCGTCGTCGTTCCATACACAAACTCCTTCGTGCTTAAAAAGCTGTTCAAAGAAAGCGTCATTACCGAAGTAGCTAGCTTCCTTAAAGACACCCATCAGGGTCCAAGTACTAGAATTGGTCTCATGACAATCCATGGGAGCACATCGTCCATTTCCATTGGCTTCACAGGCTGAAGCGTCCCAGGACGCGGAGTAAGGATCATAGATTTGGTATTCTCCGATTCCACCTCCCTGATAGTTTTCATCGACATACTGTAGGATATTACATGGGTGTGAGAGCGAGAGGGGTACAATAATATGTCGTCTACCTCATTGACTTACCGCAGCCCACATTAAATATCTTTGGCACCAGTTATTACCCTGGTATCTTTGGTTGTCTCCAGAGCCACTGTGACTACTTTCTCCTTCGTCATAACGATCCGACGGAGCACCGCACTTGACATACCATCCTAGGTAGCGCCATGCTTGTTGGTAACCATCATATTCCGTATAACTCGATTCGGCAAAGAGGTTAGTTCCGTAAGCCCCACTTCGTCCATTGTAATTGTAGTCGTAGTTGGAGCTGGAGCTGCTCCCATAGTTAGCACTTTTCGTTTCGCTACTTGCGTAAAGATTAGAAGAATAGTAAGCGTTTGCTGCGACGTCTGTTGAAAGCAGAGCTGCAATACAGGACACGAATAGAATCAATGATACTTTCATTGTCGTTGTTGGTGAAAGTAATAGTTTGCTCGTTGTAGTGGGGGAAAAGCAGGGCAAAATTGCTTGTATTGATGTAATTGTTGGAGATACAAACGTCGGCTCTGTGAATTTGTGGTCCCACCTCTCTGTACTCTCAGAATTAATCGAGAATCACCACAAGGTCGAAAGGTGCGCATGAAGGATAATGCGCATCTTGCAGCGCGTTCAACGGGTCGTGCGCAAGCTAAAATACGACTCTGAGTATTTTCGTTGTACTTCGTAATGGCGCGGGCTTTTCAATTGTCAGATAGAGGTGCGCTGTAAGTTGCTATTGTTAGTCCCCTTTCTGGAGCATCTGTATCTCGAAAAATTTCCTTCGCATCATACTCGCATCAACTGGCTACACCGCCAAACCCACCGTGCAGCGCACCTCTATTTGTTCGGTGCCTAAGTAGGATTTCACAACCGTCTCGGTATGGTAATTAGAACTTCAACGCGCACATTTGCCTAAGTACCAAACCCACAAATTGAATTTTGACATTTAAGGTGCTCTGTCGACTGAATCATACCTTTGTCTAGTATCCGTTTTGAGTACACTGAAGATGCCTCTATTCGTGCTCACATTTTCTTTTGAACCAGAGTAAAAACATTCTCACACGCATTGTACCCTTGAAAGTAGTCCTTTCCCTCCCAAAAAACAAAACGAGCCTTAGTGCTGACCAAGACGCAACCCAACACTGACCAACAAGGACATCAGCATGAATACTATAATACTGTCAACAGCAAAGATGCACATTCTTCTTGCTGCTACTACTCTTATCCTGCTGGCGGAATCCGTCCGCGCTAATAAAGATGACTCGTACTACATTGCGGGAACTGGTAACCCAAATGTCAATGAAAAGATGTACTGGAAGGATGCGGAAAACATCTTCCAGGATCTTGGTAAATTTGAAGAACTTTATGTTGAGTACCACAACTGCGCTTGGACTTGGAGTATGACCACCGACGCAGACAACGACGTAGACGAGAATGACTACTGGTATATGGGCAAAGTGCCACCAATGGGTGCTAACGTTGCCTATAGTCTCTACGGCAGTCTCTACGGGGAAAATTTCTCTGGTTGTGGCGAAGATACCTTTATTAACTCTTTCTACACCAATACTGGATACGCTAATTTTGCTCAGGCCATGTCTTACGCTGGAAAATCCGGCTTTTCTTCCTACACGTCCAGCAGCAACACCTGCAGCGGAGGATATGGTGTTGGGTGTGATTATGATAACGGCTTTGCTGTTCACACGTACAACACCAATAGTTGCGACCCCCAAGAGTACAGCGGAACTAAGGACCAACTTTCTAGCCTCAATTCGGCTCTAAAGACCGCCCAGTGCGTGAAGATTTACGACCGAAGCAGTTACAGCGGATCTCCTTACGGCACAGCTCTCGAGCTTCTTGCTTACAGCCATTCTTGCTTTTATCAAGATTACTTTTCTCCCGATGGAGTCTGCCCCGATCCCTATGGAAAGCTTGCTTACTACCAAAAGCAGTTCTACAAGGGTATCCAGTCATCAAAAAAACAAGATCCTTACCAAGTAAACAAGATGAAGCAAGAGTATACCGTTAAGATTGAGGAAGGCAAAGCATTTACCATCGCCGGTGCTGTTTTAGGTGCAATTGCTCTGGCTATCTTGTTGGCTGACATTATTGGCAGTTGGTGTGCTGCCAGCGAACGAATTTCCCAGCTTGACAAGGCTATTACTGCCAAGGAAGCCGAACAAAAGGCGCAGCTCCGCGAGAACGACGTTATCCTTATACGTCGCAGCCAAGATATGGAAGAGGATACTTACGCCGACTCTGTCTCGGACGGAGGGTACGTTCACATGCAAGACAACCATCTCATTGACATCGAAGCAGCCCCTGAATCAGCTTACGCGCCACCTTTTGGCCATATGGAGACGGAATCAGCGGCTTTGGCCCCAGGACCAGAGGTTCAGGTCAACACTCTGGACCAAGAAGCTCCTGTCACTCTATATGCACCTCCAGCGCTGCACCCTACCGACGAGGCGGCTTCAGTGCCTCTGCCTATTTCGTTCGAACAAGAATCTTCAGTCGACCTTTTGCAGTGCAACGAAAATGTGATTGCTGTGCCCGTTCCAGATGGTACACCTATCCAAGAGGATACCTCCGAGACCGTTGCGGAAGAGGCCGTTCCAGATTCAGTTGCTGAAGAAGTTGTAACCGAAGAGATTGTAACACAAGAGGTTGTTACCGAGTCAACTATTACAGTTAAAAAGGAGACAACCACCGAAGAAAGTCTCATTGCGATGGCCGCCACTGTTGGTGCTATGGAAGAGCTCATTAGAGAACCCGACTCTGCTTATGTCTTCGAAAACGAAGGTGAAACGAAAGAAGAAGAAGAAGAAGCTGCAGGTAAATACAAGCCCGAGGAGGAGACAAACGCTCGACCCAAGGACGCATGTCAAGAAGCTGTCGCCGGAGATCCCGTTGAGGAAGCCACTGCCATTGATGATTTGAGCGAAGTAAACTCAAGCTTTGACGCTGAAATTGAAGAAGAGTCTGTGAAGGAGCCCGTGCAGGAAGCCACAACGGAAAATTCAACCGAGTCCGGCGTCGAGGGTCCTGAAGAAAAACCCATTGAAGAAACGTCTGCCACATCCGATATCCAAGATGAAGCTCGTGTTGACGAAGATGAAGCTCAGGTAGACGAAGATTTTGTTCCAGAGATTGACCCCATTGTCGCCAGCCGAGAATGGGATAGCGATAGCGATGAGAGCGAACAGAAGGAGACGGCTTTATTCACAATTGAAGGGAGCAGTCCTGCTGATGAACCCAGTAGCGAGGAGGCAGCCCCTCAACAGGACGAGGTCGAAGAAGGCAGAAACACAGATGAAATCGTCACCCATTCAAGTATGCCAGACCTGCAAGAGGATGGCGACGAAAGCTACGATCAGGAAGCACCAAGGTCGCAGTCGTGGTTTGGTCACTAAGTTTCTTATGTTTCGAGTGCACCAGTTTATATAGTCGATAGTATAAAGTTCTAAAGTTGAATTTTTTCATGCACTAACTCGCCTCGGCTGAGTTTTCTTCGTTGCCCCGCCATCGCGCCCCTTGTTTTTCGCAATAGGCGCAGCATCCAAGTCCTGCAATCGTTGGCGTCTCTTTTAGTAAGGTCCATCTCTGTCAGGCCCCGTTATTTGTGTGGTTCCATTGGGCGTGCTCCCGCTGTCACTATTTATTTGTACTAGACTACTCGTACAAAGTAAGCTACTAGGGCAATACGCATGCTTTCGTTGACTAGTGCCAAGTTGCCATTTGGCAACAACAGCCCATCAGCAGCACTTGGGTTTCTTGAAGACTTAGTAGGGCTCTTGTGGGTGTGTGCTTTTAAGATAATAGTACTAGACTACTACAGTAGTAGTAATGGAGAAAGGATGCTCTGCCATGATTTATTTTATGAGCTACAGAGTACTACAGTCTGTTGTCACCAAAGGAGGGATATGGCCACCCCGGGATTTTCAATAATATCCCTGGATGTAAAAAAAAGCAATCCCGGGGTTGCTTTCCTCTACAGCATTTTTTGGGCTTATGTATTATGAACCATTATTTTTAACAGCATGTGATCTAATTACTATCTCAGTGCAATTTTATTAAATAATGGCCAATTGGCTGTCAATAAAAATAAAATGGCCAAGCACTTTTAAGCTAGCATTTAACAGGTAGCTGCTGAACCACTTTAATTTAATTCATTATTCAAATAAACGTATTGTCTAAAATATTATACAATATCCAATAAGTTCATTATATGACTTCATCATATTCATGTATTAAAATAAAATGGTCAAGCCCTTTTAAGCTAGTAGTATTCAACAGGTAGCTGCTGAACCACTTTAATTTAATTCATTATTCCAATAAACGTATTTGTCTAAAATATTATACAATCTCCAATAAGTTCATTATATGACTAAAAGCATAAACATTATCCCCAGGATTTCTCAACATCCCTGAATTGGTGATCACTAAATCGTCAAACAAGCCCAGGATTTCAATATCCTGGAAAATAGCAAATACAGCCCCAGGATGTTCAAAATCCCGGGAATTGTGGTAACAGGTCTCGGCGATGCCAATTCCTCTGGGAACGCGCCAGCCCTCCATAATCCACCTGAGCTACTAAAACATGAACTTTTCATCATGGCCTCTTGAATTTGAAATAAAGAAGTACTGTAGTCTACTAGAGTAGGGTCTAGCTAGTAGTACGGTAGTATCTCATTTAACTTACGTATATCCCGAAACATGGGGTCTTCGTCTGTTTATCCGGTACGACAAACCACCCTCTTCTTGGCAGGAGGATTCGCAGCGGTCGTAGCTGCAGCCTACTTTGACTACCGTCGACGCTGCCGAATCCTAGAAGATCGCTCAAGCAACGCAGAAGAACGCCGCAAAGAAGAACGCACGGGGAGAATACGAGCCGAAGTCAAGCTTAGGACTCTCTACAAACAAATTGAAGCTCTGGAAATGACAGCAATTGAAAACCGGTCCTCAAGCTCTACTGTAGGTCAAACTTCTACCAAGATACAAGATCAGCACCGAATGATCCTGCAATGCATCGGAACTATCGTTTCTCCCTACACCAAACGAATGGGCACCCCTCGTCAAGGATCTTTGGTACCCAGCTCAAGAGCTTTTGTAGATCTCTTTATTCCTACTGAGGCGCTTGATGGCATGGAAGATTACAGTCACATTTGGATTGTATTTGCCTTTCACGCAAATACCAATACCTTTCACAAGAAAACAAAAGTGCGACCACCCCGAGCAACGGGACACCAAAAAGTAGGTCAATTGGCCACTCGATCACCACACCGACCCAATCCTCTCGGGTTGTCATTAGTCAAAATGGAACGGCTCGACAGAAGATGCAAGCGTCTGCACATTTCGGGGATTGACCTCGTGCATGGAACTCCTGTTTATGACATTAAGCCCTGTGTTCCTTGGGATGTTCCTGGCAATTTTGACAGTAGTAATGGGAAAAACGGAAGCAATATCACAGGCCCTGTCTTTCAAGTTCCCGATTGGGTGGATCAAAGGGATTCGATAGAGTCGGTCCAATTTACCGAATCCGCACAGTCTTCTTTACGGGAGTTGGTAGAAGAAGAAAATCGGCTAGCTCCACTGTACACCACAGAAAATGATGGATTAGCTGCTGCGCAGGCTACATTAAAAGAGATCCTGGCGCAAGATCCACGTTCCTCTCACAAAGGACTCAAAGTCAATCGAAGAGGAACCAGCTCGGCACCAGATACGAGCAAGAATGATAATGGCAGTGACAAGAAGATGTACAGTCTTGTCTTTGGAAAACTGCAAGTTGAATTCCAAGTATTATCTTCTGGTGTGCAAGTTGAAGGTATTTTCCCAGTTGATTTTGA
>Ga0100380_10006500_pt1 | contig 11890 bp, 14 predicted proteins | sample CryGeymeta201504_FD_80417 | JGI IMG/M metagenome (GOLD analysis project Ga0100380, IMG submission 80417) | Groundwater microbial communities from Crystal Geyser aquifers in Utah, USA - Crystal Geyser metaG 2015-04 | ecosystem: Environmental > Aquatic > Deep subsurface > Groundwater | place... | reverse complement strand
GTGCTTTCTTCTTCGGTTATTCCCGGAAATGAAATTTCTGTTCAAATGCTTAAAGATAATATTTATCGTCGTAACGTGAAGGTGGTGACCGTCCAGTCAGCAGCGGTCCACTCCACTGGTCACGGTAACGCCGGCGAGTTAGTCTGGATCCATCAGACCTTAAAACCAAAATTCTTGATTCCGGTTCATGGTCATCACTTCATGCTCAAGAGCCATATGTATGTGGCTATCGAGAACGGTTTTCCAAAAGAAAATATTGTCGTGCCTGATAATGGTTTCTTAATTGATATTAAGAAAGGGGAAGAAATAATCGTCCACAAAGAAAAAGCCCCGAATGACGACGTCTATGTAGACGGCTTCACGGTTGGTACTCGCCAGGAAGTAGTATTGCGTGACCGAAAATCATTATCTGAGGATGGTATGTTCGTTATTATTGCCACCGTCAATTCCAAAACCGGTAAGCTACGTAAATCACCAGATATTATTTCTCGGGGGTTTGTGTACTTGCGAGAAAACCAACAACTACTTTCCGAAGCCCGCGTGCTCATTAAGAAGACAGTTGAAAAAAGCACTGAGCACATGAACCCGCTTGATTTGGATTATGTTAAAGATGAAATCACAGATAAAATTTCTGGTTTCTTGATGCAGAAAACCAACAAGACACCGATGGTTATTCCGGTTCTTATAGGTATATAGAAAGAAGCACACAGAGCGTAGCGACAATGTGCGCCTTTCGTTCCGAATTTGCCCCTTTCCTAGGGCAAATTCCTGGAACAAGGAAACCGAACGCTCGCCATCAATATATACCAACAAACAGGACCGACCTGTTTAAACTTAAGAGTTACAAAAAGTTCGAGGTTTAACCTCGAACTTTTTGTACATACCAACTCTTAAATGTCCCAACAGTGATTATTTGCAGGGGAAAAGAAAAGCTACCCACTATCACTCTCGCGGTACAATATAGCCACTATGAGCCTATATCGTAGACACAATATTGGACACACAAACCACACACCAATGCAGTTTTGGAATATATTCCCGCTGTCTATTTTATTTGTTTTTCACAGTCTGATGGTGGCCTACATAAACTCCACCTACATGGAGAGTTATCTCTCTCCAGAAGGCGTGGGCGCTCTCTACACCATCGGCTCAGCCTTAGCGGTGATCGCCTTTTTGTTTTTCTCACACGCCTTACGAGTAGTTGGCAACGTAAAACTTTCAATCATTCTAGCCATAATTGATATTGCTTCTTTGGTGACTATGGGCGCCGCTGAGAGTAGCACTACCGCCATAGTAGCTTTTGTAGTATTTCTGACTATCAACCCTCTCCTCTATTTAAACATTGATATTTTTTCTGAATCCATTATTGGGACCAACGAATCTGGAACTGGTAGCAAGCGAGGATTAACCCTGGCGCTAATGAGTATTTCTGCCACCCTGGCTCCACTAGCTATGGGCCTAATTGTCGATGGTACAAATAACTTAAAGCTAGTCTACTATTACGCGGCTGGTATATTTATATTTTTTATTCTGTTTTTATTGTGGCGTTTTAAAGAGTTTACAGACCAAAGCTACAATCATTTTCACATGCGAAAATCCATTCGCTGTATGTGGCTCTATAAAGACATCCGTAATGTCATGTTTTCTCACTTACTCCTACAAATATTTTTTGCATGGGCCATAATTTATATTCCCCTCTACCTCGCCACCGAAATTGGTTTTACCTGGGACAAAATCGGCTACATCACCGCTATCGGATTGTTTGCCTACGTTATTTTTGAGTGGCCAATTGGTTTAATGGCCGATAAATGGATTGGCGAGAAAGAAATAATGGCCGGGGGATTTTTGGTGCTGGCCGTTTCTAGTTCCTGGCTAGCCTTTATGAGCGAAGCCAACCTGCTCGCCTGGATGATATTAATATTTACCACCCGAGTCGGGGCTTCTATGGTCGAGGCTACTACCGAAAGCTACTTCTTTAAACACACCGACGGTTCTGATGCCAACACGATTGGTTTTTTCCGTCTCTTACGTCCCTTGGCCAACGTGTTTGGAGCGCTGCTCGGTAGTGCGACTTTGCTTTATCTGCCCTTTAATCTTACTTTTATTGTCCTTGGCTTTATGATGTTGCCTGGTCTCTACTTTAGCGCCGCTCTAAATGACACGAGGTAATTAAAACTTTTTCGGTATAACCAAAGCCGCAATAAGATACATGAGCGCCATCGGAAAAATTCCCGTGACAATAGTGATAAATATAGCGATCAGACGAATCAAGACCGGATCAATTTCGTAGTATTCAGCCACCCCACCAGCTACACCGGATAGCACTTTATCTTCATTGCTTTTATAAAGTCGTTTCATATTTAAAACTAAAGTTCATAAATAACATCTTTACGTTCAACCACCGTTTTCCATTCCATTTGTTTGGCATATTCATATAGACGACGATTGGGGTTAAAACAAATCGGAGTGTCTACCATCTCCAGTAGCGGAATATCACCTTCGGTATCCCCGACACCAATTGAACCTTCGCGGGTAACATTTTCGACATCAAACACTCGCTTTACAATATTGGCTTTGTTTTGAATATAATGTTCATCTGTTACCTTGCCCGTAAAGTTGTCGTTCGGACCAATTTCATAAAAACGTCCATAAACCTTATCAAAACCATAACCTTCACAAAATTCATCAAGAATAGTCTTCGGCGACTGTGAAATAGCTACGACATAGTAATTTTTCGCCTTAAGCTCCTGTATTAAATCACGTGTGTAACGGTAAACCTGCTTGCCGTGCTCAGCCACTATCATTCTTCCTACGTCCGCTAAATCACCATAGAAAACACCTTTAATATTTTTAATAAAGCTCTTTATAACCGCCTCAATATAATCCTCATAACTTCCTTCTCGATTCTGCCACGCTTCGAATTCTTTTCGATATGATTGCGTCGCTCTAGCTGGAAAAATATTTTCATCTACTAAAGTTTCGACCAATTCAATCAGCAAACTGGAGCGGAATACGGTTCCGTCAATATCAAAAAAGGCGGCAGGTCGTTTCATAATTTATATTATATCAGCTCAAATCAAGTTCGAGGTTAAACCTCAAACTAATAAAATCTAAGAAAATTGAATAAAAACAGGCTTTAACTCCTGCCAAATCTCCTTACTAAGCATACGTTCATTATAATAACCCGACTCAGGCACCCCGACTTCAGACAGGCTAATAGACTCGTCTGGAAAAACGGCTTCAATGTAAGCTAAGCGGCCTTCATCTTCCGGCGTTGTGTATTCAAGGATCGAACCGGTTTTGGGACGAATCGAAATATGTGCTCCTTTCATCCCTTGAAATATTTTTTGCCAAGATCCGGCTCTACGGGGTCTTTTATCGCTGGCCGGCAAAATTATTCCCCGGCTAAACAACTTATAATAAATATATTCTTCAGGATAAAGCGGCAAACCAGCTTCACCACCAAAGAAAACATCATTGATCATTAAACGCAAGCGTTTGGTATTTTCTGACTCCGGGCCGCAATATTCTTTTATAATAAAATAAGGTTTGGTCTGATATATACGCGTAGTTATATTATCTCGGTCCACCCAACCAGTAATATTTTTATAGCTAATATTTGCCCAAGAACCTTCCTCTTTAATAATGGTAACCGTTGCACCGTATGACAAAACTTTTAGAACCGAATCAAACTCTTTGGTGTTCCTCTTATAAAGTGAAGTATTACACTTTACTATAGCGGCTTCATTTGGCTCTAAAGTTTGATCTAAAGTGGATACTGCGGGGATGCTCTTTTTTTCTACTGTCGGAACTGCTCTATTTTCGACCACACTTTTCAAAGTTTTGAACTCAAGGACTGGTTCATCGCTCGGTACTTCTTCTACTAAGATTAAAGAACTGCTTGGTTGGTTGATAATCTTGTTTACGGGCGGAGCAATTAGTGACGATTTATTAGTTTCTGACCGCAAAAGACCGGCGAAAAAACGATACCAAAACCGATACAAACCAGTCGCTGTCATCCAGAAAAAATCCATAATACCTGAACTATATCACTAGAACAGCCCCGAAACCATTGACGAGGGCAGTAATTTTGTTTGGGCTATTAGGCCCTTAAGAACGAACGGCCAGGAAGATACTTCGTAGCAATGATCCGAAAACAATAAAGAAAATCAATATAACCGCGACCACCCCTAAAACTGGAATTAGTAGTAATAATTGCAAACTAATGGCTCCCAAAATAGTACCCACGACACTGATAGTGTTGTCTCTCTTCATGTATTTATTAATAAAAGCTCCCATGTAAATACTCGCCAAAGCACAGGTGCCTAACACTAGCAAAATAAACGTAAAGAATATGATTAGACCCACCAAAACACCCAACATACTAGCCAGAGAAACGACAATCAAAATCGGCGCAATAATCATTGCCGCTATACCAATTAGGCCGGCCAGACCGACATTTTGAATCATGGTGGGGATAGCCCTCAGTAAGGGTGCACGGAACAGAAGTTGTAGCACTAAAGCACTGAACAGAACGATGATAAAAGATATAATACTGCCTTCGTATGACACCGGAGCTTCAACCGTGGTCGTATTCTTTACAATCTCTCCAATAACTACCGCGTTTTGACTCCTAACTATTTCAGTAGCTGATAGATAACGAACATCACCGAGAACCTCGGCTCTATCACCAAGCGTAAGTGAGCCGGTCTTCATATCTACGGATTGACCAATATGAGAATCAATTCGCACGCTCTCAGCCGTACCCATAACAGAACCTTCCACATCACCGAGTACTTGGAGCTCTCCACCAAAAAACAAAATATCACCTCCGATATCAGCGGTGGAAAGTATCTTCAGCAAACCACCAAAAACCACCACATCTCCACCCACACTACCAGCTATTACCACCTCGCCGCCAGCCACTCGAACGTCATCGGTAACCGAGGCGTGTACTTGGGCTGAACCGGATACAATCGTCAAATCTCCTTCTATTGTTCCATTATTGGTAAAACTTCCAGCCGCCGAGTACAAATCACCTTTCACCAATCCAGAGTTAGAAACTGTACCTCCAGAAGCATAGAAATCTCCATCAACAACTTGATCATCCGCCACACTAACAGTCTCGCCGGTTCTAAGGATAGTAGTCGCTGATACACTAATTGGTACCGCCACAGCGATGAAAACCAATATTATAGTATTTCGCACAAGTTTTTTCATATATATATAGTATTTTAGTATACAGAATTTCAACCAAAAAAGCATTATTAAGCGGCCCCAAAGACTAGATACCCTGTTTGAGAGGGATGCTAGTTATTTTTAAGGCAAGTCACCAAAGAAGTGGCTTCCGAAAAACTGGGAGTCGCGCCGTCGACAATTTCTGCTAAGCGATTAGCTCCTAGTTTAACTTCGGCACAAACTTGCATTTCTGGGGTAATAACAATCTCCTCCCCAAAGCCAAAAGTGGTCAGGACTGACTGCTGGGCCTCTGGCAGACTGGATTTTTGAATTATTATGGGAGCGGTATTTTGCGTATTACTATCAGTATCTCTAATATCACTGGTTACAGTGGCGTCATCTTCACTCCCTGATAATTTTTCTTTAACACTATCTTTAAATTCTGAACTAGTTTCTTCGGCGTTTTTATAAGCTGAATTTACTGAATCTTGGGCGTCTTTAATCGGGACAAAGATTAAAAAATACCAAACTAGCACTGCACCCAAAATAGCCGCTAATAAAAGGGAGAAAGTGATAAGGATGTAGCGTTTTAAATTTTTCATACATTTGCAGCATACTCAACTGGTGATTGTAAAAAAGCTATAATCAGGATACCCAGCAATACAAAACCGATAGCCACTAAAAAAAGCACCAACCGATCACGGGATATTTCATAATTTCCTTCATGCCAATTACGGACAAATAGAAATGGAAAAACAAATCGTAAAAAGCGCATCATTATGTCTATATTACCTGACAATCGTTATTCACTAAAGAGGGTTTTGCCCTTACTCCACATCTCATTATGGCCCTGCTTATGTAGCCAATACCACCATTCCGCCCCCCACAGATATTGCTTTTCAAAACGAGTTTTCTCGGCGTAGGCTAAAATATCTTCAAACTTTTCCAGATCCATGCGGGAATACTGAGTTTCTATATCAACTTCAGTGACTGGCTCTAAAAGCCACGGTTCGGCCGACAATTCAATCAACATGGTTTCTTTTTTACCGAATAAAAGAGCCATGGTGTTAGCCTTCACCCGATAAAACCACGGCGGCAAAACTGAGCGAAACTGACCAATTTCTGGATTCCAAAAATGGACATAGACACTGGTGCCGAAAGCATCACCAAGGCGATACGGACCAACCCAAGTGCCTAAGTTGCCACTATCGGTCACCAGTAGCGGACGCGAACTATCAAGGACTCTCATAAACTCGACTTGTGACTTGAAAAAATCTTTATCAAATTCACCACAATGATCTTTGGCAAAAACTTCTAGATAAGGTTCATTCTCAACTTGCCAATACTTTATTGCTTCATTATCTTTATAACGCTCCACCACCGCTTGCATATAGGTAAGAATTTCCTGTTGTTGTTCGTTCCAAGTCAGCTCCTGTGCCCAAACAGGAACATGACATTCTGGCCAACGGGGTAGTCGTCTCCCCACCGCCAAAATCACTTCCGTTCCTGACGCTTCGGCTTTAGCCAATTGATAATCCAACTCCACCCAATTATACTCATTCTTCTCTGGCTCAATCATCGGCCAATGAGCCGCTAGGCGTAAGTGCCGCACTCCTAGATCGTCAATAATGGCATCATACGTTTCTATCCAATCAAGACCTAGTTCGGTAGCGTACATAGTATTAAATGACATTCCATACTGGATATGCTCGGGCTTGGGCTTTTGGGCCAGCAGCAAAATCACCAAACCACAAAGTAAAATTGTTAGTGGAATTGTAAGTAATTTTTTTTTATGTTTTTTTATAAACAACATGAAATTGATTAAGTTTCCTTAAAATCGATAAGCTACGCGGAGTGCGAGAAAATTAAGACAAGATGTATACATCATACTTCGAGTTTTAATTTTCAAAGCGCGACAAAGTAGATTGCGATTTTAAGGAAATTTATATAAATAATATCACGAAGCCAATAGCTATAACGGCTACATAAAGGGCTTTTCTGAAAAGAGTCTTGGCGTCTTCTTCATTTTCACCAGCGGTAATGGGGGTAAATTTACCAACGATAACCCCCAGAAATAGGATAAATACAAATTTAAGGCCATCAGTAGCTTGGACCACTGAGACTTCGCCTAGATCAGTCGCTTTGAGTAGCAAAAAAGCCGCCACACCAGCTAAAACTTTGGTGTGCAAAACCAAAGCCCCAGCTCTTCTGGTGGTATTTTTGGTCTGCTCTTTTATTTTTTCATAATAGACTGGTACCAATAAAAGAGTGAGAGCAAAAATTACAAAACTAACTCTAGTCCAAAAAAAGCCGTCGTCAAAGTTGGTCTCCACAAACAAACCTTTCATAGCAATATAATGAAGAGCGAAAAAGATACCGCTATGGATAGTATTGAGAAAAACTTTGAACTGAAATCGACCAGTCGAAACCAATAAGGTACCAGTAGACAAAAGCGCCACTCCCCAAATAAAATTTTGGGTCAGATTACCGCCTAAAAACAAATACGTCATTCCAAAAGACGAAACGGCCGATACCGCTCCGACTACCGGCATCACATCGGAGGCATCGGCGTGCTTAAGAGCATCATACATTGACACCAAAGCAAAAAAGAAAGTGTAGGCGGCTAGAAGTGACATCCCTACTACTTGGATAGTAGGTGATTTTACATTCTCAAAATGAGGCAAACCAATTTCATTTAAACCGGGAATGAGTGATATAAAATAAACTACCACCCAACCACCGGTTACCAAACAAGAGTAAAAAGCGTATACAAAAGGCCGTGGCAAAACCCGTTCGTCAGAGACAATGAATTTATCTAGAATCGCCACGATAGCGTTGAGAAACTGCGCTCCCGCCGCTAAGAATAACCAAGTCATGACCCTATTCTACCTTGCTATATTTCTCGATTAGCTCTTTATACACCCACGCACTAGGGCGAGTTTTTCGCTCTAAAGTATCGTAATCAATTTCAATCAGACCAAATTTTTTATCAAAGCCCAGCGCCCACTCGTAATTATCCATCAACGACCAGTACATGTGTCCGCGGATATCAATTCCCTCTGCTAGAGCTTTAGCGACCCCCTTAATCTGCTCTTCAATGTACCAAGCGCGATGAGAGTCATTATGGTCGGCCACACCACACTCAGATACAAAAATGGGTTTTTTGTATTTCCACAAAACTTGCAAAGCGTTATAGATACCAGCTGGGGCCATTTCCCAACCCATATCGGAATGTTCGTATTTTGGTCGGTTACCAAATTTTACATAATGATAAAAGTTAAGACCGAAAGAATCACAGTGTCTGTGGACTTTCCGTAAAAATATGTGATTGATAAATTGATCTTCAATCCAAGCTCGCAATTTGTTAAGTGGATTCCAATTAGCATCAAAGGCCACCACGTGTTTTACCAAACTTACCTCCAATTGAGGTTGTACGGCTTTGATAGATTCGTAGGCTAAGTTGTGAGCTCGAGCTAAGTTGTTGACCACCTTTCTGTAAGTGAAATAGGCCCAGAATTTTTTTTGTGGTCGAGACATACTTCTGTCGCCAGAATTCGTATATTCTTTGAGACCAACTAAACTAAATTGTTTAAAAGGTGGCCAGTTGCCCTTAAGCCAACCAAGGCCAGCAAAAACTATTGGTTCGTTCATGGTGGTTAAATCTTCTATTTCCGAACCCAGTTCGTGGGCAATAAATTGCGAATAACGGGCAAAAAATTCAGGGGAATTAGGGTTTTCAAACCCACCCTTATCAACAAACCACTGGGGAAGAGTAAAATGCCAAAGGGTTGTATAAGGCTTAATACCCCGTACTTTCAGGGCCTGAATAACTTGCCGATAATGTTCCACTTCTTCGAAGTTCCACTGACCCTCCTCTGGTTCAATCCGCGCCCACTCAATCGCAAAACGATGGGCGGTGTGCCCAAGTTCCTTAGCTAAATCAAAATCCGCCTCAAAACGATTGTAGTGATCGCAAGCGCGACCACATGTTGGTACCCTGCCTTCGCGTGCGGCTTTAGCCCAATCACATTTCTCAATGCCCCCTTCTACTTGATAAGAGGCGGTGGCTGCACCCCAGTAAAAATTACTCGGAAACTTCTGCGTATTTTTCATGCTGGTTAGTATAACAAATTTATAATTCGAAGTTTTTAAAAGCTAGAGGAGCTAAGTAGGTATGCCACTTTTTATAGAGTTCGGTGGTAGCGATGACGTCACGGGCGTTGTAGGTGGCGATGTCGCGGAACTTTTCCTTAAGGAAAAGTTCCGCGACATCTTTACCGCTAACTCCCCCTTCCTTTGAACTCTGAATCCCAAATGTCTCGCAACACGCCCCCAGCGATGGTTTCTTACTAACTGCCCCATAATATGAAATCTGATCCTGTAAATCGACATGGAAAGTAGTTTTTTGTCGCATCAAGTATCGGTGCTCCATAAGGTCTCTGGTGGGTATAATTTCGTGCACAGCTGAACGAATATTTATAAATGGTACATCAAACCCCCGGCCCGCAAACGTTACAAAAACATTATAGTCTCGAGCCCCAATCCAAAAATCTTCGAGCATTTGTTTTTCACTTCGCTCCTTTAAAACAAACCCCTCATAACTATCCTCGCCACCGCTGCCACCCCCTTGGTAATAGACGGCTCCTTGCTGCCGTTCCAAATCATAGACACCGATGGCGACAATCTGACCAGTCAACGGCGAAAGACCTCTGGTGTCGGGCTCGCCTTCGCTACTAGCTAAAAACGGCTCTGGTGATAGCGGGGCCGTTTCAATGTCAAAAACCAAGGTGGCCATACTTAACCAGCCAAAAATGCTGGTTGTGGTTCACTCATAAAGCAACCAAGAATAAAGTTTTCATCAGACCGCAGATTATATCGGTAGCCAGAAGTAGTGTTTTGTCCCCCACACTTATCTAACCCTTGGTTCTCAGATGTGCCATAAATCGGATGGCCATCAAAAGCGTACCCAACCAACTGACTTTCAGAATACACCGCATACAAAATCACATCGTTATTGTGAATCAAGCGCCCGTCTGTATTTACTCCAATATAGCCGTTAGTCAAACAAGTCGGCTCGGTCCTTAGAGCTGGACGAATCGGGAGTTGCATTAATGTATAAGCCGGCTGCTCAGTTGTCCCGGAAGCGGTTTTAATCGCTGGAGCCGAAGCCACCACTAAACGTGCTCCTTCGCTTTCAATAATACTAACTTCATTAGGCCAGCTAGCGGCTATCTGTGATTCTAAAACCGTGGCATCGCACCACGCTACTTCGCGGCTTTCTCCATCAGAGTCTGCGCTTGGAGTAACGTCTTCATCATTATTTTCAACTTCTGTTTCGGATTCGACAACAACAGGTGCGGGCACTACAATTTTATCCACTCTTTTAGCCAGCTCATTTTTCATCATGGCAATAAAAGATTCTCGGCCTTCCTTTTCGGGAATAATGGCTGTTTCAGGAATAATCGCACCACCTTCAGATACGGCCAAACTAGCTGATAGATTCATAGCCGGAGTTGAACCAGCGTGCAAGTAGACCTGTACACTAGTAAAAAACAGACCTATGAATAAGACTGCAAAAGCGACTACTAAATTACGAGTCCATCTCATGATTGGGTCTATTGTAACAAAAAGCCGGAGCAAATGCTCCGGCTTTTTGTCACCAGCTGTTAAGACTAGTAAGTATCACCTTCTTCACCCACATCATCATCTTCCACGACGTCATCATCTTCTTCCATCTCTTCATCAGACATACCATCAAATAGATACACCATATGAATTTACTTATATTTATAAACTGTCCTAGTAGAGCTAGCACAGCTCCTAAATTATATACCTGTTTCCCAACCTGTGAAGATGCATACCGACACATAAAAAACAACCCTCTTCAGAGCCGTTTTCTATAACTAGGATACTTACGCAGCTGGAGCTTCCTCAGCTGGAGCTTCTGCTTCACCATCAGCTGCTGGAGTTTCTTCAGCTGGGTCTTCTGTGGTTTCTTCTACAGTTGATTCCATTGGAGTGTCAGCTGCCGGAGTAGTATCATCACCTTCTAGAAAATTAATCATAGTCGTTTTGTTTAAATGAATAATCATGCACGCAAAACGCACAAGTCATAATAATACATTACATTGAGTATTATTCAATGCTATTTAGTTTTCTTTGACCCAACTTTAATTTTTAACATATCCTCAACCCTTTTTATATCAGCCAGCAATTTAGAACGACTTTGATTATATAAATCTAGACTTAGAACTGCTTTACCACCATTTTTTGAAAATCGTGCACGGTCTCCAATTTTTTTGCCGATTGTTATGCTTTGAAAAGATGCTAATTTTTGAATACTTTTAACTCCTTTCATTTCAGTAATAATCCCCTCTTTTTCTGGATAATAACGAAACGTTGCCGCGTATCCTTTACACTTTTTTGGTATTCGAACTTTTTTTGGTATTCGCGTAAGAACATCATTGACTGAATGATTAATATCACAACTCAACATATATAATGTATGACGAAATGCACCCATTCTTGGACCAATTTCAATTATTTTCCAATCATCGTCTAACTTCATTAGTTCAACATGTACAGTTGTATTTCTAAGCCCTAATGCATGAACAGCAGTTTCAGCCCTTGTTTGTGCACGTTCAATTGTTGACCTTTTCAAGTCAGTAGGAGTAATGCGCAGATAATTGTAAAAGTCTTTCTGTCCAACATT
>Ga0100380_10006499_pt1 | contig 11891 bp, 4 predicted proteins | sample CryGeymeta201504_FD_80417 | JGI IMG/M metagenome (GOLD analysis project Ga0100380, IMG submission 80417) | Groundwater microbial communities from Crystal Geyser aquifers in Utah, USA - Crystal Geyser metaG 2015-04 | ecosystem: Environmental > Aquatic > Deep subsurface > Groundwater | place: USA... | reverse complement strand
TACCACAGCTGTTGTGCTTGACACATTACCATTGTTGTCTGTTACTGTTAATGTTACCGTATTGGCTTGATTTACATCTGAACACGTAAAGCTGTTGTTGTCGATGCTGATGCTTGCTACTCCGCAGGCATCGTTACTTCCATTATCAACATCTTGTGCGGTAATGCTTCCATTGCCTGTGGCATCTAACTGAACGGTGATGTTCTGTGCTACAGCAGTTGGAGCAACGTTATCTTCTACGGTTACCGTTGCTGTTGCTGTGCTGCTGTTACCACTTTGATCGGTCACTGTTAACGTTACCGTATTGGCTTGATTTACGTTAGCACATGTGAAGCTGCTGTTGTCTATGCTAATGCTTGACACACTGCAGTTGTCTGTACTTCCATTGTCGATGTCCTGGGCTGTAATGCTTGCGTTGCCTGCTGCATCTAACTGAACAGTGATGTTCTGTGCGATGGCCGTTGGGGCAATTAGATCTACTACCGTTACTGGAGCTGTGTTGCTTGCGCTGTTGCCATTTACATCCGTTACCGTTAACGTTACTGTGTTGTTACCAAGATCGGCACAAGTAAAGCTCATGTTGTCTAAGCTCATGCTTGCTACTCCACAGGCATCATTGCTTCCATTGTCTACTTGGCTTGCGGTGATGCTTGCTGAACCGTTGCTATCTAATGCTACAAACACTGCTTGTGTTAGCACTACTGGCGCTACCGTATCGATCACTGTTACCGTAGCTGGTGCGCTTGCGCTGTTGCCATTGATATCAGTTACCGTTAGGATTACCGTGTTAGCGCCTACGTTGGCACATGTAAAGCTCGCATTGTCTAAGCTTAAACTTGCTACGCCACATGCATCGCTGCTACCATTATCTGCATCTTGTGCAGTAATGCTACCATTACCTGAGGCATCTAAGTAAACCGTTACTGATTGTGTGGCCACGCTTGGTGCTACATTATCAATTACTGTTACCATGGCTTGTGTGCTTGACACGTTGCCATTGTTATCGGTTACCGTAAGGGTTACCGTGTTGGCGCCTACGTTAGCACATGTAAAGCTTGTGTTGTCTAAGCTCATGCTTGCGATACCACATGCATCGTTGCTACCATTGTTTACCAATGCCGCTGTGGTACTTCCGTTGCCGGTGGCATCTAAGTATACATCTACATTTTGGGCGATGGCCGCTGGTGCAATCGTGTCGATCACCGTTACCGTTGAGGTACAAGTGGCGCTGTTGCCGTTTACATCAGTTACCGTTAAGGTTACTGTGTTAGCACCAACATTGGCACAGGTAAAGCTATAGTTATCTAAGCTTAGGCTTCCGATACCGCAGTTGTCTGTGCTTCCGTTTTCTACTTGGCTGGCTGTAATGCTTGCATTACCTGTAGCATCTAAGTAGGTAGTTACGTTTTGACATGCTGCAACTGGTGCTTCTATGTCTGCTACGGTTACTAAGAACGAACATGCTACCGTGTTGCCTGCTGGATCCATCAACGTATACGTTACAACCGTGTTGCCCACTGGGAAGTAGTCGCCTGAGTTGTGTGTTGAGGTCATCATGTAGTTAGGACAGTTGTCGCTTGGTGTTGGGTCGGCCCATGTTACATTAGCGCCACAGCTACCTGTTGCATTAAATACCGTGATTTGACCTGGGCAGCCATATAAGTATGGTGCTTCGTTGTCTATCACTGTTACTGTAAAGCTGGTGCTGGTTAGGTTGTTGTTTGCATCTGTTGCAGTGTACGTTACCGTGGTTACGCCTACTGGGAATGATCCTACATAGTTGCCGCCTCCGATTGGGTATATAAATACTCCGTTGTCATTGCTCTGATCTACTGAAGTTACACCACACGCATCTGTGAATGTTGGGATGCTGAACATCGCGTTCTGGAAGCATGAGCCTGTTAAGTTGTTCATGCTCTGGTTAGCCGGGGTGAATGTTACTACTGGAGCTATGTTGTCTTCGACAGTTACAATTGCATCTTCTGTAGATGTGTTACCGTTTATGTCAACTACTGTAAGTGTTACAGTGTTTGCGCCAACATTAGCACAATCAAATGCATAGTTGCTTAAGTACATGGTATCAATACCGCAAGCGTCATTTGATCCATTGTCAATTTGAGCAGTTTCTATTGAAGCATTGCCGCTAGAATCAAGTTGAACCGTAATTGCTTGAGTAATTACATATGGTGCTTCAGCATCAGTAACTGTTACATCAAAGCTACAAGTAGAGCTTTCAGTTTGTGTTCCATACACTTTGAAGTCATCTACAGACCAACTTGGCATAGTGTAAACACCAGAGCTAGTAATATTGAATCCAAAACGAACTCTAAAACCTGCATTCTTATAAGCAGTAACATCAAAGTTTTGGTATGTCCAATCAAGATCATTGATACACTGGAAAGAACTTACTGGAGGCATTTGCCAAAGCACAATCCAAGATGTACCGTTAAATACTTCAACCGTATTTACAGCATATGGCGGATAATCTGAATGAAGATGTCTCCAATATTCAAAGAATATATCACCGCTTATATTAGTATTAATGATAGGACTTGTTAAGTAGTAGAATCCGTGAACAGTCGTTGAAGCACAACCACCTGGATTTACACCTGCAACACCATTGTTTGACGAACTTGAGTGATCAAGTGCTGGATCGCTACCGCCTGTGCAACCACTGCCACAGTTATTAGCTGCAGTTGCTCCAATACCCCATTCAGGACCTAAATCCCAACCGTTGTTATTGTTATCAAATTCATCATAAAATAGTACTCCTGAAGCGCCAGTAGTATAAGTAACTGTAGTTGTTCCAACCGGGAATAAGCTTCCTGGATCTAAACCATCTGTAAGTGAAGTGGTAACTGCCGAACAATTATCAAATCCTACAGGAACAGCAAAGTTTACGATAGCACCACAAATGTTGCTATCAGTATTTACTGAAATATTGCTTGGACAAATAACCACAGGAACCAATGTGTCAACTACAGTAATGGTAGCTGGAGCACTTGAAGTGTTACCATTTACATCTGTTGCAGAAAGTGTTACCACCACTGATCCAAGATTAGAACAATCAAATGATGTTTGGCTTAACCAAAGTGAATCAACTCCACAAGCATCATTTGTACCATTATTCACATCATTAACCGTGATTGAACCTGATCCATTTGAATCAAGATATACGGTAGCACCTTGAGTTAATACGGTTGGAGCAACGTTGTCTACCACTGTTACATTAGCAATAGTTGTGTTTGCATTTCCATTTGCATCAACCACTGTCAAGGTTACACTTCCGCTAAAGCTTGCGGTTGAGAAGTTATTTACTCCTCCACCCGAACTAATATCGCTGCAATCGAAGTTGTAGATATCAAGATACATGGTATCGATTCCACAATTATCAAAGCTTGCATTATTAATATCAGCAACAGTGATGCTTGCATTTCCTGTTGCATCAAGCTGAACTGTGATGTCTTGAGCTAAAGCAGTTGGTGCAATATTGTCTTCGACAGTTACAGTTGCGGCTGCGGTTGAAGTGTTACCATTAATATCGGTAACGGAAAGCACTACCTGATTTGTTCCAACATTAGCACACGTAAAGTCTGTGATGTCTAAACTAATGTTCGCAATTCCACATGCATCATTACTTCCATTATCTACCTCTGCTGCGGTAGTAGAGGCGTTTCCATTAGCATCGAGTTGAACAGTTACATTTTGAGCTAAAGCATTAGGAGCAGTAATGTCAATTAAATTAATAATTGCTGTTCCACTTACAACTGGAACTTGACAATCACCTGTGTTTCCACCATACTCAACTACGTAACCTTGAATATTACCACCAACACTGTTAGGATAATCATTCCAAAGGCCATCTGTTCTGAAATGCGCATAATCTTCGTTGCCAGCATTGTTTGGCTCACCGCCACCCCATGCATTATAAGCACCGCCAACCGAGCCACCTGAACTAAGTCCAGACCAAAATGAAGTTCCGGCCTCAGGACCAGTTACCCATTTCCAATCACCTTCAACAGCAGCATCACTTGCACCAATCCATCCTTGACCTTGAAGTTTTGAGTATGCAAATTGATTTTCAGCAGCAGAAGTGATCGTAGCCAAATAACCTTGAAGACCCTGGTAGGTCATCAATTCTGCCGCAGCTTTTGCCGATGTCCAAGTAATTCCTGAAGCTGAAACGAACTCATAGAAGTGTCCATTTTCTGAGAAAACAGTAGTTCCGTCATTCCGCTTCATGGTGTATGTCAATGTAAATTGACCATTGGTGTTGCTCGCAGGAGTATACGTGTATGTTCCGTTTCCATTGTCAACCAAAGTTCCTGATGACGCTGTTACGTTATCAATTTTCAAGGTTTGATTTAACGGATCATAATCATTTGCTAAAAGCTGAGCATCTGTAATCGTAATTGATTCGCAGGTGATTAAATCGAATGTATCAGAAACTGCTACAGGAGATGGAGTAGGCAAAACCGTAACTGTAGCCGTGCCAGTGGTAGCATTGCCCGCAGCATCTAGTACAGTAACAGTTACTGTGTTTACTCCTTCGTCATCGCATGTAAAGTTGAGTTGATCAACGCTTGCACTCACAATGGCACAGTTGTCTGTAGCGCTTGCTAGCACACTATCCACTGAAATATTAGCCAAACCAGCTAACGTCAATGTAACCGTTGCATTTTGGGTAAGCAAAACTGGCGCTTCGTTATCCGAAACCACCACGTCAAACTGACAAGTTGAAGTGCCACAGCTATTGGTAGCAGTAAGTGTTACATTAGTAGTTCCAATGTTGAAGTTAGACCCAGAGCCTGTTCCAGCTCCATTACCAGTTGTAGCTCCACTAAATGCATAGCTAATAGAAACTGCAGGTACACCTGATGCTTCTGCTAAGTAAGTTGCTACTTGACCGCAAGAACCAGATGTTGAAACAGCTTGTGTTGAAGGACAAGTTGAGAAGCTAGGAACTACACAAGTAATTTCTGCTGCAACAGCAAAGTCAAAATTAGTTTCGTCACAATCATCGCTTGCAATATTTATAGTAGCACTATATGAACCAATGGTTGGGCCATTGAAGCTTGCTACAAATGTTGCTGTAGAACCTGTTGCAATGGTTGCTGGTAGCGTAATTCCAGAAATGGTCCAAAGAGATGCATCAGTACCAGTAGTTGTGATTCCAGAAATAACCATGTTTCCTGAACCTGAATTGCTAATGGTAAATGTTTGATCGTTGTTTACCGATGGGTAAACTGTTCCGTAATCTGAGCCATTTGCCGCAGATGCTGTGGTTGAACCATCAGTGATGTTATTACCATTTCCAGTCACAGAAATTTCGGCAACAGAATTTGAAACCGTAATTACATCTGACAAAGCTGAACACCCAAAAAGGTCGATTACTTGAACCTGATAGCTTCCTGTAGAAGTAGCATTATAGGTTTGAACATTTGCTCCGCTTATGTCTACTCCATTTTTCTTCCATTGATAAATAGAAGAAGTAGAAGCTGTAAGTGTCACATTGTTAGGACACAAATAAGCATTTGGAGATGGAGAAACTGCAACCGTTGGATTACTGTTAACAGTAATCGATGTTGGCGCAGATTCACCTGAACAACCACCGGCATTTGTTACCTCAACCGTATAATTACCTGATGTAGTAGCAGTATAGTTTTGAGCAGTTGCTCCAGAAATGGCTGCACCATCTTTTTTCCATTGGTAGCTATCGCCAAGGTTTGCTGTAAGCGGCACTGTTTGACCATCACATACTGTAGTTTGACCAGAAACAATAATTGCTGCCGGTGCTACTGTAACAATTGCAACACACGAATCTTGGTTGCCAGCATTATCTGTTACCACAAGAGTTACATTGTTTGCTCCAATATCTGCACAAGTAAATGTTGTTTGTGAAATACTGATGTTGTCAATACTTGCTGCAGTAATACTTGCTGTTCCGCTTGGGTTTAAAGCCAAAATGATGTTTTTGCATGCTGCAGTAGGTGGAGTGTTATCCGTTTGCGAACTTGTATTTCTGTGAAATTTAATTCTTCCACTGCTTGTTCCGCTTGTCGCGATATCTGGAACATAATCACCATCAAGGTCACCAATTACGATACCACTTACCTCAGCTTGATGCGAAGAAGAGTAATCTATTCTTGCAGCAAATGACAAGCTACCTGGTGAAGAAGTATTCGGATAAACCGAAAATATATTTACGGCCAATGACTTAGTTACTATATCAGGATAGCCATCACCATCTACATCACCCACACCTATTCTATAGTTTCCTCCAGGAGCAGCCAAATTCAATGGTGTTGCGAACGAAATATCACCAACCGTTGAAGTGTTTCTGAAAATTGCTGTGTTAGTTGCGCCCGAATAGTTACAAGTTGTAAGGTCAATTTTGCCATCCTTATCAAAATCAGCAATTTGACATCTGTAAGGATAAGTACCTCCTGAGTTCCAGTATTCTGGCGATTCAAAAGTAACCGTTGAACTGCCTTGCGTTGTAGTATTTCTAAGTGATACAGCTCTGTTAGCACCTCCTTGAGATGCGAGTATATCTGTTAATCCATCTCCATCTACATCCGCTACCTGAATTCCTGTGCACGAAGCGCCTACATTGCCAACAGCAATACGAGATCCAAAAGAAATATTTCCAGGACCAGTACTCGTATTAAGCGCAACAAACATTGTAGTACCGTTGCATCCAACTACATCAATTTTGCCATCATTATTAAAATCGCCAGCAGCAATTTGATAGTTACTTACTGCATTTGTACTTATGCCAGAAGCAAGACCAAATGTTCCTGGACCTGAGCTTGTATTACGATACACATTATAAGTGCACACCATGTCTTTATAGCCATCTCCATCCATATCTGCGGCAACACCTTGTTGGCCACCACCTGCATAGTTGTATGCTGTAAATGACAATGCTCCAGGCACGCTGTTATTTCTAGCAATAGTGATTCCACCAGTGCCAACAGATATAACTTCAGGCTTGCCATCCAAGTCCATGTCTTGTGACAACATGTTATAAGCTCCATAAACACCTGTTAAATCAAAAGCTACGTTTTGATAAGTGGTAGAAGTGACTGGTGTTGGACAAAAAATTCCGTTGAATGCTGTAGAAGAATAAGCAGTTAAGTTACACTGATTCTTTACCGAAATTGGAGCTGTAGAAGCACCAACCGGAACGGTAACCACAAGAGTTCCGAAAGAAGCGCTAACCACTGAGGCTTGCGTAGAACCAAAATACACTTGGTTGTTTGTAATAGTGGTGGCATCAAAATTTGCGCCCACTATCGTGACCTGACTTCCAATGAAACCAGTGTTTGGCGAAAATGAATTAATCACCGGCCTACTGGTACATTGGGCTGTGACCGCGCTTTGCAAAGCAAAAAACGCAATCAAGCCTAGTAATAGTTTTTTCATACTTAGATTAGGTTAGTTATAGGTTATATCAACTGTGAGTGCTGTTGGATCAAATCCTGCAGGAACAGCAAACTTCAAATTAGCATTGGCACTCGAGCCGCATTCAGCTTGAATCATCTCACCGAGAGACATATTTAAGTTTGACACAGCGTGAGAAGCTGTTGACCCATCTGCAGGATTTGTGACTTCTATGGTAAAGTTTACCACTTGAGCTGTCGGGTTTTCATTGAATACATGTAAGTGTATTTCAGAAGTGCCCGCTGTACATTGAACTACAGCATAAGAAACATCAACTTGATTGGCTGATTCTTCTAGGATAGTCCATCCTTGATCAAAGGTTGGCTGTTGAGCCATAGCAGTGCTGCCGATACCGAACGTAAATAACGCGGCAGCAATAAGTTTAAATAGGTTTTTCATAGGTTAATTAAGGGTTTGGTTAGAAATTGAAGGATTCATGAATGAAAATGAATGAGCATTTAAATGCGTCATTTACTCTGTGTGTATCAGCATATGAGAAGGCGTAATTAGGGTTTAGAGCTGAAAAGTATTCTAAGCCCAAACGATAAAAGAAAATATGGGATAAAAAGGCAAATGAAGTTGATGACCTGCTTAAAGTCAGTTATGAAAATTTGGCGTGCATGGAAAATTGGATGATTTGTCGTTGATAAGAAACCACTCATCCTAACTCAGAAACCACTCAACACATTGGAAACATTTTTAAGTCAAAACGTTTCCGGCGAATAAAATGTTTTTAGCTTTGCTGCCGATTTCAAAATGTATCTATGGATGAAAAACAAATAGAGCTTTTAGGCAAAACCGCCCAACTTTTTATGCGCTTTGGTATAAAGAGCATGACTATGGATGATATAGCCCGCCAGCTTGGCATTTCCAAAAAAACCCTCTACACCTTTGTTTCAGACAAAAACGACTTAGTGATTAAGGTGCTTCAAAGCATTGTAGATCATGAAAAACAGATGGTTAGTTTACTGTGTGAAAAGCACGAAAACGCGATTGACATGCTGTTTGAATTGAGCAAAGAAATCAGTCAAAAATTTGGACAAATACATCCGTCCATTCACTATGACATGGAGAAATACCATCCAGAAGCAAACACCATTTTTCAGGAGTTTAAAACCACTTTTATAGCCAACTGTATCATGCAAAACATTGAACGTGGTATTGAACAAGGTCTTTATCGAGACAATTTAGACCCTTTTGTTATTTCTCGACTGTATGCTGGCAAAATGGAAATGTGCTCAGACGGCTCTACGTTTCCGGCTGACAAATACAGCTATCACAGCATTCACCTTGAGCTTATGCGCTACCACATACGCGGTATTGCAAGCGAAACAGGATTAGCATATCTCAAACAAAAAATCAAAAACGATAACTATCAACTTTAACCTAGAATGAAAAACTCACACTCGTTTTTAGGACTCATAATGCTGTTTGCGGCAAGCTTTGGCCAAGCTCAAACCAGCCAAAGCTTTAGCCTAGAAGAAGCAAAAGCCTATGCACTTAAAAACAACCAGCAACTAAAACAAGCAGCTCTTGATATTGAAATATCAAAAGCCAAAGTGCGCGAAACCACTGCTATTGGATTGCCGCAAATAAGCGGTGAAGCTACTTTTAACAACTACATTGACATACCAACGCAAGTTGCGCCACCATTTGATTTGGGCATACCTGGCATACCTGCTCCTGACCCTGATCAATTGCAAGAGTTTCAGTTTGGTTTGCCTTACTCAGCTTCGGCAGGTATTACCGCGAGCCAGCTCATTTTTGATGGCTCTTATTTTGTAGGCCTAAAAGCATCTAAAGCCTATCAAAACTATTCGCTACTCGGTCAAGAAAAAAGCGAAATTGATGTAAAAGCCAATGTGGCTCAAACCTATTTCAGCGCAGTAGCACTTACTGAAACTATTGATGCACTGAAAGAAAACCAAAAGTCGATAGACGAAAGCTACACCGAAACCAAGGCTATGTTTGAAGCCGGATTTTTGGAAAAGCAAGATGCTGATCAAGTAAAACTTGCCAAAAGCAATATCGAGTATCAACTTGATTATACCGAGCGTCAATTGCAGGTTTTGAAAAACGTACTAAAGTTTCAAATGGGTGTAGATCAAAACACTGTGATTGAATTGAGCAGCACCTTTGATGAGTTAATAGCAAGCTATGGTTCAGAAACTGGACTAATCGATCAAACTTTTAACAGCCAAAATCATATTGATTACAGAACTGTGCAGCAAGGTTTAGACTTGTCAGAGCTTTCGCTTGACGCTGAACGCACCAAATACATGCCATCGTTAGGTGCGTTTTTCACACACAGCCAAAATGGGTTTAGCGAACAGTTTGGCGAAATATTTTCAAACAAATACTACCCAACAACCATCGTTGGTTTAAAGCTAAACGTGCCCATTTGGAGCAGCGGAATGCGATACTACAAAACCCAGCAAGCTAAACTTGAACTTGAAAAAGTAATGAGCCAAAAAGTGCAGGTTGAGCAAAATTTGTTGATGCAAGTAACGCAAGCGCGCACGAGCTACGAAAGCGCCATTCAAAACATGGAAGTAGCTAAAGAAAACCTTGCGCTAGCCGAAAACATAAAAGCAACTACTGATGCTAAATACAAAGAAGGTTTGGCATCAAGCTTAAACTACGCTCAAAGCCAGCAGCAATACTTGCAAACGCTGGCAGCTTATGTAAACACAGCCAACGAATTGTTTAACGCAAAACTTAGCCTAGAAAAAGCTTTAGGCAACAATTAATCATGAATACTAAGACCAACATTTTCAATAATAATTCTATGAAACCTTTTATTTACACTGCTTTTGTTGCTTTGATGTTAGCCTCATGTGCGCCTTCTGAAACAGAAGAAACTTCTGCCACAGAAACACAGACCAACGAGCGCGTTACAAACATTAGTACGCTAAATGTTTCTCCTGTAAAATTTGAGCATTTCTTTAATGTTCAAGGCGTAGTAGAAACAGACCAAAACGCACAAATATTTCCTGAAGCTTCGGGCAAAATCACTTCTATCAAAGTAAAAGAAGGTGATAAAGTAAGCAAGGGTCAAGTGCTTATGACCATAGACAGCCGAATAGTTAGCAACCAAATTGACGAATTGAAATCGCGTTTAGGTTTGGCTGAAGTGATGTTTAAAAAGCAGGAAAAACTTTGGAACCAAAACATTGGCTCTGAAATTCAATTTCTTGAAGCAAAAAACAACTTCGAGTCGCTCAAACAAAATCTTGAAACATTAGAAGCTCAGCGCTCACTTTACACCATTACCGCTCCGTTTAGTGGCGAAATTGACGAAATCAACCCTAAAGAAGGCGAAATGGCAAACCCAGGAATGCCTGCTATTCGCTTGATCAATACCGATAAAATGTACATCAAAGCAGACATCACTGAGCGCTATTTGGGCCGAGTAAAAGAAGGCGACATGGTGATGATCAATTTCCCAGGAGTAGATGAAAAAATGAATTCTAAAATTGGGCGTATCGCAAGCTTTATCAATCCAAACAACCGATCATTCAAAATCAAGCTTGACTTAGACAACAAAAGCGGTAAGCTAAAGCCAAACATGCTTGGCGAAATGCAAGTGAGAGATTATGTAAACGATAGCACCATCGTGATCCCAACATCATTGATTCAAATGACCCCAACAGGCGAAGAGTTTGTATACCTAGTGGAGCAAAAAGACGGTAAAGCAATGGCTAAAAAGCAAGCTATTAAATCTGGAATGACCTATGAAAACAATAGCGAAATCTTAGAAGGTTTAAATGGCTACGAAGTGCTGATCAATAAAGGTGCTCGATCTATTAAAGATGGCGACATTGTAAACATTGAGGGTTAATTCAGCGCCAAACAACAAAAAGCATTTAACACAAATGGAAACAAACAACATAAGTAAAAGACTGCGTCAATTTGGCCTCACCACGGCTAGCATCAATAACCGAATGACGGTTTTGGTGGTGCTATTTATCATGGTGATAGCTGGTTTGGGCAGCTACATAAGCATGCCTCGCGAAGCATTTCCTGAGGTAGTGATTCCTACCATTTACATCGGCACGCCATATCCTGGTAACTCACCTGTAGATATCGAGAAGCTGGTAACGCGCCCTCTGGAAAAAGAAATAGGTTCTATCTCTGGCATCGATAAAATGACTTCTACTTCCGTAGAAGGTTATTCTACCATTATGGTGGAGTTTGATTTTAGCATTACGCCTGAAGAAGCTTTAAGAAAAGTAAAAGACAAGGTAGATGTGGCTAAAGGCGATGCAGATTTCCCACAAGATTTACCTGCTGATCCGAATGTGTTTGAAATGAACATTTCAGAGCTTTCGCCAATCATGAACATCAATCTTTCGGGCGATTTTAGCATTGATCAATTAAATGATTATGCTGAATTGTTAGAAGATCGAATCGAAAAACTATCTGAAATTACAGAAGTTGACATC
>Ga0100380_10006497_pt1 | contig 11891 bp, 8 predicted proteins | sample CryGeymeta201504_FD_80417 | JGI IMG/M metagenome (GOLD analysis project Ga0100380, IMG submission 80417) | Groundwater microbial communities from Crystal Geyser aquifers in Utah, USA - Crystal Geyser metaG 2015-04 | ecosystem: Environmental > Aquatic > Deep subsurface > Groundwater | place: USA... | reverse complement strand
CCGGAGTATTCTCCATGCTGTAGAGCCACTGCGTGCCCGAATGCGCTGCGGCCGCGATCGGCGCGCCGACCTGATAGGGCCCCCTCATGACTAGGCGCTCCATGCATGTGGGCGCTCCCAAGCCGACGGGAGTGCACTCGATGAACGAGAAGCTCGCATCGTTGCGGGGCAGCACGAACATGTCCTGCGGACTCGCGCCGGTCGGGTCCACGCTCGCCACGGGATCGGCGCTCAGCGCCGGCGACACGGCGTGCGCCAGGGATGAGGCGTCGCCGCCCCAGACCTCCGCCGTGGCGCCGCTCGTCGCTCGATAGGCCGCGAGCTTGGCGCCCGCTGCCACGGGTCCCGCGAGGTCGAGCAGGAAGTGCGAGGTGCCGGTCGTCCCGGCGGCGCTATCCACGAAGCCGCCGGAGCGCGTACCCACCTGGACGAAGCCCGAGGGGTCGGGACCCATGGACGCCAGGGAGACGCCCGAGATGCGCACGCTACCATAGTCAGCGTCGGTGCTGGCATCCCCGCACAGGGAGCCCAGCGTGCCGTCACTCCCGGTTTGCGCCCTCAGCTTCCACAAGCGGGCCATGCCCCCATTCGCGGTCACCATCGCGGTGTTGGGGGGGGCGGTCCCCGAACCCAGGTAGAGGGTCCGGGCGTCCACATGACCCGCCACGAGGTCGGCCGAGCCGCACGACTGCACCGGACCGAGGGGATGACCCGAGTGGCAACCACCCTCTGCTGTACTCGTGGCGCTCGCGTAGGCGACCTGGAGCGTCATGGCGTCTCGCCACAAGAAGGCCCAACTCTCGGGAGCCGCCGAAGGCGTGCCCGGCCCCGCCGGGACCGCCGTGATGTGCAGGTCCGCGGGGACGGACCCAGACGGAAGCGTGAGGACGCGGAAGGCCCGTACGTGGCCTCCGGAAGGGCAGGAGGGCACGCCACTGGCTGCGGCGCACGAGCCGTTCAGGATGCACCCACCGCCCGCCACGCACAGCTGGTCCGTCGCACAGGCGCAGGCCATCGGAGAGGATCCGTCGCCGCCCGTGTAGTCGCCCGAGTTGATCACCAAGGAGCAGCCGCTCAGAAGCAACGCTGCGGCGATTCCGGTTCGATGGATCGTGTTCATCAGAAGCTGCCTTGGGCCGCGAGGCCGGCTGTATCGGGTCCCGCGAAGGGCGCCACACGGAGTCGGGCCTGGCCCGGATCCTCTTCGTCGTCGGTGGCGGTCAGCAGGAACACCAGGCCCAGGCCGACGCCGACGACGGCGAGCCCCGTTCCGACGTCGCTCAGCAGCGCGTACGTGTCCATCTTGGTCGGGTTCGCGCCCGGCACGTCATCACAGCTCATCGTCTCCGCGCAGTCGAGTGTCGACACCCGGTTCCGCTCGCCCAACGCCATCACGCCGAAGCTCACGGCCATGGCCAAGCCCACGCCGCCGCCGATGAAGCTGGCGATGGCGGGCACGTTGGCGCCACCCTCGTGAGCTGGGGGGCGATCGATGTCCGAGCCGTCGCTCGTGTCATCGGACGTCGTGTCATCGGACGTCGTGTCATCGGACGTCGTGTCATCGGACGTCGTGGTGTCGGACGTCGTGGTGTCGGTGGTCGTGGTGCCGGTGGTCGTGGTGTCGGTGGTCGTGGTGTCGGTGGTCGTGGTGCCGGTCGCCGCCGCCGCGCGCTCCGCTTCGAGGCGCTGCGTCAGGTTCTCTTGCCTGCGCTCGAGGGCGGCGCGGTTCGGAATCTCCTCCACCTCGTTCAGGTAGCGACCCAAGAACTCGACCGCGTGCTCCAGATCCCCCAGCTGCTGGTAGCAGAGGGAGATGTTGTAGAAGAGCTGCGTGCGCTGGCTCAGGTCGTAGGCGCGCTGGAATTCGCCCAAGGCGTGCTGGTAGTCGCCGGACTCGTAGTCCGAGGCGCCAGCCTGGAAGTGGATGCGCCCCGGGTCGTCCTGCGCCGACGCGACCGTCGGATATGTTCCCAAGCCCCAGGACGCGAGTAGCAGCGATGCTGCCCAGAGAGGATTCATCAAGCGTGAGAACAAAAGTTCCCTCCTTCGTTCGAGCCCGAAGCATGCCATCAAGCGCTCCGCGACGCGAGTGCGTGCGTCGGGACTCAGCGCTTGCGTGTCAGCGGAAGTACGGCGTCGGAGAGCGTGGCTTGAATCTCGGCCGGTGGTCCCGTCAGCGGTAGCCAGATCGAGAGGCCCGCGCCGCCGTCGATTCCGTCGCCGAAGCTGAGGCGTCCGCCATGGTCGCCGACGATGCGCTCACAGATGGCGAGGCCGAGGCCCGTGCCGTGGGATTTGGTGGTGAAGTAGGGCTCGAACACCTTGAGGCGATCCTCCGCGGGGATGCCCGGACCGTTGTCGAGGACCTCGATCGAGACGCCGTGCTCGTCCGGCTTCGCCACCACGCGCACGCGTCCGCCGTGCTGTCCGTGACGCGCCGCCGCCGCGTCCGTGGCGTTCTGCACCAGGTTCATCAGCACCTGCGTGAGCTGCTCCGAGTCGCCGAGCAGCTCGAGGGGCTCGGTGGTCTCGGCCTCGACGGCGACGTCTCCGCCCGCGTGCAGGCCGACCACGTGCTCTACCAACGCGTTCACGTCCACGCGCTCGGCGCGCGGCCGCGGCATGCGCGCGAAGTCGCTGAACTCCGTCACGATGCGCTTCATGCGACCGACCTCCTCGAGGATGGCCAGGGTCGACTCCTCGAAGATCTCCTCGAAGTCGGGGTGCTGCTTCTTCCAGGTCTTGCGCATGGTCTCGATGGAGAGCTGGATCGGCGACAAGGGGTTCTTGATCTCGTGGGCGATGCGCCGCGCGATCTCGCGCCAGGCGGCGATGCGTTCGGCGCGCAGCATGCGCTCGCGCGTGGCGCGCAGCTCCTCCGTCATCTCGTTGAACTTCGCCAGCACGCGTCCCGCGTCGCCCTTGCCGTGGATGTCCACCGTGGACTCGAGGTCGCCCTCGATCACGCGCTGCACCGCGGCCTCGACCTCGCGCAGAGGTCGCGACACACGCAGGCCCGCGAGCAGCGCGAAGAGCAAGGCCAAGGCTCCCGCCGCGCCCAAGCCGAAGCCGAAGCCGCGCGTCAGGGTCGCGAGCTCCTGGCGTTCGCGCGCGTCATCGGCGACGGCGACGAGGCGCACGACCGTCTCGCCGCGGGCGTCGGCGAAGGCGTGCACCGGCCGAGTACCCCCGCCTCGTCGGGCGCCTTCGGGCAGCTCGCCGCCGCTCCCGGTCCACCACAACCCCAGCTCGTCACCCGGACCCGAGAGCCCCGTGAGGTAGTCGGCGTTCAGGAACCTCGCGCCCACCACCGCGACCTGGACGCCATCGCGCGCGGCGGTGCATCCCAGCGCGAGCTCGCTCTCGCCCGCGAAGCGACCGTCGGCGAGGACGCGTCGCGCGGGCACGAAGGCGGTGCCGTGGGCCTGACGCATCTCCGCGAGCAACACCCGGTCGACGGCGCCCGCGCGATCGGGGTTGTCTCCCGCGCCCAGGATCGTGCCGGCCTCGCGGCCCTCGCCCGCGCGCAACACCGTCAGCTTGTCGAAGCCCAGCGCGCGCATGGAGGTGGGCAGGAGGCTGACGAACTCTTGCTCGCGGTCCGGTGTGAAGCTGCCGGAGGCCAGGTCGACCAGCAGGCGATCGATCAACAGATCGTGCTCGCACATCCGACCCAGGGCTGCGCGATCGCGCGCGACGCGGGCGTCCACCCGTGCCTCGGCCGCCTCCGAGAGCTGAGCCAGCCTGCGCTCGAAGTCCGCCTGCGTCGTGGTGCGCAGGCGCTGACCCGCCCACAGGCCAAAGGCGCCGAGAGGCAACAGCGCGGCCGCCGCGAAGACCAGCAACAGACGCGCCCGTAGCCCCCTCATGGCGCGCTCGCGTGGCCGGACGCGTCGGGGCGGCGCAGGTAGAGATCCGCCAGGTGCAAGAGCCCGTCGAAGGCATGCGCTTCGACCCCGCCCAGGTCGCGCGGGTGGGTGAGGACGTCGCTGCGTCGGCCCAACACCAACGCGTCGAGACGCGCGGCCGCCTGGCGAGCCGGTTGGGGCACGATCAGGTTGGGCAGTCGCGCCAGGGCGTGGGCCTGTCCTGCCTGGCCCGTGGCCGCGAAGGCGGCACCGAGCATGCCGCTGGGGCTGAGGAGCGGCGGCACGATGGTCTCCAGGCGAAGATCATAGCGCCCGCCCGCGAGAGCCTGGTCGTAGGCCTCGGCGTCGGCCGTGCGCACCTCCACCAGCACGCCCGCGTCGTCGAGCATGGCCGCGAGGGCCTGGGCCAGAGCCGCCTCCAGCGGATGGCCGGCGCGCGCGAGGAGCGAGAGTCGCCGCGGCAGCTCCCCGGCGCCTTCGGGGATGGCCGGCGCCGGGATCGCATGGGAGACGCTGTCGGTCGCCTCCAGGCCGAGGCGTCGCAGCCGGCGGCGATCGACCAAGCTGGCCATCTTTCCCCAGGCGTCGTCGCGCGCCAGTGGCCCGGCCGCGCGATTGCGGATCAACAGCACGGGCGACGAGCGACCCAAGGCGCTGCGCGTGCGCTGCGCGAGCCCGTAGAGTTCGCTGCCCACCCAGGAGGCGTCGAGGCGGCCCAGGGCGAGATCGCGTGCCTCGGTGTTTCGCGGCGTGGGCGCGACCAGGTGAAGCTGGCGCAGATAGGGCTCGCCGCGCAGCGCGGCCGGGAAGGCGCCGAGGGCGAGCTCGCCGTCGCGCATGCGCGGTCGATAGGGGCCGGTGCCGAGCAGTCCGCGTCGTCCGACCGTGATCGCCAGCGGTCGACAGGCGAGCAGGTGCACCAGATCGGCGTCCGGGTCGCTGAGCCGGATGGCCAGGGTGTGCTCGTCGGGCGTGTCGATGGCCAGGCCTGCGTCCCGTCGCGCGATGGGGGCGAGGAGCCAGGCGGAGCGTGGATTGCCGAGCGCGCGGTTCAGCGAGGCGACCACATCCGTGGCGCGCAGCCGCTCACCGTCCTGGCGCAGCACGTCCTCGCGCAACGGGATGCGAAAGAGCTCGCCCTCGCGAACGGGCATGCCCGCGGCCAGCATCGGCGTGACGTGGCCGCGCGCGTCCGAGGCGTAGAGCGTGTCGAAGACGGCGTCGACCACGGAGGCTTCGAGCGGCGTCGTGACCTGCCGTGGATCGGGATGCTCGGGCGTGGCCTGGGCGGGCAAGGAGAGCGACCCACCGAAGGCGGGAGGAAGCGCGCCCCACGCCGGCGTCGTCAGCGCGAAGGCGAGGATCGACGTCACGGCGGCGCCCACGGCGGCCCTGCGCGCGCTCATGGCAGCACCCAGAGGCGCGCCGAGCTGTCGTCCTCGAACTCCTCGATCGCGAACAGCTCGTCGTCGCCATCTCCGTCGAGGTCGCCCGAGCCAGCGACCAGGACGCGTCCCGTGAGCGGCGCCGAGCGGTAGAGGCGCGTGAGGCGTCCGTCGCGCAAGCGCAGGCGGAAGAGCAGCAGGCGTTCGTCACCGTCGGGACCCACGTCCTCGCTCGTGAGCAGCTCTGGCTCATGGTCCCCTTCGAGATCCCCAAGTGCCAGGGCGGCGCCCACGCCGAGCAGACTCGCAGCGCGGTCGCCCACGCTCACCGAGAGTCGACCGCTCGGACTCACCACCGCCTCGACCTCGGTCGGCGCTCCGTCGTCGCGGGGGAAGCTGCGTGCCCTGCGGCTGTAGAAGGAGGAGCTCGCGGCGCGAGGCTGTGCCCGACCCGGCAGCGGGAGCAGCTCGGAGGCGAAGTAGTCGCGGCCCTCGACGCGCACGCCGCACACGTCTCCGAGCGGGTAGCTGTGGGGGCCACAAGGCGGAGGCTCCTCGCGCAGCGCGATCGCCCCATCGTGCAAGCTCAGCTCGAACTCCGTCGCTCGCTCGCTGATGCGGACGCGCGCCACGCGTTCGCGCACCCGCGCCGTCGCGAACACGCGTCGGCCGAAGAGCGGAGCCGTCACGACGGACAACGCCAGGCTCGCGACCTCTTCCAGGCTCGCTCCGTGTAGAGGAACGCGCACGACACCCACGGCGCCCGCGCGCACGAGCAGGACCTCGTCGCGTCCGTCGGCGTCGAGGTCTCCGCCTTCGGCTGCCAGGTAGTCGTGTCCCGAGAGCGTGAAGCTGCGCGCGTGGATCTGCGCGTGGCGTAGCGGTCGCGGCGCGGGCGCGTCCGTGACCCCGGCGTCCGTCTGCGCGTTCACGTTGGCCACTCGGGCCGAGAGCAGGCCCAGAGCGAGCACGCAGGTCAGCGCCAGGAGGACGCTCCTCGCCCTCCGCGTCATGGCGAGGCGCCCTGCCTGGCCGCGCCTGCTTCGGGCGCGTCGGTCTCCCCGAGTTGCTCCATCAGGAACGCGTTGGGGTCGGTGTCATCGGGCGGAGGGGCGACCTCGGTGGGCACCGTGCCCTCGAGGAAGACCTCGTCCATGGCGTTGGTCTGTCCGTCCCAGGCGAGCTGCCCCGACGCGGGATCGATGCGCGCGTGGACCACGCCCGGCGGTTCGGGGAAGTCGACGTGTGGCGCGCCCTCCGTCGCGGCGCGCATCAGCTCGATCCACACCGGCAGCGCCGTCGTGCCACCGCTCTCCCGTCGGCCCAGAGGTCGGTGATCGTCGTAGCCGACCCACACGCCCGCCACGAGCGTGGGGGTGAAGCCGACGAACCAGGCGTCGCGGGCCTCGTTGCTCGTGCCGGTCTTGCCCGCCGCCGGGCGCCCCAGCCTGCGCGCACGCCGCGCGGTGCCGTGGTCGACCACGCTCTCGAGCATGCTGGTGATGAGGTAGGCCTCGGCTGGAGAGAGCACGTCCCGAGGCGGCGCTCGCTCGGGCAGAGCCACGTCGTGTCCCGACCCGTCCTCGATGCGCGAGACGAGCAACGTGTCTTGATAGCGCCCACCGGCGGCGAAGGTCGCGTAGGCGTTGACCAGCTCGAGGGGCTTCACCTCGCTCGCGCCCAGCGCCAAGGAGAGCGAAGGATCGAGCGCGCTCTGGATCCCGAGCTCGCGGGCGAAGTTCACGACCGACTCCGGGCCCACCTCGTCCATCACGCGCACGGCGACCAGGTTGATCGAGCGCGCCAGCGCCTCGCGCAGGCGAATCTCACCCTCGAAGCGCCAGGTCTCGTAGTTGTCGGGCCGCCATTGGTCGTACACCGCGGGCGCGTCCACCACGATCGAGGCAGGCGTGAAGCGATGCGTGCGGATGCCCTGCCCGTAGACCAAGGGCTTGAACGTGCTGCCCGGCTGGCGCAGCGCGCGCGTCGCGCGGTCGAAGCCCGGCTCCGTCTGGTAGCCGCCGACCAACGCCAGGATCTCGCGGCTGCGCGGATCGATCACGAGGACCGCGCCTTCGGGCCCGGCCTCGAGGCGAGCGTCCGCGGGTTCGTCGCCTTCGCCGAGCTCGAGGATCGAGACGTGCATGCGCGCGCCTTGCTCCGCGAAGGTGCTGGCCGTGTGGCTCTCGGGGTCGTAACGGCCCGCCGAGCGCAGATCGACGCGCACCGGATGACCCCCGACCGAGAGCAGGAGCGCGGCGTCGGCGTCGTCCGCGCCCGTGACCTCGCCGACGTAGTTTCCGCCGACGCGTAGCTCGTCCACCGCGGGCAAGGGACGTGGGCGACGGCGGCCGGTTGGGCGGGCGAAGGGCGCTCGCAGGTGGTGGCGCTCGTCGACGCCCTCAAGGCCAGCGCGCAGGGCGCTGCGGGCCGCGCCCTCGAGCTGCGCGTCGATCGTCGTGTGCACGGTGTAGCCGCCGCGCCCATAGGCCTCGTCGCCCACGGCGTCGCGCAACGCCTGACGCGCGATCGCCAGCACCTCGGGCGCGATCTGGTCCGCGTCGGACGCCGGGGCCAGCGTGACCTCCGTGTCCCGCGCCGCCTGGATCTCTTCCAGGCTGAGATCGGGCCAGTACTCCGCGCGCTTGGATTCCAGCTGCGCGAGCACGAAGCGCTGCCTGCGCCGCGCCGCCTCGGGGTGACTTCGGGGCGAGAGCCGCGCCGGCGACTGGGGCACGCCCGCGATCAGGCTCGCCTCGGCCAGGGTGAGCCGATCCACGTCCTTGCCGAAGTAGTAGTGCGCCGCCTCCTGCACGCCGTAGCGACCGCGTCCGAAGTTGATGCTGTTCAGGTAGAGGTGGAGGATCTCGTCCTTGCTCAGCTGGTTCTCGAGTCGTCGCGCGAGGATCAACTCCCGCACCTTGCGCGAGAGCGTGCGCTCCGGGCTGAGCAGCAGCAGCTTCACCACCTGCTGGGTGATCGTGCTCGCGCCCTGGGCGCGCCGGCTCGTGAACACATCGAGCACGACGGCGCGCAGGATGCCCGGGTAGTCGAGGCCCGCATGCCGGTAGAAGTCCGCGTCTTCGGCGGCCAGCACGGAGAGCACCATCACGCGCGGGATGCGCTCCATGGGCACGACCGTGCGCCGCTCGGTGAAGATCTCGCCCAGCAGCGCGCCGTGTCGATCCACCACGCGCGTCGTCTGCGGTGGATCGAAGTGGCGCAGGCCGTCGATGGAGGGAAGATCGCGTCCGTAGTACCAGAGCGCGCCCGCGACGGTGGCCATGCCCACGATGGCGCCGACCAGGCTGAGCATCACCAGACTGCGGAGCCAGCGCAGCGCCCAATGGCGCTTGGTGGGCGCCGGCGCCTTGCCGCGCGGGTTCGCGCTACGCCTCGGGGGAGGTCCGCCGCGCTCTGGCTTCTTGCTCGCTCGCTTCATCGTGCTCATGCCACACGGGCCCCCGACCCCAGAGCGTGGATCCGGTTGTCTGCAAGGCGATCGTGCGCCGGGAGCGGCCCGCTCCCTGCCCCGCCCGCTCTCGACAGGGGATGAGCCCTGTCTTCGAGCGTTCGGAACAGAGTTCGAACCACTCTCGACGCGAGCTCATCCCTGCAGAAAACCGGCCTCACGCTCTAGTCAACCTTTCGTCGGGTGGGCTGGATTCCCCGCGCTCTTCTCGGGCGCGCCGCCCAGGAGCGATTCTTCCACGATGCGGTCCGACTCGGTCACGGTCGCCATCAAGAGATGGGCCACCACGCGCGTGTACGCCTCGGGCGTGAGATTGCCTTCGCGTCCACGCGTCGCCTCGAACAGGGTGACGGCGGCCGCGACCGACACGTTCAGGCTCTCGACGAAGCCCGCCATGGGCACGGCGTAGGTTCCGTCGGCGGCCTCGCGCAGCGCCGAGCTGACGCCCGCGTGCTCGTTGCCGAAGACCACCGCGACCTTCTCGTGCGCCGCCAGATCGTGCGGACCGAGCTCGCCCTCCATAGTCGCCACGAAGATCTCGTAGCCCTCGTCGTGCAAGGCGCGGGCGCAGCTCTCGCCGTCGTCGTGGCGGCGTAGCTCGAGCCAGCGATGGGCGCCCCGACTGACCGGCGCTACCAAGAAGTCCTCGCGCTCCGGGATCACCTCGACCCGCTGCACCCCGAAGGCCTCCGCGGAGCGCAGGATCGCCGACGTGTTGAACGGATCCGTCAGGTGCTCGAGCACAGGCACGACGTTGTAGTTGCGACGGGCCGCGACGCTTCGAATGCGCGCGAGTCGCTCCGCCGTCACGAACTGGGAGAGCAGCTCCACCACCTCGGCGGCGCGCACTCGAAGGCTCGGCGTCAGGCGTACGGCGAATACGTCGGGGTCGTTCTTGCGCATGCTTGCTTCAGCGATTCAGCTGGATTCGTCCGACTCTTTGAACCGGATGTCCGCGTGCACGAAGGAGTCGCTGATCTCCGTCGGGTCTTCCGGTCCCGGGCGCAGGATCTGCGAAACGTGCAGCTCCGACATGGTGCGTTCCCCGATCTGCTCGCCCAGATCGATCTCGATGCTGGGGTGCTCCGCCGTCGGGTTTTGCTCGAGCTGCGCCTGAGACAGCTTCGCGCTCGCGAGGGCCTCGAGCATCTCCTCCGCCGTGGCGTAGCGTTCGTCGGCGTCGTGCGCCATGGCCGTCATGATCACGGCCTCGAGCGCGGGCGGCAGCGTCGGGCGGATGCGCGAGGGGGGCACGGGCCGCTGCTGCAGGATCTTCAACAGCAGCGCGTTGTAGTTGTCGGCGTTGAACGGGAGCATGCCCGTGAGCGACTCGTACATCACCACGCCCGCGGCCCAGATGTCCACGCGGCGGTCCATCATGCGGTCGCCGCGCGCCTGCTCCGGCGCGAGGTAGTAGGGCGTTCCCACCACGGCGCCGGTGCGCGTCAACGACATGGTGTTGTCGTCCACGAGGTTCTTCGACACACCGAAGTCCAGCAGCTTGGCCATCAGCTCGCCGCGTTCCTCGGTGAGGAAGACGTTGTCGGGCTTGAGATCGCGGTGGATGATCCCGCACTCGTGCGCGGCGTGCAGCGCCGAGAGGATCTGCTCCATGATCTGGATCGCCAGCTCGGTGGGGATGGCGCCCGAGAGCTGGAGGCGATCGTGGAGTGTCTCGCCGCGCAAGAGCTCCATCACCAGGAAGGGCGCGCCGTCCTCGAGCGTGCCGACATCGAAGACCTGTACGATGTTGGGGTGACCGATGGAACCGGCGGCGCGGGCTTCACGCGCGAAGCGACGGGCCGCGGCGCTGCCGGAGCCGTGCCCCGCGAGCAGCACCTTGATGGCGACCGGCTTGCCGAGCTTCACGTGCTCGGCCTGGTACACGGCGCCCATGCCGCCTTTCCCGATCAGCTTCTCGATCCGGTACTTGCCCTCGATCAGGCGGTTCATGAAGCGCGCGACGGAGGGCGAGGTCTCCTCGTGGGGCGGGGGCGCGTCCGGCATCTCCGGGGCCTCACGCTGGAAGCCGATCATCGGTGGCGGGACGGACGCTCGCCGCGGCACCTTCGCCTCGATGGGCAGGTGCGTGACGGGGCATTGCGTTGCCGTCGCCTCGTGCGGCATGCCGCAATGTGTGCAGCGGATGAAGCGTTGCTGACTCAAACCGACTCCACGCTACGCGCAGACTGACCCGTCGACAACCACCTTGGATGGCGCTGCGGTCCATCGCGGCCCTTGCCAGGGAGCGCGCGCGGCGCATAGAAAGCCGAGTGGTTTCCGAGCATCGCCTGCGCGCCGATATCTGCCATGCGGCCCGCGTGCTCTACGAACGTGGGCACAACGCCCCCGCGGACGGAAACGTCTCCGCGCGCCTCGGTCGCCGCTACCTGCTCTGCACCCCCACGGGCGTGCACAAGGGCGAGCTCTCGAGCGACGCCATCGTGAAGCTGCGGCTCGCGGACGGCCTGTCGATCGACGAAAAGCGCCCCTCGAGCGAGATCAAGATGCACCTGGGCATCTACCGCGCGCGCGCGGACGTCGGCGCCATCGTGCACGCCCACTCTCCCCACGCCGTGGGCCTGACGGTGAGCGGCCAGTCCATGGCCGAGCCGGTCGTGCCCGAGGCCATCCTGGGCCTGGGCGGGATCCCCACCGTGCCCTACGCGAGCCCGACCACGGCGGACGTGGCGGCGGCCGTCCTGCCCTACGCCCTGCGCTTCAACGCCTTCATCCTCGAGCGTCACGGCACCGTCACCCTGGGCGACGACGTGGCCATGGCGCTCAGCCGCCTCGAAGTCGTCGAGCACACGGCGCACATCACGGCCGTCGCGCTCGCCACCGGCGGAGCGCCGCCCATCGACGCCACCGAGGCCGCCCATCTGCGCAAGATGGCGGAGGACGCGGGGCTCTCGCGTCCCCTCGACGGCGGCGCGCCCATCCGACTGAGCGCCGCGGAGGAGTCGCTGGCCGAAGCGCTCGCGGAGCGCGTCCTGGCGCGCCTGCTGGCACCCGGCCGAAGCTGAGCGTCCGGCGCGAAATAAACTGGCCTTCCTGCGCCGATCCATCCCCGCTCGCTGCGTTGCTCGTCGCTCACATACCCCGGTATGCTCGCTCCTCGCGCCTTGCGAGCGGGGCGCCTCGACGCAGGAAGGCGATCAGTTT
>Ga0100380_10006495_pt1 | contig 11894 bp, 11 predicted proteins | sample CryGeymeta201504_FD_80417 | JGI IMG/M metagenome (GOLD analysis project Ga0100380, IMG submission 80417) | Groundwater microbial communities from Crystal Geyser aquifers in Utah, USA - Crystal Geyser metaG 2015-04 | ecosystem: Environmental > Aquatic > Deep subsurface > Groundwater | place... | reverse complement strand
TACTAATCCAGTACTACCAGTTTTTATTTTTTATTCCCACACCTTGATTGCTTAAAATGAATCGGCATAGGTATTACCAGTGCCGGCCGTAGGTGTAGGAATATCAATTCCGCCGCCCTCTTGGCTCATAACATTTGGATTCATGGCATAGTTTTGCTGGGTTGGCGGTTGCTGGCCATACCCACCATATCCATGCTGCTGAGACGGAGGAGGCTGGCTGTATCCATGCTGAGCAGGTTGGCTGTATTCTTGCTGTGTAGGTTGGTATCCATAACCTTGTTGTTGACCATGACCATATTGCGGCTGGCCATAGCTCTGCTGCTGTGAAGTTTGATTTTGGTATCCTCCATTTTGCGCTTGCGAAGCAGGAGCTGGTTCAGGTTCTGGCTGTTTGTGCTGCATAGACGCCTGTGCGGCTGCGTCCATCTCGACTTGTTCGTACTGTTCTCGCAGCTTCTCAGCTTCCCTCTTGGTCTCCATCGCAACCGACTGCGCATCATTTGCTTGCGATTGGGCGGCTAAAAATTTCTTTTTCTTTTCTTCAGCATCTGCCTTGGCTTGCGTTGCCTCTTTCTGTAAACGTTATTAAGGTGAAACAGTACAGTCTTAGCTCTGACCGACACGAACAAAGACAATCCCATCGAACACGCGATCCGAAACGTACCATTGATTTCTTTTTCTTTCCACCTCCTCCCATGATTCCTTTCTTCTTCTTCTCTATCGCTTCCGCCAACTTGGAACGAGCGATGGCTTCCGCCTCATCTGCAATACGGCGTAGCTCATTGGCATTGGCTACCATTGTGAGATGGGTGTTTTCAGCATCACGGGCCAATTGGTCAGCGTCCTCGGCCTTCGCCTTCAGTTGATTAATCTGGTCCATCGAGGGCGTTGATTGCACGTTGACTTCGTTTTCGTCCTCGTGCGGTGCAAACTGACTCTGGGGAGGAGCGCCGCCTCCCATGACCTCTCCAAAACTAAGATTCGAGACAATTGAGTTTTCCTTGTGATGGCTCGGGGGTGGATTGCCTCGAAAGACCTGTTGCTCGTAGCTTACACCGCGAGAAGGGCCTTGGGCCGGGGCGGGTGCATCACCAAATGGGTTAGAACCGCCTTGGTTCTGGTCGTAGCTAAACATGGGCGTAGCCTCCTGCTCCGGGTTGCTATCAAATTGTTCGTGTTCTCCGGGGGCCGATGAGTCGTCCGATGATACAGTCTCAAGATGATGAGGCCCTGGAGGGCCTGGAGCCGGGACGAAGTTGGAGTAGGGAACGGGCGCCGGTGACGCCTGATTGTTCGCTTGAGCATGTCCTCCGTATCCTCCCGAGTGGTGAGAGTTGTTACCATACGATGGGGAGGCTTGCAATGGTGGTGTAAGTGTGGGTGCAGGAGCAGGAGCAGGAGTCGGTTCATTACCCCAACTGAACAGATCAACATCAGGTGCCGGTGCCGGAGCAGGCCGTGGGGCTGAAGTATGAGCGTTATGAACTGACTGTTCTAGGCCCTCGTAGGCTGACTCAATGGCCTCCTTAGTGGCTTCTGCTTCGCCAATCAAATCCGACATGATTCTGTAGTCAAGCAAGCAGAGGGAGAAAAGGAAAAGACAAAGATATTAGCAATAGACAAATTGTGAAATGCTACAATCATAATCGCAAATATGTGCAAAAGTACAAACCTACCCTTTCTTTTCATGCGCCGCCTTTAACTCTGCAGTCTTTTCCAACAAACGAGTTTTAGACGCCAATACTTGAGATCTCAACTCCGTCAAACGATTCGACAATGCTCCAATTTCCGAAACAATTGCATTGATTTCTTTCTGCACATCCTTTTCTTCATCGGACATTGTACCCAACTGAGCCTTCAGGGAAATGTTCTCGGCTTGCAGTTTTTGCAAAACCCCTTTGAGTTTGACCAATTCTCCAGATGAATCCTCCATCTTGTAAGAGCCAGCCAAAGCTTCTGTCGATTTAGGAGCTTCGTCGGCAATACTGGATGCCATTGAGCGTGCATGAACGGATTCCGGAATGCGAGGCGGAGACGGTGCTGCTGCAGCAGGTGTAGATTCAATCCTGGGAGATTTTTGTTCCATGGTGGGGGCGCCGAACGAGCCTCCGCCTCCCAAGCCACCAAAGCCGCTTGACGGGGATGGCGATGCACTAAGATTGTTGTCAGTAGCACTCAAGCCTTCGAAGGCATCGGAAATGCCTATGCTTCCCGTCTTCGCAAGTGGAGGAGGACCCTGCATGGTAGGTTGTGTCATCGCCGACATGTCAGCAGGTGATTGAACTCGAGCCATAGACAAGGGAGGCTGCATTTGTTGAAGAGGCCGTGCTTGCTGCTGTTCTTCTTGCGCCGGCGGCTCCGGGATTTCTGCATTCTTCTTATGCTGCTGTTGCTTCAATCCCTTCAAAGAAATGGGGAGTCCCTTGGGCATGGGTAAATTCTTTTTGGAGACACAAACAATCAAATGCATTGCAATGGCAAATTCCAATGGATCCAATTTATTGTCCACAGGTTGGTCAACAATATTCCAGATATCTCGCAATTGCGTTTGATTGAGACCTGATTTGGAAAAGAGTCCAACGGCTTCCGATCCGTACATAAAGCCGTCATCTCTGGAGTACTGGGGAAAGATGGATTCATATCGCTGGCGCTCTGCAGGTGTCATAGTGTAGGGATCCTGCACCGTCAAAGCAGTACTAGGCGTAGGTCCAGGAGCCATGGGAGGACGACCACCAGCATTCATGTGTTGTGGCGGCTGCTGAGGACGTTGTTGCTGCTGTTGGGGTGGAGTTGGTCCCCCAGCAGGGCCTCCGGGTTGCTGCTGCTGAAGAGACGTTTGCTGTTGTTGAGGTGTTGGTTGCTGTTGCGTTGGTTGCTGTTGTTGTTGAGGAGGCTGGGCACCGGGCATCGGAACAACTGTTCCGCTGATTCCCTCTAAAAAGACTGGACGAAGATTGGAGCCTGGTGGAGCCGCCAAATTGGAACCCTGGCCCTTGACGCCATTCTGTAACAGCTGCAACAAGCGAATTGCTACAGCAAATTTGGGTCTGTCAAGTGCATTCGTTGGTGGATTGTCTGCTACGGTCCAAATATTTTTCAACTGTTCCATTGGAAGTTTGGAGCGTGTAAAGAAAGCTACAGCTTCGGCTCCTCCGATTTGACCTGTACGATTTCGATCAGCCGCTTGAAAAAGCCCATCATAGTAGGCCTGCAGTGAATAAAAAGACAAGCAAATGTTGAGTGATAACATTTTAAAACCATGAAAACAGGACCCATCACACGGATCTCGGCCATGTTCAAATTTTTAAAAATTCGTAGGACACACGTAGAAAATGTACCAGTGCAAAAATGACGGATCTGATCATCCTCCTTTTTTGCACTTTAGTATCTAATGCTACAACCGATTTAAGCTCACTTACCCTTTCGCTAGGCTCGGGATTATAAAACAGACCACTTCCTGGTGGTGGGGCTGCCATTGTCGAATAATTATTTGATGTGCTGAATAATAATCGTTCTGTTGGAGAACCACTCAGTAGATAGTAGAAGATATTAACATTATTAACGAGGATAATAATGCACGACGAAACAATCTGTCGTCCAGGATCGTGTTGCCGACCGTTGGAGTACGGTAATTAGAATTGAGAAAGTAAAGTGTTTTAGTCGTGAGTATGATGTCAACACATAATCAGTAGTACTCTAGTATGATTGGACTACTAGTAGTAGTAGTGCGGGTGGTAGTAGCTACTAGCTAGCTAGCTAGTAGTAGTAGTTTAGTAGTAGTAATAAGAACTCCTCTCTACTAGTAGACTAGCTACTACTACTTCGACTACAAGCAGCTCCAACTGAGTAGTACCTGGTAGGAGCTACTGAGTACTACTCTACTAGCTAGTCTACTACTACTACTACTACTACTCGTCTACTACTAGAGTAGCTACTAGTAGTAGTAGTAGAGTAGCTAGTAGCTAGTAGAGTAGTAGAAGCTACTACTAGTACTACTAGTAGTAGTAGTAGTAGTAGCTACTCTAGCTACTAGAGTAGTAGCTCCAGTAGTAGGTACTACTACTGTAGTAGACTTCTACTACTACTACTACTACTAGAGTAGTAGTAGACTACTACTAGTAGCTACTACATCAGTACTTTCTAGCTGTACTACTACTAGAGTCAGGCTGAAACTTAACGTCAGCTGACTGTTACCATATATAGAATTCTTGACATTTAACTAGTACACATGCAGTGAAACTTAATCATTTATTTTATCATGTTAACTAGTGTTAATAGTTGTTAAACCCTATGTGACTTTGGGTTAAATCCATCATACAAGGTTTACTAGTAGTATGACTGCAAAAACGTTATGTCAGCTGGAAGCTTTCTGGCCCCAGGAAATATGATTTTGATTCTGTCCTCTAGCTCATTAAGTGGTTTTTCAAATTCAATAAATAAATAATGAATGGAAAGCTCTTAATGAGATCTGTCATTTGCACTACTTTTTGTACTGATTGCATGTTTCATTCCTTCACTATATTTTTTTCAGTACAACCCAACCGGTAGTGTCATCCTGACTCTAGTACTAGACTACTAGTACTATTCTAATACTACTACTCGAGTACCTTGTACTATGCTAGCTAGCCTCGGAAAAGTGTGCTTCCTACAGGATTTTCTTCGCTTGATGACGAGGCAAACGCCGAAGAAAAAACCGTCTGCCTTTCAACCGCCACCTTTCTGCGATCCACCATGGCGCTGTCTTTTTATGGCACTTCAACGCAAAACACAACATTCACGCAACCGTAAAAAGCATGGCGTTTCGTCAATTGGTAAGTTGTCAACCTCGTTGTTCATTCTAGAGTAGGGATAGATAACTTCTAACGATATAAAGGTTTAACAATGGAGAGAATCGCAGTTGACCTCGAGTATCCTGATGCGAGGATGAGTATCCTACGTAGAAATCCTACCACGTCCTACACAACATTCTTCGTCTTTCATCATCATCTCACAGACTTCACCTCTCCTCTTTCCCGTTAATGCAGTTGCAAAAGAACCGGAAGATTGTCGCCGGTGCCGCGGCAACAACAGCAGCCCTTGCTCCTGGAGTCGCATTGACTTTCATGAGTGATGACGTTGTCCACGCGCCAGCTTATCCCTGGAGACACACTGGTTTGTTTTCTGGATTTGACTGTGCCGCCGTCCGTCGTGGATTCCAAGTATACAGAGAGGTCTGCGCTACTTGTCACTCTATTAACTTGATCCGTTGGCGTGAACTGGTGGGTGTTACCCACACAAAGGATGAAGTCACCGAGATGGCCAAGGAAGTTGAAGTATTGGACGGACCCAACGACGAAGGAGAAATGTTCGAACGTCCCAGCAAGCTTTTCGACAAACTTCCACAGCCCTATCCCAACAAAGAAGCTGGTCGTGCCGCGAACGGAGGAGCGTACCCACCCGACTTGAGTTTGATGGTCAAAGCCCGACACTCTGGTCACGATTACATTTTCGCCTTGTTGACTGGATACGTGGAGAAGCCAGCAGGTAAGGAAATGATGTCCACCCTCTACTACAACCCCTACTTCCCCGGTGGTGCTATCTCCATGCCCCCTCCTCTTCAAGATGGAGGCGTCGAATACGAAGATGGAACTGTTGCCACTGTCTCTCAGCAAGCCCGTGATGTTGCTCAATTTTTGGCCTGGACTGCGGAGCCGGAGATGGAAGAGCGAAAGAAGAACGGTGGAAAGTACCTAGCTGTCATGGCGTTCATGTGTGTGGCTACTGGTCTATACAAGCGTTGGAAGTGGGGACCATTGAAGACACGAATGATTTCTTATGTCAAGGAAAGTTAAATCAGACCCCCTCTTTTGTGGTGGCTGGTGGGAAACTTGTGTTAACTGACATGTTTGTCGTGCACATAGGTTATCTTCCTAGACCTGCGTCTTTTCGTTTAATTTTCAATACGATTTTAACTTCAGATAGCTGTTCAAACAAATTGCTGTTCCATTGCTGTAGTCGCATTTGTCAACTTCTCGAGTACGTAAAAAATAGAATGAACTCCTAAATTTCAAAAGTTGTTCGTTATGGCCTTTGCTTAATCTTTCAATTGCACACGTCTATTACTGCTTCTTTAGTTGCGAGCTGCAGCATTCTCTTGTTGCGCCTTGGCATAGCCTTTGTCTTTTTCCAGGTATTCTTGGAAGGAGACTTTCTGCCCCAGGGCTTCCATGATGAGTACGTCCTCGTTGGATCGATCTTGTGCAAAATTCTTATTCATTTCGTCCAACATGTGCTTCTTTTCTTCTCGAAAACACTTATCCAAATTGGTCTTGGCATCATCGCATCTCCAAAAGAAAACTTTGGAATTATTGGCATGGCACTTTTTCAAGGCTTGGACGACGTCTTGACATTCCGGGTGAGGTCGATCAAGGGGTGGATGCATTGTTTTCCTGTCGTAAATGGATCGATTTTCGTTTGGCTGATTCCTATTTGACAGATGGAATACCTTGTTCCTTTTACTTCTACAATATTTACTATTAACTATTAATATAAGTTTATGTATTCAATACCTGGAACGGTGTAGTGTGCTTTGTTGTAGAGTACCAGGTAAGCAAGTAGCAGCAGCAACTGAAAGCTTCTTTCTGTCGTGGTGACTGACGGTGTTAATTTTTTAAAGAGTCCTATCGAGAGAAGCTGGAAACGGAACAAATGTGCAACATTTCTCATTTTTTCGGACCATGATCCTTCAAAAGATGGCCCGGAGTATGATAGCAAAAGTGCGCTTCTTCAAAATAATAAAACATATTTTCCCTCCTTCGACAGGTCCAAAACATGCTATCGATTTTACATGCAAGAGATACAAAAATGGATCGTTTAAAAGGAGACGGAAGTACGGCTGCACCTGGAATTTTTTTGTATTCTTTAATGCGACAGTTCGAAAATGTATTCACTGCGTACTTTACTGTTGCTGGCTACTTCCTAATAAATGTTCTGCTACCGTACCTTCTCTTTCTAAACTCCTGCTACACTTGTGCAATATTCCTCAAATCATGACATGAGTGCAGATACAAGCCGAAATACACTCAAGCCCAACAATCCCATTTTCAATGGTTCCATTGTTCGAATATTGGCAACCAGCAACTGCAAGTCCCATGCTCCATCCTGATTTCTACCCATTTCCATGATTGTTCGTCCAATAAACATAATGGACATGGCATTGGTGAAACTAAAAACTTTACCAAACATGCTACCAGTTGATTGTGGTGGCATGGAGAAATCTGCATAATCATCATTATCGATGCCTCTGACACCCTGGGGCGGCAATTCTTCTGGAAGGGACGTACCGTATTCATTGCTGGCTGTAGCATCGTCAAATCCCAATTTATAATATTCCTCTAGGGTTGCCTTAGTGAGAGCTCGGTTGGGCATTGTGGATGATGATGATGATGAAGATGACGGATCAAATCCGGTCATACTACCACTTTTAGCTGCTGCCGCTGCCGCTGGGGGCATCATACTCTTGACAAAAAAGACCAACATAATGGCTGCCAGTGCTGTGGTTGCATACGGTTTATCAGCAATGTATTGTCCTCCCGGAAACTGTTCCCTGACCAGAGTTTGAAATCGGTTAGGAGCATTGCGAAGGACTGTAGTACGATCGGCTCCTGCTATGATATCGGGTCCAATCACCATCCCTAGTACCATGATCATGCTCAGTAACATCATGGTCCGCGAAATACCCAGCAGGTACACAATGACTAATACTAGAACCAATGCAGCCATACCAACGTGTTTCAGAGACACACCCGGAGGCAACCTCGATGAAACAGTGGTGAGCATTCGTCGGACCTGTTCATCATTCTGGATCTGTTCCAGTTGTGCCTTGGCCATTTCAAAATAATTCGCTTTCACGACATTGTCCGCTTTCATGGCCACGATTTGTTGACTGCTGGTAAGGTGTACCAAATACCGTCCCCGATCTGTAGCGTACTGGACCACAATGCCCAATTTGCCATTAATATCAGCTCGAGCTGTACCTTGAATTTTCACAACGGCCGATGGTGGATTGGTCACGAAACCCAAAGGATCTGCTGATGAGGAGGAACTGCTGTTGTTGGAGTCTGTCATGTCGTCGTAATTGTTATTATTACTTCTTGATTTGATTTATTTTATTTTAATAGTTACTGCGGAGGAGGAGTGTGAAATGAATAATTCTAATAATAATAAAGAGGACGGACCCTTTGTTGTTTTTGAATTCACGTCTTGTCGTTCCTCGAAGCACTGTTGTAGAGTTTTGCAAGCAAACGGCCGGAAACGGAATGTATTTTTTGATTTTGTTGTTGTTTTGTTTGGTTCTCCATCCTGGCTGCTGCATGCTTCGTCAACATTACTGTACCAGGTACCACTCCACCAGCCAGTAGTAGACTACTACTAGAGTAGCTAGAGTAGTAGTCTAGTCTACTGGCTCCTCTATGAATTATTTGTTTGATCATCAGTGCTCGTCGTCCTTCGTCTATAAAATTATTTTGATTTACGGGTTTAATCAGACGTTCCACCCGAGCAGAGTTCAGTATTCAATAATCAACACCGCAGCCACTCTCTGACCACACAAAAGATTTTGTTTCATGGTTAATTATTATTACTCGAGTATCATGAAGCAACAGGTAACAACTCACTCTAGTAGACTAGTAGAACCTACAGTACTAGTAGACTACTAACAATTTCAATTTTTATTAATGCCTACCATACCTCTAGTCTACGGTAATACTAGTAGTGTTTGTCTACCAGTACTTTTCAATCATCCTACCTAAAATAGAAGAGCAATATAGTCCTACCCCAAACAAAACAGAGTAAGTAAAAAAAAAAATAATAATGAGTGGAAGAGGAAGAGGTATCAGCAACAGACCTGCTTGGATGACCCGAGGCGATGGAGACAATAACAACAACAGCAGTCCTGGACCAGGAGGTCCTTTCGCTTTCGCTGATGATAGTAATAATAATAATAATAATAATGGCGGTGGTGGAGGTGGGGGTAGCGTTTTAGATCCCTTTCAACGTGGAGGTCCACCCCATCGAGGAGGTTACGAAGAACGTGGTAGCAGAGACAGAGGAGGCTACGATGAAATGGGACGAGGACCTCGACGAGACTTTCGCGACAATCGTGGACCTCCTCCTCCTCGTGGTGGTGGTGGTGATGGTGGTGGTGGTCGAGATTTTCACCATCGCAGCAATAGTCGAGACCATCATCGACGTGGTAGTCGTGACCGTGATGGGCCTCCTCCTTCTTCTTCTTCGAATAACGCGCAGCACAATGGTGCCATTCGCTTTCGTTCGTACGAAGAAGAACAAGAATGGGTCGAGGAACGGAGGCGTAAACGATTGGCACGCAAGTCCAAATTCGATATCAAGCCGACTCCCGAACAACTGGCGGCCGATGCTGCCATGGCAGCACTTTCCAATCCTGCCGCTACCGACTTTGCAGGGACCAATGCCGACCGGAACTTTAGTGCCGTGCCGCAGCAGACACGACACGCCAGGAGATTGTACATTGGTCAATTGCCACCCAATGTTACGGAACAAGAACTACACGTCTTTTTTCGAGATGCCATCGATCAGGCACTGGTTCCCAATTCTCCCATGACCAACAAGGAAACGGGCGTTGGATTGGCGGATGATCCCATTTTGAGCGTCTACATTAATCACGAACGGCGGTTCTGTTTTTTGGAATTCAAAACGGTCGAAATGACCAGCGCGTGCATGGCCCTCGATGGGATCGACATCAATCACAAGGGCAAGGTAAAAATTAAGCGCCCCAATGATTACAATGCCGCCATGGCACCCAAAGTGGCACCGCAGAACATTCCAAAATTGGACACGAGCAAACTGGGAATTATTCGACAAACCGTAGACGATGGACCCAACAAGATTTTTGTGGGCGGTTTGCATTATCACTTGACCGATGAGCAAGTTATGGAACTATTGAGTGCCTTTGGTAAGGTCAAGGCTTTTCATTTGGTCAAGAATGAACCCGATTCTCCAACATCCAAAGGTTATTGTTTCGTCGAGTATGCGGATCCTGCCGTTACACCGATTGCGACATTGGGATTGAACGGTATGGATCTGGGAGGTGGAAAAGTACTAACAGCACGAGGTAAGACGAGACCATTGATGGTGATGATGATGAGCTGCTGCATTTGTGTGTGTTATAGTACATGGCAGGATTTCTGCGTTTTTGCGACAACCTTGTCTTACTTACTTTTTTGAAAACGTCGGCGCGAAAGTTGCCGGAGACAGAGGCGGAGCCACGGCTATTCCTGCTGACATTTCCACTGTCGCGGCCATTACACCAGCTCCCAATGGTATCCCGCCCAATGCCAATATCGTTCATGGATATGATATTGAAGCATTGGTAGATGCCGCCATGGGACAAGGTACAATGCCTACGGCTCCCGTGTATTTGGATAGTTTTGGCATGCCCTTGACGCGTTTGGTTGCGGCTCCCCTGGCAGCTGCTGCAGCTAGCATGGGTGGTGCAGTGGCAGCACCAGCAGGTCCGGTGCCGTCGGCACTGGATATTGCCAATGCGGCACTGGCAGCAATTGGAGGTGGTGCAGCGACGCCACCAGCCACGCGAGTCTTGGTCTTGTCGAATATGGTCATGGTGGAGGATTTGGTATCTGATGCAGACTATCAGGGATTGCAAGAGGAAGTACGGGAAGAATGTGCCAAATTTGGACAGCTTCGTGGGATGCAAATTCCGCGTAGGGCAGAAGGAAATATACAACAGAGTGCTATTTTAAAGATTTTTCTCGAATATGCCAGCGTGCAAGATGCTCAAGCAGCGGAACGAGAATTGAAGGGACGAAGATTTGGAGATAATGTGGTGCAGACAAGCTTCTTTCCGGAGGCTGATTACAGTGCTGGCAAGTTGAGTTAAGACGACTTTCCTCATCTTTCTTTTTTCTTTGTATTCTTGGACCATGACTGGGCCGTGATAGCCAGCGAAGCCCAATGGGCAAAGACTGTTTGGGATCGAAGGAAGGATAGTAAAGGAATCTCGCTGGACTAATTGAGAATGCCAAAATACAGGATTGGATGTTTTGCAACGGAATTTTTTACTCTTGCTCCTCTCTACCTACCTACATCTTTCTGCTCCTTTTACTGTAATTCTTTTCGCGCGCCAACAGCAAGAAACTGACTTTATTGTGGCCTAGTTTCTCGCTTCAAACCCTAATCAGCGTTTTTCTGTGTTATTATTTCTACCCACGTTTAATTCATGGCATCGATCTTAGCTGATTGATATCCCCAACTCACTTGCGTTTGGGAGTGAACTTACAGCTCATTTGTTTCTCTTGTTATCTGATTGTTGCTACTTTCTTTGCGCTAATTTTGCTTTGCTACTTGCACCAATTGCAACGAGAAAATAAGAAAGTTTAGCTTCTCTAGCACACCCATGCTGATTCGAAAAGGCTGTCTTAAATTCAGTACTGTAGATCATCTCTTAAAATAATCATCTCTTTTAAGCAGCGAGACTACTCAAACGAATCTGTGGGTGATAGGGCTGTCGTGTTTTGGGGGTCTGGCATACCTATCAATTCAATGGCTGCTTCGCCAAATTCGTCCTCGGCAGCACGCACAAAGGATTCTAAATCATTGTCAGCCGGATTAGCTTGCTTTTTGCTTTTATCGGCGTCCTCAATGATTGCTCCTTCTCGGTCAATGGCTATCGTTCCGTTCTTGACAATGATGCCAGGAACAAAGTCAGAACCTGGCGGAGCATTAAGAATCAATCGAGTCTTTTCCAATTCTTCTTGGACAGCCTCCAATTCTTCTACTAGATTTGCGTAGGATTCCTTCGCACTTTCGGACTTTGAAGGGATGCGTTGAAGCGCTAACTTCTTCTGCTCGCGCTTTGC
>Ga0100380_10006478_pt1 | contig 11907 bp, 18 predicted proteins | sample CryGeymeta201504_FD_80417 | JGI IMG/M metagenome (GOLD analysis project Ga0100380, IMG submission 80417) | Groundwater microbial communities from Crystal Geyser aquifers in Utah, USA - Crystal Geyser metaG 2015-04 | ecosystem: Environmental > Aquatic > Deep subsurface > Groundwater | place... | reverse complement strand
AGAATGTTTGATATTAGTGGTTCCATTTAAGTATACTGTTTTTGGAGGTCGGTTAAATAAATTGTTTTGATAGGAAATATTTAATCATTCATTCTTCTATTTCATGAGCGTCGAAAGTTATCACGAAGATCAGTTTTATCTATGAAAAGTGGCACGCAACATAGACAGGCTCATATGACTCACACTTGATCTTCTCTTCAAAAAAAATCACGTTACTCTGAAACTCCTTTCTTTCTCTAAACTTTTCTTAAAGGAACCAACAAGCAAACAAAAGAAGAAGACAAGGTAGGTGATTTATGATTTTTTTACGAAAGTATGAACTTGTGAAAAAATAGGTACAGATGGAATTGTATATTAATGTTCGAGAAGACTAACAGCATAAAAGTTTGCTGTAAAAGATTTCAGTTTTGAAAAGGAGAATCTTCCTGCTTTCAAGTCTAACTTTTTTGGCCATAAAGGGACTAGGGACCAAACATCATCAAGTACAAGGGATTGTATATTGATATGCGTAAAGGACAGGTTGGCTGAATAGTTAGAAATAAATTCCTGATTTTACTCTAAATTAAAAGAACAAATATATCGCCTTGCCTATCCAGATCAGCTAACAACTTAAAGTCAAAAGAAAAGTTGAGCTTGTCATGCTTCAAAATCTTCACTGGAATTCAGATGTAGAAGGCCATTAACATATTCGAAGTCAATGATTTCGAAGTGTATAATATTATATGGCGATTGAAGACGGACTATCAGCGTGGACCATGAGCATGCACATGCTCACCCTCTTACTCGTCTACGCATACTTAAAAGAATAACTCGTCTTCAGCTTCCTCTGGGCACTCTCGCCCTCACTCCTCGTTTTCGCAGCATAGGCCTACCATCTTCTCAAGTGTCATACAGGCATCAGACGCACAAAGTATATCGTCTCTTACACCCTACTTCTCACCTTCCTACTCTCTCTGACAAGAGTCGCAAAAGATTAAGGAGGCCTGAAGGGAGATGGAATAGATGATCATAAGTGGTTGGTCAGGCATCGTCGCTGCTTCGAGCTTCTGGTTCTTTCAATGGGAACCTTTGTGTTTTACTCTGCTGTTGATAGTAGACACAAAGGTGCAAGTTCTGTAGTGAAGGAGGTTCTTATGAATATATTTTCTGCTCTTTCGATGCCCTTGAGTGTCTGTTCAGGAGGAGCCTGCCACTCAATTTACCTTTCCACTGTCACATCAGTTTTGAGTTCATTCTCTGTGCCACTGACGGTGGTGGTTCCCTTTCTGAACTATATTGGCTTTGCGATGCAGCTGGTAGGTTTGTTGAGCATATACACCGCAAACAAGTGGAGATCTGTAGCTTTTTGGGTCTATCTGGCTGGGATGCTATGGCAATTGCTATTCCAAGGCTGGATAGGATGCCTATTAATGATTGCTGCTGTAATTCTTAACGCAAAGATGAATACCTTCACCTTTGGCAAAAAATTATTCAAGGATTCAATTATCTGATAGGCATTATCAGAGTCTGATCACATAACATATTATTCATCACTTATGTCCATGATAACTTTCGCAAAAATCAATAAATATCAGCACCCAAAGTCAAAGGTCCTGAAAAATTTATGGTCTATGCCTTTCCGCGTCTTCAGTACAACAGTATAGTGCTCCCCTTACCCAATATCTAGCTCTATCTATTCGCTCAGCCTCATCCACCACTTTCCTTCTCTCTAGACCTTCTGATAAAACTATCCGTTGATCGGCAATATTTATGATTGGCACTTGAGTCCTCTGATAGATCTGATGACTGATACATTTCCTGACACTCTTTAGTTGACAATATTTTATATGATTAGTCCTGCTTTTTCCGTCAGGTAATTGTAAGAACAAATGAACTTGTTGATCTGAATTAGCTAACCATAGCGCTGGGCGAGGTCGAGACTTCCTTTTTAGAGCAGCCTTTCCTCTTGATTATAGGTTTATCTTTTTAAAGCCAGTTACTGAGGACCAGACATGAGGATTGTCAATTAATGAGCTGAGAGAGCAGTCCACTAACACTCAAGAAGCAAAAAGTACTACCCGACCTACAAATTCTGAGTAAAGCTGATATTTTTCCTGCATGCATACTCCCCACCCACCCACCTATATCCAATTTCCCCATACTCCTTTTGCAACAGTATCACTCTCAGCCATATGTAGTCACCATGACCCTCCTTGAAGTGAAAGAAACGGCTGTCTTTCTGCCGCACACTTAAGCAATATTATCCTGGATGTTATACCATGAAGGATCTTAGAAGATAAGGATCTAAAGGAAATAGGTTGGCTGATGGTGGCTGAGGTAATATGAGAGGTTTGCGAATTGCATGGAAAGAAGAGTGACTGTGTTGGGCAGGAGCAACAAGATGAACAACAGTGAAGAGTTGACTGAGCTGTTCGAAAGTGATTCTGTTGACAGCAAATTAGCAAGCTGGATTATGCCAGCTGAGGTGTCTACTAAATATGCTGTAAACAATGGGAGACCATTCTTGTGTGCTGCTCAGCTGCCCAACAGCCAAGTAATTTCCTGTCTTCATCAGTCTGGATATTTTGGCAATAGGTGCCTCTTTCTCTATAGGCACTTTATTGTATAATTTTTTCTTGTTGCTATTTTATTGCTTCAAGGCTACTTTGATGCTTGAGACTCCTGTTAGTTCCTATAGTAAGTCTAGCATTTTTCCATGGGTGAGGGCTTCATAACTGGAGTAATAATTAGCATAGGCCTTTTATAGTAAGTACGGCCAAATGTCAAAAGTACCTTATTTGGAGGGTCTTACAGCCATAAAAGCAGGTCTGTTGTCAGAAGTAACAGGAATGTAGTCATCGACTATCACATACTTCCAACTGTGCTACTGATAAATCTTGACTAAATATATGCCGTAGGGATTGACACCTTGACCCTCGAACATTTTCTCAAGAAGCTGAGCACTGCACCTCATAGAATTCATGGCACCAGCCAACTGCTAGCTACCATAGCTGTCCTCCTCCTTGTATATGCATATGTCCTCACATCTTCCTAAAACTAGCTGACAGTCAGCATACAGACTCGAAAGACGGGTCCAACTTAGCTCAGTGCCACGCTTAACTCCTCCTTTTTTGAGACAGAAGAGGGAGGAGTAAACTGGTGGAAAAATTTCATCTTTGTATTTGTTGGCACTTTGTATTTTAGGTCTATGGGAGTTGTAAGTGGCTCCTGAAGTAAATTTGCTGCTCCTGTATTTACCCTGATGTTGTGCCTGTAGCTGACTGACGATTGACTTATATTTCTGCCTTATGACCTGATTCGTACTATGTTAATTATTGTGCTGCTCTTTTTCTCTTCGCTATTTCCCTGAAGCCACCGAACATGACCGTGATTTCTGTGTTAAGATTTAGTTACCTAACAGGAAAGGCTCCCCTTGCTATTTTTGAGAATGGATGGGCTTCTCATTTTTTACTTCTTCTTCATGAAACGGGTATTTTTAGTATTCTACTCTATGACTCCTCCAAACCTGACCTATTTTTGGTTACATTTTTCGACCTTACTGCTTTAAGTGCTTACTGACATTTGCTCATTCTTGAGTTAACTGTTGGAATCGAGTGGCAGCAATTCAAAATCCTAGCTGCTATTTTTGTTACTTTCCTACTTCTTGAACCTGTTCTACTACTCTTGCTTCTTTTTATTGCTTCTCTTGAACGCTTTGTCACGATTATTCATGGGATAGTTGGGGAAGTACTCGTCTTAAACAGAGTTTCGAAGGTGAGGAGGAGTTGGTCCCTTACTGGGAATGTTGGTGGTGGACTGATGAGGGTGGATGGTGTTGATAGGGTTTTTATGAGAGAGACTATTGGTTTTCGGCAGATGTGCGTATGGTGATCGGGGCGTATATTTATTGAGGAGAGGCTGAGGACTGGTGTGTTGTTCGTTTGTGAGACAAAAATGTGGATTATAATGTGAAGGGGCAGTATTTGTTTGTTGTCGATTGAACATGTTTATACACAATAAAGCTGATAGTATGTTAATTACATAGAGCGATTTTCCGATATGTAGAGGGTTGATTAAAATGGCTCATTATTGAAGGAGACTCGCTCCATGCTATTTGTGGCATATTGAAATTATACTGTGTCAAATATTTTCATGATAAGTATATTGGTATTGATAGAAGATAGGTCTTTATGATTTTTGCTGACAGTTTCATTTGTATGAATGTGTGTTCAATAACGCTTAGCAATTTTTCCTGTAATATAAAGCATTCTATAATGTAGTAAATCTTCTAAAGCATCGAAAACAAAAATACCACAGCACCCTTGGCAAACCCTGTCAAATCATATCATGCACTCAAATTGCTACAGGAAACAGCTTCCTTATCTCATCTACATCCTCCCAGGTCAGTCACTAGTTACCAACCGACCACACGAGAAAAATCGCTCCCTTCAATAACTATCCAAATGAACAGAAACAGGGATAATTTACATTCCACAATGAACAGCAACCACAGCAAGCTCAATGCCACCTTTTGCGGGTACCTGAGGAACTAGTTGATGATGGCGAAGGATGAACTAAGAAAGAAAAAAATCAGAAAATTCATTAAGATTGAGTAAAAGGGGGACAATCATGTAGAAGTCCAGCCATTGGAAAGAGATTAGACATATCTTGAAGGCAATTTCAAGATGACAGCTCTCCTCAATAGATGCTTTGATTCACTCTTCCCTTCCCTGCGCTACAGTCCTACACTATTCTCTTACGACAAAAACATCTACCTGCTTGGAGGATATCATAAGATGGGAGCTTAAGGGTTCTCGCTTTTTCATACATATGAATTCGAAAATCGAAAGTGGGTTCAGGTCAAATATCAAGGGGAGGCACCAAAAGTTTCGCCTAGTTATCATACTGTGCAGATATACAGAGGGCATATGGTGGTGATTGGAGGCGTCACAATGGAGGGCTAGAAGGGTAAAAGATTCAATTGTGAGCTTCTTGTCTTCAATATCGAGAGAGGATAGTGGTTGAAGGCAAGAGGAGGCATCAGTCTCAAAAATCATGCTTCAACTCTATTCGGTAGCACTATTATGGTTAGTGGAGGTATCAACGAAAAAGATAAGTTTAACTAAGAGCTCTACTTCATCACATTCACTGGAGGAAACGTTCATGCGCCCCTCATCCTCAGTGTCCACAACCACGAGCAAGCCGAAGTCGTTAGCCACCACCAGCTAGTAAACACTTACGAACTTGAGGGTAGCCTTCGTAATCAGGTCAGGTATGAGGGTGTCTTTTCCTTTGGGGGCTAAAACTAGAATGGTGCTCTTAACAATAATATCAGCTTCATCAACGTCATCGGCAAAGGAGGCCAAAACCTCGACATAAAATTCAAGAAATGGGAGCTCATAGTCACTAATGATGATAAGCCATGTCCCAGAAAGGAACATACAATGACCTTCATCAACAAGAAGGGCGTTGCTGTCGTAGCTGGAGGAATCGATCAGTTTGGCCGCTGGCTCGAGGATATATGGCTTTTTGACTTCATTAGGATTAACTGGACAAGAGTGAACACAAGTCCTTCCATTCCTGAGTCAGTGGGGTACTTATTATTTTATATAGTTTTTTGGCAGGGCACTGTGCTTGTGCAATCGGCTCATGTGTATACTTTTACAATGGAAATGTTGATAAAAAGCGGGAGAAGGCATTCTGGATGTTGGAGACATAAAGCAATGGCTATAAGACGAAAAAGACAATATTTTCTACAAAACTGCCCTCTTTCAAGAGCCTCATGTCAAATAAAGAACTGCTCTCAATATCCAGGATATGATTTGATAACATTTCTTTCCACTTTACTCTTCAATACAGCCCAATATTGTTTGGTAAATCATATTCAGACTGGCGATGTAGCAAGCATGATAAAGGGGATATCATTTTTTATGTCCTAGTGATCTCGATTAAAAAATAAAATACTCTCGAAGAACATGGTTCATGAGATACAGTCTGTATGTCTGAATTCTGTTGTAGAGCTAGTAATCTCTATGCCCATCAAATCCCGTGTAGATAAGATGGAGAGTTTCAAAGGCCCTTTGTGATAATTGTTGTACCTAAACGCCAGAAGATGATTCAGGTTTTTGCTGTCCCAGTGAGCCCATGCATTTCTGGTGGATCTCATTTCGAACAACCAGGTTTTAAGGAAGTGTTTCATGTCCTTTGCCAGCTCTTTGATGAAAACTGTATGCCTTTTAACATACCTTAGACGATGGAGTCGAACCTGCTTATATCAGTGATATAGCTGACGTATCCGAGGAGATCACTAGTGGTCTGTCTGATAGCTGCAGGGTTACAATGTTGGTGGGCGGGAATACTTGCCCTTTGGTGTTGCAGTAGTGCTTGATGATTTCTACAAGGAATTGTTGGCACATTTCGATACACTATCCGATGAGGTGCTTGGGTGAGAGGGTACCTAGGGACACATTTACTTCTGGTTCCGGGTAAGAGGCCATCATTTTTAAGATTATAAAGCTCAAATAAAGTGCAGAGAGGCATAGTAAATCAGCGAGAGCTAGAGGGAATTTCGGTTTCTGTGCTCTAAGGGACAGCATCAGCGTCGAAGAGAAGGTGGAATACTTATGCCATTCTGTGCTGCCACTGGACAGTCATCATCAGAGCTCTTCCTTCAGCACATACGTTGCCTGTCTATAGGTCCCTCACTACAGACCTTACGTCTATTTTCCTCGAATCTCTGTGGTGGATTTCTCCCTCCCAGATATAAATGGTCCCTCTCTTGACCGGTTTTTTGTACTTGACCTCTAGCTATGCAGTTGCACATAATTCGTGGCTGAACAACATCGCCAACATGCCACTGTTCTGATCTATAATGGTGGCTGTTGCTCCTCCATGCTGTATATCAGGATGCCCGCATAGTTGTTCCTTTGGGCTGAAGATACATCTTGAGTGTTTTATGTTGTTGGCTTTCATCTCATCCTGAAAGAAGTATGTCCCATAGAAAGAAAAACCTTACAGTTTTGTCTTAAGGCCGTAATCGAGAAAGGCTTTGTTGAATTGCATATATCCATTCATGACGCTTTGCTTCAGGAGCTTTTCTAGTTTATGGTGGTAGAGGTATGCATGCACCGACTGGTAGTCCGATAACGAGAGGCCTTGATGATCCTTGTCGCTATAATAGGTCACTCCTGCATAAGTAACAGCTGCTCCAACAAATGAGCCGAACAAAAATTTTCGCATTTATATGAGGATAGAAATAATATGATGTATAGCGACATCCATTCCGTTAGGAGTCAACCCACTCGAAACAATCACAGTTATCAACGACCACCGATTACATTTGATTTTGATTCTCCCTCTCAGCATTCACGCATCAATAGGCAGAACTGGAGGACCTCCATTCATCCTGAAGTAAATGCTGCCTATGACCTCATCCGCAACGGCCAGCCTCTACACTGGGGAAAGACCAACATAAGAGGAAGATAAGAACAAGTATTTATAAGAGAGTAAACACATTTGAGAGAAGGTGGTCTTGTTACTGAGAATTCTTAGAGAAGTTCAGGAGAGGTAGTTGTTCATAATGACTGTTAGAGCAAAATAAAAGGTCTATAGTAGCAAAACAACAGTTTACGAGAGGAGTTGTACTATCTAAGAGAAGCACTGCTCATCAATTTCCAAAACAAACACTCCTGATATTCTTTCAAGTTTATACTTATGAATCACGATAAGATAAGAGTTGAAGATGATATATACTCAAATAATCAGCTGCGGGCCAGCATAAATCTTTCGTATGACTAACACCGATGATACAGTTATCTTCTAGGCTGTTTCCTCTCATATTTTGGATGTTCCTTTCTCTCAAATACACTTCCTGTAATTTTCCTTGCACCTATCTAATGCTGACTTGAAGTTTGTAAGGTTCTCAATGATCGGTATCTGTTCAAAGCTTGCTGTGGCTTTATGTTGTAATTCCTCTCTTCTGTTCTTCTGACAACAACCATTGATTTGTTCTATCTTCCTGTCCCTAAGACCCTAATTCCTGATGATTTTTGCTCAAGATTAAACTGGCTGACGTAAGGTTCAGTTTGTATCCTCTGAGTCATCTTCTTCTATTGATACGACAAAGGAATATTGTAGTACTACTGTTCCTGATAGGTTTGCTGATGCTGTCTTGAGGGATGGTGGGTCTGTCTCTGCATTTATGCTAATTCGCTGAAAAGAGACCTTCTGACAGGTGAATGATATGGAGCGATTCGTATAGGTTCGTGATATACTGCACAATGGCGCTAGAAATCTTGGAAGAAAGCTGATGCTGATGCTGGTGGGTGTCGGTGTTAGTTGGGAGTAGCTTGGGTCTTCTGATTGCTGTTGTTGTTGCTTTTGTAGGGTTCCTGTTATCCTTTTTTCTGGAGACGCTACAGGATCATGCGAGTGTAGGCCTTTGCTTTGCTCATTGTTCAAATTTGAATTTATGACAATATTGACTATACATACCGCTCATCAGCACATTCAGCCTTGATAGTCAGTTCTAACTACCTTGGAAAATTGCGGATAGTCCATTCATGAAACAATGAGGAGACTGGTATCACCTCTCTGATATTTATATATACGTTAGATTATGAACGAGAGGCAGATCAAGCTCAAAAAACAGCTAAGAGTCTATCAGCAGCACCAACAGCATCAAAACTTGGATCGATACCCTTCAGCAGGAAGACTGCAAGCTTCCTGCCTGCCCAAAGATCCATTAAACATTGCCGCCTTCGCTCAATATGCACATCCTCGTAAGCAAGAACTCAAAGAAAACAGCAAGCATCAGCACAATCAACAGCATAGATAGCATCACAAAAATGTCCTCCTTCAGCCTAGAAAAAGTAATCAGGGAGAGGACTGTCTCAGAAAAACTCAAAAAAGAATGAGAAACAGACCAGCCTTGAAAAATTAATTGATTTCCCTGTAAGACGAAGGTCTTGGCTGTAACGAACACTTGAGCTCACAGATTTTCAGACAGTCGGGGCATAATAGCATTTGTGAGGGCAAAGGTAAGCCGTACGATATGCAGGTAGGCCAGGAAAAAACCAGACCAATCACCCCTTAGTAATAAATTCAGCTGTTTGAGCAGCAAATGCCTTCTTTGGCCTGGCAATAGCAGCACTCAATACTCCAAGAGTTGATAAATCTATAAGAACAGCTATCAAAATAAGATCCCTACACTCACTTCTTACACAAACAACCCAACATAACCTGGAAAAAAAGAGCCATCGTCCTTGACTGGACCATGCTAGTTGCCTCATAACTTAACTGTAGACGATAGGCCTTTGCCTTGTCGGTTAGTCTGCTTGATCGATACTTGGCAATCGGTCCATCTCTTCCTCTCTCTAAATTACAGCTGACTGCTGCTGCCTGTCTCCTCCTAGCAGAGAAACTATAAGACAACTCAAGAATTAGATCCTATAGTTTCTATTAACCCATCAGTGCTGGTCATTCTCTTGAGGAACTATTAGAACAAGAAAATTAGGTGGTGGCAACTCTCAAGTTCAAATTAAGATACCCAACTGTCAACAGCTGGAGTACTTGGCTTTGTGGTCAATGGGATGGATGGGCCTAAAACAAAGGAGTGGCTGTTCGTTTCAAGGCTGCAGACAGTGAGGTATTCCTATATCTATTCAGAGCTACCACAATTGGAGATGGCTCGCACAATATATAGACTTCGCCTTGCTAGATCTTCAGACTCTTCAATACAAAAACAGAACCTTGGCTGCATCTTTTTTATACCTGACTTTAATTTTGAGGATGGAAATTCATACACCTGAAGAGGTAGCAGTTCGTTTCAGAAAGTAATCTAAGCTGATTCTGGCCGACACCTCTTTCAATAGATTATTTTCATGCTTTCTGGTGGACATATTAGGATTTCCTCTTGAGGATATTCTTCCGACAATTCAATACTGTTCTAACTTTGCTGTTCTTCCTGTTAGATTTTAGCATCCTGTGCTCTTGTAGCCGAAGGAGTTGTCTTTTGAGGAGTATTGTGGGATTCAGACTTGGAACGAATGCAACAAAGGTGCTTTGGAGCACCTGGACAGGACTGTCTGGTGATAATGATTTGCATATATCATACCAATACAATACTTTATTAAACCCTTATCAAAGATTATCAATCTTGCTTCAACAGCTGATGCTTCTCTGATTAATGTTGAGTAAAAAGGGTCTTTCTCGAGTAGTCCACTCTGTATATGTATCTCTGATAGCAGTACCCCAAAAATATCAAATCTAAGATAAACCCAAAGAATACCGTCTCGGAAGTACATCACTCTTCTCAAGGCAGGCATGGTTACCATGAAGGCAAAAAGGTCATCAATAATTGTAGTTATGAACCTGTAAATCATACCCCTCCAGTTCATGTGATCCACACTCTTCAGCTTGTAGTTCAAGTACAACTGAGGTGTCATGAGGATAAACCCAAAAAGAGCAATAAAGGCCACTCCTGTCTATAGACAAAATCTGTAGTAATTGACCACCACCCAGTTACGTTTATAGAGAGCATAAACCAGGTACATTCCCATCAGAGGAACCAGCAGGTAGTTCATGTACCAAATTGACTCACTATCGATAGCTGCTCTGTCTAGATAGGCCTGGCTTGGTTGCAATTTTAAAAAAGGAAACCTTCCCTGGAAGACAATCGAGTAGGTTCTTGTGATTTTCCATAGAGTTATTGCCACGTCCACCATATGAAACACAATCACCAGTGTGTTAGCTCCATATTAGTACAGATAGAGAGATATGAATATGTCTGCAAATAGCTGGAAAAATAGAGTTTTAAGGGAAATGCCCTTGTTGTGAGCTATATTCTTCCAAAAGGTAAGCTAGCTCTTTACAAAGGCCAACTTCAAAATGGTCTCGCTGAATGACAGCACGAAGTAGAGCACCACTAGCCATAGAGGATTCTGGAATAGAAATTACTTCATCTCATCCATCAATTCCTCTTTGACGTCCATCACCTACGCCAAAGGACCCAAACTCTTCTGAAATTCTTCCACATGTCCAAAAGAGTAAAATGTCAGAAAATTGTAGTAACTTCTGGTGAATAATCTTAGACTTATGGTATGACTGCTGTTGTTGATGATAGGAACAGAGCGAGTTGTGGGGATGTAGAGCTGTCCTAGGTCGAGAGGTGGCATATAAACGTATGAATTACCTTTTAAGGTGGTGGTTAACCTGTGCTATGGCTTGATTGAATGAGGGGAACGGAAAGGCATGTGGCAGACTATGACCATGATGTCAAACTAGCGAGGTATATGCATTTCATAAGTGGTTTATTCTTAATGCTGACTTTTCTACTGTTCTTTGCTGATAACTGCGATTTAATCCATTGGATCGTGAGACACCAGAGAACCATCTTAACCCTATATCCTCACTCTCTGATATCTTGTCAAATCTATCTTAATATGAAATTACTTCTCTCTTACCTAACCAGCTACCTTCTGTCCTCGGTTAGCTCATCCACTGCATAGAGGACCACTTATATCGTGAGATTAACTGCCATATCCTCAGGTAGAGCCAACTCGGCAGGTACTTCTATTGTCTACTGGTCTTAGGAGTATGCGATGGTGGATTTGTGTGAGTGTAGAATGGTACTGTTGTGTCTGATGATGGTTTAGACTTAAAGGGGAGCCATGGGCGGCAGGATGTTTATGACGTGGGGGTGATATGCTGCAAAAGAGGCAGCGGCAAGAAGAGATAGAATGACAACTTTCATCATGACAAATTGATATAGTAAACTAGAACAGTCCAACAGATAATCGGAACAATAATAATCGGAGAATATTAAAGCATGGGAAATACAGCAAATGGTATCGATAATCGGTAACTTGTCATACACCTAAGTGCCCCTAAAACAGGTGATCTTATCAACTTGACCGACAAGCAATCATT
>Ga0100380_10006473_pt1 | contig 11916 bp, 8 predicted proteins | sample CryGeymeta201504_FD_80417 | JGI IMG/M metagenome (GOLD analysis project Ga0100380, IMG submission 80417) | Groundwater microbial communities from Crystal Geyser aquifers in Utah, USA - Crystal Geyser metaG 2015-04 | ecosystem: Environmental > Aquatic > Deep subsurface > Groundwater | place: USA... | reverse complement strand
TCTTGCCAATAATCATACTTTTGATAAAGGTGAAGAGGGGCTTGCTTTCACTAAAGATATTCTTACTAACAAGTCAGTAAAAACTTTTGGAGATCCAAATGTAGTCGATGGTACTTCAGTTGCCGTTATTCCACATGGTGAACAAACTATTGCTTTAGTGGCCATTAATGCTGTTACAACCTTAGATTCAACTTCAACTATCGAACTTCTTTCAGATTTAAATACCAAATCTGATATGCAAATCGTCTATGTCCATTGGGGAACTGAGTACAAGCTAGAGCATAGTCAAGATCAAGAGGGGTTGGCCCGTTTACTAATTGATCATGGTGCAGATGCTATTATAGGCCATCACCCGCACGTTATTCAAGATATTGATATCTATAAAGGTGCGCCTATTTTTTACTCTTTAGGTAATTTTGTATTCGATCAATATTTTGATGACAATGTCCAAATTGGACTTGGAGTTGAGTTGGTACTACAGAATAGTGAATTGACCTATAGACTAGTACCATTTACGTCAAAAGATAGCAAAAGCTCTCCACGACTAATGACTGTTGACGAGCGTAGTCAACTTTTAATTGACTTAAGTTCTAGAAGTTCTCCAGTTATTGCTGAAAAGTTAAGAGAATCTGGGATCATATACATAATCGACACCCTTACATCTTTGTAGAATATCCTTATTATAGGCAATATTGTCAAGTTTAAATTTGTAAGGTATTTATGTCTCCAATCAACAGAAGCGAAGTCATAGGGGTGTTTTTAAGTGTAGCAGTGATGGCTCTGGTGCTTGGTTTTATGCGTTTCAGTAATGGAAATTTTGCTTCTATTGCTTCATACGAAAATCAACAAGCTTCAGTTATTTCGGTTGACGAAAGTGATCCTAATCAGCAGGCAGCCCTAGCAGATGCTATTGTTGATGCCGCTCCCGGGGCCAATCTACAAAGTCTTATCATTGATGATGTGGTCATTGGTAAAGGTGAATCAGTAAAGGCAGGTGACGTTATTTCTGTACATTACATCGGTCGTTTGCAAAACGGTCAAGAATTTGATAACTCCTACTCCAAGGGTCAGCCGTTTACTTTTAAAGTTGGCGCAGGCCGAGTGATACAAGGTTGGGACGATGGAGTGTTAGGTATGCAAGTCGGTGGACAACGAATTCTCATTATTCCTTCTCAGCTAGCCTATGGTAAAGATGGCGCTGGTCCGATTCCCGGGGGTGCGACTTTAGTTTTTGCCGTTGAACTACTTGAAATAAACTAACAAGAAAAGAACCGCTCGCTTCACTAGTTGCGACCAGGCCGGCCTCCAGCGGGCCGGCCTTGACGCTTCACCCAAGACTCTTCTGTGGAAGAGACCAAGCTCTTGGGCTCCAGAGTCTCGCAACTAGTAAAGCTCACTAATTACGTAGAATAAATTGTGTCCTCACCAATTACTTTTGAACTCATAAAACGCCAGCCAGGGACTCTGGCCCGAGCGGGCGTTATTCACACTCCTCATGGCGATATTGAAACGCCAGCTTTTGTGGTGGTTGGTACCAAGGGCACGGTGAAAAGTGTAAAGCCGGAAGATATGCGTGATTATGTTGGCAACCAAGTAGCCCTAGCCAACACTTATCATCTCTTTCTCCAACCGGGCGACGATGTCATAAAAGAAGCAGGTGGCCTGCAAAAATTCTCAAATTGGAATATGCCGACCATGACCGACAGTGGTGGTTTTCAAGTTTTTTCTTTGGGGGCCGCCTTTGGTAAGGGCGTCACTAAATTTGCTAAAGGCGAAGCAACAGAGGAGAACGCTGGACTTAATGTCTACAGTAAAGAGTTGGCTACTCAGCACGGCAAACTGTGTGTAATTGATGAAGACGGCGTTACCTTCACGTCACACTTAGATGGCTCTATGCATCGCTTTACTCCCGAGCGTTCTATCGATATTCAACACAACATTGGGGCCGATATCATAGTAGCTTTTGATGAATGTACCAGTCCGACCGCTAAACGTGAGTACCAGAAGGAGGCTATGGATCGCACTCATCGCTGGGCTAAACGTTCAATTCTAGCTCACAAACAAAATTATGACGCTCTGAAGAAACAGGGAATATACGGCGTGGTGCAAGGCGGGCAGTACTTAAATTTACGAGCCGAAAGTGCTAAAACACTCTCTGATATGGATTTTGACGGTTTTGGAATTGGTGGGAGTTTTTCTAAAGCCGACTTGGGAGAAGCTTTAAAAGTAGTTAATGAGATTCTACCAGAGTACAAACCACGGCACTTACTTGGTATCGGTGAACCCGAAGAAATCGAAGAGGGAGTGCGACTGGGGTGCGATACATTTGATTGTGTCGCTCCCACCCGCATTGCTCGTAACGCCACTATTTACGAACGCACCAATGAGGGAGTCAAAAAAACTAATCTCATGAACCAAAAGTTCATTCGAGATTTTTCAAAGCCAGACGAAAGCTGTTCTTGTTATGTTTGCCAAAACTACACCAAAGCTTATTTGTCTCATTTATTTCGAGCTAACGAAATGATCGGCCCACATTTAGCTTCGCTTCATAATTTGTATTTTATCGTCAATCACACCAAGAAAATTCGAGAGAATATTTTAATAAGCAATTAGAAACAATAACTGCAACCACATAAACAGCGATCATCACCTACACTCAAATCTAGTGCTAGTATGTTTATATATGTCAGCTTGGTATCCGGTTTCAATCATTGGTTGGTTTTTTACTACTTTGTATAGCACTCTAACGGCCTTTATCGTTCATGGTTTATGGGTGTTTGATATAGATACACCGGAATTTGAATTTTTAAACGGTGCCGTCTACATGTACCTAATTTTGTTACTCATACTTTTGTTCGCTCGGTTTTTTAAGCAGAAGATTTTTCATGCTAAAAAATAAAGTAAACTACAGCAGTGGTTATACCTTAGTTGAGTTGTTAATAACCATCAGTATTATTGTTTTGTTAGCCAGAGTTATTTTTCCAGTGATGGCCACCGTTAGAGATAAGGCCGATTTGGCCCAGGCTACGGTTGAACTAAAAAGTGTCCATAACTCACTTATTCAGTACCGCAATGAGTATGGAGATTACCCGGCTGATGCCAACCGCAACATTCCTCCGGGCCTTGAAGAATTTTTGGCTCCTGGAATTTGGCCTGATGCCGCTTGGCCAGGTAGTGTCTTCGATTGGGATAATTGGACAGACCCTGATGACCCAGATAAACAAATCATGCAAATTAGCATTAGATTTTGTCCCATTGGTCAACCTACCCAATGTAAGTTTCCTAGAGCTGATTGGGCCAGTAGTTTCGATATCAATAGTGCCGTTTATTATTGTGTAGAGGGAGCTTGCCGCTCACACATCAATAAACCAATAAACCACCCCGGTTATTGTGTAAATTGTTGATAATGTTGATAAAAAATATATCATTCAAGTTGGAGGTCTTGCCTCCGACTTCGAATTTCTTTTATAATCTGAACAATTTCTTTCTGACTCTTCTTGAAGTCTAGAAAATTGGAGGCAAGACCTCCGACTAGGTTATTTTTTACATCTAGATAATTACGGAAAAGTGAAGAATCATTAATATCGTGCACGATGTAATTATGTGTTACATAAGCAAGTATTTGTTTTAAGTATTGATCAGAGTCAATGTGCTTAGCTTTAAATTTTCCTTGAAAGAGCGCTCCACTTCTGTCATATCGATTATTAAAATACATTGTGTATGCGGTGCCTATTCTCTGCATAAACTTAGATAAAACTTTATCCTCATTACAATATAAAACTAAATGATAGTGATTAGGTAGCAAGCAGTAACTTAAAATAGTTACTGGGGGATTGATCGGCTTTTTATTAATGTGTAGACGCAATTCTCCGAGGACATCAGACGTATTTAGATGAGTTAATAACTTTAAAAAATATGTGTAATCCTTGCTGTCCAGAAATATAATTCTTTTATCTACTCCTCTGTTAAAACAATGAAATATCTCACCTTTAATAAACTGTACTGGACGTATGCTCATAAGCATGATTGTACTACATCAATGTAGAGGCATTACCTGCAACACCTGTACTAGAGTAAGAAATTGAAAGTTGGAGGCAAGGCCTCCAACTGATTATTCTAAACAGATATATTTTATATTTCATAAAAATAATATTTAAAATAATGCTAATATAGCGACCATGAGGTTTGAGATATCAACCGAAAAAACGCCGGCTGGGGATCAACCGAAGGCTATTGCCTCTTTGCTTGAAGGCCTAGACAAGGGTCTCTCGGACCAGACGCTTTTAGGTGTGACCGGCTCCGGTAAGACTTTCACAGCCGCTAATATCATTCAGACAGTACAAAAACCCACCCTAGTTATTGCACACAATAAGACGCTGGCGGCCCAACTAGCCCAAGAATACCGAGATTTCTTTCCCAACAACGCCGTGCATTATTTTGTCTCCTACTACGACTACTACCAACCAGAGGCTTATATGCCAACTAGCGATACTTATATTGAAAAAGAGGCTCAGATTAATGAAGAAATTGATCGCTTACGGCACGCTAGCACGCAAGCTCTCTTGACTCGGGAAGACGTCATCATTGTGGCATCAGTGTCGTGTATTTATGGTTTGGGCGCGCCGGCTGAATATTTAAAACGACATCTTAAAATCGAGCGCGGTTATGAAACCAACCGAGCCAATTTTATTCGCACTCTGGTCGGTATGTATTTTGAACGCACCAATGCCGATCTGACGCCTGCTCGTTTTCGAGCAGTGGGTAACACTGTCGAAGTGATGCCAACTAATGAACGAGTGATCTATCGCCTAATCTTCTCTGGAAACAACATCACCGCTATTACTAAAATTGATGCCGTCTCAAGAACGATTATTGAGGAGACGGAAACATTTTTCTTATTTCCAGCCAAACACTTTGTCACCCCTGAGGCCGAGCGGAAAGCAGCTATTCTCGATATTAAAATGGAGCTTGATGAGCAACTAAAGAAATTTAAAAAGGAGGGCAAGCTGTTGGAATCAGAACGTATTAAAAGACGAACCGAACATGACTTGGCCCTAATCCGCGAAGTTGGTTATTGTAATGGTATTGAAAACTACTCACGTCATTTTGATCGGCGTCAGTCCGGCGAAGCGCCATACACTCTACTTTCGTATTTTCCACATAAAGAAGATGGCACACCGGATTTTCTGACTATCATTGATGAATCACACGTCACTGTGCCACAACTCAACGGTATGTATGCTGGCGACCGGTCTCGCAAAGACACGCTCGTCGAACACGGTTTTCGTTTACCGAGCGCTGTTGATAACCGTCCTCTTAAATTTCCTGAGTTTAGAGAACGAGTTGGGCAAATTATCTACACCACCGCCACCCCTGGTAAATATGAATACGAGCAGATCAAAATTGGCCGCGGTCAAATAGTTGAGCAAGTCATTCGTCCGACTGGTCTGATTGATCCAGAAATAGATTTGCGTCCAGTCACCCAAAAAGGTAATTACCCGGGACAGGTAAAAGACTTTATTGATGAAGCTGAAAAAATTATCAAAGGTGGAGCCAGGGTTCTAACTACTACCTTGACCAAAAAAATGGCTGAAGATTTAGCTGATTTTTTGGAAGAGAAGGGAATTAAGACTAAATACATTCACAGCGACGTTGATACGATTGAACGAATTGATATTCTGACAAATTTTCGGAAAGGGGAATTTGATTGTTTAGTGGGCGTCAACTTACTACGAGAAGGGCTGGATCTACCGGAAGTAGAATTAGTGGCCATTCTGGATGCTGACAAAACTGGCTTTCTTCGCAGCGAGACCGCTCTAATTCAAACTATCGGTCGGGCGGCCCGTAATGTAAACGGCCGAGTAATTCTTTACGCCGACGAAATGACCAAAGCACTTAATTATGCAATTGGCGAAACAAATAGACGCCGTAAAGTTCAGCTAGCCTATAATGCTAAGCATGGTATTACCCCAAAAACTATTTTGAAAGAGATAAAATCCATCACTGACCAAATGCGTACCGAACATGACGAAACTATAGACACTCTACTAAAAGTTGATATGGAACTTTTTTTAAAAAAACCAGAAAAAGTGATGAAAGAGAAGCGAAAGCAAATGGAAGAAGCGGTATCAATATTAGACTTTGAAACAGCAGCTATTATCCGTGATGAGATTAAAGTTTTGAACGATACTTTAACTAAGAAGCTCAAACATAAAAAATAGTTATCTACATAAATTTCGACCCAATAATCTAGTAACCAAGTATAATATCGCTAATGGCGGAAAGAAAAACCCGCGCTGTTTTGCGTAGAGTATCAACAAAAAAAACTACCCCGAACACTACCAAAGCGGTGGCGGGGCCAACAAAAAAGGTAGCCCGCAAACCTAAGGCTGTTACTGTGTCTAAAAAAGGCTCAACTAAGAAAGTTTCGAAAAAATCCCTCCAGAAAAGCTCTACAGCTGCTGGTAAAATCAGCAAAAAGGCCACCCAAGACTCTGCCGAGAAGATAGATATTAAAATCAAAACTAATAAATTTTTATCTGGTAAAGCCGCGCCTTCTAAAAAAACCGAGAAAGTAGCTAACAATAATAAAAAAGTAAAAGAAGCTGTTTCTTTGGCCACTGATCATCAAGTCGCTATTCATGATGATTCGATTACGATTTTTAGTCGTGTCCGAACTGCTAATACCATTATGCTAGTTGCTCGAGTATTGGGTATTGCGTTTGTAGTGGTTGGTGCTTTCTTTACTCTTATTGGTATTAGTTCGACCAATGAAACAGGCTATCTGTCTGAGACTTTGAAAAAACTGGACAGTAATTTTGTAGCCAACTTAACTACTTCTATTGCTCCAAATACGACCGACACCGCAATAGTGGCGGACACCAGTGGTGCGCCTCAAGAACCGCAAATTAGGATTGATCTTCCGAGTGAAGCTGTTAGTGGAATATTTGAATTAAATTTTAATATTACCTTTGCTAGCAAAGTTTTTGTTAGGTTACACAGCAAAGACACTGGCGCCGTATTTAATCTCGGTGACGCCAAGACCACCGATGGTACACTCTGGAAATATAGACTCGATACAACCAAGTTTAAAGACGGTGAATATTTGGTGTCAGTCCATGCTACCGATTCGACTGGGGCTTATATAAAAACGAGCTCAGATAAGTTGTTTATAAAAAACACAATGGCTGAGTTACCGGCCGAAAACCACGTTACAACTTCAGAAGACACAAGTAGTTCATCAAGCGTTACTGATTTGAATAGCAATTCAGATACTGACTTGCATGTTGTTGATGAGGAAGTATTAGAGAGTGAATCTTCTACGGAAACTTCGGTCTTTACCAAAACGGCTACCGCCACTAATGATTTTTCTCAATCTACATCAAGAATCTCTACCAATTTTGCTAGTGCAGTTTCCGGCTTTGTGACCGTTACCGCTTTGTCCTCGGGCGCACAATTTGCTGAATTTTACGTCAGACAAAAAGATTCCTTGCGAGATATATTTATTGGTTTGGGTAGAGAATCTGCCCCAGGTGTCTGGAAATTATACTGGGACACTAAACAAGTTCCCAACGCTGAATATAAAATATTTACCAAACATAAAAACAGCTTTGGGTTCTACTGGAGTGATTTTGAGTCGGTGGTGGTCAAGAATAATCTAGTATTAGAGCCCACTGAAATCGAAAAACAAATCATTGACACAATTAATGAGGCTAACGAAAACGTGGTCAACCCACTCACCGTATTTAACAACGAATTGAATGGCGAACTCGATATTGATAAAGCCACAACTTCGGTGGCGGTGCTAGAAAAAGAGATTGTTGCTCCAGATTTGGCCGTTGTCTTGAGAGACCACCAATCGGCTATTGAAAAAGCAGTACAGGCTTACACCTTGGCCCTAAGAGCCGACGATAAAGACAGACGAAGTGATACTCTTTCTAATCTTGATGAACTTAAAGAAAAAATAATTTTTAATTCAATCGGTAATCAAAATGTGACCGATCATACTGCTTTTGAAAAAGCTATCGAAACCCGGTTTAAACGACTGGTGGCTGATGTCGAAAATTCAGAGGATTTAATCAGGGAAAGAATTGGTGAAGTCATCACTCTGGATTCTGATTTAGATGGAATAATTGACTATGATGAGCTAACCCTATATAAAACCAATCCTTTTTCAGCCGACTCAGATGGCGATGGTTTTACAGACGAAGCAGAACTACTAGGTGGCTTTGACCCAAACAGTGATGTTCAAGAATCAGCCATTGTTTTTGAATCACCTAAAGAATCTGGTATAGTTAGAGAAGATGTCTTTGTAGTTGAAAATATTATCACTGAAAGTTCAGAAGTAGCTATTAAAGGTGGAGAGAATCCAGTAGCGATCATCAGCGGACGAGCCTTACCTAATAGTTTTGTGACTATTTATATATTTAGTACGCCAATTATTATTACTGTCAAAACCAGTGAGGACGGCAGTTGGAATTATCGGTTTGATAAGGAACTTGAGGATGGTGAACACCAAGTATTTGTTGGTGTTACTGACAACGCTGGCAAGATTGTGGCTAAGAGTAATCCTTTTACTTTTGTTAAGGAGGCAGAGGCCTTTAGTCCAGTTGGGGCTGAGACCAACGCTGGTATAATAAACTCAGAACCTTCGCAACCGTCGCTTTTAAATAAAAGCACCTTGTTGGTGGCTGCTGGTAGTGTAGTTATGGCTTTAGGATTTATCTTGCTCCTAATGACTTTATACTTGCATCAAAGACGGGAAGAAGACATGTCTTTAGCTCATGCTCAATAAACTAAGTATCTCTATTAAGTTATTTTTTAGGTATTTAATTAAACATCCGCAGTTTTTATTGACCCTCTCGTTACTGCTTTTTATCCCTTTTGCTTTTCTTTATACCGGTCAGCAATTTCTAAAAGTTGCTAATGACAACCAAGACCGACTGGAGAAAAATAAGATTGGTGTTTTGCATGATGTCTTTGGTGAACTGGTGCTGACCCATAGAAATAATCCAGAAGAACTCCAGCAGGGAATTGAAAACATTGTTTCTTTAAATCCCGATATCACTAAATTTAGAGTTGTAAAAAGTACCCCCGAAGGCCTTAATATCTTGGCAGCGCTGGATACAAAATTAGTCGGTAGCCTTGAGTCTAAAACCGATCTCTATAATTTTTCTTCTCTCGAGTCTACCGAGTCACTTATTTTTCCTTACCATAAAGACGGTGCTAGATACTGGCAATCGTTTCGCTCCCTTAAAACGATTGATGGTGAACAGTATTTTATCTTCACCGAAACCTCTTTCGCGCAAACCGACAAGCTCTTCGCTACTAAAATCACCCAAGCCTATTATTGGTTGTTGGCTACATTATTGGTGGTTGTCTATCTGGCTTACAGACATTTGCGCTTGATTGATTACGGTTACCTCTACCAGGAATCGCAACTGGCCATCAACACCCGTGACCTTTTCACTAATATGGTGACGCATGAAATGAGAGCCCCTCTGACTGCTATTCGTGGTTATGCCAGCATGATTCATGAAGATAAAGAGGTTAAGTTTGATGTACGCGAGCAAGCGGTAAAAATCGAGCAGTCCGCTAATCGGTTGCTGTTGATTGTTAATGATTTGCTGGAAGTGGCTCGTCTGCAATCAGGAAAACTAAAAATAGAAATGAAAGAGACGGATATTTGTGCATTGATTCGTAATGTTATTGACTCGCTTGGTGATACCGCTCGTGAAAAGGGAATAACTCTTTCTCATGACTTGCATGAACTAATTTGCTCAATTAATACCGATGAAAAAAGACTACACCAAATTTTAACCAATCTCATAAATAATTCGATTAAATATACTGAAGCGGGCTCGATTTCGGTGGTTCTTAAGATTATGGCCAAAGAAGTAGAAATTAGAGTAAAAGATACTGGTATGGGTATTCAAGCGGAAGATCAAAAACGTTTATTTGCGCCTTTCTTCAGGGTTGAATCCGAAGATGTAAGCAAAATATCTGGTTCTGGTCTAGGCATGTGGATCACAAAGCAATTAGTTGATTTGCTGGGTGGAAAAGTGGCGGTTGAGTCCATAAAGGATGTCGGTACCAACGTAGTAGTGACGTTACCTAAATAATCTTTGTTCAAATTGAGTGACATGCTATTATGCCAGTCTAACCTTCGGCACCATCCGGAGGCGTAGTTATATACATGTCTAAGCAAAACGATAAAAAAAGCAAAGTTGGATGGGTGAGAAAGTCCGGGGGACTTTCGCAAGAGGTTGTCTAATATTTCTGGAGTTTACGAACAGAAATATTGCCAACCTGAACAGCGTCTGTAAGACGAAACAAAGATGAGGATATGAAAAAACAAAATAATAACAACGACAAATTAATTATAAAAGGTGCCCGCACGCATAACCTCAAAAATATTGATGTAGAGATGCCACGGAATGCCCTCATCGCCATTACCGGACCATCTGGTTCGGGTAAATCTTCTTTGGCATTTGATACTATTTTTGCCGAAGGACAACGTCGCTACATTGAGTCACTGTCCGCTTATGCCCGGCAATTTTTAAATAAGATGCAGAAACCAGATGTAGATGAAATATCTGGCCTCTCACCAGCTATCTCCATTGACCAAAAATCAGCTAGCCGCAACCCCCGTTCAACGGTGGCGACCATTACTGAAATTTACGATTATTTGCGAATTCTATACGCGCGGGTCGGGCAGCCTTTTTGTTTAGACACTGATGTCCCGATACAAAAACTTTCTCAAGATGAAATTTTGGGTATCGTTTTAAAATCAATTGAAGGCAAGGAAGTTAAAGACGCTACCAAAAAGCAGTCAGAGGAAGTAATGGGAATAGAAGTGAGCAAAGGCAGGGTATCTATATTTGCACCAGTCGTGGTGGGCCGAAAAGGTGAGTACTACCAAATGCTTTATGATCTTCTAAATAAAGGCTATGAAACCGTTAAAATTGACGGTGAAATAAAGCAACTACGTGAAAAAATTATTCTGACCAAAACCAAGCGGCATGACATAGATGTCCTGATTGACGAAATTTACGTGAGTGAATTTACTAATGATCCACGAGGTTCTCATGAACGTTTATCCGAAGCTGTTGAGTTGGCTTTAGCTGAGGCTAATGGAATGGTCAAAATTGAATCACCAGGTGGAGAAACCCGTACCCTATCAGCTAAGTTTATTTGTCCGGTGGATGGTTCGTCTTTCCCTGAAGTTGAACCTAGGCTTTTCTCTTTTAACTCACCCTATGGAGCTTGTCCGGAGTGTAATGGACTAGGGGTGGTGGGGATTTTTAATTCTGACGAATGTCCAGTTTGTAAGGGAGCGAGATTACGTCCAGAAGCTTTGCGTGTCTATCTTGGGTCCGGAAGTTCCTCAAGCTCGAAGGGAGGCGGTAAGTTAGGCTTAAATATCGTTGATTTCACCTCACTAACAGTCAAGGGAGCGGCTGATTTTATTGCCAATTTAAAACTCACCAAAAAGCAACAAGACATTGCTTGGCCTGCCTTGCGCGAAATCATAGAGCGTCTGGAATTTATGCAAAATGTGGGTATTGAGTACCTAACCCTAAACCGCCGAGCTAATACTTTATCGGGTGGTGAGGCTCAAAGAATTCGCTTGGCCTCCCAACTCGGGTCTGGGCTAGTGGGGGCTCTTTACGTACTTGATGAACCAACTATCGGTCTTCACCAACGTGATAATGATAAGTTAATCAAAACCTTAACGGGACTGCGTGATTTGGGGAATACTATTTTGGTGGTTGAGCATGATGAAGACACCATCTACGCGGCTGATTATTTGGTAGACATCGGACCGGGAGCGGGAGTGCATGGCGGAGAAGTGGTAGTGTCTGATTATCTAGAACCGTTACTGCAAGCCAAAACCAATTCATCAAACTCACTGAC
>Ga0100380_10006465_pt1 | contig 11925 bp, 10 predicted proteins | sample CryGeymeta201504_FD_80417 | JGI IMG/M metagenome (GOLD analysis project Ga0100380, IMG submission 80417) | Groundwater microbial communities from Crystal Geyser aquifers in Utah, USA - Crystal Geyser metaG 2015-04 | ecosystem: Environmental > Aquatic > Deep subsurface > Groundwater | place... | reverse complement strand
GTTCATAATACATAAGCCCCAAAAAGTTATTTTGGCCAAAACTACCCCGGGATATTTTTTTTCCATATCCCGGGATGGTTTTCCAAATCCCGGGGTCGCCATATCCCTCGTTTGGTGATAACACATGTTTGTTTCGTTTTTCCACACTATCTATTCCTTATTGTTTTCACCTTAGTAACTGGTAGACTAGCAACTACCAACAGCAAACTTTGTTGTGCGTGTATTAATAAAAATCGCACTTCCTTTATTCTGTTCATAGTTCTATTCTCTAAAAATGAAGCTAACTCCACGCGCACAAATCCTGGTCTTCACTGGCCTCGCATTAGTACGGCAATGTTCTGCATTTCTTTCTCGCTCCTCTTCTGGCCGACGGCATGGGCTTTTCAGCATCAGTGAATGGCGTGACCTGATATTCGACTTTCCAGGTACTGGCGATGACCGAAGGATAGGGACGGAGTCTGGTGCGCCTCCGAGAGAAATCAATATCTTGCCTTTTCCTTACGACCAAGTATTATTGCAAGGTGAAACTAAACAGCTCCGGTTATACGAAGACAGATTCACCAAACTCTTTGAGAATACAATGGAAAAACACTGTGGAATTGTGGCTATGGGCTTACTGGCAAATACAGGCATTGTCTCCAAGACGCTTCTGTGCGAGATTGAAGCATACAACAGAATGGAGGGGTTTGGTATCTTTGTTACGATTAGAGTCGTAGGAAGGGCAGAGCTGATTGAAGTGACGCAGCAAGAGCCGTTCATCAAAGCAGTGTGCTTAGAGATGAGCGATAAAATACCACCGAATTTGGAACTTCCGAATCTGCTAGCTCAAGGTATTGAGGAGTCCATGAAAAATCTTTCTAAAATGGAAGCGTTGCTTTTTAAAAAAGCTGAAGAGACCGAGGAAGGCGCAGGAGGAGGAGAGATGCAGCGTCGCATCAATATTGCCAAATTGGTATGTCATATTTTTTCGATTCCACTATTCCACTTGGCATGTTGTTGTATATTTTCACAATCTAGGCGTTCACATCGCGTCTATTGCTTTCCCCGATACTTCTGTAATGTAGGATGATCGCTTTTATGAAGAATTGGATGGTGACGATGACGATGATCAAGAGACGGATCGGCTCAGCCGATTCCATACAGCGTATCGAACGGCGCTTGCTACAGATACACAGGGTTACAGTATTACTGCTACAGATGAAAATTCTACGGGAAAAACTCCACAAGAGCTGACGGCTATCAGCTGGGCAGCCTTTCAAGCAGACCTGGTACCGGAAATGAATCCAACCCACCGTATCCAAGCCTTGGATACTGACGATTTATTTGATCGCTTGAAGCTAGCTTCGCATATGATGAAGCAAAAAGAGGCAGAGCTTAGGCAGGAACTTGTTAAAGCAGGCATTGAAATGGACGGAGAAGAGGGCTAAAAGAAATTGAAAAGATTTTGAATGTTTGAAGTAACTTCCTTTTGAAATTAGATAGTTGCAAATTTCATCATTCCTTAATCCTCCTTGCTTCGCAGCAATGCCCGCATGGAGCTTCGGAATTCTGTTTCTGTTCTATAAGCAATCGCGAGCGTGCCAGCATAGCAGACAACTCCTATTCCGATGTGCCTCATTGCAAGAAAGTACCATGTAATGGTACCCTTGACATTGTCTCTTGTGTCGAGCAATGCCAGCGAGGCATTCGTAGCAGCCGCAGATGTCCCAAAAGAGAGCATGACCATCCAATGGGGGCACATCTTTTTCATCAAGCCGCTCATTTTGGACACTACTGAAAGGGCCTTGCCTTTTTCCGTTCTTTCTTTATCAAAATAAGCTGCAGCAAAGTGCACTGAATACAGCGATCTCATCACCATGGCTACACAATTGGCTGCAACAAGTCCAATAGTCCCAAATTTGTCAACACATACAGGAGCAAAGACAGCAAATGTGAGACCAACTACTGTATGCATCAACCCCATTCGACCAATTTCTCCGCCGCTAGTGGCCACTCCAAAAATGAATGCTTCAGTCATGCCATTCCATGCTAGGAAGGCTGTATATATACAAAAGGCACTCAAGACAGCAACTGCTTCTTTATTTGATCCCCACTTGCTTCCCGCCATGATATTTAAGAGTATAGATGTGTAATTGGTAGCCAGGCAGCTAAAGGTAAATCCTATGTAAAGAACCAGTTTGATCAATACCAAGTAGGATTGCTTGATTCTTCGTGAATTATCTTTTCGTGCCGAGTGTAGTCGGCTCCAGAGGAGCCGTGCATTTTCTTCCAAAGGCTGAAGTAGAAAGCGAGCTGCCAACCCCCCGTAGGCACTTCCCATGGCGTAGATGCCTTGATTGTATCCATCACTCAAGGTGCTCAATACTATTCTATCTCCTTCCGTCAAGAGGTGTTTGAAGAGACCTTGTACTGTAAATAGCAGTGTCATATAGCATGTACGACCATCAAAGCCTCCTTTTACAGGAAAAGTTAAGTGTGGCCACATTTTGGTGTACAAGAAGACTGCATAAACTAATGCGTAGGACAGCTGGGCGACCCCGAAAGCCCATATGGGCCATTCTGGTAGCCATCGTTTCAATGCCACCACAGTGACAAGTGTTTTGCACAAAGTGGCAGTGCCTTCGGCGGATACTCGTAAGGAAACATTCATTTGTCGCAGACTCTGCAATACGGCTGGCTCGGCAATTCCTTCAATCCACGCTGCGAAACAGTAGAGTACACCTCCTAGTCGGAAATCTTCGTCTGTTAATGCATTTGACAAGTGCCAAAGCAACGCCATGGTAGCCGCCAGAGTGGATACTGGTATGCACAACCATGCCACATTCCAATTGTCGACTTCCAAATTTCTTGTCAAAGATAAACGAAAACCTTCTCGACTCACGAAGAGCGTAGTGGACAACAATAATTCCAATTGAATGGAGGCTTTTCCTAGCGCAGCAACGTCGTCCTTCATCAAGCGAAAAGCTACTTGTGTACAACCAAATGAGAATAATCGCACCACCATATTAGAGAGTGCTCCATATGCAGCTTTCCGAGCAGCCATGCTGTCATCGGTTTGGCTTTGGCTGGTTGTCATTGTTTATCTGTTTATCTGTTTCTATTGAGGGAAACGTAGGTTACACAAGGTACAAGGTCGTCTTTTCAGGATCGAGCTGTGCGCTTAAGGCGTGACGGGTGTCACCTTTTGGCTTTTGGCAGCTGCAGCTGACTTTTTGCCTGCAGTAGTATGAGTCCTGAGAAAAGACACTGCGATATCTGAAGCCACTACTACTACGAATAGCTTTTTCTCTTTTCAATAGTTTTGGATTATGCTTCTGTATTCTGTATGAGTGGCATTCTGTGTTCTGCACTCGGCACCTCGGCACTAGACTACTCTACGCATGTATTGCTTGTCGTACGTTGGCGTATGTAGACTACTTAGACTATTACTATTAGTAGTAGTGTACTGTGATGTTGCTTCTTCATCAGATGTTGTCGAGAAAATTACGTACATGATAACAACAGTAATGTTAAGGTTCAGGAAGAGACGGTACTATCTAGTATTCTGTACTCAACAATGAAATAGGAGATTTTTAAGGAGTACTCAAAATATTGAAATGCTCCTAATTGGCAAACGCTCCTAATGAAAAAGGAAATGCTCCTAATTGTCAAAGCAAATGCTCCTATTTCCATATCAAATGCTCCTAATTTGAAAACAAATGCTCCTGGTAATTAAAAAAATGCTCCTAGATCAAAGAGATAATAGCTAGAAAACGAATTTTTAATGCTCCTAATGGCAAATCAAATGCTCCTAATTCCAAATCAAACGCTCTTAATTAAAAATCAAACGCTCCTAATTGCAACTCTCCTCTAAATGCTCCTAATTGCAAGGAAACTCTCCTAATTGCCAAAAATGAAAACTAAATGCTCCTAAATGAAAACCCAAATGCTCCTAATTAAATACTTGTCATACTACTGTTTCTTCCAGAGAAACAAACAAACAAACATGCCGTCTCTCCACTCTCCATTATTATCTTCGAATTATCTTTGTCCCTGTCTCTCAACTGCTTTGGCTTCCACTTCAAGTGCGACAAAGAAGTCTTGACAGCAATGCTAGAGCACTATACACACAGTCGGCGCTCGGAAAAGAGGCCCGAGATCAACACCAGGGTGGATCTGCAATTTCCGTCAGTGGTAATCAATCCGGTACGATTTGCGCACTGCAGACCTGCAATCTGTCTGGCTAGAAGAAATGAAACTGCATTCTTTCATCTTGAATCTCATTCCAGAAAACTTTTCTTTTGATCTTCGATAGACCTCCGCTGCTCGTAAAAAGAAACAAAAGCAAAAAGAAACGTATCGTTTCCTAGCCGCACTGTCATTTTGCTTGGTCATGGTCTTTCATCTAATCAATCGCACTGTCTTGCGGCTTCCACCCCCCAAAGTTATGCTTGATTTTTCCAACGTGAAGAGCATCGAAGATTTGTCCCTAGAACCAATAGAGCAATGGTGTTTAGTTGGGGAGCATGATGCGTGTCACTGCAACAACCCGCTTCTACCTGAGGGACGCCAAGAAGACGCACGATGGGAAAAGACGCACCATGCCAACAAGAACGCTATGCAAGCCAGGGACTTGGACGATCTTGATGTAATTTTCTTAGGGGATTCTATTACAGAAGGCTGGCAGGGTCATTTCTACAGTCGTCCTGACGAGCGAGTTAATGGAGCCCGGCGTGAATTTCAATCGTTGTTTTCGAAAAAGCACAAGGCCAAGTACGAAGGCATTCCTCAAGGTATTTCGGCAGACACTATCCCCAACTTATTGTGGCGAATACAGAATGGAGAGATACGGACTTATTCCGAGTTTTCTGACAAACCTAGTGCTCGACTTACTGCTACTCCACTTGTCTTTTGGGTCTTGATTGGAACCAACGACTTGGGAAACACGAATTGCTCGCCGGATATTATTGTACTTGGCATCATACGCATCGTCGAGGAATTGAGAGCACGTGAGCCTACTGCACTTGTAGTCATAAATGGATTGCTTCCTCGAACACACGATACCAGCAGCGGCTATGTCATGCAAAGTGCGGGCAAGAAACCAATTCTCTGGCCAGCTATCAAGTCCATAAACGAGCAACTCCAACGATATGCCACCAAACGAGAACAAGTACATTATTACGATTGTAGTCACATCTTTTTGAAGAATTACACAGTCACAGATGACGCACTTCGTATCGATCGAAGCCTTATGTCTGACTTTGTCCACCCGAATGCCGCAGGTTATCGAGCCTGGGGAGCAGATATTGTGAACAAGCTGGATTCTCTTCTTGATCTAGACTCATGAGACCTTCAGCAGCCAGCCAATCAATTGATCAATCAATCCAACAATCAATCCAACAAACAAACAAATTCAAATCAACAAAGGCACACACCAGAGCTCTACTAGAAATGACGAAATGATAAGAATTCATATGAAATTTCAGATCTGAGAACAAACAAATCATTGTTTCCGAAAAGGTGCACGGAAGCCATTAGTCTATCAGCACATTTTTCAAAGTACTCGAGCTTGGAACAGATAGAAAGCAGAATATTTCGAAACAGCTGAATGGTTACAACACCCTCTGCTCTGGCGATAGCCTCTCAAGAAATTGGCCAACTCATTGAAAGTGGCCCCCTTGAGATAAACCTGCCAAGCAAATCTTCCCAACCCTCTACAGCTTTTGTCGTCTTGAGCTGCAAAAGTAGACTAGATTCTATTTGTTGGAATCGGGTTTCTCTCATTTGTAGCCGTACACATAATACATATTTCCATGGTTGCGCTTTCAATGCCATGCCATCCTAGTGGTTGTTTGGATGCCATAGAAGAGTGATCCAGATGTAAGGAAGCCACGAGGAGGAGTAAAGAAATTATTTGGTCTGCCCAGGCTACTTCTGGTAATCTCATCAACTTGTAAGTACTTGTAGTGCAGAATAGAAAAGCCATACATTGCAACATATTATTAGAATAATATGGCCCAATACACATATGGCCACATATATGGCCCGGGTGGCAGATTCGTTCCCACCCAAACAGTTCTTCGGGCGTCGATAAAATAAATATTTTTCGTACCAGTATGAAACAAGGCTGCTTGCATTTGACCGCAAAAACCTGCAACAAAGCAAACAAGCCACAGACATCCAGACCATCCTACTCTAGTCTAGTATCATCAAGGAAACAGATAAGCTAAGCGTCTCCATCGTCTCTTAGAAAAGGTCGAATTAAAGATAAAGCGTATTTTCTAACTCGATTTTGAATCAAAAGCATCGCATCAAGAAGTCCGATTTACAATTTTTTTTCTGGCAGCGAAAGTCAATTCTATTCCTAAATCCACAAGAAATAATAACAAATCCCAGCAGCAACTATGTCGGACGATCAGGTAGCCCAATTTCTTAGTTTTACGGGCGGGGCCGATCCTGAACAAGCTGCGAGCTATCTAGAAATGAGTGGAGGTGATTTAGACACGGCCGTGAGTTTGTACATGGAACACAACAGTGGAGCCGTCGCCGGGACTGGTGCCGGAGGTGGCTTTGGCGATGCCGCCATGCCGGCACCCACTCATGAGGTCCGAGCTCCCGATGCCACGCGGACCATGCGATTAATGGACGATCCAAACGACATGATGATGGGAGGCCATCCAGCTCAACATCCTGCCTATCAACTTATGAATGCCATGATGGATGAGCAATTGGCCCAATCAGCCTTTGCCTCGGCGCCCACAGCAGCTTCTGCTCGAAATGCTCGGGAGCAAATAAATGCAGCGGCAGAAGGCAAACAAAATGATGATGACGACGAAGGATACGATTATGGATCAGATGCGGACGACAATGGTATGGATGAAGACGAAGATGACGACGACGAAGTGGAAATTGTAGGAGGATCGGCGCCCCCGGCTCCTGCGCGACTGTCGGACATGTTTGCCCCGCCTGACCATCTCATACACAAGGCGGGTGGCTTTCAGGGGGCTCGTACTTCCGCCAAAGAATCCAAGCGTTGGCTTTTGGTCAATCTGCAGCGAGATTCCGAATTTTCTTGCCATGCCTTGAATCGAGACGTCTGGAGAGACGAATTGGTTGAGAATTTGGTTCGCGAGGGATTTATCTTTTGGCAAACTGTACGTCATAATTGAATGGTGGCTCTTCACTCAATAAATTTTGCATCATGCGTTGCAACACATCGAATGTCTTTTTTTTGTTTTTTAATATTTTTCTCGTTCCTCTCCCCACTACTTGTCGCAGATGGACATGACTGCCGAGGGACGAACTTACTCGGAGCGCTACCAGGTACAAGATTATCCACATCTTGCTATCATCGACGTGAGTGTACTAGGAGCTTTTTGTGTGATCGTGCTTTCTTCCTTTATATGTGATATCCAACGAGCAAACTACTCATTCTCTACTATCCGCATAAACAGCCCCGCACTGGTCGATTGCTGTGGCGTAAGGAAGGTTGGACGCAAGAGAAACCATTGACGGCGGAAGCCTTTGCGGAAATTGCGATGGATTTTTGCTCTCGCAACTCGTTTGATCGTCCGCCAACGGCGCGACTACCCAATTCCAATGGATCTTCAGCTTCTTCTCGCCCGATCAAACGTCCCATGAACCAAATGTCCGAGGATGAACAGGTGCAAGCAGCCATGAGAGCCAGCCTGGGAGACAACAATACCAACAAGGACAATGAAAAAGACCAGAAAATGGCCGGCGGCGATGACGACGACGAAGTCGAAGTAGTAGAAAATCCCGACACGAAGCCTGCGGCAACCGAAGCTGTGGAGGACAAGAAGGTGGAATCTACCTTCATTCAAGACTTGCTGGCGATAGATGTCGGAGATGAACCCGCCAAGGGTGCCCGGATGCAGTTACGAATGCCTGATGGAAAGCGCATGGTGCGCAAATTTGCTCCGGCAGCAACAGTCCGGACAATTTATGCCTTTCTTGCTCAATCCACGGAAGAGGCTAACAGCGATCGTCGTGAATTTACTTTAATGGTCGGGTTCCCGCATCGAGATCTTGTCACTGACATGGACAACACCATTGAAAGTTGTAAGCTTGCGGGTGAAGCCATTTCAATGCATTGGAAATGAGTGTATGCAGCATGATTTTCAGTACAGTGCTGATACACTTTCGACCTTCGAACCTACTGCAAAGACAGCGGTTCTAGTGGTGTAATCTGACTATAGGTCTGCTCCCTTTTACCATACACGTACAGGCAATTGCATACGATGTTTTACGTAGGTTGTAAATAGGGCTTAAATACATGCTACCGGGAAACTACTTTCCTTTTCCTTCATAATGTAAGGGAAATGGGTCAAATCGTTCGAAGAAGGGGTTTTCTTCCTGTTTCTCTTCAAATTAATGAACATTTTTGCCTGCTGGAGCGTTGATGTAGCGATATGTGTACTCGCACCCCAGATAGACGGCGTAAATAACAGCTGCCTTCCCCGCTCCTGGAAATGGATTCTTCCACAAGTTCAGGAATTTGGGATGGCGACGCCAGGCATCTTGGCTTTGAAATACCATCTTTGTCAAATAATATCTATGATTGGCGGTATCGACCTGCAAATGTCAGGACGACATATAGTATGGTACGAGGCGGTGAGAATAATTTCAAATAAAGAATGAGAGACTGCAAACTGCGAAAACATGACATTAAAGTCATCTTATTCAAAACGAAGGGAAGCGAAATCGCCAACGAAATCAATATCTCGGCCGACGATGATTGTTGTCACTCTTCAGTAAAAGAGCTTTTCCTTATTCAAAGCTATTTCTGGGATGCACTCCTTTGCACTCACCTGGTGCCTCCTTCACAGTGTGAATTGATTATTTTTATTTTTGGGTAGGCTACTCTAGCTAGTGTAGACCTATTAGCTCGAGCACTCCGTAGAGAGCTTGATGCTGCTGCTGTTTGCAACGAACTAAAATTGGACAAGCGCACAGACCATCACTAATTTGCACCTTACTGCTGTGTGCTCCCTCTCTCGTCATTTAGCGTGCTGTACGAGTAGCTACTACTACTACTACTACTACTACTACTACTAGAAGTAGTAGCTACTAGCTAGCTAGTACTAACAATAATAGGAGGAGTACCGGCCGTACTACTGGTGGAGTATTACGTACACTAGTAGGTCTAGCTAGTACAGTAGTAGCCAGAGTAATATGGTCTCTAGCTTTTTTTTAAGCGCGAAGCTCTGCTTACTATTGAGAAGTAAAAGTCCTGTCTAGTACCTGGTAGTATCAAATTTAAAATAACACTCTTGTTGCTCCGAATAGCTACTTAGTAGTAGTCGCACTTGTACTAGTAGTCTAGTACTACTATCGGCAGTTTTAAATGCTACTCGAGTATTATTATAACAATATCTAAATAGACGCTCATCTAGCTAATAATACTGAAAGGAAACTGGAAAAACCTTTCCAATTTCAAGCAAAAGTCATTTTAAGGGCTTGTTGCTGATGAGCCGAGCGTCCGCGGTCCTCGGCGCCGGAGGCAATTTTATTCTACTTCTTGCCAGCAACATGACTTGTAGAGACTTCACCAATGCTCCACCCATACTATCACCTGGCGAGCTACTAGCACTGAAATGTTAGGCTTGTACACTACGAAAGCCTATCGGGAACCATCCAAAAGTTGCGCGCAATTTAGGATTCTCATCGTTTCTATATTTTGACTTTAGTTATTATTCATTCATAGTGATTGGCTCTTCTACGAAACCACAAAGTTGCAGAAAAAGTGATTCTGTATTCAAAAAAGGTTAGCAAGGTCATCACCAACTGTTCTTGTTGCGCATGATGTTTGTGCTTGAACGGTTGTGATGAGATAGCTCACCAGAGACCACCGATCCGGAGATTGATACGGGCGAATGTTGAGCTGACATTTTCTTCACAAAGATATTACCATTGCTAGTCTTGCCTTGTTCTTCTTGAATAATCTTCTTATTGTGCAAGGCGCATTCTTCACTGCGTTCGTAAAGATCCCACAGTCGGTTACGCGCGGCCGGCAAGTCTACGATTTGGTGCAGGCCCAACCTCTTAGCCGACTTGCGAATTTCCACTTCCAATCGATTGTTGGGTCCAAACATACCTTCCAGAGCATTCATTATGGCTGCAATACCAACACTGCTTGGCTTAATGGCGACAAAGAAGTAATCGCAGACAGCCAAATCGCAGAAGAAGGACGAGACATCATAGATATCGTCCATGTCTGAAGCAGAAACCTCAAATGGGAAGTCCACAAAGACATAATCCAGGAGAAGAGTAGAGAATGCCAGTGATGTTGGAGGATGTAATTGCCACGAGAGAGTTTGCAGAATGTAGTTTTCCATACCTGCAACATCGGCCATTTCAAACTCTCCTCGGCTCAAATCGCTCAAGATTCCAAGTTCACCAAGTTTGCAAGGATGCAACAGTTTGACAGCCAAGTTAAGTGTTGTTGTAGCAGCAAGTTTGAAGCTCGTCCTATCGCATCTGCACTTGGCCAAGAATCGATCGAGAAATGAGATAGAGAGAGCCACAACTTCTCGATCAATACGAAAGTAGTCCACCACGCGAAAAGACCATTCAACAATTTGTTCTCGGCAGTACTCATCAATACGAGTCTCCGGTGTTGTCTCCTTTTTTGGGAATCGCCCTTTCTTAATTTGGTAGACATCAGGCTGCCAAGGTGTCATGCTGAGATAATCTACACAAACGTAGGTTCCATCTCCTTCTCGACGGAGCATAGCCTGAATAGAATCGCCCGTCATTCCTTTTTCAATGGCATCTTGTCGCATAGCCGATTGGCTCGACCCCATACTGGAGGAATGGCGGTATTTCCGGGTGGATTTCTGGTTTGACTTGGATCGCTTCGATCTTTTCCGAGAACTCATGGTTAATTTCAACATCTTCGCTTGAGCAATTGGTGATACTAACAATGGTTAACGACGTGTTACAGTTATTTGCCCTGCTATGACCATCAATGGTTTGACGATTTGGTGGTGAAGAATGTAAGCAATATCTTTCCAAAAAGAACCTTGTAAGAGATTTCCGTGATGTTGTGATTGTGGTTGACTGGGCTTCTGAAAGTAAAAGTTAGTTGTGCGTGAAATACAGAATACAGATCACCGACAGGAGTCAAAATTTCTGGAACAGTGTTTGTACAGAAATTTTTATAGTGCTGACGAATAATAGGCGAGCAAAAAAGGTAGCCCAAGCGACTTCTCAGCAAACACACGGGCAAGAAAAATCTGGCTACAAAAAATGGCCACCGGATCGTCAAACAATCCTAATTGTACAGTCTAGCCAGACATAGCTAGCTAGTAGTGGGTAGTCAACAGGATACTTGGATAAGCGTCATCAATCTCTTCCTCGTCGTTTTATCGTCGAATCGATTCTACAATGGAAAATCAAAATAGTGCATGCATACAGTTTTAGCAAGCGTTTTCTATGCAGCTAAAACAAAAAAAATGCTGCTGCGGATGATATGATTTTCCATCCATGATCGAAGCTATGACAGGTAGTCAGGTCAGTAAAGTTCTTTTCTTTGCACGAGCGAGTACGTGCTACTACTTGCTCTGCTCCGATAGTAAAAAGAATCATTGACAGTCAGCACACTAAGTCCTGTCCTTTACCAACCGTTACTACTAGCACCTACTACTACTAGACAATGCTAATGCCGTCTAGTAGAAGCGTTACGGTTTTCTAGCTATTCGCATACAGTAGCAGTGAAAGTCAAAACGCTCTCGAAGTCCTGTCCTTGACAGACCAACCACTAGCTAGACAATGCTTTTGCCAGCTTGCTACTACTAGAAGTTTTTTGGTTTTCTAGCTGCTCGCATACATACAGTAGCTTGGAGATGCGTTCTCGAATATTAACCAAGTACGAGTTGCAGTTGAAATACTTGAGTTTTTGTTCTTTCAACCAAGTAGTCTACT
>Ga0100380_10006462_pt1 | contig 11927 bp, 20 predicted proteins | sample CryGeymeta201504_FD_80417 | JGI IMG/M metagenome (GOLD analysis project Ga0100380, IMG submission 80417) | Groundwater microbial communities from Crystal Geyser aquifers in Utah, USA - Crystal Geyser metaG 2015-04 | ecosystem: Environmental > Aquatic > Deep subsurface > Groundwater | place... | reverse complement strand
CATCTTCTCATCAGCCAGGAAGCATTGCATGAAGTATATATAAATGTTCCACATTTAGGGTATCTAAATTTGCTTGACTGTATGTCCCTTTTTCCTTAATATTTATATAGCTTCATCCAGAACTCGATTGTGGGCGTTGGAGCATTTGTACTTCTTGTTGATGCAGGATTGATATCCTATTGTTAGTTTGCGCTTTTGTTAGAAAGTGCTGTTATCAAAAGGCATCATTTTGATGTAAATGTCGCGTTTGTGAGGGCTGATGGTGGTGAAATGGCTAGGGTCGAAGATGTATTGGCAGAATACTATGAGGTCCTAAACTGAGCGAGTCATTGGAGTTATTTCTGATTTTATATGCAGGCCTGCTGAATAGCGACCGTAGAAGGCATTTCCTTGTCTGCTTATCCTAAAACCATGTTTCAGACTGCAGAGACCGTTCCACTAAGCTGGTATCCTGCCACTGCCTCCGATATCGGTTCCAATACCAAAAGGAGAGCATCCAGCACCGATCAACCCTCCTTAACCTCCGGAACTTCCACCACAAGAACGACCTCTTTTCCATGGGTTGTGGCAGTATCCGAACATGCGGTTGACAGTATCCATAATTTTGCAAGCTGGAGGAACATTGCTCCGAACAAAGGGTATAAATCCCATCATGAGCAAGGACTCAATCAGATAGGAATGTTCGGTGGGGATAGGATTGACAGACTGAACCTGTCCGACGTAGGTGATTTTATCCTTGTAGAGGATGACTTCTTTGAGGGAAATGGGAACTCCAAAGAAAGGAGGAAAGGTCTATTCTATGTTGTCACCGTATTTCCAGCTTTTTTTGCCTTTGTTGGCTTTTCTGACAGCATCACATTTCTTAGCTGCTACGATAGCTTCCTCGAACATCTCGTCTAGCACGTAGTTGTTTTTGACTCCGATGGTGGCAGTTCGCTAGATGAAGGTGAGGACGACCTCCAAGGAGGTGATTTTTCCTTCGTCCATGAGTTCGACCAGTTGAAGGGCAGGTGCATATTTGATGACTTATTTGGTTTATGGTGGGATGTTCTGGAAATCAGGCTTGAGCTTGTCATATTTCCTAGCGATACGTTGATACAGCTAATTTCTGATGAATTTTGCCAATTTGTCGGCTTTTGTTTTTTAATTTAAACACATCTTTGAAAATTATATCATCCTTTCTGATAAACTATCATCCTCATTTTTTTAAATCCCAATAAGCTAAAAAATAAAACATTGATCGTTTGAAGCCACAAATAGGCCAGCATTGATTTCAATATGCCGAAAGCAGTGGATAATATATGATATCAAGAGATAGAGTACAGATATGTAATGAATCATTGTTAGTTGACCTTCTTGAAGCAAGTTGGAGGTACTTGGTTTACCCATTCCCACTCGGGAAATATTTTGGCAAAAGTAGCATCCTCCTCTTGGCCACATTCGATTTTGAATAATTTCATCAACATGTCGTCCATCACCTTCTTGCTCAGAATTGAATCGTGGTGGTAATCGGGATGTTGGTCTACGTATTCTCGCATCCAACGAGCGAGGGTCGGTCGTTTGCCTGAAGCTGTATCGTGAATGAATTTCTTCATTCTTTCCATGATTTCATTTACATGTTTGCATACCTTGACACATGCCTCATGACGTCTGTCGACTTCATGCATAATACCTTTGTAGTCTCCCTTACCGAAAAGGATTTCCAAGGCTGTTAGCTCTTCTATTATGGGCTCCCCTTAGCCGTATATGTTGGTCCTGAAGTAGAATTTTTGCTTCCTGACCGCATCTTTTTGATGTGCTCTTTTGAAATTTTACTATAATTTGCTGATCGGAATGTACAGGTTTATGTCCTGATTTTCATGAAGGATCCGAGCAATCAGATGTATTAGAATGCTGTAGGCTGAGTTTTCATCAGCTGTCAGTTGAATCTCCATGGTTCGGAATTCCACCCGCCATCCAATCTCATCATCTATTGGGACTTTTAACCTCACTGAATTCCAGTTTGTACCGTTGAGCATGTCAAATAAAGCAAACTGGTCTTCTTACATTTCTTTGAATTTCTAATAAATTTGGATATAATCTCTCTTGAAGATGTAGGCTAGGTGGAAGATAAGTTTATCATCCATTTATACCTTAGCCTCAGCTGCCAGCTGCTTCACTTGAGTAATATCCTCTTCTTTGACCCCAGTGTAAACATCGTTGTACTCAGCTTTGTTCATTTTGTTATCAGAAATGTAGTATCGGGCATAGCTGTATCTTGAAGCTGGCAAATAATCTGGAGAATTAGGATCTCTCTAGCTAGGAGTTCGATCATCTACACTATCACAGATGACGTTCCACCTGACATCCCAATCGGCCACTTTTCCTTTGAAGAATGGACTGCCTGCTGTGAGAGCCAAAAAAATTGGACTCAGGACGTTAAGTTGATCATAGACATACCGAGCATGATCAAGGTTTTTGGTGCTGAAGGTACATTGCAAACTGCAGCAACCCATGCCAAAGGCCATAGCATCCATATAGATGAAACCTTTTTTCGGTTCAGTTTTATCGATTTCCTCTTGTTTTGTATTTTTGTCATAGTATAAAGGTACCAGAATTTCTACTGTCGATTGCCTTCTCATTCTGATATGCTTGGTAAAAGTCCTAAATCTGATATGGGAAGCAATGTGGTCATCGTCTATGTACTGGCTTTGGGTGATTTAGTTGATAAACTCTTTCTCAGTTTATTTGTTTCTCAGGCCCATGAAAGGGATGACGGGGATGGTCAGAGGAATTCGGGATTTGGATCTGAGAGTATCGTATTTTTGGCGGATGGCAGTGATTATATCATAAAAGTTACAGGTGGTTGAATGGGGAAGTTTAGGAATGATTTCGAACATCCATGATCCATACTCATAGACCATAGGGAATGGCAAATCGGCATATTATTCATTGTTCAGATCCTATTTGTAGAGCTCTAACTCTCCTTTTTCGTTTTGTTTCAGGAAGTGTCCCTAGATCTACTCTCCCCACTTGATGATGTTGAGTCCTAATGGTTTTCTCCAGGAAGAGTAAAGTCTCATTCGGTGCAGGAATTGTTTTATTCCTTTAATTTTCAATGTTTTTTGTTACTTTTGAGTGGCTTAAAAATCCAAGACAAGTCCGAGATCAGACAGCAATCCCATGTTGTTGTAAACTAAATATGAGCCGAATTGTCACTTTAAATGAATTTAATAATAGCATCAGGAAAAACTAAAAATACAATCCTCTTCGCATCAACCACATCATGTCAACCCTCTACCTCAGAGTTGTGCATTCATATCAAATCAACTATTTTTGGCAATTTATAAAAAACGCTACAAATTTGCAACTTAAGACTTTGTTGCCCCGATAAATTCTGAAGGTAGTTTATCATCAAATCACAAAGAATAATTATACTACCTATCATAAACTATGGTATAAATCAAGCTCATTCCTTTACAATATGCCCCAACGCTCATTGCCCTCAAATTCCACCTTCTTGATCAAACCCAGATGCTCCTTTATTCTGACTTTCTTGTTGCGAATCAGCACCTAGCGGTTGGCTCCTTCAGCTTCAATGTCAGAATCGTAGTTTTCGGGAGTGTTTAGCTAGGGCTCGATCATCCAGTTGAGTCTTTTCTGGAGAGTTGAATGGTTTTTGGATTATACCTCATGTTTTTACTCGTATGGCAGGCTGGCTATCTTACGTTTGAATTCATCGCTTTTGCTCATGTACTGAGGATGCTCAGCTTATTTCAGCCAAAACTTCAAGCCCTTGATCAAATCGTACAACTTTTCCTTCTCCTGTAGAGAAGATTTCCACTTGTTCATGAAATTCTTATTTCTTGAAGCGATCTATCTCATACACGAAGTACATAGTTGAGCTAACGCAGAAGAGTTTCCATCGGTTCATAGGTCAGTCTGCACTCGTATACGATTTTTTTCAAACTGTAAATGCTCTTGTCAACCTAAAAATAAATATAGAGTTACACGCCATTCACCTTCACCTTCGTTGAGGATGTTGTATCTCACAAAAAACAGGTATTTCTCGAGCTCTTCTTTCTTGATGTCTCCTTCCTTGAGAAGATTGGACTACATGGAGATCAGCAAAGATGACATTTGATCCTCAGCTATTTTGCGAGCCATCAGCTACGCCAAAGCCTTACTGCCAGCTCTTGAAGAGTACTTCTCGAATATTTGCAAAGCTTAGCCAAATTGAAGGTCAAATTGTCCCAAAGATTCACACAGCGAGGCTTGACAAACTTAACCTTATTTTTATTTTTCCGAACAATCTGAGCCAAAATAGCTCTAAAAAGCTGTCAAATCAAGCATCTTGAAGTTTTGATTAGACCTTTCCATCAGCATGCCTATTACCCTCTCTGTATATTCATACTCCATCAATTTTTATAAATGTTCAGGTTTCTTAGCAAGCAAGGTGAATATCTTGGCAAAAGGGGTCATAGCTGATTTTCTTAGACAACTGATAGCATGCATGATAAAGTTATCGGGCACACTGTCTACAACCCCGATAGCCTTGAGAACCAGGCTTGTAGCCACAAACCTAACAGTCCTCGACGATTCAATCAAAAATTCTTTCATGAAATTATTATTGATTTCTTTCAAATACCATTCGCTCACTTCTTTTCTGTTTAGCAAATTATCAAGAATGCGGTAGTAGTTGGGGATGTGCTCCTCTTTGTTGCGATCCCTAAGAACTACTGTGTGGAAGTAGAGGAATGAAAATTTATAGGCTTGGTCGTTTTCAAGTATGCTGAAGTTTTGGCTGAGGCGGATGAAGTTGCTGTCCAGCATGACTGACAAAAAGTCAGCACTGCTGTTGTCTGTCATAATATCTTTCTCCATCTTCTAGCTGAAGGCAGAAGTGATCGACTACTCCCTGTGGTATTCCTCAGAGGTGTGCTATTTTTCATAGAAGAGGATGTAGGCATTTTTGTATTTTTAAAACTTGAAATCACCCTCCAAACTTTTGTCCTAGCCTCCAAAGCCGTCTTCCTCGATTCGAGAATATTTACTTTCTTCTATGAACTCATCATTAAAGCAGTACCATTGATTTTTGGATTGAATAAAAGAGTAGTAATGTCCACCCTCTGATGTTCCAGAGTGAATAACTGCTCCTCTTAAATTGTACTTGTAGGGTTAGTCGGGGAGATCAGGGGTGCCTGCTAGATGTTCTGCTGTGTATGGTTTCATGTTGAGCTTTTATGGAAATTTGAGGTAGCTGTTGATCTTTATTTTTCGCATTTCGTCGTAGTCAAACTCAAATCGTTTGATGGTGATGGTCAGAATGTTGGGTAGAGATTTAACACAAAGTCGCTTCTGTGTTCTCACCTTTTTCTGGCATATCTCACAGAAATAGGCGTTATCGCCGTCAAGAATCTCCCCCTCGACAAATCCTTCCAAAGCTTCCTCTAAAGTTTTTTTGCCTCTGATGTTGACCCCCATCGACAAAAAGTGATCTTCCTTTTCAGATTTATGTGGGCATCCTTCGCAATTGAGCTGGTTGCTGAGCATCCCTTCGAAGGTGTTCTCTATGATATCATGCCTTTTGTTCTCCTTCAGGAATGATTCTATTTTTTCCATTAGTTGATTGAAGAATTCATCCGCATCGCTTTGGATCATGGGATTAATGGGAAGCCCTTAGTAAGTGATGAAGGATTCACAAAATTTGTGAGAGGTCACACTTCTGTTGCTGCTATGTTTCAGACCAGCGAAGATCATCTGGTACTGTAAAATTTCATTGTTTTCGGGTTGTTCTCGATATGAAGTGCTATCGATCGACATGAAGTGCTATCTGAAATGTGGGATCATGAACAGTTGCTGAGTAAGGCAATTGATATAACAAGTAGCTCCTAAATTTTCAAGGCCGCAGAAGATGTTTCTTTCTTGCCGTTTGTTCTAAAGCATCCAACTACTGTAGGTGTTCTTTCTCCAGGAATTTTACCGCAATTGAGGGACCACATTATCAACCAATATCTCGATTAACTTCTGGTCAGTAAATAGTATCTTCTTGGTGGCCTCGTACAGTAATTTTGTCGTGCTTTCATGTTTTATTCTTTTCTGCTCCTTGTTGAAGAAAAAATCTTTGACGAGGATCTTGAAAAGATGTTCGAGGTCGTACTGATGATTGGGGTAGTTTAGCGTGTAGATCAGTAATTTGAAGGCTCCATAGATGAGATGGTTGCGTTTGTGCTTGCTGGAGTCTTCGTGAGGATTGGTGAGCACAGCCATGACAAAAGTTTGGATGATGTTGAGGTATTATTCCTTTTCTATGATGGTGTGCTCCTGCTCGACAAAGGTATTCATGTAGTCGATCAAAAAAGTATAAAACAGTTCAGAGTACTCCTTTTGTTTAAGAATGTCGACCTTGAGGAAGGAGAGTAGATGTTCATATATTATAACCTTTTCTTCTTCCTTTCCATAGTTGTTGATAAGGTAGTGCTCAAAGTCTTGTTAGATGAATTCGACGGTCACCTTCTTTTTCTCCTGAAACATTCCATACTCCAAGATCTTTAGCATGATTTCCAGCTAAATTTAGAGAGTTTTCTTTTTTAAACTTTTGTTTATCTCTTTCAGCAGATGAAAAATATTGTTGAGAGATGAAATGGGAGTAGTGATGGTTAAAAGGTCATGCTTGAAAAGATTGATGATCTTGGCAATGAGAGTCAATTTGAGCTGCTCCAAGACATCTTCTTCGATCTTGTTGACAACTTCCATGATATAGATCAGAATCAGGATGCACTTATTGCTGATTCGTTCCTTGACCAACTACTCGTCCTTCATCTGTTCAGACAGCAATTCAACGATGATGTCCATGCCTCCAGAGGCGAAAAAAAGGGATACCCATTTCTTGTTCTTTTCCATCAGCTCATAAATAATGTTCAGGTGGTATTGAAGGGACTCGTTTGTCTAACTTTTGAGCATCTTGTGCCATTACTTCTTGGACAAATTGGCACAGTTTTAGATTCTTTTGATGAGTTGCTTGTTGACAGGTAGCATTTCGACTGTTTTCCAGAAAACCTCATGGATTTTTTAGTCATTGAGTGAAAAGAGCAAAGTGTAGAAACTTTATTATTTTTCTATGATTTATTTGAACTTCTCAATAGCCTGTACCTGTGGATGTTTATCTTTCTTTCTATTGACAACATTCAGAATCGGTTTATCCGTGGTGGAGTTTGTCAGCGCATTCAGCGAGTACTCCTCTTCTTCCATGAAGGTGATTTACCTTTTCATGTAGACACTATACAAGCTGAAGTCACCAGAAATGTTGAAATCATTCATGATTTGCTTCCGTAGTCGGAAGATAGTGTTGTTTCGAGGGAGAATTATGACTTTTTATTGATTTTCTAGATTAACTGTGACATCGATGTTGGTGGTGAAAGATACGTTCGGTTTGAATAATTTACCCTGGATCATCTCAAAGAAAAGAGATATTGCTTTGAGGCAGGTTTCTGGCTTGTTTTTGAGTTTATCGACTAACTTCAGTAGGCACATTTTCCAGGTGGTCGCCTTTGTTTATATTTATTTCTCATCTTTTGGCCTGAGGAAAATGTTGATAATCTTTTTTATGATCCTATCGACATGAACCTGCTCAGTCATTCTACCCAAATACTAAAAGTAGAAATGATAGCCTTCCATCTAAGGAGTCAAATATCGGATCATACCCATATCAGAAATGTCCAGCTTCTTTTTGATGAGGTTGAAGCTCATGAAAATTTAGTCTAAGGCTTAAAATTATTAAATGGTCAGCTCGCGTTCGTAGAAGCTGGGCTTTTTGATCAGTCTATTGAGTATGTCATCTTGAACTGACTCATCAATCTTCTTCATGTACTTTTAGCGATATTATTTTTTCTTTGGCTCTGAATTTTTGCTCTTTTTGAGGAAGGAAGACAACAGTTTTGGTTAATTAAGACTCCACAAAAATTAGATGTGATCGATTTTGATATGAGGGATGAAAATGTCATAGTAATTTTCAAGAAAGTCGTACAAATATTTGATGGTCATTGCCAGTGGGATTTTCTTCTGGCTGATCTTTTGTTTATGTTTCAGCCCGAATATAGTGAGATGCAACAGATTGTTCTTGAGAAGCAACTTATCCAGCAGATCTTTTCTGGTCTCTCCGAAAAAGGAAGAAATAGGGAAGGTCAGCAAGATGGTATCGATGAGTTTGATGCTCTGACCATAATTTTTTATCTTTTCCAGCCACCCCAGACAAACTGTTAGATAGTTGATCCTCTCACCTTGGAATATCTCAACTGTAAAAATTTCTTTTACGTTGTCAAATATCATAGGTATGTTAACTGGAAGTATGCTGCCATCATCTTGAATTTCTTTGAAGAAAAGGTCCAGCCCATAGTATCCATATTTACTGCTATTTTTCCTCCTTCTGAACAAGACCGATAAAAATGAGCTCTGTTGTGAGTAATTGACGATGGCGTTTATTGTGAAATTCTTGACAAGTTGGATGGTTTGCTCCTGGTTGATGTTGTATTTTAGGATTTATTGGTACATTGTGTCTAGGGCGTCAATTTGCACGAATTCAGCAAGGAGGCAAATGATGTCAAAGATAACGTTGACTTATGACTCATGCCGGTTGGTAGCTAATTTGAATAGACTGTTGATTGTCTTTATATTCAGGGATTTTGATTTGCAGTATTTTTCGAGAACTGGGATGAATCGTTTGAAAATTTCAGGATTGAAGGAGTATTCATTGAGCAGGTGGTCGATGATGCACTGGCTGTTAATCAGGTTATAAATATATTTTTCTTCAACTTTGTACAGTTTGACTTCTCCCTCTGTGATTTTCTTCAACTCCTGAATAGCTTTCATTTTAGCTTCGAAGGCAGTTTGTTCTTTGATACAGGTCAGCACATATCCTACATAGCTCTCTTCAATCGTGTTATTTTTTTCCTCCAAACCTATAATGTAAGGGTATAGCATAAAGACCTCTTGATAGTCTCTCAATTTATAGCTGGGTAGTGTCCATTTCTGATGATATTTTTTAAGCAAGTGATACAGATGTTTATGGACCGAAAAAGGCAGCCATTTTCCATTTTTATCGTTAGCCTTGAACAAAGCAGAGAAGATGTCCTCTACTTTCATGTCAATGAAATGTTTGATGATAGTTTACTGGGACAACTGCTTGCTTTTGAAGATGGAAAGGTGCTTGCTGGCCTATGCCTTGAGGAGGAGATTAAGCAGGATGAGAATTTAGCTGAATGCTGAAACATAGGCGACACGATCATTTACCAGATAGGCAAGTTTGTTCCCACCTACATTTTAAAAATATTCGGGGAGCAATTTAATTATTTTGTTGGCGTACTTGACAGCAAAATCGACAAAGCTCACCATAAATGCCATCGCCTCCGGATATTATTATTCTTTTAGATCCTCCTTTGTGAGCAGAGAGTGAACGAGGACGAACATCTAACCTCGAATGTACTGAGTTGTTGTGAAGGCAGTGGGAAGGGATTATTGCAGGTAGACTGTCTGAAGGATCTAGAGGTGCTGACTGATGAAAGAAATACGTTTTTGTACTAGGAAAGGGGAGGTGTTTGTGGTCGATAGGGACGATAGATGGAACCGGTGTAGCCTTCGGTATGCGTGCGAAGGGGTGCGACTCGATGTCCACTAAGGTAGACTTGCTGACCTGTATTTTATGAAAGTACTTAATCTTTGTAATTGATGCCTTCCAGGGTGACAACAGCATACCGTTTGTCTTTTTCGATGATTTTGCCAATTTTCCACTCGTGCTCCGAATACTTGACATCAATGTAGTGACCCACCATCAGTTACTTGTAGTAATTTTTATAAATAGAGTCCTTATTCATTTTTGATTATAGATTATGATTATAAACCATCGTACTCTGCCTATAAAATATACTTGCAAAAATATATACTCGACTGACGATGGATTTAAATCAAGGAAAAGAGAGGGATACCACATATAGGAAAGAAAAAATATATAATCAGATGAATGATTTGCGGGCTTTGCGTGTCAGCACGTTCTGCTTCTCGGAGTTGCTCAGACTGAGATAGGAAAAATAAGGAATGTTGTAACGTTTGCGATAGTCTCTCGAATATTATTATTTCCTGTCGTCCAACTCTAAATAGTATATTTTCTACCTTCCATTATCATCGAGCGCAGATGCTCCTTTCTGTAGCTTTCTACATCGGTGTAATTGCAAAAATCGTTTCGCATTTTATCCAGTAAAAATTTACGGCTGCGTTGTTCGACTCCTAATAATTTCTTCGGAGGGGAGTGTCCAACGAAACGGTTGATAATGTCTTTGTCTATCTCTTTGTCTTTGGAGACGACCAGCCTGCGTTCGAGGTAATTGTAAATTTCTTTAGGTGACTGAGGTTCGTCTTCGTAAGTGCGGAGATAATTTATTTTCAGTTTAGTTAGTTTTTGTCGATTGGTTCTGATAAGCGAAACGAAATTTTTAGATTTTTCAATGGCTTTGTTGAGCTCATTGGTTCTACTTTCAGGGCTTCCCTCCTCAACTGCACTTTTCTCACTTGAGCCCGTGCAAAAAAGCTTACCTCCTTCTTTTTCTCCATTTTTCTCAACTTTCTCATCTCTCAGACTCACTGAAATTTGACTGTTTTCTGTGTGCCGCCTTGGTCTTACATGTTTGTAGCTATCTTTGTACAATTTGTTGACTTTCCAACGCTTAAACTTAGCTGATTCGATGCATTCGACCAAGGGGTTGCTTTTACGAATGGAGCTATCCTTGAGAGAGACAAATTCTTGGCCCAATTTAGGCAGAACATTTTTGGATTCACGGAGATTTGGTTCGCTTTTAAGAGGCGTGTGATCTAGGCTGCGACTCATGCTATTTTTATTTATTATGTTGCAAGTCAAATTCACACCAGAAAGCGATAGTCTCACACTTGACTAGTAAGGTAACTGTGAGCTTATTATCTCTAACAAGGGAAAAGCAGTGATATACAAGGTCAAAAGCAACATGGGCGAGAGAGTGCAAGTCAACCATGTATATGGCATTGTTGGAGGGAAATATGAAAAAGTTAAAATTTTGATCAGGTACATTGGTGTAAGGGAGAGTGTGGAGGATGTGAGAGTAAGAGTATGTTGGGTGGAGGCCGAAAGTGTACCAGTTGAGGAGTAGCCGTGTCACTAGGATCTATCAAACCTATATTTGAATTCTCGCAATAAAAATGAGGAAAAGGCTAGAAACATAGTGCTGAAGGTGGTGGAGTCGACCAAGAAGAACAGTATAATAGATAAATTCAACATAGCAGAATCTTAGTAATTGCGATTTTCAAGCAAAATTTCATAGAAGTAAAAGAACAGAATAATGGAAGTATGTGAGTCAATATCTAAAATGAGATTGGCCAAGGAGTAATTAAATAAGTTGAAAGTTTAATAATAATAAAGATAGGTCAAACAGAGTAATAGTATTTCTCTATCTGTAAGACAGACTATCGTGTTAGTTATATTTATTTTTCTGCTGGGAGTCTCGTTCGGCATCAAAATACAACATCTGACTCGCTCCACCAAGCTCATTCCCTTAAATGGCACAAGACCGTGTCCTCCTTCCAACAACATCAACTGATATTTTTAACAAATAAATAAAAAAGTAATCATGCCAAAATTTCAAATCGACTGGCATTATCCAAAAATTGCCGCCTGATTTTGTCCTCCTTCAGCAGGTTCCTGCACGATAACAGTTCATAGCTGCATCTGACAAATTTGATATCTCTTCTTAGTCGGCGGAGTGTCCATTTTCCATTGAGCCAAATGTTGAGTACTACTGTGATGATCATTACTGTGCAGAGGGAGTTCCAGATGAAGATATAACCGCGAGAGATACCGTCAATAGGTTTCATCAGTTAGCTTTTTACCCAAGAGGTGTGCATATTCAAGTAGTAAGTCATTTGGGCTG
>Ga0100380_10006459_pt1 | contig 11928 bp, 13 predicted proteins | sample CryGeymeta201504_FD_80417 | JGI IMG/M metagenome (GOLD analysis project Ga0100380, IMG submission 80417) | Groundwater microbial communities from Crystal Geyser aquifers in Utah, USA - Crystal Geyser metaG 2015-04 | ecosystem: Environmental > Aquatic > Deep subsurface > Groundwater | place... | reverse complement strand
GTCAGGATTTCACTTGTTGGGTCGAACTAGCGACAGGATCAGAACCTCAACAGATTTCGAACAGACCTAAGCCACTTGTAAAGCTCTTGAACTTGATGGCTTAGTTCTGGTTGGTGCCTCACATACACTGACAGATGGTGCTTTGCTTGCCAATTACTTCATCGAGAGAAATGTCAAGACAGTCGTAAATTGCGTTCCTTGTACTATCGACAATAATGTTCTTTATAAAGACCTCGAAATTTCTGTCGGATTTGCCACCTCCTCTCACACATATTCAACTCTTATCTCTAATCTCATGATTGACGCTTCTTCTAACACCAAATATTGGTATTTCATTAGATTGATGGGCAGAGATCCTTCACATCTAACCCTAGAATGCGCCCTATCGACCAAACCCAACTACACAATCATTAGTGAAGAGGTGAGGCACAAAGATTGGGATATTGAAGAAATTGTCAATGATATTGTTCGAGTAGTAGTGAAGAGGCAGCAGAGAGGAATGAATTTTGGCTGCATTTTGATACCTGAAGGGTTGCCAACTTTCCTTTCTTCTATCACCAGAATCAAAACAGAACTTGATGAAAGCAAAGCCAAAAATGAAGAAGAAGCATTGTCTAAAATGTCAGCTTGGGCCAAAGAAAGATTTCTCAGATTACCCGATTTCATTCGCAAGCAACTCTTTATCAGAGACGACAGTAATGAACTGGCAGTCTCCCAGATCTAAACTGAAAAATTGCTAGCCTATCTCGTAAGCAAGAAGTTAGCAGAGCTTAAGAAGGAAGGACAGTATAAGGGCTCCTTCTCCTCCGTCTGTCATTTCTTGGGATATCAAGGTCGATGTGCTATGCCTTCACCTTTTGATAGAAATGTGGCATTCACCTATGGAAGAATTGCCAAAATCATGATTGAAAAAGGGTTGACTGGTTACTGCTCGTCAGCTCGTGGGTTGGTTGAACCTCCAGCTTCCTGGTTCCCCCTGGCCATTCCCATCAGTCACATCTGTCACCTCAAGGAAAAAAGTACTCATAAGATAATTTAGGTAAATACGGTATCAACAAACCTATCGTTGATTCGGCAAATGTCGATCTCAAGTCACCTGTTTTCAGGGAGTTTGTATCTCGTCGTGAGGAGTGGTAACTCATCGATTATTATTCAAATCCAGGGCCTATCCAATATTTCGGCGAGATGAAGAAATACGTTCCTTTTACAGTCTCTCTGGAAGAAAACTACGATTTCAAGCTAATCGAAGACATCAACGCTAAAATCAAAACCCTCAACCACGCCAGCAAATTCGGTACAGATACTCTTAAACTTCAACTCATTCACAAAAACATAACCAATTTGCTCTAAGTCCTCAACCTCATCGAAGCCGATCGCTAGTGATATATCATTTTGGACATTCCCTCACTTTTTATGATTATCATCTGTATGCTAGAGTATGTGATTTGGTGTTGTTATATTATATAGAGATGGACAATATCGTGTTTAAGGTCATCATTCTGGGCCATCAGGGTAACACATCTTCTTAGCTAGGTGTTGGAAAGACAGCCATGCTAACAAAATACATCAAGGGAGAATTCACCGATCAATACAATGTGACTGTCGGAGTCGAGTTCACATCCAAAACAATTATGGTTGACTAAAAATTGCAAGTCAAATTGCAGATTTGGGATACAGTAAATATCGGGCTATTTAGGCCGGTCAAGAAGCCTTTAGAGCTATCATGAGATCTTTCTACAAAGGAATATGCGGTATTTTCTTCACCTTCTGCATTGACAGCTAGGAAAGCTTCAACAACCTGGAAGGATGGGTCCGAGAAGCCCGATAAAATGCCCACTAAGAAGCTGTCATATTCCTGGTGGGGGCCAAAGCAGATCTCGAGTTTTATCGCAAGGTAAGCTCCGAAAAGGCACAAGAGTATCTCAAACAAATAGGAGGAGTCTTCTATATCGAAACTTCAGCAAAGACTGGCTACAATGTCGAAGTGGTACGTATTTGTCTATTCAGCTCTTTGAACGGGCAGCCAAATTGATGCACAAAAAATACATCTCCAACCAAGCTTTCAGACATCTGGTGATGCCGATGATGGTCACCGGTCTTGAACCGAGCCGCAGCTAAAGCGTAAAATTAAGCAGAGAAAGTGTTCAAGACAACAAGAAAAAGAAATGCTGCTGATGCTGATAATCTATGTATTCACTCTACTTCATTTATATGACTCATCTCGCAAATTATCAAGGATAGCATGCTGAATTCAATCTGAATATTAGGCCGAGGCTTTTTAGTAATGATTGAATTGCGGGTCTTTGACGAAAGGGATGTATATTCCTGTCCTTGCCTTGTAGTCAGGGTAGTCTTGAAAGAAATGCAAAAGTGCTTCTTCTTAAAACTTGATTCTTTTTGTAAAGAAATGAATCAGAGCCAATATGAATCCAAGCATAGTGATAAAATTTCCCAAGAATAACTGTGAGAAGACGCTATAGTAGAAAAAGCCAGTATATGCCGGATGCCTAAAGATGGAATAAACCCCATTAGTAACTAGTGTATGTTTCTACTTTTTGTTGAAATTGACCAAATGCGTAAAATTGCTCTTACAAGTGAAAAAAGCCGCAATTCTCAAACTCTCTCCAGCTAACGCTCCCGCCAAGCCGATCCACATCAATGGATGATACATCTACATCTTTACTCTTGTACTTTATACTCAAAGGCGAATAAGTATCGGGTGACTATGTGTTAGGCGAACATAAAAACATTCGCAATTGTGTAGTGCTTTGAGTGGTAGATCAGAAAACCTAGGATAAAAGGGAAGGTACTGTGCCAGGACAGGGTAGGGTAATGGAAGTTGTTGACCAGCTGGAACTCGAAATAGTGGTAGAGTGTTGTCAAAGATAGGTATATGCTTAGAGTAGGGACTGCTGCTTCTGAACTGGAGAAGTACGCAAGCAGTTAGAGAAGAGTCCAACCGTTGATCAACCCGAAGATTAAAGTAGTACTCGAGAACGAGGTAACTCTAAGCCAATGATGAGGTTGAATTGGTTTCACATACGGTAGCAAAACAACCGGAATGTATAGCACTATCAAGAATGGTGACCATATGACAGTGAAGAATCCCACAAGCTGAGCCGCTAAGGTAATATAAGTCATTTTTGATGTTCCTTATCTCTCGTCCATTTTTGAATGTCAAACTATCAGAAAATACTATGGTTATTTGATTGTCACACACAGCGATGATAAGAAATAGTCAGGTGTGAAATTGAATTAAATTGGGGGCAAATTGGCCAAGTGTGTAAAATTTGATAGTCCTGCGGCAATACTATATTTATATCATGCACATTCTTTGCCTCTTTCTTGCCCTATCTCTCCTTTCTCTACAACTCGACGCCCTGCTGACCAACCATAACTACAACTACTCTCAGGCTCATGAGCTGGCACTCATAGCTTAGCCACTCTTTTTGCCCACTCGTCCTGTGCCAGCAGCTCAGCAACCCGCCAGCATCCCTACTCTTCTTGACTACTGCCAGCTCAAAAAGTACCAGCTCAGAGACACCTCCTATCGCGCCTAATAGATGGAGCTAGCTCAAGATGACCAGCAGTTACTATTTCAAATGGAGCCACTTCATACCATATTCCAATAAGAGCTCATCCATATCGAAAATTATAGATTGCTGGAGATGCGGAAGTTCAAAGTTAGCATGAGGAACCCCAGCAGAAGGCTGAAAATTGTGGTGAATCAAGTGACCTCAGATCGCAGTTAGGTCAAAAGAGATGATTAAAGAGGAGCTCTCCCTCTTGCGCTTCATCCTTAAGCTGTCCACGACTTCAATTTTATCTTTCACGCACATTGGCTCAATCCACAATTTCTACAAGCCACCATATACTTCGTTCTCTAGATTTATGATGGCAGTCAATTAGCCTAGGAGAAGGTCTATGCCAGAAAAGTGTCAGCTACCATCACTCCCAATCACCTAAGATTGCAAAATCATGTCTTTGATAACTGTCCACGGTACCACGTTGTCACTCTGAAAAATTATGAGCATTTTCCTATCACTTTGATGTTGGAGGGGAAAAAACGTTTTGAGACTGTTTAGGGTGTCCAACTTGAAGGTTAAACAGTGCTAGAGCCAACAAAACAACTGAAAGTGCTTGTTGAAGGTAAAAGCACCCAACTACTCGTGCACACCCTGACAGATGGCTCGAATCCGACCTTCCCAGCTCTGCTCCTTCACATCATCTGCATAGAATCGGTCTCGATCGATTATTTCAATATTGGAATACTGCCTGATTAGAAGTCAGTCTTTGAATTTCCTGTGACTGTCACCAGCACACGCCATGATAATGCCACAATTGAGTAGGTTGTGCTTGAGTCTAGCAGTTAGACTGTTATTTTCGAGGCATTACCAGGATAGACAGTGATTGTTGGTCCAAAAAGACAAAACATGCAAATCGGCATCATGCGCATTTATGCAAAAAAAGAGCCCTAAAAGAAATCAACAATCATAATAAAAGCTAAAATTCAAGCCGGTCATGACACTTTCTGGACCTAGCAGCGCTTTCTCTATCAATAGATAAGAAATCCTATCTCAGCAGGAGTGAGGCGATTCGTTGATCTGAGGAAGCCAGTTCACAGAAAATAGCGTTTTCTGCTCAAAAATAACATAAATGTGCCTCTTTTCCTCACTCGGTTCTACTGCGATGACAATATTTTACAACTATCTTGGACAGGCTAACGCAGAAAGGTGGTTTACCCTAATCAAAATATTTAAGAACTGTCCTTTTTGTATGTGGGACCAAAGGATATACCTCTGTCGCCACAAAGACATACAGTTTTGCTGGAGTTCAATGGCAATTTAATGGTTCCTCTGGAAGTTGTTGTTTATGACATGACCCTGCAATGCCTCCTCGATAATCAGCTACAACGCTGCTCAGACATAAACAGCATTGATTTTGGCTACTTCAGAGATCAAAAGAGCAAAGTAAGGCAGCTGATCGTCAGAAATTGGAATCCTGAATCAATTCCTTTGAAAATTTAACTTCCTTAGAAATAATGCAAGTAACATGGAATCACACTCAAAACTGACATATACGGACCTTTACCTCACGATGGTGCTGAACACGATAAAAACAAAAAAGATCACATGCTCAAAGGAAATCATTTTGTGGTGCTGAGTATAGAGGTAGAACTGTTGCCTAATGGTTCTTCCCTGACTGCTCCCATTAACCTCATCACAAGCATTGAATCAATTCCTATCCTCCTCATAATTAGGGTCTAAAATGGCACCATTGCTCTTATCCCTCAAGTTGTTAAATTTTAAATTCCAATAGATCGCACCATCGAATATTTGAATTTAGTTTCGACTTACTCACAAAAATACAGAATATAGAAAGTTGTAACAAACTGTAGCAATGTTATTGTAGCAGTTCCACCTCATTAGGATCTCCAAGGCAATCAATTTGTTGGCATGACGGTGGTCTATGAGCCCTATCTGGCTGAGACAAACAATACTGAAGGAGATTGGAGACCTCAGTTCCATCAATTAAACTATTACCTACATCGACTTAGGAGAGAGTATGAACCTGTTGTATATGCACAGATCACACTAACAACTACAACTTAATTAGAGGCAAAATCTACCGTTATCATTGATCGTAATTACAGACCACTCATCCCCGATTCTATCCAAAAAGACTAAGGCATCAGATATGTGAAAGTCGTGTTGGTCAAACGTAAACCAAAATCACATCGAGTTGGTTAGACCCGGCAAGTTTACGAGTTGAGTCTAAAAATTAGAAATCCCTTTCCTTTTGCTATCAAGTACAAGCCTCTGCTAGTATCTGAATAAAGACACACGATGATGGATACATATTTCAACCAGTATAGGATTTGCATGGAGAATCGGTTGGAAACAGTCTTTTTTTGCATATCTGAAACAATCAAAGCTAAAAACAGACTGAACCCATCAGCTATCAGATAAATATTTTAACTGCACTATCAACCTGATGAGTACTATCTAGATGTCCATCCTGATGAGCATGGTGAGACTCAGATCACAATGCGCCCTAAGAACCCGAAAAACAAGACCATCAATGTCATTCCACGTACGATCGACTTCGATTTTTTGTTGTTACTCGATCGACAAGGATACAGAACTTGCTACTATTTCGCACAACATCAACTAATAGCCTTGCTTCTGCTGACCTAGCTACCTTATAAAATACTCGAGGAAGAAGGTGGACGCACTTTTAGAGATTTTTTCAAAGCTGAACTAAACAATCTCCATCATCTTTCTTTTTTTTAGACAGAATCTGATTTGCAGATTAAATTGAAGAGTAAATATATGAGTCAATGCTACGATTCTACAGGGTTTTTGATATATAGATTTTGTGATACTTTGCATTCGAGAGTTTCAAGCGTGGTCTAAAATGGACATAAAGTAACAGAAACTGGAGATGGCAGTTTTGTAATCGGAGCTCATCATAATCAGACACTGACCTTGCAACTATCCAATCCAACCGATAAGACTAAGATGTACCTGGTCATGGCCAATAACTTCACAAAATATTAGACTTATGAAGTTGAGGCATAAATAAAAATGCCATCCTTATTCGTTAGACATGACTACCTCTCGCCTATTTAAACCGATTAGGATCTATGGAGAGGCCGGAGTGCTTCTCTGTTGCCTATTGACCTGTACCCCTAGGACTACCATCAACCAACAGCTGTCATTTAAGGCATGCGACAGTTTTAGCTGGTCAACTAGGGAGAAGGACCCATCACCATTGATCATATTGGCATTGACTCCAAATATTACAGTTGCAGCTACAAGGGTATACAAGTTCTTGGACTGACTTGTGTAGAAGATCAGCATCGGCCTCCGCAGCAGATTATCAAGAAGGTTCATGAGGAAAAATTCAACATCGCTCCTTTAGCTCGTTACAATCTGACTGTTCGCTTCTTCTTCCAACTGAAAAATTGGCCTCAAGGCAAGCGTTCTCTTGAGGTACATAACTCAGAGCACTTAACTTATACTGTATATCTTTACGATGAAAAAGGATATTACTTCAAACTCGATATAGTATTCAGAGTCGCCGATCATTCCTTAGCATAATCTATAGCCGAACATACAGCTTCAGTTAATAGCCATAAAATGTATGCCTACTTCTTCATCAGTGGCTTATCCTTCGTGCTCATTTGTATCTTCCTGCTGAGGATCAGAGATGAAGATAGTAATCCCTACATCAAGGTTGTGTAGGAGAGAGAAAAAGGACAAGATGATCAGTATAAGAGATTGTACCGCTTGAGGAGGTTGGGAAGACTACTTAAGGAACCAAATTCATACGATGCGCTGAGCTTGATGGGTGCTAGGTTGAATAAAAGAGCTCCTTAGAGACCTGTGCATAAAGTAACATAAGATCTGATTCTATCAGCCAAAGAGGTGACCCAACGGTAGCTCAGAAATTATTTCAACGAATCTTAGTAAAGCGCAATAGGTGCTATCCTCGAGATCAACCATCATCTCTCACTAAGCGAATCAATCAGCTAGGAAGATAAATAATAACCATCAGAACCGATCTCCATCAACACACCAGCTGAATAACTTTTCGAGGAGGAAAGTAGCAATTTGCCATAAGGAGAGTAGGTGGATCTGACAGATGAAATGGATGAAGATTCATGGTATGACTTCAACAAATAAACCCTCAATAACAGTCGAGATAGAAGTAGCCGGAATATAGACCCGGTCCTTGAAGAACCAGAAAGGGAAGATGAAGAAGAGTTTTATAATGTGTTTAGGACAGGATTGAGAAAAAGCCCGCTCATTACACTTAACCTTCCTCAAGGGAAGAAAAAACTGGAATGATTGTAGTTTCAGTATCATTTTTGCCATATGATGGAAATAGTTATAGTATTTATTCGAATCATTGCATTCACTCTCTAAGAGCGAGGTCGAACATAGTCGGACCTTCAGCTTTGACCCCTTTGCTCAGCACAGAACTGTATCGCTTTTCGTTTTATCTGATATCTTAGAAGGGGTGCTGACTGATCATGTATTTGGCTGGTCCTGTGATAATAGCTCGATGACCCATCAACTTGTAGTACCCTCGAATTCCTGTTCGCTAGTTGATGGTGATGGTGCCTTCAGTTAGGATCAGGTAGCAATTTTCTTAAGTGTGCTTATGACCTTTCGGTACTTTGTTGAAAACCACGTTACTCTTGATCCTGTTCCATACAAAGAGGGGTATATGGGTAAAATCAATTTCTTTTGTCAACAAAACTAAAACAGGTAGCATTTCAATATTCATCGAAGCCTCAAATTCAGGATTTTTGGCTATAAGATCCTTAAAGCGCTGAATCGGGAAACCATACAAACACACAACTGAGGTGGCAGTTGCAGAATAACCGATATCTTGAGTGTGTGGAATGCACAATTAGCTCAACCCTACAAAATCGTTGGTCTTGATCTCCCTTTTCTTGAATGACTGATTTGGTAACTTCCATTCCTATTAAACTTCTCCCTTGACAATAATATAAACAAACCTCATTAGTTCATAACTCCTGATGATCGGCTCCCCTTTATGGAATATTTTTTATATCTTCTCCTCCATCAATTTCTAAAATTCAACAGCCTCCAACTTATTAAACACCGAACATTGATACAAACTATTCGAGGTTGGCATCTAATCAGCCACATAATTATCATTTTCAATACTTTCTAAATTTTTTTGGATAAGTAATTTTATTTTCATGAAGAAATGTTCATCTACTCTACCTTGCTTGTGGTTCCTCTAGAGCAATTAGAGCTGGTAGTTGAGGAGAGAGACAGATACCTTAGCTGTTTAGATTTTCATCATGATCTCAGGAAATGAATGTTTTATTTAGGTGTCAAGATATGACTGGGCTAGTTTACGATTGTGAGTTGATTCTTGTTTGAGTGCTCGGATGACACTACGATCAAAGGGGAAATGCGTTGACTGTGTCTAACATTCCTGAATACTGTCAATGTATGTCTTGACCAGATCATATATTGTGCTCACTTTCTGATAAATCTGACCTAGAGCATAATGACTAACAATCGGGAAATGCCTAAGCCAAAAAACAAAAGTAAAGAACAAATTATTCTGCTCCTCTGAGATGAGATAATCCCAACTGTTCATCGGTTAATCTGCTGCGTCTAGGTCCAAATCAACACATTAGGTCAATTTCTTGACAGATTAGTCTGAACATTCATTGTTTTAGAATTTACGCCAGAAAATACCTTTGAGTGCTAATCCAAATCTGCTTCTAATTTCCATCATCACATTGTTATCAACTTCCAACTCCTCACTCAACCTAGCCGAACCACTATCTAGTCGACTCAATTCTAAATCAGCTGTATCTTTATGTTAGTAATTTATTAATGCATCTAGATCTCTCAAACCAGAGTATTTCTCTACTTTGTCCCATTTAGAATTCGATAAATATTTGTCATTGTCACGAGTGTGAGCAATCTTTTCCTAAAGATCGCGACGACAAATGCGCATGAATTTGTTGAATAATTTGACCTTGGTATCAGATTTAGCGCAGAGACCTAACTTAGTGATGACCCAGTTGCAAGTTGGAGCGTTTATCATCATGGTCAAGAAGGCACATCCTGCCATGTTGAATACACTGATTGATTTGAATTTCTCAGGTAAAAACTAATATGACGCCAATATCAATGTGAAGGCTATTCCTACAGCCCCTCTCAATCCACCATAAGTCAAAGCTCCTACTTCACTCCATCTCAAGCCATATCCTAAATTTTTCAATTTCGGCATGAAGATGCTAATAGACAGAAAACGGGCACATATCATGGATAAATACAACCCTCCCAAGTACAATAACTATTTCTGTCCGATCAAGTTGATCAGTTGTGGGTTATTTAAAGAGCGTTGACCGACAATGACACCACCAAGAATAAAAATGACAGTTTATGCAACAAAGACATAGACTTTCCAGATGTGGTGCACTCTCTACCTAGCTTCGGTGGTGAATTTGGTCCTGCCGAAGGCTGCCATGTAGAGACCCATAGAGACTAGTGCCATGATGCCACTGACGTGTATGCCAATGTTGACATATTAAGCTATGAAATAGACGAGATAACACCCGACAAGGGTGGTGTTATAACATAGAAAAGGATCATTTTTGAAGAATTTTATCAACTCCGTTGCAATAATTCCAAAGAGCACTCCTAACACAACTGCCCCAAGAGTCAACTCGAAAAACAATTTAACCACATCAAAAACACCCATACTCCCACCTCGACATAGTTCCAAACTGATCGTGAACAACACCATGCAACTCCCATCATTCAGCAAAGATTCACCTTCAATAAGCGAACTAAACTTCTTTGGGGCACCAGCTTCCTTGAGCAGCGAGAGAACTGCCACAGTATCAGTACAAGAAAGTACAGCCCCGAACATAAAGGCTTGGATAACTGTGTAGTAACTATCATCGTAGCCTATGATCCACTTGATTGAAACCATCATCACCAGAGCTCCTATTAGGACGCAGGGAAATGCTAATATTAGGATTTGGGAAGATTGTCTTCTGAAGACATACCAATCAGAGTTGAAAGAACTCTAGAAGATAAGAGGTGGCAAGAAGATGAGTAAAATACCACGAGGGTCGATACCTGATGTAGCTTAGATTGAGTCTCCAATGATACCCAGATGTTATGAAAACTTTCCCATGACTATGCTAGCGATGAAGAGAGTCGGTGTAAAGGGAATGAAACTCCATGCTTTCTGCAAGCTCTTGATGACGATAGCCAGTGTTAGCGAGAGGAAGAGAAAGAGCAGCACGAGTGCATCGGTGGTCATGTATCCCTTGATCATGATAACTATTCCAAAGACATTATAAACAAAAAAGCACAAATACAGAAATTACATCCAAATGATAACTACAGTTTGCAAAAAGATTGAAACATCAATAAACGGAATAAAAAATAACAATCAGATGTCATCAGCTTGGCTTGTCATCTTTCTGCCCTTTAGTATCATCATCTGCCTCTCACGTATTTCCGGTCGCTGATCTGAATGATATTATGGGTACTTCTTATCTTTGAAATTGTTTTTGTCTATCCAAATTTCTTCTATGAAAGAAGGTAGACATAAGGCGGTGGTTTCAGATCATCTTCGTAACGATTGCGAAGGAGATATTCGAAGTAGTGCTAACCGTAACGCTCAACAAGAGGTTTGCTATAATTGATCTAATTTAGAAGGGCTACCTTATCGTGGTACTCTTGACATTGACTGGCCATTCTATTGACTGTTGTGGTGATCTTTGAGGTCTTAGGGCGAGATTTAGTTTAAGATTGGGCGATAGATGTTCGCACATTTCCCGTACCACTTCTTAGTTTGGAAGTCGACCCCGATGGCTCATAGCTGGCATGCGATAGAAACATCTAATCCACCATAACAACTGGTTCCTTTTTAACTTTTCCTCTTTAATTTTCACTAATCGACTTCAATGGCAGTGTTTCTTGCCCTTACTCACGATCATACTTATCTCTTCTGAATCTAGAACCACTTGTGATCGCGATGTTTCTTAATGTATTGTCTTTGTAACTTCTTTTGGACGTTTTCTTGAATTCGATTGGATGCTACTTGCTGTGCTGCAACATCTTCTTGAACCAATTCTGACCACCTATTGGTCGGAACTGAGGGTTTTCAGCTTACTACTTGTATGCTGGGTTGGACTTGTCTTTGAATATGTTGACAGGTTCGGTTTGCAACTTCGGAGTAGTGGAGGCTCGTTATTTAGGTTTTATTAGCTGAGCTTTGTGTTACCTATGATGCTCACGGGATTTGATATCTGTACGAGTTGGGAAGAATGATGAACTTGTCTTCATGACTATCAGAAGAACAGTCTAATTAGTTAATTGTTATTATGAATCTATACCCGACCGAAAAGTT
>Ga0100380_10006457_pt1 | contig 11929 bp, 9 predicted proteins | sample CryGeymeta201504_FD_80417 | JGI IMG/M metagenome (GOLD analysis project Ga0100380, IMG submission 80417) | Groundwater microbial communities from Crystal Geyser aquifers in Utah, USA - Crystal Geyser metaG 2015-04 | ecosystem: Environmental > Aquatic > Deep subsurface > Groundwater | place: USA... | reverse complement strand
TGAATGTTAGCAGCCTACAAAACTCCCACATGAATTATGGCTATCGCTATGATAGCAGATGTTTCTCTCTCATTCCTTTTGTTTCAATATTTTGAAGAGAATCTGATTGTTGCTTTGTTCATATAGGTAGGATAATTTAAATTGATCAATCAATCACTTTTTACACTTCGAGAAGGTTCATCTTCCTTGAGATAGGATTTAAAAAAGTGCTATCCGGTTCCTAACATCAGATCCCACAAATAGCAACTTCCAGAGTAATTTCCAACGTTTACACTATGGTGATGATCATGAAATACAGGCCCTAACACAAAGGGTAGCATCCTGACAGGGCTCCAAGGAAATTCATAGCCCGAGTGTCCTTCTGTACTGAGAGATATCTTGTAGCAGACCCAGAAGAAGTATGTAAAGCAGTGAGCCCTGCTTCCTAGAACTATCAAACCGACAGCCCCCGGCAACTATATAGTAAACGAAGTACCACATTAGCAACAGCGTAGTCCAAAGGATGGAAGTATTATGTAGTGAAGGTGAACACTTTATCGTACTCGTGGTGGATCTTATGCATTTTGTACAGACATTTGAAGGTGTGGAATGTTCGATGTCCCCAGTAGAAAAACGTATCATCTAGAAAGTATATGACGCATAGTTGCCAAAAGATTTCCCAAAAAGAAGGAAAGTCTGTGAATCTTTGTTTGATTCCCAAGATTGAAGAGAATGACAAAAAGAGTGGGAAAATAAAGACTTGGTTGATTATGAGATTGTATATCATTTTTCTTCGCATTAGCTTCCAGTTAGGTCTTTCCCAAGGCCAAGTCGCTTCCTTGTTGACTTTGTACTTTTCATAGAATGAGGGGAACCAATTCAGGTATCCAGGAAGCATGAAAAGGAAGGTCCAGCTTTATGCCAAGTAATGAAGCAATATTGCACCTTTCCAGAAGAACCAGTTTTTATCTTCGACATGCTATGGCCAGACCCGAATTCCAATTTCCCGGCTGATGTATATGAGGGAAAAAAGGAAAAAATATCCAAGCAGAGTGTTAAATACTCCTCGTTTCTTGATTTTGGCCTTTTCCATTTTGAGTATCAATGCTAATTTGTCGGTGATTCCTTATGACGTCAATGCAGCCATCGAGAAAATTTATAAATAAATTTTAGATGTCGAAATGAAAAACAAAGAGATCATTCTAAGGGGGTAACTAATGGTGACGGATTTGTAATGCTTGAGGGGAAATTTTCTGACAACAGTTCAGCTACCACCACCAAAGGTTTTCCTCCCTTTACTTCCTATTTCAGGACAGAACAGCCTTTGTGAGGAGGAAGCAGCACTAGTCTCCGATCTGTGTATTCATTTTCATTCAAAGTTACTCCTAATCTGGATCGAGAATTACTGTCGACATTTGCTACGAAATATGAAAATCCACCTTAGTTGAGTAAAATATCTGAACAGATCCAGTCGTTAGGATTATTCAAATTCTTCCTTTTGGGATTTTTGCTTGCATGATCAAACATGATCTCCTTCAGGAATTTTTAAGAAGTGATTCCTTTAGCATCTTTGATGGCCACTGGAGCTAGTGAGTATGCGCTAACAGATCCTTTTGAAACAGTCAATTCTCTATTGAGAAGATACTTGGTGTACAGACAGTACTTTCCGGTTGTAGCTCTCTCAACTTCAATGAAGTTGTCAGGAAAATTTTTTGAGGTTTTGCTTTGAACGTATCGATAGCATTTATACTGTTCGTCCCACTTTCCGAGAGCAGCATAATTTCTAGAGTATGAGCTGATTGTAGTGCCTCTTTTGCTGGGCTGAGTGATGGCTATGGTCAACAAAGAAGGTTAGTCGTTCTTGACTTAGAATTCAAAGAGTTTTTCTTCGAGGTTATTGAATTCTGTTGGGACAAAATTGTAATGAGCATTGTCAAAAATTTTGCAGATGTCGACTAATTGAAAGAAATTGAGGAAGTCTTCCCAGACCACAAAAAATATTCCATCGCTGTCTTTTTGCCTAAGATGGTCATTGTAGTCCAACAACTGTTTGTCTGTAGCGTTGACGCTGTTCCAGAAGGCTAAGTCGTAGTCACTGGCTCTCCCTCTCCATTATTTGTGTCCCCAAGGGTTTCTGAGCTTAATCATTCTTTGTGGCCTATCGTACACGCCCAGCTGAATAAGTCAAAGCTTACAATAGTATATGCATGTCCTTTCACAAAGCCGTATTCTTCAATGCTAGCATCGCTCTTGGTTCCACATGCCAATAAAGCCCCGTTTTTATCGTTGACAAGCATCTTTTGCCAGAGAAGCTCTTGTTTGGCTGGGTCTGAAGGTATGCTTTGGAAATAAACTGGAGCAGAGCTAAAGGCATGGAGGACCTCGTTAGGGAGGCCTCCAATGATATTTGCGTATGAGCCGTACAGTTTTGCCCATATTTTTTCGAGAACCATCACCCATATTTCTACATTTCCGGCAGGTTGAGCAAAGAAGACCTTTCCATTCTCATCAACAGGGAAGTAATCATCAATGACAACTTCTTGATATTATCCGTTGTGGAGAACTCTCGCCATGTATATTCCATGTTGATTCATCTCCACAGAAGGGAAAAGACTCTTGATTCTGAATCCTTGCTCAGCCAGCGCTGATAGAGCTGACAAAAAATAGCAGTCACCGAGTTGTCCTTGGAGAATATCGGCTGGCTCAATCACGTCCTTGATAAAAACAGCATTGGGAATTATATCGCGGATTCTTTTCCAGCTGATTCTGGAAGAGTTTGTTCCGTGGGCCCTCAGGTCACCCAAGGACTAGTTATTGGGTGGAAATTCAGTATCAGTAAATAGTTAGTTAGAACCTTCCATGCTTTTTATGACTTCATTGTAGTTAGATTTCTTGATCTTTCGCACAAAAGTATCATTGCCCACCAAATCGAAGATACTCTTTGATCCTTTTTCAGTTGCAATAGGTTTCAGGTTCCTGATGTTTAACATCTTGAATATACTCTGAGCGTCCATTGGAGTCTGTTGACCTCCTGGTCCTGGAGGAAATGTTTGACCTTGACCACCAGGTATCAAGCTGCTTGGATTGAAACCATTCTGCTTGAACCCAGGAATCATGTTAGCAATATTGGAGATCATGGATCCTGAACCTCCTTAGCTCATGCCTTTGGTTTGATTGAAAAACCGGAGATAGTTGCTGACTGAGCCAAAGAAAGGCATTTTTTGAAATACTTCATACTCGTAACCATTGTTACCGCCAAATCCACGATTAATGCAGCTCATGCATAGAGATTCCGCTCCTCCCATCTTATTAAGAGATAATTGTATAAAATGGCAGCGTAAACTAACATGAACCTAAATACTGACGATTCTCTAAATGTGGGATATATTTGATACATTTGGCAAAAGGGGGAGCAATAGGCTTCATCAGGCTGTTGAATCACCAAATTTTATTTTTGTTTTATACAACTTAATAATTGTTAAAGAATGTCCAAAAATAGTATAGGAACTTCGATGGAATAAGCATAACTATAGGAATCATTGGTAGTTGAGCATCTTGACAATAGTAACATTGAGGGACTCAAGAAAATAATCTACAAGTATCAGAATCGAATCAAAGAACTGTAAAAATATCCTAAATCAGGCAAAAAAATCTCCACAAACAGAAGACGAACAATGACCAGCTTAAATAATAGCTCAAGCAGCTCAATGACACACTTAACCAGTTGATTGATAAAGTAGCTGTCAAGCCGAAGCAATAAAAGGAAGATCATCATAAAGAGGGTAAAAAATATGTAAAGTAGATGTCATCAAGAGAGAGTTGGACATCGAAATGAAGAAAAATCACTCACTCAAGAAAGAAGTTGAATCTTTGAGAGCCAGAATCAAAGCATATTAATCTCAGAAAATAGGTGACTTGCATAACTAAATCAGAGAAAAAGACAGAGTTATAGAGGACCTTCACCAAAGCTTAAAGGTTCATGAAAAGTTCGAAAAGAAGGAAATGAATATGGACATATACAGGAAGGAAGAGGAGGCCCAGAAGAAGATTAATATGCTCACTGAATAAATCGCTCATTTAAAGAGGAAAACCCAAGACCAAAGAAAGCAGCACGATACTCAATAAAGAAGTTTGATTTTCCAATCTCGCAAGATGAGATAGCTTTAAACAAGACAGTCAATCCCTAAGACAATAAAAAATGACTCTGAAGGACCAAAGTAAACTTACCAACTACTTCAACAGTAAAATAAAAGCATGAAGGAACAATTATAAACTGTTGAGAAATAAAAAAAGATTGTGTAAAAGTTTCATAAGAGTTAGCTTGAATTATTGAAGAATAAAGTAAAAACCGCAGAAAAGCAAAATTTATAACTTAAAGAGGAGGTTCAAAAGAAAGATAAGGAAATTCATTCTCTTTGGGTGAAAATAAAATCGATGAATACCGGCCAGACAGACAGATAACCTTCAGATGAACCTGCACCCACATGGATGCAGCTATTAGACTGCAGACGCTAGTTGAAGGGTAGCAGTCATATAAAATCAACGGCAAAGAGGTTTGATGATGTGGAGCAGCTACCAAAGTAGAAAGAATATCGGATCAGTGGATTACTCTTCCGGTATTTTGAAGAGCACATAATAGAGATGAGAGTGACTTATGACATAAAAGGAGAGACTAAGCAAGACAGGCAGCAGATGTCAGTAACTACATTTGCGATCTAAACTCACTACCAAAGTACTCGATAGGTTTCAATATCTTTAAGTGAGTATGAGTACATTGTTGAATGGGAACTTTTCCTGGGAAGGGGAATCGAGTATACAAGAATCAGAACATCTAAATAGCAGACAATATAGGCCGGAAACGAAAGAAACAGCCTCAAATGTAAGCGACTTTCCTTTGACATCAAATCCTTTGAAAAACCCATTGCTTGCTTCGGAATCACGGATACAAAAATATTCGCAGAAAAAGATAGAGAAATGCTTGTCGCATTTGGACTTGTCCTGAAAAGGAAAAATGTATTTGGAGGCAGGGCCAATTCTTTGGCCCGACTTTAAAAGCCATCTTTGAGTCTAATGACCAGGTACAATGATAAAAATATTGCTTGATATTTTAGTCTTTAAAGAAGAGAGGATTACCTGAGCTTATTATATAAAAGATTTATCTCGATGCTGCTGCCATATCTGAAAGCCATCAACAGCAAGAAGGTAATTCTTGGATCACAGTCAAAATCAAGAAAGGAGCTCCTCCAAACTCAAAGGATTGACTACAAGTCTATTCCCAGTACTTTTGCAGAGGACCTTGACAAATAATCATTCGCATCACCCGCAGATTACAACTTGGTAAGCCTGAATGTATGCAGCAAACTTGCAAAGGAAAAGTCGATGAGCTCCTTTCTCGCTTCTAGAATGAAAAAGTCGAATGGGATTTGCTGATCTGTGGCGATACAATTGTCGAGCTTGATGATAAAATCATCGAGAAACCTGTAACGATCAATTGATTCAGGAAAACGAAGAGCACTGTATTCAAATGGTCCAAGAGCTTTCAGGCAACACTCATCGAATTTATACAGCAAACATCATTGTATTCAATGCAAAGCCTCTGATTCGATATGAGTGGGTTACAAGAGCTGAAGTCACTTTCGGAAAAATAACTCCAGATATATTGAAATAATTCGCCAAAGAAGCCGAACCTTACAGGCACTCAGGAGGCTATGAAATTTCTGCAATTAGCGGATCCTTTATAACAAGAATCGAAGGAAACTACCACGCAGTTCAAGGACTGGACATTCATGAGCTTTGTCAAAAATTAATCGAGGGTGGCAAAAAATTGGAGTGGTTCTGAGTTGATTTGACTCATAATTATAAATTATAAGAGATGGATATCAGCCGTAGTATTCTTGACAATCTCATGGGAAGAGATCGTAATCTTCCCAAAGACAGCACAATAAATCGAGACCATTACTCCAATTCTGACGTAAGCTCTCTTCTTACCCAGGTCTGCAAACCATTTTTGATTTGCTTCTGCTTCAACACTCTATTCCCGAACACCATCTACGACGAGGGGCCTTGCCACAAGAGGCATGATACTTATCTTAAGACCATGTTTGACAGCGATTTGAACAGAAGCGAGCACTAGAAGCAGTACATCAAGGAATGCATTGGTATCTTTTGTGATAAATAGCTTGGATTGAAAGAAGACTTCAGTAAGTCGAACAAAAAACCAAGAAGAATCAAAGCACAATTTAGGGTAAATCATCACTTTCCACCGATCGACCCAGACAGCTTCTGGACAGAATCATGGCCATCGATAATTAGATTGAAGACATGATGAGACAAGCCGCCATTTTCGGCTAGAATGGTCAGATCGACGATTCATCTCGTTGCTTGGAGGAGGTTGAAAGACTGCGAGAGCACCGGAAAGAGGTAGATCTGATGGGTGATAACCTGCTTGCGGTGGTGAAGCACCAGAAGGTATGCTTTGACTCAATTAGATCTGTGAAATTTGTGGTGCTATTCAGACCATCAATGATACCTAGAAAAGAATCCAGATGCATCTTTAGGGAAAAATCCATCAGGGATTTCTTCGGCTTAGAACTTAAATTTAAACCTTGAAGATCAGGCTCGAAATAGTTCAACAAAAAATCGATATGGAAAGAGAAAAGAATAAGCCATTAGCAATATCTCAGGGATAAAATCGTGCTTCTTAGGTCAAGGTAGAGGCAAAAAATTCTGAAAAAGTTGAGGAGCGTAAAGATTAAAGAGCCTAGCGTAGTCCAAGCAAAAAGAAAAAGAAGGAACACAAGCACAAGGAGGATCGCTCGAGAAGCAGAGAGAAAAAGAAAAAATAGCATGACCATGATCGTTATGATAGGCACGATAGGAGCCGTAGTAAGGACAAACATCACAAGAAGGAAAAGAAAAGAAAGGAGAAATCACATGATCGCAGATCCAGATCATACTAGAAATAGCACCGCAGGCACTATGGTTGATGTATACTGGACCTTCTCATTTTATTGAATGTATAATTATTCAAATGATTTTTTCATTTCCAAAAACGTTGAATGCCTCTATGCTCATGAAAGACATAAGAATTATCACGCCTCTCATCGAAGAGTTAGGTCGGTTTGTAATATAGAACAAAGAAGCAAAGAAATATTTGTAGTCGGTCGACCTTGAAGATAAAGATATCTATGATAGCTTGGTTTACGACTCTAAAATATTTAGCCGGTTGTATGCCAAAATATAAAAGTAACCTTGGAAAGTAAACTTGAAGACAGTTGACCAAATAACCTCATATTTGAAAAGATGGTTTGACAACTATCGGGAGAGTGAAGAAAGTCTATCCATATTATAAAAAACTATCAAAACTCTCGAGCTTGAGGGCAAACTAGCGTCCCTGGAGGAGCTGATAGACCATGCTGTTGAGTTTTAGGATGATATATCAACTTTTCCTTTGAACTCGAACCAAAAATATGCTCAAGCTTACAAAAACATTGAGGTAGTTTAATGTCATAACAGACAAAAAACAAGAGAATAGTATCAATACTTTTAAAAGCTCATTGTAATCACTAATGCTTCGGTTTTGACATAACTGAGACAATCTAATGCTCTTTTGGGAGTTATGGCTTTTGGACTTGGGTACCCTCGATTTTGGATAGACTTCAAAGAGGCACAGCTCAGGAACTATTCTTTCATCCGAAATCCACAATTAAACCAGTTGACTTAGATATGGAATTTGCCATAGAAAGGAGCCATCAGCAAGTTGAAGACAGTCATCTACCCCTTTATTCATACGAGTCGACTAATTTACATCCCAATTGACTAAGAAAGATTCGAATCTGTAGATTTGTTCACTCCTTCATAGAGAACTGTGCAAGTCCGACTAATATCAAACAGACCCATTAATTTCCTTTACTAGTCAAGCGGTTGCTGCAGGCCTTTGACAAACATCGGCCATAACTTTTAAAATGTGATTCTTCATGCTCATGGAGGAGGTTTTGTTGCTCTTTCTAGTGAAACCATGCAAAACTATACTCGGAGGTGGGCCAAAGAGATAGATGTTCCAATCTTCTCCATCGACTATGGAAAGCCACCAAGATATAGATTTCCAGATCCTGTATATGAAACTCTGGCTGTATACAAGTTCCTTTGTTTTCAAATACATAAGCATTGCAGCATTCGCCCGAAAAAAATTGCCCTGGCTGGTGATTCAGCTGGATCTAATCTTCTTCTCTCAGCTTATGCTCTTGCTATGAAGGAAAAATTGCCTGAACCCACAGGATTTTTCCTAGCTTACCCTGCTTCTGATCTCAGATTCATCTATACCCCTTCAAGAATTCACTCCTTCACAGATGCGATTCTTCATCCTGCTCTCCTCCTACTTTGTCTTAAGGAGTACTTAGGTTAGGGACAGAGATAAGTAGAGAAAGACCCTCTAGCCTCTCCCATTCTGTTAAATGAATCTTACGTCAATAGAAATTCAACAGACAAGCGCTGGCCTTTTAAATGGCCTAAGACGAGGATAGTGGTAGGCGAGTTGGACCCTCTTCTTGATGATTCTTTGAGACTATGCTCGAAGATGTCTTAATCGGGGATAGACGTGCGTCTAAGGATATACAAAGAGCTTAGTCATGGCTTTTTAAGCGTGGAGAACATGATAAGCTAGGGCTAAAGAGGAATTAGGGATTCTATAGATATATTGAAGTAGTTGTTTGCCCATAACTGACCATGATATATAACTGTTTATAATTCGTTAATGCACCGAGCTTTTGGCAGTTGCGCGAAATCCACAGTCAGCATAGATGAGGACTACTGTTAAAGGGAAAGTTGCCTTGAACTCAGGAAGCAATGGCAAACCTATTGTTAGAAAAAATAATAAGAAAAAGCAGAGATGATCAGCAAATAGTAGCTTGCATCAGAGATTGACAGACACAAGAGGAAAATATAAATTTTACAAAAATCTAAAGATCTATTAACAGAATAACTTAACTTATCGAAGGAATAAAATGAAAATCAAGCAAGGAGACTGAAAAAATTGGAGCAGATCAAGTACTTTGAAAGTCAATCGAAAGCAACCACAGAAGTCTCAAACTACAGTCCCAACCCCTCTATCATCATTCAGGAAAAGGAAGAACAGATTGAATTGATTGTTCAGGAACTGAAGGCTAAGAACAAAGAAATTAGTTCTCTACAATTTGCCAACGAGCAACTTACACTTTAACTGTAGAACAAGAATAGCATGCTCCATAAGATCAAAAACAGCACAAAAACACAAATTTCTTTTTACCAGAAAGAAATACAAGACCTCGAAGAGGAACTTCAAAGAAAAGATAGCTAAATATAAAGATTGAAATAAATCAATAAATTAGATGTTCGAGAGCAGGAGCAAAAATACCTTCAGATTAGCAACCATCTGAATGACAAAATAGGGAGACTAGAAAGATAGATCAAGCATAAACAGGAGCAGTGCCAAAAATTAGAGAATAACTTGAAAAAAATATTTGAAATCAAAAAATAGAGTGATGAGCTCCTCTTAGCTTAAAGATAAACTGTAAAATGGTTAAATCAGCTGATTGAAGAGGCAAAAACTCAGTACATTCATTCCTAGCTGAAAAGGCAAGAAGAAAGGGAAAAATTTGCAAAGGAAAAGAGCAGGTACAGCTCGAGACAGCATTTTTCTAACCACTGCAAAAGCAACAGGTCGATAAGTGACGCTTCAACTTGCTTGCCTTCAGCTAAAAACAATCCCAATCAAAACACGACTATGATTGCTCCATTCCAATTTTCTCCCATTGATCGCCAATAATCTGAGTGGCCCTCGATTGACGAGCAAAATTTTTCCACCAACTTTGATAATTGATCGTTTTGCATGATTATAGTTGTACAGATCATAAATTTTCCTTTTTGCCGATCTCCTGCTGGATCTAATAGATGACAACAGGGTGAACAAACTTTAAAGCTCGTTTTTCTTGTATTTTCCATCCATTGAATTGATGATTTTTGGAATTGTACCCGTTGCTCTTGATCTTTTCGTTGATTCTCATAAATTTCAAAGTTCTCTTCATTTGAGTTAAACTTGACCAGTATTCAAAGTCAGGCTCTAAGTTTTTAAGCTTCGATTCGTGCAGCTTTCTTTCATACATCCTCCAGAGCTCCTTGTTAGTAAGGGGACCATTAATCATCAACATTTTGGTTATAAAAAGCTAAGGCCCGTTCTTGTGGAAGCCACGATACTTATCTTTGCCGCTAGCTGTAGTTTGTGAGACGACGGGAGCTGGATTGTTAGAGGCTACGAATCGATAGAAGGTTAATCCTCGAAGCAGTCTGATCATGATTAAATATTAGTTATTAATTAAATGAATGAGTCGAATCAGAGAGGGTAGGAGGGCCCGTAGCAGACATTGCAAGTGTTGCCTTTGGCGAGACGAATGAATCCATTTTCTCCCCAAGTCTTTCCCCAGCTGTTTTTAATGGTCCAGGCGTCAGAAGAGGTGCCAACCATGAAGACAGCATGGTTGGTGTGAACGTCACAATTGTCGAAAATTCCACTCTTGTAAAGACTCCAGTTAGAAGCATCTACTCTCACAGCCAAGGGTCGTCGAGCAAGCATTTCCTCGATGGCGGAGCATCCAGTGAAATTTCCAACGCTCTGGATGTTGTTGGGTCCGGTAGCTTTTTAGCAATTCTGGTTGACTGCCTTGTATGGGTAATCAGCTTCGGTTGTTTGTCCATTGTCTCTGATATATTGGAGAGCTCGAAGGGCAAGACCTCCGTTGCAACCGTTGTTGTTGTAGGGAGGACTAGTAGCACAGTCGACAAGCTGCTGCTCTGAGAAGTTGATAGTATTAGCAGCACCGTGATTTTGGATCTGGTAGCTTTCGTGGGCAGCAGTGGCAGCGAAAGCCCAGCATGATCCGCACTGTCCCTGATTTCTGATATCAGTGACGATTCCTTTGTTTCTCCAATCGATCTCTCCATTGAAGCCAGCATTCACGGGTTCTTCAACGCTGATAACGGCCTCATTTGTGGAAAGCTCACCAAGATAAGTGGCGATGAATTATTCCTGAGTGAGGTCTGAGAACTGGTTGACTCCGATTTTCCAGTTTTGCTTAGGGTCAGAGTTATGTCTTTCCATCTTGATGACATACTCAGCATAGAGTTTGCTTCTGTAGATAAGCTCTTCTTCTGCAGGAACAGGTTTATTGTATTTCTTGAGGTATGCCAGGTATTGGGAGGTGCTAACCGTTTCTGATTGTTGGGGCTGGAGTGTGTAAAGGACAGCAGCTGAAGCTAGCAGGAGGGCTAGCAGAGCGTATGACTTATTCATGATAGGAATTTATATTAATCTGATGAAAAAGGGACAATAAAACTATCAATTTTTAAACACTTCTCAGGAACCATCACACAAGGTGAGAAATGTTCAAAAATTGTATGAGTGGTCTTGAAATTTTATGATCAATTAATGGATGACTGACTCTTATATAATTGTAATTAGAGAGAGTGGAACCAAGGTGAGTGATGTGATTGTTAGGCCCGCCAACCACCGATTGATCTGTATTGCCATCCCTTCTAACATTATGTAATTATTTCTCCTTCTGCCTTTCCAGCGGCATAACCATCAACACAAACATGCAGCATCATATCACATTCCAAGCACTGTATCTCCTGGTTCTCTTCTGCTAGATTTGCTGTATTGAAAACATATCAATAACTAACCTGCACGCTCTGACTAGACTATATGCAAAGGGACATGACAACCAGCTACAGATTAAATGTTTGTCAGCCTTATCTGGCAAAAACCAAGGATATCAGGATTCAGAGGAGTGTTCAAATAAGACAAAAAAATCACTATTTCAGTATAATGAAAGAGAAAGTGCCTCGAAAGAAGAGGATTCTCTTTTAAATCAATTATAATGTTTAGAAGGGAACATGAAACCCACAGTGAAAAGAGGGA
>Ga0100380_10006453_pt1 | contig 11934 bp, 8 predicted proteins | sample CryGeymeta201504_FD_80417 | JGI IMG/M metagenome (GOLD analysis project Ga0100380, IMG submission 80417) | Groundwater microbial communities from Crystal Geyser aquifers in Utah, USA - Crystal Geyser metaG 2015-04 | ecosystem: Environmental > Aquatic > Deep subsurface > Groundwater | place: USA... | reverse complement strand
CATATTTGCTAATTCAACCTCTTCGAATTTGAACTCTTCAAAATATAAGCTTATCTTAATTAAATTTGTTGTATTTAGTATTGACTTATTTGAGTAAGGCTGACCTCCACAGTAAAAAATAGTATTGTCATAATATAAAGAAAAACATTTACCAGGGAATTTTTGCATATTTTTTAATTTGAATGGAATCTTTAAGAATTTCTTTTGATCTGTATCATATATTATAACTAAATTTGAATTTTCTTGTATCTTTGCGAAGTAAGATTGGAACTTTTGTGATTTAAACTCTTTGGAAGTTTCTATTCCTAAGTTGAGTGTCTGTGATACATCTTTTATGTTTGATCTATCGATAAAGTTAATTTTATGTATTTTTAGAAAGTCAATTATATCTACCATTAATAATTCTTTATTTTGTGCTAAGGTCTTAAATTGATCATATAGTTTTTTATTTTCGTCATATTTATCGTAAACTATATCATAATTTTCATTTTTAGAATATTCGTTGATATGATTTGTAACAATTTCTCTATTTTTTTGTAAAGTCTCCATGAGATTTGAATATTTCTCAGGATTTTGTAATTTGGATAAAGAGTTAATGCAAAGTTTCATGTCGTTTATAATATTTTGAGCTGAAATAAAATAAATAATATTAAATAATATTATATTGTATGTGTCAATAAGAGTTAATAAGTGTTAATGAGTGTTAATAATTACCGTCTAATATTTCAGAAATAGCTATCGAATAAAACTGTTGCACACCTATTACATCTACTATTAACTTATTATAAAATTTATCTATTATTTCATTCTTTTTTGAAAATAACTCTCTTAATTCTGTTGTTATTATACTATAATTTTCTCCTAGTTCTTTCTGTGTGTTTTTATGTACACTTTCTGAGTGTCTTTTTAAATGATTAGCCTTATCCAATAGCTCATCAGTTATTTTCTTATTAACAGCCGACATTGATTTTTCGACTTTCATAACAAAATCTCTTGCATCACTCAATGCTTTATTAGATGCTATAAGTTTATTTATTAATATAAATAAATATGTCATTTATATTATTTACATATAATATTGTCTTCTTCATCCTTTCTATCTACAGTTTCTATATCATTTTCATTATTTTTAAACACACTAAAGAATATATTCCAATTTTCTAATAAATCCTCAGCTTGAATTCTTGATTCGTAATTTCTATCTAAGCATTTAGTTATTATGTCTTTTAAAAATCCGTTAATATCCCCTGGTATAACTGGAAATATTTTGAGATCATGACCGTTATATACTTCTTCACGTGTTAAGTTATTTTTATAAATAGGTTGAATATCACTGAATATATCGATTAATACACAACCAATTGACCATATATCACTACTCCGATCAATAAAATCAAATTGAAGACCTTCTGGAGGCAAATATTTAATTCGTGATAGTTCGACCTCGTTTAGGTTCGGAGGGCACTGAGTAACGATAAAACCTTATAATTAATGAATAAAATATTATAAACAAAATAAACAATATAAGCATTATAAGTAATAATAGTATTAAAGTATATTATATTTAACTTACCAAAGTCAAGTAATTTCATTTGAAAATGCTCATCAAGTGCCAATATACCTGGTCTTAAATCTCTTATTATTTTATTTTTAGATTGTAATAAGTTTATAAGGTTTAATATCTCACCAGCTACTATTAATTTTTGTTGTATTTTTAACATTCCTTTTTGTAATGCTAATTCTAAAGTACAAACAACTGGGTCGAAAATAATTATAGCTTCAGATTTTGTCATAATCACTCCTTGAAGTTGTAAATACTGCGGTCTGTTTTTATTTTCTCTCCATAATAAAAATTCTGTTAGTAATAAATCATCGTTGTCTTGTATTTCTATAATCTAATAGATTTTGTTATGATTATTTTGATTATGCTTACCTTTATTGTTACTATCTTTTTTTTGTAATATCCCTTGTAAAGTTTAGCAGATATTGTAATTGTTAATAAATTTTTCTTATCGAATGATAAATCATGATAATGTAGTATTGGGATATTATTTTTCTTTAGAACTTTTTCATCAATTGAAGTTTTATTGCCGAAAATAAAATTAAATACGGACATTGTGCAATTTTAATAATAAAAACTAATATAATTATATTAATATATTATTTATTTATATTTATATTATTATAATTATATTAATATATGGAGATGTAGATTTGGATAATATTATCAATTATATACTTGCAATCTATTAATTAAAATTATATAAAGTTGTTAATTTGTTAATATATAATTTTTAAAGAGTTTAGTTATTTTCAATTTCTAATATTGTAATATTGTTAAGGAATAAAATTATTATTGTGTATTGATTACTCAAGTAATAATTCATACAAATAGTAAACTTTATCTATTAATTATAATGTATTACTAATTATATACTAGTTAAATTAATAATATTAATATATATTATTAAAAAGAAATAAGTAATATTATAATAATCTTTAACTTAATTGAAATATATTAACGTTTTATCTACTCCAATTTCTAACACACGAATCACAACATGAATTTCTTCTTGAACTACTCCACCAATATAGACCATGACATCCGGCAATACATACTCCTTTTGCAACTGATCTAGCAGCTGATTTTGCAGCGGCGGCGGCTTTTTCAGCGGCTTCTTTAACTTGTCTTGCTTTTTCTTCAACAGCCCTGGCAGCGGCAGCGGCCATTTCTTTAGCTTTTTGTTCTGCTTCTTGTTTGGCTCTTGCTAATGCTTCTGCAACTTCCCTGGCTTTTCTTGCTGCAGCTTCTGCGGCTTCTCTGACTTTTCTTTCTAATTCTTCTTTTGCTTTTTTAGCGGCTTCGGCTATGGCTCTAGCAGTTTCCTCAGCTTTTCTAGCAGCAGCTTCGGCAATTTCTTTTGCTTTTTCAGCAGCGGCTTTGGCAAGTTTTTCAGCAGCTTCTTTGACTTGTCTTGCTTTTTCTGCAGTTTCTCTAGCAATTTTTTCAGCTAATTCTTTGGCTTGTCTTGCTTTTTCTGCAGCTTCCTTAGCAATTTTTTCAGCTAATTCTTTGGCTTGTCTAGCTTTTTCTGCAATAGCATCGGCAATAGCTTTTGCTGCTTTTTCAGCTTCGGCTTTGGCTTTTTCTGCTAATTCTTGAGCTTTTCTTGTTAAGTCTTCCCATCCTTTTTTAATATTTTGAGCAACGTCTACAGCAACTTTTTTACAGTCGTTTCCGAAGTTTTTAATGTTTTCTGCAGCTTCTTTTCTAGCATTGTTGATCTCATTTGCTACGGAATTTGCAGCATCTTTAATTTTACTTTCACAGTCATCTTTGAATTTTTTAGTTGCGTTACCTACAGCATCAATAGTTCTTTTAGCTCCATCTGCAACTTCTTTGAATTTCTTTTCGATTTCTTTTCCGGCATCATTAGCAAAGTCTTTGCAGTCATCAGCAACGTTTTTAATTCCTTCTAAAGTAGATTTAGCAGCATTAGTGGCTGTTTCTTTAGCTTTATTTGCAGCATTTTTAAATGCATCTTCAGCAGCTTTGGCTCCGTTAACTAATCCGTCTTTTACTCTATTTGCTGCTCTTTGTGTTTCTTCCCATGCATCTTCAACTTCATCTTTAATCTTTTTGGCAGCTTCTTCTCCTTTTTCTTTGATTTTATTTGCAAGATCAATACCAGCATTAATAGCGTCTTCAATTTTTTTCTCAACTGCAGCTAATAGTAAATTTTCAATTCTGACTGATGAAGCAATATCATTAAATCCTAAATTAGTAAAGTTACTAACATCTCCAGTGACTGATAATTTTCTTCCACCATATTCGGTATGTTCGAAAAAGTCGGCTCTAGTTCCAGCACCTACTTTACATGATGAAACTGAATCATTCTTTCCAATATTAAGGAAGTTATTGTGTCCACCACAAATTAATGCAGTCCATCCTTGATAATTAAAATGTTCATAGATTCTTACACAGAAAGGTGGGACATCAAGATTTCTTTGGGCTGAGGCAGCTAAGGCTTCCATTTCATTTTTTAATCCCTCTTTGAGTTTTCTTGCGGTCTCTGCAGCTGCGGCGGCGGCTTCTTTAAGTTTTCTTTGGGTGTCTTCTTTAATTTTAATAATTCCGTCTTTTACTTTTTGTGCGGCAGCTGCGGCTTCAGCAGCAGCTTTATTGGCAGTGTCTTCAATGAATTTTTTAGCAGCTGCGGCTTTTGCGTCAGCATACTCTTTTGCTTTTTTAACAGCTTCTTTTGCGTTATTGATTTCATCTAATAATTTCTTTTTGGCAGCTTCGGCGGCAACTCTTGCAGCTTCGGCGAATGCTTTTGCTGCGGCTTCTGCTTTATTAATGAAGTCATCCCATTTTTCTTTAATAGCATCAGTAACTTTTTTGGCTGAATCTTTACAATCATTTGTGAATTTTTTAATATTTTCTTGGGCATCTTTTTTAATACTAGTAAAACCATTGGCAATTGCATTAGCAGCTCGTTTTACTTTGTCTTCACAGTCATTTTTAAATTTGGTTGAAGCTTTTCCGATATCCTCAGCTGTTTTTTTAATTCCATCTCCGACTTCTTTGAATTTTCCTCCGATTTCAGAAGCGGCTTGTTCTGCAAAATCTGCTGTTCTTTTAGCTGCATCCTTAATTCCATTATAAGTAGATTTAGCTGCATCATCAACTGCAGTTTTAACTTTAGCTGCGATTTGTTTACATTTTTCTTCAGCAGCTTTAGCTCCGTTAATAATTCCGTCTTTAGTTTTTTCAGCTAATCTCTTAGTTTCTTCCCAAGTATCCTCAGCGGTTTCTTTAACTTTATTTGAAAGTGCTTTAGCTTCTTCAATTGCGTCTTGTACTGCTTTCTTTCCAGCTTCGATGGCTTCTTCTACGGCTTTTTCAGTAGCGGCTAAGAAAATATTTTCAATCCTGACTGATGAAGCAACATCGTTAAAATTAAGAGCAGCAAAGTTAGGAACATCTCCGGTAACAGAGATTTTTCTACCACCGTAATCGACATTTTCATAAAAATCAGCTCTTGTATTAACACCTACTTTACATGATGAAACTACATCGTTTTTTCCAATACCACTAAAATTGTTGTGACCTCCACAAATTCTATATTCACTTCCTTTATAGTTAACATCAGTGTAAACTGTTACGCAAAATGGAGGATGTTTTCCAAATCTAACAGCTGCTTCAGCAGCTTTGTCCATATCAGCTTTCATTTGATCTTTAATTTGATGAGCTTTTACTAATGCAGCATCGGTAAGTTCTTTAGCTTTAGCATCACAAGCGTCTTTAATTTTTTTTAATTTTTCAGCAACTTTGTCGGCTTGGTTTGCAGCTTCTTTAGCAAGATTTTCAGCTGTGTTCTTAACTGCATCAGCGGCGGCTTTAGCTTTGGCTAAGGCATCATCTTTAGCTTGTTTAAGTTCGTCAGCAATATTTTTTAAACCGTCTTCGATTAATTTAGCGGCAGCAGCAGCGGCTTTGATGGCGGCTTGTTTAATTTCTTCAACTTTTTTTGCGATTTCAGATGCAACTCCTTGAGCAACTCCTTTAGCAGCATCAGCAACTTTTTTAGCTTCGTCAGATACATTTTCGAAAACTTCTTTAACTTCTTTAGCACTGTTAGTTCCAGCGTTTTTAATTTTGTCTCCTAGTTTTTTTAAGTCTTCTTCAATTTTGTCTTTCATTTTTTTGGCGGCTTCAGCAGCGGATGTAGCTCCATTTAATAAAGCTTGTTTACCGGCATCAGCTAATTTGTTAGCTTGATCTTCGAGAGCATCTTTAACAGATTCGAAAGCATCAATAATAGCTTTTTTTCTTGCTTTTCTCATTTTTTCTTCTAAGTCATCGGCAACTTTTCTTAATTTATCTTCGACAGTTTGTTTAGCTTTAATTTCATCATCGAATGGTTTTCTTTGTTTGTCACAATCTCCTTTTGCAGCTTCGATTTTGTTTTTAAGGTTATCTTGTGCGTTTTTGATTGCTACTTCGTTATCTTTTTTGTTTTTTTCGCAGTCAATTTTAGCTTTTGCGATGTCAGTATCTCTTTTGTCTGATAATTGTTTTTTCTCAGTGGCAATTTGTTCTAAAACTTTATTTTTGAAGTCTCTTTCAACTTTGTCAGATTGTTTTTCTCCTTCAACAATTTCGTCTTGTCTTTCTTTGATAGAATTAGCTAATTCTTGTAGTCTAAGTGTTTCAGCATCAGATAATTTTTGTAATTCACTTCCACTTGCTTTAAGATTTGACTCAGCTTTTTTTAATTGTTCAGCAGCATCATCTCTGATTTTTTTGGCGGCAGCAGCTCCTTTAGCTTTACCATCAACGATAGCTTGTTGAGCTTGGGCTTTTAAATCTTTTTGTTTTTTTTCGTTTTCTGGAGTCATATCATATAAATTAGAAAGAGCTTCTTTAGCTTTTAACCATGCTTTAGTAGCATCTTTGCTTACTTCTTTTGCATCATCATATGCTTGAGGGTCTTTACTTTTATTTTGTTTCTTTTTAACTAAATCAAGATTGGCAGCATCAAGTTCGTTTTTTAATTTATTAACTTCTTTATTTTGGGCTGCAATTAAAGGGTTTCTAGTTGCTTCATCTTGAATTGCAACGGTTTTAGCTTCATTTTCGAATTTGTCAGCTGCTTGATATCCTTCCTTGATTGCAGCTTCTTCTGCTTCTTTGGCTTTTTTCTCTACATCAGCTTTTACTTTTTCAACATCAGCACTGTTAATTGAATGAGAACTTTTTAATTTAGTAGCTTCGGCTTCATATGATTTTTTTGCTAATTCAGCTTTTTTTGTTAATTCATCAATTTTTGAAGTTGCTTTAGCTCTAATATCATCAACTGATTTTTTTGAGGCTTCTTTAGCAGATTTATCAAGTCCGTCCATAATTTCTTTGTGATGACTATCTTGAACAGCTTTCTTTTTTTCATAGTCTTTATTGATAGTTTCTTTTACTACATCAAAATTAAATCTATTTAAGCTATCTTGAGCTTCTTTTACAAATTTATTGGTTTCTTCTGTAAGTCTTTTATTTGTTTCTTCTCTGTCACTTGCACACTTTTTTTCGAAGTTGGCTAGTGCATCTTTTGCTGATTTTGTTTTAATTTCAGCTTCTAATTGGGCCTTTCTGGCTGTATTCATTTCATCTCTGGCTTTATCTTCGACATCGTCTAAAACTTTAATTCCTTTTGTGAAAGCATTAACAGCGTCGTTTGAGTCTAATAGGACACGGAGGGACTTACTTAAAAAACCATTAGTTAAAACGGTAATAAATATAAAAGCAATTAAGCTAATCTTGGTGATACTCAACTTTACCATAATTTTATATTATAATTGTATAGACACAATGCTTACTTATATTTTAATAATTAAATAAATTTTTGTTAACAGAGAAATATTTTAATATTATATAAGTATTATAGAATTATTTTTCAGATAATTGAATTATTTATGTAAATAATTAAATTACAGTTAATATTAATAGAATAATTAATTCAAAATTAAGTATTGTGTATTGTTATATATGAATATGATTATTAGTACTTAATTACACTTATATTGTTGTTTTAGTTTATTAGTTACTTAACAATCATATTATTTATTCTACAGAATATTATTTATACTTATTTATACTTACTATACTTATTTATACTTATTTATATTTATTTATACTTATTTATAAATATTTATAAATATTTAAATTTATTTATACTTAATTATACTTATTTCTAAAATTCATTTTAATATATGTAATAAAGTAAATACTATTCATTAATTATAGTATATCATATTATTTCATATTTACAGAAAAATATACTTCAATCAGAATTATCATACATTTAATTAGCAACTTCACTTAACTTTATAAAATATTACACATCGCTTTAATATATAATTCAATAAAATTAATTCCTTGAACTTACACTACTTTCATCTTGATGTTCTCTATTAGGATCTTCGTTATTATTATCTGTTATATGATCTTCATCCTGTGGTGGTAAGTTTTCATCTCCTATAATTTAATAATTAGTTAATAGAATATATAGAGTATTCATACCTATTTCGTAGTCTTTTACTTTCCAATCAATGAGTATTTTATCGTAATATGTTTCTCTGAAGTCTCGAAAATATGACATTAATACAACGAATACAATAACTGCTGATATCCCAACCAACACATGTAATATTTTTTGTTTTTCTTCTTCAGCCATACTTGAGACGCTTCCTAATAATACCATTATCAATACATCTATTAAAACCAACACTACTATTGTCACTACAATTACTAAAGCTAAATTTTTCATCATAGCTGTTGTTTTCTTTCTAGAATAAATATATTCATAATCATATATAAGTCTATACACGTATTTACATATTTCACATGATGGTTTAACTTCTTTAACATTTTTATCTCCAAGCCAGTGCTTTAAACATTCAAGATGAATATATCTCATAGATCCTTGACATTTACAAGGTTTACTAATAGGTTTATCTTCGTTTCCCGCTTCGTAGCATATTTTACATAGAATACTTTCTTGTTCGTCTTTAGCATTTAAGGCTAATTCGTGGGTCATATTACTAACACTTACAAAACTATTTTGAATACTATTATTATCTTTCAAATTTAATGTATCAATAACTTTAATTTGGGCATCAGTTTCATTATTTGTAATTGATAATTTATATTTATGTCCTGTTACAACCTTCTTAGGAGTATTTTGAGCTGTATTTAATGTATCATCTAATGTAGGTTGAATTGCCAAAAAGTTATTTACTTTTCTGTTTGGATTAATGTTATTTATGTTAACAATTGCGTTATCGTCAAATCTCTGTGATATTGAAAGTTCATCATCGTCATTATGAGTACCAATATAAACAACATTTTTGCTTGCATATTCGATTTGCTCATGATCATCTAATTTATTGAAAATTTAAATTATTTTTATATTATTTACCTTTATCAAGATTTTTCGCGGAATCTATGACATTAATAAACTTCTTTGTTGAGTCGCCAAGACTTCTCAATGTTGATTTCTGTGATAATTTTTTCTTTACATTTGTTTCAGGTTTATATATAATATCACTTAATTTATATGTTGGTTTTTTCTCTTTGTTTATTTCAATCGATTTAAAGGCTTCTTTAGTAGATGCCTTATTTTCTTTAGTTTTTGATTCTCGTTCAGAGTCAACAGAAATTTTTATATATTTGTTACCGTTGCTATCATTATTGTTACTATCATTGTCACCATTTTGATGATCGTATTCATTATAATCCTGTACAGAAACTTCATTACTATTACTTGATAGTTTTTTAGAAGGTGATAGTCTTAACTTTTGTAGAGCTATTCTGTCTTTTTCTGGACTTTTAGAACGGCTCATTTATATTATTAATTACTCTTCCAAATTTATTTTTATTTTAAAAAATAATCAGTTTATATTATAAATTAATATAATTAAATTTATGTAAATTCAATATAACCTCTTATAATTTCATAAATAATAATTTAATATATAATTACAAATTAAAAAATGAAGTGTATAAATAGGTTAATTTTAATTTGTTTATGCTTTAATATGATGATATTTTTAGTGAATACAAACTTTTTAAATTTAAATTCAGAAGAAACATTATTAAGGCGTAAAAATAGAGATTATCAAGGAGCATCATCTTCTTCTTCAATGTCGTCAAGAGCATCACAGTCCTCATCAAGTAGTTCATCAAGTAGTTCATCAAGTAGTTCATCAAGCAGTTCATCAAGCAGTTCTTCTTCAGGATCTTCTTCTTCGGGAAGTCAACAAAGTAGCAGTAGTAGTGACGACGATGACGATCGAGGGTGCACTGTAGTAAGAGCATACTTTTCACCTAAAAGACCTATAAAGCGTAGTAAATATGAACGAAGATGGCCTTGGCCACCAGGAGTATTCGGTGTAAAGAAAGAAAAAACACCTGAAAATATAACATGTGATACTGATAACGGTTACGATTTATTAAAACAATTGAGAACATTTTTCCCAGCATTTAAAGGTAAAGTAAAATCTGTTACTAAGAAACATCATCATCACCATCATCATGGACACCACGCAAATAATCATGTTACAACAACAGTAACTTCACAAGTTATACATGCACCAGTTAAACCAAAAGGTAGATTTACAGGAAGATTATGGGATGATGTTAAAGCTTTTAAAGATCAATATGATAAAGACGTCAGAATGGCTGCTAAAAAATTAAAACATCATGCCAGACCAATATTTAATCATAAGGCAAAAAGAGGAAAGAAGAAACATAAGAAGAAAGCATTAACTCGTAAAGAGAAAAAAAGACGAGCATTAATAAGAAGAAAAGAAGGAATACAAAGAAGAAGTAGAGCAGCCTGTTATAAAAGACTAAGAACATATTTAGAAGAAGATTATGTAATTCCATATACAGGAAGGAAATGGTGGATAATAGGAAGGGCTCTTGCTACTTGTGTAAAACCTAAAGAAAAAATTGAATAAAAGTGAATTATTAGTAAAGAATTTGAATTAAGATTTATAGCTTAATAAGCGAATTAAATATGATAAAACTCATATTATAATATTAAATTTCATAATATAAGTATTAATTAAATATATGTTATCATTAAATGAGTAATTTAATCAATAATTCATATTATTTCTTATTATTTCATATTAATTCAATAATTTATAATGTTACCATAAAAACATTTATAATTATTTTAGAAAGCAACAAATACAAATTTGTTTTGCAATGATTTATTGCTATATTAGATTTTTAACGTATTTAGTAAATGATTATTAAAATATTCAAATCTTAATATTATAGTAATAAAAAAAAATTAGCTTATGTATCAATCTATACATAATGTCAGTCGAAGTTTTTACATCGTATATTATATTCTATTACTCATTTGTTTAGCATTTGTTTATCATTTGTTTAACATTTGTTATAGCATTTGTTTCTCATTTGTTTAATAGTTTATATTATACATAATTTATAATATAAAAGAAAATTAGCTATAAAATCCATAATTCCATAGTTAATTCTATAAATAAATCTATACATAACGTATTAACTATAAAATATATAAATTAGCTTTATAGATCATTCTTATCTATAAGATCTTTCTGTATTTGAGTACTCTTTATTCAAACACCATGCAGGGAGACTCTCATTTTTAAACATTAGGTTTTCATTAACTTTAGAATTTTTAACTTTTCCAATTGAAGAATAACCACGATTGTATAAATCTAAGTATTTTACTTTAGATAGTAGTATTATTCTCCATACGTCTTCTAAATCAAAATGGAAGACAGGATATACTCTTTTGAATTCTGGGTAGGGATATGTAGACTTATGTAAAAATTGGTAGATATCGATATCTCCATTATTGTTTTTTAAATCTGTTGATCTTGTTCCCATTACTATATAACTCATATTATATTTATTTATTAAATATTTCAATCCCTTTACAAAATCAGAATATACATAAAATATATCTAAATCCTCCTCTTTTACAAAGTTAATTATGTAATCTTCCTCTTCTTCAAAGTCTTCATTATTCATAAAGTAAGCAACTTTAAATAAATTCTTAGGCAATTTAAGCATGCTGTAATTAGCAAAGAAATTTAATAATAGTTTGTCTGTTACTGTATAATCAATCTTTTGTTTAAGAAAATAGTAGAGTTTAATTATTATTAAAGCAGCTAGGCAGTCTTTACCACCTGTAAATGCAAAAAAATATTCTTGTTCTAATTGTTCTGATAGACTTGTTCGAAGAAAAGTTATTATTTTTTGTATTTTTTCTATAAAGTAATCAGGTATAGTTTTATACATATTTCTGTAATAATCTATTAATTCATTCTTAGTTTTAAAATTCAATTTATTATTACTACCGATACTATTGCCAT
>Ga0100380_10006448_pt1 | contig 11937 bp, 8 predicted proteins | sample CryGeymeta201504_FD_80417 | JGI IMG/M metagenome (GOLD analysis project Ga0100380, IMG submission 80417) | Groundwater microbial communities from Crystal Geyser aquifers in Utah, USA - Crystal Geyser metaG 2015-04 | ecosystem: Environmental > Aquatic > Deep subsurface > Groundwater | place: USA... | reverse complement strand
TCTATTGACGACGCCAGGAGGATTTGGCAGCCTATATTTGCAAAGTACAATTTAACCAAACGTGGTTTGATCGGGGAAGGTTATAGCTTTGATTTAAACGAATATGATCGATTTATCCGTCAAGGTGCGAGCAAGTTTATCAAACCAGATCTGGAACTGCGAAGGTTTTTGGAAAGCCTCCCTACGTCTCGGAGGAAGGTTATCTTTACCAATGCACCAGAGGCTTCCGCCCACGAAATCTTGGGGCTGTTGGGAGTAGCCGACTTGTTTGAATGTGTTTTTGGGACGGAATTTCTCGGAAACGGGGTGTGCAAACCGGAACGAGCGGCCTTTGACAAGGTCTTGGACTACTTGCGCGTGCCACCACAGTCGGTATGCTATTTTGAGGACTCCTTCAAGAACCTTCTTGCGGGCAAAAAATTGGGCATGCAAACTGTCTTTGTATGTTCTTCGACGTTGGCAAATGAAGGACGAACAACCGGTGAGCTGCATCTATTTGACGCTGTGTTGCAAGGCAAGGTGGGTATGGAATTGAGAGATTTACTGCCCAGTCTATGGGAAGGCTCAAGCATCGACACAGACACGCGGGTTACTGCTAAATAGAAGCTAGATGTGTAGAAGAATTTTAAGATAGAAAATAAACCAACAGGCTCTGTCACCAGGCTTCGACCTTTTGCTTAAGCATGCACCGTTCCCTGTATGCCTTCGTCAGCTGCACCCCCTGAAGTCATTTTGCTGATGCTGTTTGTTGCTTGCGTTTGACCAATGTTCGTTTTCTCCGTCAAGGGGCGAGCCGGAGTGCGTGCTCCGTTTTGCTGCTGAGAGACGCCGAAGGCCTTGGGGTCAATGGAAATGCTCTTGGTGGCATTGTTGGTCTTATATATTCCTACCAAACGGTCGGCGAGTTCAAACATATTGTTTCGCAGGGAAATAATAATGAATTGAGCATTCTTCGTACGTTCTTTAATGTAGTTCGCGACAATCGACACATTCTTGAAATCCAGTGCAGCATCAATTTCGTCCATGACATAGAGTGGAGTTGGCTTGTAGTGATGAAGGGCAAACACCAGGGCCAAAGAAGAAAGAGTTTTTTCTCCTCCGGACAAGTTGCTGATGTTCTTCCATGACTTTTTGGGAGGGCGCACCGAAAAGACGATACCTTCAGAAAAGGGATCCAGTGAGTCTACTAGTTCCAGCTCAGCATCTCCTCCAAGAGTGATCATTTGGTACATTTCCTTGAGCTTGAGAGTAATCTTTCCGAATCCATCCATGAACATTTCAAGACGTTTTCGGCGAAGTTCCTCGTGCTCCTTCCGGCAAGCATTGCGCGATTCCGTCACCTGATCAAGCTCTTCAATCCTGCAGTGATATAAAAACAAGGAGTTAGTTTGATAATCATAAACATAAACGCACTAAAAGACAATTCTTTCTACGGACCTGGCAAGATAGTCAGCCTCCTTCTTTTTGTACTCTTCGATCGCACCCATGTTGGCATTCTTAGCCAGTGTATTGTGCTCACTTTCGAGTTTGTCAATGTCGCTCTTAATGTCATCAATGTTGTATTTTTCCAAAGTAGTAAAGGTATAAGTGGGCAAGGAAGATTTGGAAGAGGGCAACTCTTTATTCGTCTCTTGGTTTTCCTGGCCCTTGTCGGTCGCCTCGTCCATATTCACATCTCCGCAATCCGATTTCGCTTCCTCCTGATCTGGCATTTCATCTGTCTCCTCTTCGTCGTCAGAAAAGTCAAATTCATCGTCATCCTCTTGTTCTTTGGCTTTGAGCTTGGCGATTTCCTTCTCCCAGCGTTTCCGGTTGTTGGTGCTTTCAGCGAGTTGACGCTCGGCGGCTTCTACCTCTCCCTTGAGTTCAATCTCGACGCATCGTGCCGCGGCTTGGGCCTTTTTCAGATCGTCACACTCCTTCTTGGCAGCGTCACGTTCGGCTCCTTTTTCGGTAGCAGTTTCCAAAACCTTGTTGTAGGCTTCCATCACAGCCGACGCCTTTTCCTCGAGCTCGTTTATTTCGATCTTCTTTTCCTCCAAGAGCTCGCTGCATTCTTGCATTTCCTTCTCCGCCACTTCCTTTTGCTTCTGGGCTTTCGCTGCAGCTTTCTGATTGCTTGTGACGGCAACCCTGGCCGAGTTCAAGGACTTTTCGGCATCATTCAAATCGGACAAGAGCTTATCGCAAGTCTTCTGCTGCTTTTTGAGTTTGCTACCTCCAGCATCCAAGATTTCCTTCTGCAGGCGTGTCACCTCGGTCGCAAGCCCCGAAGCTAGTTTCTCGCAACATGTCATATCTGATTTGCACTTGTCAACAGTATTTTGCAACTCTTTCAGACGGCATTCTTCCTCGGGTGTCAAATCACACTTGGTTCGAAGCTCCGGAATGAGCTTGGTCAGTTCCTTGCGTGAAGTATCAAAGCCTTCTATTTCCATGGAAAATTTGGGCACTTTGACTTCCAACGATTTGATAGACTTGCGAAGAGCGCGAGCCTCATCATTGAGGTCCCGGCGACGCTGGCGGCAGTGCTGGACCAATTCCAGTGCTTTGGCGGCTTCTTGTTCCAAACGTTTGCACTCGTCGGCCGAGTCTTCGTCGATGGAATTGGCACTTGCCTTGGCGCCGGCATTGACGATCCGCATACCCCCTCGTTTGACGGCTTTGCCACCACCGGCCATGGTACCAGATGACTCAATGAGCTGTCCATCAACGGTAACTACGCGCCAGCGTTTACCGAATTCATATGCCCAACGAGTGGCAGTATCCAAATCGGGAGCCACGAGTGTGTTTGCGACAGCCAAGAAGAGAGCCGGAGTGACAGCAAAATTACTCGGCGTTATCTTTTCGAACAGACGGGGAGCACCTTCGGGTGTTTCGACTTGACGATCGTGGGCTCCCTTCTTCATCTTATCCAAAGGAATAAAGTTGGCACGACCAAGGTTGTGTTTGCGCAAGAACTGCAAGCATCGCTGAGCTCCAGCCGTTGTCTGTACGACGATGTGATTCAAAGAGCCACAAGCAGTGGAGACTGCCACGTCATACTCCGCAGTAGTAGTGCATAAGTCACCAAGACGGCCGAGAATACCGTAATTAGCTAGCTCGCCTCCCTTTCGTGCAGCCTTAAGAATACCCTTGACAGCTGGAGATACTTGACCATTTCCATTGGATTGTAGATTAGCTTTGGCTTCCTCCGATCGAGCCTAGATAAAAGGGCGATAAGTGATAAGTTTAGAATTCTTTACAAGAGAACATGCCGCCAACGAAAACAGGGATACGTACCATCAAATCACGAGATTTCTGTGCAAGGGAGCTTTCTTTATCGCCCAAAAGCTTTTCTTCTTTTTCAACTTCCACCAAACGATCCCGAGCTTGGGCTAAGTCTACTTCACACTTGGCGAGCTCTTCCCGCTTGGACTGTTGATTCTCGTCCAACGTGGACAATTCTTCTTCCGACGATGCCAAGCGTTCCCTGGCACGTGTTGTAGAATCCTCCAAAAGCTTGACTTCGGTCACAGCCGTATCCAAGGAAGCTTGAAAAACGGCGAGTTCCTGATTGACGGGGGCCAATTCCAGTGACTTTTCTTCCAACTGGGTTCTGAGTCCCTGGGTAATGTCCTTGACTTGCTCATGAATTGCCTCAAGTTTCTCGTCTTCAATTGTTTTCAGCTCCGTCAATTCCTTAATAGACTCTTCAATGGCAGGAATACTTTCGGTGGTCTCCTCGGCTTTTTGAATGGCTTCTTTTTCCCTTTTGGACTCTGTGGCGACCTTGGTAGTAGCCTTTTTCAATTGCGCCTTGCCGTGTTTTATGTCGGCTCGGAGCTTAATGTCGCGTCGTTCAAAGGCCGTAAATTCATCCTTAGTACGTTGCAGCTCATCGCTAACCTTTTTGTGTTCTTGTTCCAGTTTTACAAAGGTGTTCTCCAATTCTTGAACACGTTGGATCGAACTATTTCCCTTTTGCTGTTCGGCTTGGAGTTTCTCCTCCGTGGCTTCCTTTTTGGCGGTCAATTTGTCGATTGTTTTGGTTTCTCGCATACAGTGAATCTGGTAGAGCATATTGCGCTTGCGTCGAATTTCCCGTTCCTTGCTAAGGAGTGCTTCGGCTTCTTGCTTGGCTCCTGCCAAGTTGTCCTTTTCCTTTTCGACAGCCTTGACGCGATTGAGTTTTTCTTGTCTTTGTTCTGTCAGTTGTTCGACACGCTGGGCCGCTTCGTTGGTGTCTTGGACATACTTCGACGATCCAATGATATCTTCTAGATACTCCAAGAGACCATCATCGTCTTCCGTCTTGCCTTTGGGTGGCATCATGGAAATCATTTCCACTTCTCCCTGCAAAATCAAAAAGCGATTGTTATCCAAGTCAATGCCCTTGGAATCCAAATAGGCTGCCACGTCGCGAAAGGAACAATTCTTGCCGTCCAATTTGTAGGTGCTGGAATTGTTCTTGTGCGCGATCCGGGTGACGACACGTTCTGTATTGGGCACCACTTTGTAATCGGTATCGCCCGATCCTGTATCGATGATTTCTTGGAAGAAGACGGAGACGCGAGCCGACGTGGGTGGATTGTCCTTGACGGCATCAGATTTGTGAATGAGCTCGCTGACTTTGTTGAGTCGCAATTTCTTGGCTCTTTTACCAAAGACAAACAACATGGCGTCAATGACGTTGGACTTGCCCGATCCATTCGGTCCTACCACTGCCGAGAAGCATTTATGGAAGGGACCGATCTCCTTGACTCCAGCATAGGATTTGAAATTTTCTAGTTCCTGTTGATTTATGGTTACGACCGAAGAAAAAATTTCGCTGTTGTGTGAGAAAACGCTCGAGAAAGGGGACGCCCACAAAGTTGGAGTCAAGTCCAAAGAACATCAAAATTGTACTCACCATTTTAGAAATCAGGAGCCGAGGGGGAGGCCCATTGTCTTCATTTTCCTTGGTCGGCGCGGCCGTCTCGTCCATCGAATCTGTCAGGTTGACATCGGTACTCGTAGTATCTGTTTCATCGTGGCTGGAAGCATCCATTGTCAATTCGTGCGATGTTTCCTCCATGGTTAATGTTGTTTGCTGTAGTATTTAGTACTGTATTGCGCTGTTGGTTTAATTTGAAGTCGTTGCTTTCCTCGAAAAGTATTTGAGATTCAAATTGTGGGACGACGGTTATTTGGTGAGGCCAGCTCGTTTCTTTCATCACTACTATTAGACGACACAAATTCCTTTAGATCTATTCCTTTTGGACGCATATAGGCTCAATAGTCGAATCATCATCGATCTTTTTAGCATCAAGATCAGTGAAGAAGCACGCCATATGAGAGATGATGAGAGCCGATGTTGCTTCCGAACTTATCCTCCCCTTTGACGTACGGTAACGGAAGATCGCCCAGGCAACTAGAAGCCAAACCCAATATTCTCGTTCGATAATGTTCCTGTTATTGATTCATACATTCAAGACAACAGCAGCAGCAATTAATATTCCTACTAATTCCATTCTCATCTTTACCCTTCTACTCCTACCTTCCGTAGCCGTTCATTCCTTCGGGTTGCCCAACACTCTCCACAGAATGTCGATTTCTCCAGAAATCGTTGACGAATTGGCTGCCCAAGCCACTTCCTACGGATCCGCCAATGGAGTTCAAGTCGAAAAGCGAAATACTGATACCAAAAACTCTTACTCATATTTTGAATGTGCTCCCATGAGCCTCCTGCCAAATGCGTATCCTCGTGCTGCCTTTGTCCAAGCACAAGATATCGCCCCCCATTTCAATCGGTTGGTTGACAAGGTGTCGCGAGATTCCCAATTTCTGCAACAAACTTTGGGAGGTGGAGTCTCGGATGCCGATCCGTACACGAAGAAACTATTGCAATTGTACAAGGAAATTTACGTGTCTCCCTCTAGCGATCAACCCAATTTTGCCAAGACGGCAGATTATTTAGGCATTCATCGCAGCGATTACATGTTGCACAAAGGTAGTGACGACAAGTATCATATCAAACAAGTTGAATTAAATACCATTGCTTCCAGTTTTGCTGCTCTCAGCACCAAAGTGGCTGCCTTGCATCGCCACTTGACTTCAAGATTCCCCGAAGATATCCAAACCTTGATGCTGGAGAACAAACAAAAAGTTGTGGGAAACAATGCGATCGTAGCAGAAGATGGTGTCCCTGTCAATGCAGCGCTCGAAAAATTGGCACTCGCCATGCAAGTGGCCTTCCAGCAGTATCAGAAACGGTTCGCTCCTACCAAAACGGCTGTCGTTTTGTTTGTGGTCCAGGACGCCGAAACCAATACGGTCGATCAACGAATGTTGGAATTTCAGCTCTGGGAAGATTATCAAATTCCTGTGGTGCGCATGTCGCTATCTCGAGCTCACACGGAAGTTCAAATGGACGCTTCTACCGGTGCCCTCACAATTGTAGCGACTGACCAAGAAATAGCACTGGTGTACTTTCGGGCCGGATACGCTCCCACGGATTATCTCGATGGATACGATGGTGTCGAATGGCAAAGCCGGGAAAAATTGGAGCGGTCTCGAGCCACCAAATCACCTTCGTTGGGCTATCACTTGGCGGGGACGAAAAAGGTCCAGCAAGAGCTGGCGCGTCCTGATACATTGGAACGCTTCTTTCCCGATCCAAGTGAGAAGGATATCATCGAAGGATTGAGAGCTGCTTTTGCCGGACTCTACAGTTTGGGGGACGATGCCAGAGAAGAAGACAAGGCAGCAATCAAGGCTGTCTTGAATGGAGGTGAAGGAAATTATGTACTCAAACCGCAGAGAGAAGGTGGTGGCTACAACTTTTACGGTGAAAAATTGGCAGCCAAGTTAAAGGCCAATGTCAAACAAACCGAATCAGATGTTGAACTCGCCCCACTTTTGGGAGAATATATTTTAATGGAGCGCTTGTTTCCACCAGTGCAGGAAGCCATCCTTTTGCGCAGTGGCAAGGTAGAGGGATCCGGTGACACAATTTCCGAGCTCGGGTGCTTTGCCTGCGTCGTGGCTTCCTCCGACGGAGAGATTCTTCATAACGAATACGCTGGCTTTTTATTGCGTACAAAGTTTTCCAATGTCGATGAGGGTGGTGTGGCATCTGGTTTTGCAACGTTGTCAAGTCCGTATTTGTGCTAATGCTGAAGTAACTTGGAGAATGCATTGTTCGTGTATTCTTGTGTGGCTTCTTATCCTAATACGAGTAACCACTTGAATAAAATTCATTACAATTATTCCATGATCGAACGCTCGAGTACCATACTGATGATCGTTGAGACAAGGTAGATGTCATCTTTCATCAATATCGCTGGGCTTTATGTAATAACGAAGCCTTTCTACCCAAGGAGAGCTGAGACTGTAACGCGTTATTGGGAGGAGTAGTAACAATTCGAAGTACCAAAAAGGTAATACTCTTGTTTACAACAAAAGATCTCGCTGTCGACAGACCATTCAACTGAGAAGTTATTGTAAGAGATACGACAAAAATCCGATAGGAAAATGAAGATATTCAAATTTAATTGTGTTTAATATAATATTGAATAAAGTTTGGTTCACATGGATTTTACTGAGCCACAAATAAGGAATTTCACATCAACTTTTTAGGACGTTCCGTTTACCTCTTTCCTTACCCTGCCTGCAGCAGGCAGTTTATCAGTTCATTTTTGCACAGTCAACATTTGCAAATCGTACCAAGTAGCAATCAGCTTAAAGGTCGTTGAATTTGTTGGGGTCAGGCTTTCCAATGCAGTGCACCTCAAAACCAATTTTGCGAAGAGCGGCAGCGTCCATGATGTTACGTCCATCGAAGATGAAGGCGGGCTTGGCCATGCTCTTGTAAATTCTTTCGTAGTCCAATGTTTTGAACGCGTCCCACTCGGTCAAGATGAGAACAGCGTGAGCACCGTCACATGCAGCGTAGGCATCGGTTTCGGTAATAACCGTTTCGTCAAGACCAGGAGTGTTGTCATGGTTAACGCCACATGTGTAGTCCATTTCAATCCACATATCTTCACGGGTAACCTCAGGGTCATAGATATGGATGCGGGCACTCTCCTGGAGCAAATCTCTCAAGACGAACATGGAAGGTGTCTCGCGAACATCGCCAGTGTCCTTCTTGAAGGCGTATCCGAGCATGGCGATCTTTTTACCGGTGATAGTGTTGAACATATTAGAAACAACCTTCTCCGAGAAACGCTTCTTCTGGTAGTCATTCATGACCACGACCTGGTTCCAGTACTCGGCGCACTCGGACAACCCATATGTCTCGCAAAGGTACACAAGATTGAGAATATCCTTTTGGAAACAAGATCCTCCGAATCCAACCGAGGACTGCAAAAATCTCTTTCCGATACGATCGTCCATGCCGACGGCACGGCTGATTTCGGAAACGTCAGCACCGGTGGCCTCACAGAGAGCACTGATGGAGTTAATAGAACTGACACGCTGGGCCAAGAAAGCATTCGCCACCAACTTGGAAAGCTCCGACGACCACAAATTAGTGGTGATGATTTGCTCGCGAGGAACCCACTGAGCATAGATACTGGCCAATTTATCGGCAGCAGCCAGACCTTCAGGGTTCTGCTGTCCTCCAATCAACACACGATCGGGCGCCATGAGATCTTTAATGGCGGTTCCCTCGGCAAGAAATTCGGGATTGGACAAGACCTGGAAGGAGAGACCTTTATCATTGTTGGCCAAAACGCGGCTCACAGCCTGGGCTGTGCGGACAGGCACGGTGCTCTTCTCAACGACAATCTTGTTGGAAGTCGCGACCTTGGCAATTTGACGGGCGCACAGTTCGCAATTCTTGATATTGGCGGCACGGCCAGCTCCAATACCCTTGGTCTTTGTGGGAGTATTCACGCTGATAAAGATGATATCAGCATTTTTAATTTCTTCGTCCACGTTAATACTGAAGAAAAGATTTTTTCCTCTGCATTCCGCAACAACCTCTGGAAGACCAGGCTCGTAAATTGGAAGTTTGTCGCTGTTCCAGGCATCAATTTGCTTTTGGTTAATGTCCACGACGCAAACACGGACCTGAAATGAATTTATAATATTGTAAAAAGGTTTCGCCGTGGGTGAAATATTTTTATGGTGGGTGAGAATTTAACATCCAAACTCAAAACTCAAAATAATATGCAATAATCGATGGGCAACCCAGATTTACAAGAGATTGCGTATGCTTCAAAATTAATTCCCATTGTCTCGGGTTCCACATGGCAATAAAAATTATCTCTTCCCAGATATCATTGACGGCAGATATGGCATTTCACTTCCATGTTGTAAAGCACCAAACACATAACACACCAGCACATCTTATCTTTACCAGGCAAGGCAACACAAGAAAGTCACAACAAAAACAAAGCATATTTTCATTGTCAAACAAGACACACAGCAAAAAATTGATCCAAGGAGAGCACTGGTTCGCGGATAAAAACCTGTTAACTCATTAATTTTGGCAATAGTATGACGTACATTGGGGCATTTCTTGGCAATGACAGCCATGGTGGGTCCACCGACATAACCGGCTCCGATACAGCAGATTCTAGTTTCAAAGTCACCCATCTTGAAAGAGTAGTTAAGAAAATTTAATGTAAAATTAATTTCAAACTTGTTTTATTATTATTATTATTACTCGAGTAAAAGTGTGTTGTGCAAAGATTCGCTGGTGTTTTTTACTCGCTCTATTAAATTAAATCACCTTTTCAACGATGATGAGCAAGCAAGAAAGATTTGAATGACCGCTTTTGCTGGCGTTGCACCTCTCACAAACAAAAGCAACGTCCTTTTGCATCACACAACCAAGCGAAGTAGTATGACCGTTGTAGAAAGGTGAACAACTGTGCGATCTTATTTTTTATTGGTCCCGAGCACGATTAAAACCTTCACCTTCTTTCCTTGACGAAATTATTATAAACTGAAATCTTTTGACAAGCATCAACATTATTCAATAATTGTTCTCTCTTGTTTCTTGTTCTGTACTAATTACTAGTACTAAGTACATACCTTGCAACCTTCACGATACAAAAGGCATGCGTCATACTTGGAAAGATGCGAACCTAGCTTTGGTTGCCCTCGTCCTTCTGAGCTGTTTGGTTGGTACTACAAGCGCTCGTCCTCGTCGAGATCCACTCGATCGACCCAATTTTGTGGTGTTCCTTGTCGATGATCTCGGTTACGGAGACTGTGGATTTACGGGCCATCCTACAGCAACGACGAGGAACATTGATCGTCTTGCTTGGAATGGCAAAATTCTGACAACTTGGTACAGTGGATGCTCGGTATGCTCTTGTTCTCGGGCAGCCTTGATGACGGGTCGTCAATATCCTCGAACAGGAGTCAAGGAAGTGTTTAATGCACCTTCCATAGGAGGTTTACCACTCGAAGAGATTACCATTGCCGAGCAGCTCCACAAAGTCAATTATGCAACTGCCATTGTAGGTAAATGGCATCTAGGACAGCGACTACAATACCTGCCGGGAAATCAAGGTTTTGATTACTACTTGGGTATTCCGTACAGCGATGATATGGGAAATGCGAGAACTACGACCTGTCCGAGCAGTGATGATGATACAGAAATGATGGAGAAAGAAATTGAACCTGATCTACAGCACACAGAAGGTCACACTGGACGCACAAAAACTCGAATGCCCCATCGTCCTCCTGAAGATGGCGACTATGCTACCTGGTATCTCCCTCTGGTCTATCAGGAACATAATCGAACAAGAATCGTTGAACAACCACTCGATTTTTCAACCCTCGCCGACAAGTACAACAAATTTGCAACCACGTTCATTGAGGACAACCAAGCGGATCCCTTCCGTTTGTACTTTCCATTTTCCCACGTGCACGCCACGTCGGGTTATAATCAAGATTGGGCAGCCATGCCCAGTAGACAGTACTCCTCGTGTCCATTTCGTGATACTAGCAAGAGGGGTGCTTTCGGCGATGCTCTCTCTGAGGTCGATTGGATGGTGGGAAATGTTCACACGACTCTGCAGCGACTGGGACTGGAGGAAAACACGTTGATTCTGTTCACCAGTGACAATGGCCCCTGGAATGGACTGAGAAATGATGGTGGTAGTTACGGCATCTTCAGCGGTTTGTATGCAGGATATCCCTGGACTGGCAAGGCCAGCACGTGGGAAGGTGGCATTCGAGAGCCTGCTTTTGCCTACTGGAAGGGCCAGATTGATCCGTATAGCCGGTCATCGGAAACAGTCAGCAGCCTAGACGTCTTTCCAACCCTTTCAAAGTTAGCGGGAGTTGCGCTCCCGGAAAATACTGTGTTGGATGGTCGCGACATGACGGATATTTTACTCAGAGAGAACGGGAAGTCCGAGCATGACTTTCTATTCTTCTTTGGATTTTGCAGTGGAGAGTGGCCCAGACCGGGCATTACTTCGGTGAGGCACGGGCCATACAAGGCGCATTTCTGTACAGCGCCAGGATTAGGTGGCAAGAAATCAAATATCACGCATTACAATAAATATCCGCTTTTGTTCAATGTTGAAATCGATCCCAGTGAAGCCTTTCCCATCTGTACTGGTGAAGCATTGCCCAGGCACGATCCAGAGGCAAGGGCTGCCATCAATAGGATTCTTCGCGCCTATGCCATGGAGCAAGCAACCTTCCAGTATGGAGATATTCCACCACTGCCTCCGAGCCCAGGAGAAGGGCCTCATCACTATGGTCTGTGCTGTAATAGAGCGATCAACTGCTCGTGTGAAAGTCAATGGGACGAGCATTTTGTTAGCAGCTTGTTCAGCGCCGGCAGCAAAGGGCATCATGATCGGTACCATCAAATTTTAGGAGAGACCAATCACATAGCTGGCCACGAGTAGAATATTCACACTTTCAGATCGATTCGGGGACTAAGCTTGGTGGGCGGCGATCGTCCGCGCGTAATGAAATCATATTTTGGTGTAAGGAATGAAT
>Ga0100380_10006445_pt1 | contig 11939 bp, 8 predicted proteins | sample CryGeymeta201504_FD_80417 | JGI IMG/M metagenome (GOLD analysis project Ga0100380, IMG submission 80417) | Groundwater microbial communities from Crystal Geyser aquifers in Utah, USA - Crystal Geyser metaG 2015-04 | ecosystem: Environmental > Aquatic > Deep subsurface > Groundwater | place: USA... | reverse complement strand
GCCCAAAGAAGATCGCAGCTCCACCGTTTCCAGCAATTCATAGCCGCGACCGCCAGTGAGCTCGCGAGTCAGCGCCTCGGTCCAGAAGTTCACGTCGCCCTTGGGTTGATCGTCTTCCCAGCGAACGACGAGCATGGCACCGTCACTCGAGATGGCTTTGTAGGTCAGATTCCCGTAGCCCGGGTCTTCCAACTCGACAAAGCTGTTGGGCGTCTTCAAGCGGGGGCTGGAACAACCAGCAGAGGAGGCCAGCAAACTGACACCAATCGAGACCAACAGCAGGGGAATCGAAAGTCGAAGCATAAGGTCACCCATCAGTAGTAGCCGCGGCTGTAGAGTTGTTGAAGGCTAATGCCGCTCAACCATCCGATAGGCAGCGCGACGTGTTTGTTGGTGGTCTGCGCCGCCCGTTCGGAGAACGAGATGGTGATCGAAGAGAAGCGAGCGTTCTCGCTTAGGTACTTCAATCGTCCCTTGAAACTCTCGATCTCACCCGTGACTCTTCCGAGCTCAGCCTCGATCTTCAAGGTCTCTTCTACGGTTGTGGCCTTGGCGAGCAGCTCCACATAACGATCTCGCATCTCGATGGCGTTCTTGAGCCGAATCTCGAGATCGAAAAATTCCTCTGTCACATCCTGACCAACGACATTCTCTTGGCCGACCTCTCCGAGCTCCTTCAGCTTGACCAGCACATCCTTGAACGACTCGGCAGGAACCCGCATCGTCACGGAATTGCTGGTAGAGGCCTGAACCCAACCATTCGCCTCGTCAATGATCGCCTGAGTCCGCGCGATGGCGACCGGAATCTCGAGAACATAGACGAGCAGTGAGGCGCTGTAGAGCACGATGCGTTGCGTTCGGGGGACACGGGCATCGGGGGGCTCAGGCTTGTCGATCGGCGTCTCGACCTCCTCAGCTTCGGCCGTGAGGATGGGGCCAGAGGCATAGGCATAGTCGTCGTCGTCGCCGACCGAAGCGGAACGTTCGAGTCCGCCAACGGCCTGCACGACCATCACCTGGTCCATCTCAGGATAGTAGCCTGAGTCCGCGGCTTGCTGAGCATAGGACGCGCCGCAGGCCGAAAGGGCGAGTGAGCCCATACACAGGATCGCCCCACACAACAGAAATCTTCGCATTCGATCCTCCATGCCACCGGTCCCCAGACGAAAGTCACTGCAAAACGAGAATGAGCGCTTGTTCTTACATCATCGGACGAACCTGCGCTCTTGCGTTTGCTACAGCGACGAGAACCATCTCTAACGAGGACGACGAGCAAGAGTCAATGCGGGACGCCGTGCAAGAGCTGAGGCCCGAGGCCCGAGGCCCGAGGCCTGAGGCCCGAGGCCTGAGGCCCGAGGCCTGAGGCCCGAGGCCTGAGGCCTGAGACCTGAGGCCCGAGGCCTGAGGCCTGATGCCCGAGTCCTGAGGCCTGAGTCCCGAGGCCTGAGGCCTGAGGCCTGAGGCCTGAGTCCCGAGGCCTGAGGCCTGAGGCCTGAGGCCCGAGGCCTGAGGCTTGAGGCCCGAGGCCTGAGACCTGAGGCCCGAGGCCTGAGGCTGAGAACCCCCGGCCGACCGCCTGAGCCCACGACGTGGAACCTTGTCCGACCGCCCGAACCCACAACCTCTCAGGGCACCTCAATCGCACACCGGCCCGCGTACCGAACGCCTGTGGGCGAGACGTCGAGACGCAGCCCGAGAAGCTCGACTCCAACGCGCTTGGCCTCGGCCAAGAGTTCTGCGAACGCAGGATCGACCTGGGTGTTCGGTCCGATGGTGTGAAGGTCTTTTCTGCCCGCCACGAACACCAGGCTCGCTCGTCCACCGGCCAAACGGTGAGCCGTCAGCGCCTGTACATGCGCCCGTCCACGCTGGCTCGGCGCGTCGGGCCAGGCTCCGACTCCAGGCGATTCGAGGTGAGTGACGGTCTTGACCTCACCGAGATGCACGTCGGTTGGAGCGTGGCCAGGCTCAACTCCCCAGGCCAAATCGAAGCGGTGAGCGCCGACGGTGTGCTCGCGTTTCACTGGCCCGGCGGGCAGCTCTGGCAACATGCCCTTGGCGAGGATGATGGGGAGCAGCCGGTTGGCCAAGGTGCTGTCGAGGGAGATGAAGAGTTCGCCGTGTTGGACGACCCGCACGCTCCAGGCGAGCTTGCGCGGCGGAGTATAAGGCCCGGAGAGGAAGAGCGTACAACCGGGGACCAAAACCGACTCGAGGCGACCGGGATCGGCTAGGTGTGCCGATACGTCTAAGCCCAAGAACGGCGCCTCCAAGCCGACGCAGTGGACGGTAAAGCGCTTGGTTCGACTGAGAAAACGCGCCCGAACGAAGGGCTCGTCGAAGGTGAGGAGATGGGACTCTGTCATGGGCTCAGGAGTGGCGGATGCGGGGATCGATGACGCCGTAGAGGAGGTCGGCGAGGAAGTTCACGCTGATGTAGACCGTGGCGATAAAGAGCACACAGCCCTGTACGAGCGGGTAGTTGCGCATCTCGATGGCCTCGAGGAGCAGTGTCCCGAGACCGGGTCTGGCAAAGACTTTTTCGACGATGATAGCGCCGGTGAGCACGGCCCCGAGCTGCAATGTGGCCACCGTGGTGACGGGCATGAGCGCGTTGCGCAGGACGTGTTTGAGAATGACGCGTGCGGGGTGAAGGCCTTTGGCGACGGCGGTGCGCACGTAGTCTTGCCGGATGACCTCGAGCACGCTCTGGCGCGTCATGCGCGTGAGCTTGGCGGCCAGCGCGGTGCCCAGGGTGAGGGCGGGCAGAAGCAGGCCGAGGGCGCCCATGGTCTGGTTGCCGGGGTCGGGCAGCCACTTCAAGCTGAGCGCAAAAAGGATGAGGAGCATGGGCCCGAGCCAGAAGCTGGGGATGGAGACGCCGAGGAGCGAGAAGAACATGGCGAGGTGGTCGAACCAGGAGTTGGGCTTGAGGGCGGAGAGGACCCCGAGCGGCAGCGCGATGAGCAGGGCCACGAGCATGGCCGCCAGCGCCAGCTCGACGGTGGGGGGGAGGGCCGTCGACAGTGCGCTGGCGACGGTTTCTCCGGGTTGGTTACAGAGCTCGCCCATAGACCCGTCGGCGATGTCGGACCAGAAGCGGAGGTATTGGCCCGAGATGGGCTGGTCGAGGCCAAAGCAGCTGCGGAGTCTTTGGTAGTCTTCTTGGCTGGCCTGCTCGCCGAGGAGCGACTCGACCGGATCGCCGGGCACCAGTCTGAGTACGGCGAAGACCAGGGTCGCCACTCCGAAGAGGACGAGGACCGAGGTGAACGCGCGGCGTATGAGGAAGCTGGCCATGGTCGAGTGATACTTCACCCGGGCAGCGGCGTACACAGGCGTTCGCGGGAGCTCCTGCGGGCCGAGCGGGCCGAGTCAGATCTGTTGGACGGTGGAGTCTAGAGTGGTAGAGTGCGCCGCGCCCGTGGGAGTTCTCCCCAAAGATTATCCGCCGCCAGGACTTGTGATGCGGTTTTAGGAGCAGAGATGTCGCAGAGCTCGGAGATGGACCAACTGGTCGAAGTCATCGCCAACCGCGTGCGCAGCCGCCTGAACCTGACGGGGCCAGTGGTCATCGAAAAGGCCGAAAAGAGCGGGGGTTGCGGGGGCACGTGCGGCGGCGATTCGTGTGGAGGCTGCTCGATGCCCGAACAGGCCTGTGGGGTCTGTGGCGTCCATTCTCTGCATAAGAGCGTCGACCCCGCAATGCGTCAGCCGACGGGCGAGCTCTCGGCGAAGGACATCGCTCAGGTCATCGACCACACCTATTTGAAGCCCGACGCCTCTCGCGACGAGGTCGAGAACATCTGCGCAGAAGCCGCCCAGTACCATTTCTTTTCGGTGTGTGTGAACAGCTCGATGGTGAGCCTGGCCCGCTCGCGGCTGCATGGGACCGGCGTGAAGGTCTGCGCCGTAGTCGGATTCCCTCTTGGGGCTGCGACTCCGGGGTCGAAGGCCTATGAGGCCCGTGAGGCCATCCGCTGTGGCGCCGACGAAATCGACATGGTGATGAACATCGGCGCCATGAAGAGCCGCGACTACCAGCTGGTGGAGCAGGACATCGAAAAAGTCGTGAAGGCCTCTCAACCTCGGCTCGTGAAGGTGATCCTCGAGACGGGGATGCTGACCGAGGAGGAGAAGGTGATCGGCTGCGCCCTGTCGAAAGCCGCAGGGGCCCACTACGTCAAGACGAGCACTGGTTTCGGGCCTGGCGGAGCGACCGTTCCGGACATCGAGCTGATGCGCCGAGTGGTCGGGCCCGACATGGGGGTCAAGGCCTCCGGCGGAGTTCGCGACTACGCAGGGGCTCTGGCTGTCATCCGAGCGGGGGCGAGCCGCATCGGTGCCTCGAGCTCGATCGCCATCGTCACCGGCGGGAAAGGCGGCAGCGGTTACTAGCGCGAGCGCAGGGACGTCACTATGGAACGGTCCTGGGTCCCTGGGCTCGGGCTCGGGCCGAACCGCGTTCTTGCTCGTAGGGTTAGCGAGTCTTTCTTGCAGGAGGTGACATGGCGAAGCGATGCGTGTTGATTGTCTTGGATTCGCTGGGTGTAGGGGCTCTGCCGGACGCACCTGAATTCGGCGACGCGGGCTCGAACACCCTTGGGCACATCTGCGACTCGCTGGAGGTCTCGCTGCCCAACATGGCGTCTCTCGGCCTCGGCCTGATTGGGGACTTCAAAAACATTCCGAAGGTGGGCAAGGCGACCGGCGCCTTTGGTCGGATGGCAGAGCAATCGCCCGGCAAGGACACGACCACGGGTCATTGGGAGTTGATGGGGGTCACCATCGACAAGCCGTTCAACACCTTCCCCAACGGATTTCCGGCCGAGGCCATCGCGGAGTTCGAGCGGCGCGCTGGCGTCAAGACGTTGTGCAACCGGCCGGCGAGCGGCACGGAGATCATCAACCAGCTCGGTCAGGCGCATGTGGAGACCGGCGCGCTGATCGTCTACACGAGCGCCGATCCGGTCTTTCAGATCGCCGCCCACGAATCGGTCGTCCCCATCGCACGGCTCTACGAGCTGTGCGAGCTGGCGTTCGAGATCCTAACGCCGCTTGGCATCAGCCGCGTGATCGCGCGTCCTTTCGAGGGCGAGTTCCCGAACTTCAGCCGAACCTACCGTCGGCGGGACTTTTCAGTGAACCCTCCTTCCGAGAGCGTGCTCGATGCTTTGGTCGCTGCAGGGCACCACGTCGCGAGCATCGGCAAGATCGGGCAGATCTATGCTGGGCAGGGGATCAGCAGCGACCAGAAAAGCAAAGACAACGACGATGGTATGACGCACACGATCGCGGCGTTGGGGCAGCAGGAGGGCGGGCTGATCTTCACGAATCTCGTCGACTTCGACATGAAGTATGGACACCGACGAGACCCCATCGGGTATGGCAAAGCCTTGATGGCGTTCGACGGCCGGCTGCCGGAGCTCATGGCCGCGATGCGCGACGAAGATCTGCTCATCTTGACCGCCGACCATGGAAACGACCCGACGTACCGAGGAACGGATCACACTCGCGAGTATGTCCCTGTGATGGTGTATGGGCACAACTTGGCGGGGGGGCAAAACCTTGGCACAAGAGAGTGCTTTGCCGACCTCGGCGCGACCGTGGCGAGTTATCTCGGGGTGGTGTGGAGCGGGGCAGGCTCAAGTTTCCTGGGCGAGCTGACGTAAGTGGGCGGCTCGTGAATCAAGTTGTGCCTTTGATGGCTCTATGTTGGCGTCGAACGCAAAGGGCGGAGGCAGAGGCCTCTGACGCTCACCGCTCTCGGTACGTAATACGTCCGCGAGACAAGTCGTAGGGAGAAAGTTCGACGGTCACTTTGTCGCCAGGCAGGATGCGGATGAAGAACTTCCTCATCTTACCCGAGACATGGGCGAGAACTTTGTGTCCGTTGTCGAGCTCGACCCGAAACATGGCGTTCCGTAGAGCCTCGATAACGGTCCCTTCAACTGTGATTCCTTCTTCCTTCGCCACGGATCCTCCGATCTCATTTTTCCGATATTGCCTCGATCCCAGCCGCACGCCAAAAAGCGAGCGGCGGTCGTACGCCTTGCAGGCCGCGCTGTTGCGCGTTGATGGAGAGCGCTGGTGCACGTCACTCCCCGAAATTTCAGGCAGGCCATCGTGCAGGGACGTATACGCCGGTGTGCGCAAGGGCGCAAGGATAATTCGTGGAGGGGAAAGCGGTGTGAGCTTCTGCATTGCGGGCAGAAGGTCATCTGGTGTTCGGGGCGCCGACAGCTGGCGTTTTTCTTGCAGCCCACTGGTGTTTCTTAGGCGTGTGCCTCGACTAGGTTATGACACCGCCCTCTTTTGTCGTTGGTCCGCGGCGAGCTGGTTGCAGCTGAAATCGAGGAACGACGGCGCCGTGATGCTGGATTGCGGCTGGTTGGCTGGGGTCACAGGACCGATGTAGGCGACATGGCTGTGCGGTTTTGGCCACCCAACTGGGGACCAAGATGACCATTCATGCTCTTGGAGTGTGAGGATGATTGAGCACGAATTCGACCAACGGCTATCTCTCGACACCATCTCGGACATTGTAGCTGAGAAGGCGAAAGGCTCCGGCGGCGCTGATGTCAGCTTCGCGCTGTTGCAGAGGATGGCGCAGGGTTCCGACCTCAAGGACAACCTCGTGGAGCTCCACCTCCAGGGGGGCAAGCTGTACACAGAGGCGATGGCCGCGCTGCAAAAGGTCGTGGGCAACGCCGGGGTCGAGCGTCTGCACGAGCAGATCACCCAGGTTGCACAGACACTGGATCCTGAGCGAGCAAAGGGCGATGGGGGCCGGCGCGCCGCTGGAGGTCACCGGCTCTGACGAAGGCGTGCTCGAGAACCTGAAGTCGCAGTTCGGAGCGGCGCTCTCCACCGACATGAGCGATGTCGAGATCAGTGGCGACAAAGAGGCGAAAGAGAAGACCGAGGCGATGGGGGCTCTCGGCTTGATGGAGGACGGCAAGGTCCTCATCAACCCCGACAAGGTCGACCCCAAGACCAAGGAGGGAGAAGAGGTCGTTGGTCACGAACTCGCGCACGCCGAGCAAGAGAAGAGCGGGACGAAGGGCGGCGATGCCGCCGGCGCCGAGGTCGAGGCCGACAAGGTCGGAGCCGCCTTTGCTGCGAAGGAGACCGTCCCCAAGGTGGAGATTTCGCTGGCCGGGGCTGGCCCCGCTACAAAGATGCCTGGCGAGCTGACGACAGGCAGCGGCGAGGGCGAGTTCAACTACACGCTCGACGTCTTCGGGACCAAGGTCACCATCCCCCTCTCTACGGATCAGAAGGGCGAGAGCGTCAAACCGCTCAACGTCAACATCCCGGGCTTGAGCGACCTCGCGCTTCGCTTCAAGGTCGGCAAGAACGGAGAGAGTCCGGAACTGAGCAACGCCAAGGTCACCGCGAAGTTCGATCTCTTCGGGTTGGCCAAGGTCAAGGGCAAGGACAACCTCGAGCTCAAGGTCGACACCACCGAGAAGAACGCGGGGAAGGTCGAGGCCAGCTTGAGCGACGTGAGCGTCGAGATCGCCAACTTCGCGAAGGTGACGGCGGAGACGATCAAGATCAACAGCGACGGCCTCGAAGCCAAGTTCATGATCGGCAACGAGCAGATCAAGATGGGACCGGTCACCGTCAACGGCGGCCAAATCACCCTGAAGCTGAAGGGCAAGACCCTGACCACTGAAGGGACTGCTGACGTCGCGCTCGGCGCTGCCCTCGCCGCTGGCAAGATGGAAGTGAAGATGAAGGATGGGACGCTGGAAATGGCGTCCATCAATGGGCAGCTCAACATCGAGGGCATCGCGCCCGTCGAGTTCAGTGTGGTCTACAAGTCCCTCGACGACATCTCGGGTTCGGTTGGCACCACCGTCAAGGGCGACTTCTTCGGCGGCGAAGGCAAGGCCGACGTCGAGGTGAGCTACTCGGCCAAGGGCGAGGGCAAGGGCAAGAAGAGCAAGGCTGGCTACGCGCTCAAGGGGAACTTCGAGGTGAAGCTCCCAGGCGTCGAGAAGATCACCATCGATGCCGCCCTCGAGAACGACAAGCTGAGCGCCGAGATCGACGTCAAGAACATCGTCGGGACGTTGCCTGGTGTGACCATCGACGGACTCTCTGGCAAGCTCAAGGTCAATGGAGAGAAGGTCTCTGGCTCTGTGTCCGGCAAAGCGAGCTTCGCTGAGGGCAAGGTCAAGGGCGCCTTCAAGCTCAACTTCGGTGCCGATGGCGCCTTCTCTGGCGGCATCAGCGTCAAGGCCGGAAAGACCGACATCGGCGGCCTGACCGTCAAGAGCTTCTCGATTGCTCTGGACAAGGCTGGCAACATCACCTCGGAAGGCAGCGGCAAGGTCGACCTGCTCGGCGGCAAGATCAAGGGCGACGTCAACCTCGAGTACAAGAACGACGTCTTCACGGTCAGCGGCGAAAAGGTCGTGCTGACGGGCTTGGGCTACTTCAAGTCGCTGGCCATCGAGAACTTCAAGATCAACGACAAGGGCGAGTACTCGGGGACCGTCTCGGCGCAGGGCGATGTCAGCACGAAGGTTGGCATGCTCACGCTGACCGTCACCGACCCCTCGGTCACTCTGGACGCCTCGGGCGGCGTGTCTGGCTCCTTGAAGGGCTCGATCACAGCGGAAGGCGACCTGTTCAGTGGAGACTTCGACGTTGCGCTGCAAGGCGAGCAGCTCACGGGCAAGGGGACTCTGCAGGTCAAGGACGACGCGATCCCAGGCCTCAAGGTCTCCCCCATCCAAATGACCTTCCCGGCCACGGGTGGACCGAACATCGACAACACCGATGTCGAGATGAACCTGTTCGGCGGGGCCCTCACTGGAACCCTGACCTTTAGTATGAAGGATGGCGACCTTTCGATCTCGGGCAGCAATGTGAGTCTGACCGTGTTGGGCCAGAAGTACTCGGTGAAGAAGTTCGCCTACGCCAATGGCCGCTTCACCATGGCTGCCGACGTCAAGCTGCCCGATATCCCTGGAGTTACTGGGAATCCGACGCTCGAAGTCGGGATCAACGAGGCCAACAATCTCTATGGGACGACGCTGACGCCCATCAAGATCAGCGTCCCAGAGCTGGGCGTCGATGGCGAGGTGAACTTTACCTACGAATACACTCCAGAGGGCGGCAAGCTCACGGCTTCGGGCAAGGGGACCGTCGACCCGCCCGTCGACTTCATCAAGCCAGTCGCGGTCGAGTTCGCCTACGACGAGGTCAAGGGGCTCGTCGCCGACATCGAGATCAAATCCGACCAGGTGAAGATCGCCGGTCTGAAGCTCGATGGCTCTGTGATGATGCGCTACGAGGAAGGGACGCTGAAGCTCCAGCAGGGCAACGTTGGGTTCCAGCACGAGACCGGCAAGCTCACGGGTAACGTCGTCTTCACGTACGGCGAGAACAAGCTGAACTTCACGGGCAAGGGTGAGGTCAAGGACGTGGTCGATGGGCTCAAGCCCTTCGAGGTGACGCTGACCCACGTCGACGGAAAGACCAACGCCAGCTGCCCAGTCGTCGATTTCGACCGGCAGTTCCCAGGCGTGAAGGTCACAGGAAAGGCCAGCGAGCTGACCTACGATCTGGATAAGGGCATCCTCGCCGGTGACATTGCTCTGAAGGCCGACTTTGGCGCCTTCGGTGAGGCCGAAGCCACCGCTAAGATCGCCGAAAACGAGATCACCGAGGCGACGTTCACGTTCAAGTCCGGCGAGTTCAACTATCCGAAGTCGGCCCCGATCCTGAAGGGCACGATCGGCGGTACGGTCAAGTACGCCGCGAAAAAGTTCTCCGGTTCCCTCGAAGGGACCGCGGACTTCAAGCTGCCTGGCGGCGGGGCCGGTGAAGAGGGCTCGACCCTAGGCTTGGCCATCAACGCCAAGATGAGTGAAGAGGGCGCCTTCAGCGGCACCATCAAGACGACGAAGCCGTTGCAAGTCGGTAAGTACATCAAGATCCCGTCGGTCGAAGGGACACTCACCGAGAAGGGCGACGTCAACGCCCGATTCAGCGTCGAAGTGGTGAACATCCCGAACGTCGAGAGCGCGGTAGTGAACTGCGTCATCGACGAAAAGGGCTTCTCGGTCGAGGGCGAGGTCACCTTCGTGTTCGGTACCGAGAACGCGACGAAAATGTGGGGCAAGCTGAAGCTCGGCTACAGCGCGGCCGAAGGCTTCGTCCTCAAGGGCGAGGCGAGCGTCAAGATCAAGGAAGGGATGATCGCGACGGGGTCTCTCGAGTACAGCTCGAAGACCAACAAGATCTCGACCAAGCTTGGGATCAAGAAGTTCAACGTCTTTGACAAGACCGACAAGCGCAACCTCTTCAAGCTCAGCAAGGACATCCCGGTGTTCTCGCTGGCGGGGATCTTGGGCTTGTATGTGAGCCCGGCGATTTCGTTGGACTTCGACTACGTGCTCAAGCTCGACATCGAACCCAGCGTCGAGCTCAAGGATCTCTCACTCGAGGACTTCAGCTTCTCCGAAGCGATCGCGCAGCTCAAGACGGGCGGCGAGATCTCGGCGGCGCTGACCGCAACACCGAGCATCGGCGTCGGGATTTTCGTGCTCAGCCCGATGTTGCTCAAGGGCGGCGGCGGAATCAAGGTTCCCATCACGGCCAAGGCGTCCGTGGACCCATCGGCCACCTTCAAGGTCAGTTACAAGCCAGACGGTGGTGTAGACGGCGAAGCGAAGATGCATCTGGCGCTGGACTTTGAGATCAAGGGCTCTGTCGTCCCGTACGCGGAGTTCTCGGTGCTCGACGGCGCCTACGAGAAGTCGTGGACCGGCGACTCGCTGGCCGACTTCACGATCCTTCCCAAGACCGAGCTGTTCGCACTCGATCTCGATGTTGGTGGTGACACCGAGAAGCAGAAAGAGCCGACGATCCCGACCACAGCCGAGCCTTCGAAGGGACCGAAGGGTGGTGGCAAGGTCATGCCGCAGAAGGCGGCTGGAAAGAAAGACACCGCCGTGGCCGCGGACAAGAACAAGGCGGGACGCGAGCCCACGGAAGGCGGCGCCGACGGGCCGTTCTCCATCGCGGGCCTCGGCGAGCAGTTCCTGAGCAAGCCCAGCCTAGCCGGGCTCAAGAAGGCCCTCGAGGCGGCTGGTGCTGCCTGGGACATGGTCAAGGGGTCGATCAAGGCAATTGGAGCCTTCTTCTCGAAGTGGTTCACCAAGCTCTCGGACACCTTCACGCAGGTCATGGAGGGCATCGCCAAGGCGGGAAGCTTCACGGGCTACTTGAAGGACGTGCTGAAACGCAACATGAACGCGGACGTCTTCTACGTCCTCGAGCCTGGCCTAGATGGCATGATCAGCGTCGAATCGAAGCTGACCAAGCTGCTCGGCATGGACTTCCCCAAGGACTTCGACACTGCGTTGGAATGGTTGATGGCGATCTACGACCTCGGCTTCTCGAGCCTGGCGACCGTGATCAGCTCGATCAACCAGATGGTTGGGCGGCTTGGCGCGGTGTTCGGCAAGTTCGTGAACCAGATGGTTCAGAACGGGAAGATCAAAGTCTGGCGCAGCGAGCGTTGGTACTGGGCCTTCGGGAAGCATTGGTTCTGGGCTGCCGATCGGTATGAGATCAACCTCCCTGGCTTCTCGATGAAGTTCAAAGAAGGCGGGGTGATGGTCAATCCCAAGAACGCCGTGGCGTTCGGCTTGTGGGAGCTGCTGGATCACCTTGGCGGCGTGAACCCGACGCACACAGAAAATGGCAAGCATCTGGACAGCCCACGCAACGCCTTCTGGGCGTGATGAGCTGACGCGGTTTGAAGGAGGGGGCGGAGACGCCCCCTCTTTTTCTATTGTGGCGAGGTTTTCGCTTCGGGCAATCCGACAGTGACGAGACGCTCTGTTAAAGTCAGGGGTGGGCGTGCCACGCCCACGCGGTCTCTATCATAGGCTTCAGAGTTGAGTGCTGAGGTC
>Ga0100380_10006438_pt1 | contig 11946 bp, 9 predicted proteins | sample CryGeymeta201504_FD_80417 | JGI IMG/M metagenome (GOLD analysis project Ga0100380, IMG submission 80417) | Groundwater microbial communities from Crystal Geyser aquifers in Utah, USA - Crystal Geyser metaG 2015-04 | ecosystem: Environmental > Aquatic > Deep subsurface > Groundwater | place: USA... | reverse complement strand
TGAAACGCTAAATAGTGAAGTGGCTGGAACCAATGGCTTGATTCCAATTCAGCTTTTCGCGAAAGCGAGCGATACCAACAATTTGAAAGCATCATTTATTCACCTGCCAGATGCAGTTCAGAAATTTGAAGATGCGTATGGCGAATATCGATTTGACAAAGTTGGCTACAGCTTAGTGCCTTTTAATGCTGGTGCAATGGAGCATGCTACCAACATTACATATCCTATTTATGCGGCAAATGGTCAACTTTCGAATGAAAGTTTGATGGCACATGAACTTGGTCACATGTGGTGGGGCGATAATGTTACCTGCCAAACAGATGGTGATATGTGGATTAACGAAGGTTGGGCTTCGTTTTCGGTTTACCTATTTAATGAAGCAGTGTATGGTCGTGATGCTTATGAAAAAGCAATGATGGATGAGTTGAGGTATATGCTGCAATTTGGTCACGAAAGAGAAGGTGGTTACAGAGCAATAAGCGGACAGCCTCACGAATATGTGTACGGAGATCATGTGTACAAAAAAGGCGCTTTAGCGGCTCATAACTTACGAGGTTACATGGGTGATGACTTGTTCTTTTCTACAATCAATTCGTTCATGGAGCAGTACAAATATTCACCAGTGAGTAGCGATACCATGGAACGATATTTTACTCAAACCAGCGGAGTTGACTTAGAGCCATTTTTTAGAGATTGGATTTTTACGGGCGGTTATAATGTGGTAGTGCTTGATAGTTTTACTTCAACCCTAAATGGAAACAATTTTAATATCGAGCTTTTTGTTCAGCAAAAGCTAAAAGGCCGCGCTGCCTATCATGATGATGTTCCTGTATTTTACACTTTGTTTGATGATCAATACAACCGTGTTTCTGGCAAAGGATTGATGTCAGGAAAAACGGGTACTCTTTCAGTACAATCAAGTTTTAATCCAACTTATGTTTTGTTGTATGAGCAAAATGAGCAAGCGCAAGCGCGCACCAGAGATGTGCTTCATGCTAAAGAATCTGGCAGTCATGATTTAAAGAATATGTATTGGGATATAAATGTGACTTCTGTGAGCGACTCGGCATTTGCTGTCTTTGATCACATTTGGTCTGTTCCTGATCCGATTAAAAAATGGACGGAAAAGGCATATAAAATGTCGAATTACCATTATTGGAAAGTGCACGGAATCGGTCTTTCGAACATAGAAATGAATGCCGAATTTAAGTATGATGGTCGCACTTCATCCAGCAATGCTGGCTTTTTTGACATGGATTTATTAAGTACTACTGAAGACAGTTTGATGCTTTTATACCGAATGGATGCTTCTGATGATTGGAATGAATATGAATATTATTCGCTTAATAGTTTGGGAAATACAACCGATGCATTCGGTATTGTTACTTTATCAAAAGTGCTGCCTGGAGAGTATGTTTTAGCAAATAAAGATGTTTCAGTTTTGGGCGTGAAACCAACGGCTCAAAATTCAGTGAACATTTATCCTAATCCGGCAAAATCTACCTTAAATGTAAATCTTGTAGGATACGATTCTTGTGAATTGAATGTGATCGATATGAATGGCGCTTTGGTAAAAACCGCGAGCATTCAAAAGGGTGAAAATCAAATCTCAATTGAAAGCTTAGCTGCTGGTAACTACATTATTCAGCTTTCGCAAAAAGGCCAAATCATTGCAACACAAAAGCTGGTAAAAGACTAGAATCGGTAACCAGCTGTCACAGTTATGAAATGATCTTGAAAATTGACTTTAGCGCGATTGGCATAGCTTTGATCATAAGCATAATGCACGGCTTCGCTCATTTTTAATTGGTATGAAGCATCTACAAAAAAGTCTTCATTTCTGTAACCAGCACCCAAAGAATAAATCTGAAAACCAGCATTATCGTCTATGATTGTTTTGTAAGGATTCATGTAGTTAGCATATCCAGCTCTGGCTGTCCAGAAGCTTGTGATTCTATATTCCGCTCCAACACGAACGTTGTAAGATGTATTCAAACTCGTGTTTAGGGCCCTGTTTTCTGTGCCAAACTGGTAGCCATCAGTGCCTTTCACAAATTGAGTTCCGCTGTAGTCTACCATTTCGGCATCAACGCTTACCAATCCAAATTTCCCAAATAGATAAGCTGCACCAACGTTAGCGCGCAATGGTGTGCGCATGGTATAATTGTACTCTCCTACGAAAGGCGAAATGGTAGAAAGTGTGGCTGAATCAAAATTAGCCACGTTGCTTGAGCTATAGGTAATGTCTAGATTATATCGGGTTGGTGTTTTCACAGAAGCACCTAAGCGAACGCTTTTTGTAGGTCTGTAAATCAAGCCAAGGTTTAGTGCGACACCAAGACCAGATGTGTTTTCATTGAATTTGTAATTGAAATCGTTTAAGTAGGTGGTTGTATCACCGTTTGGAGTGCTTTCGGTGTATGTGGTTTTTTTGTCAAAAACAATTCTCGAAAAAATTAATCCCGCTCCTACATAAAGTTTATCGTCATAATTAGCACCATAACTAATGGCCGTTTCTCTTTTTGCACCACTTATATTTTGCTGATAACTCTGTCCAATTGGATCAAGACCCGTGGCGGTGAAATAGTTTCCATTAACGGTGTCTACATCGATCAGATAGTTATTCCAAGCTAAGTAGATGTCATAAGGATAGGCAGGGTTTTCGCCATCGCTGAGCGCAGATGGAGTAGTGCCATTTGCCTCAAGTGTATTGATATAAGTATCTAAAACAGATGTGTTTGAACCGTTCCCTTGGTAGTTGAAGCTTCTTTGAAATGTGTTGGCTCTGTTTAAATAAAAGCTGAATGCTCCATTTCTCCACTTGCCTGACATGTCTTTCTGTACTGCTACAAAACCCAGCGTTGGAATATTTCCGTTTGATTTTCCACCTATGGTTTGATTGCCTAAAAAGTCTGCGCTAGAAAGGTTTGAATGTAGTGCAAGACTCACAGACCATTCACTTTTTGTATAAACACCAGCTCCAGCTGGATTGTAATAGACTCCGCTAATGTCTCCGCCCAAAGCAGTGAAAGCTCCACCCAATGCGTTGAATCTTGCGGAACCATTAATGCTTTCTTGCGAAAACTGAAATGCATCCGCTTCGTTTTGAGCGTAAGAATTTAGGGTGATGCTCATTAAGAACATCACCCAAGTTTTGTTTAAAATACTTTTCATCTTATTTTCTTCTCATGTTTCCTCCGCTAGGCGAAGCCGATCTGCTTGGCGAACTAGCTGGTGAAGAGCTTCTACTTGGAGAAATGCTTCTGCTAGGCGCGCTAGGTGTGCTTCTGCTTGGTGCTACGCTTCTACTAGGCGCAGTGCTTCTGTTTGGCGATACGCTTCTGCTCGGACTGCTGCTGTTAGGAGATACACTTCTATTAGGAGAAGTAGATCTGCTTGGTGCAACATTTCTGCTTGGTGAAGTAGACCGACTTGGTGCAACATTTCTACTAGGTGACGTATTTCTGCTCGGAGCAGGCGAATAGTTCCTTGTAGGTGAAGTGCTTCGGGTTGTTCCGCTATTGTTTGGAGCAGAATATCTAGTGTTTCCGCTATTTTGTCTCGGAGTTACACTGTTATTGTTTCTAGTGTTCTGACTTCCATTATTCGTAGGTGCTTGATATGTGCTGTTTCTAATGTTATAGTCTCTAGTAGTCGTTCTAGTAGTAGAATTGTTGCTATTACTATTGGTCTGAGTTCTTTGAGTTGTGCTTGCCGGATATCTATTATTCGAATTTGTAGCTCTACTTAAAGTGTTTGACTCATACTTCGTTCTATTATCTTGAACTGGAGATACAGCATTGCTCACATTACTTGTTCTTCCCGTTTGTGGCGCAACATCTCGAGTTACGGTATTGTTACTTGAACTACCTTCGGTCACCTTACCTTGGCTGGTGCTTTGTCTTACAGGAGTACTTGTCGCAACCGTTTTAGGCTTATTTACAATCGGAATTATTCCATTTCCAGCAACAGCTGAAGCTATTCTTCCTTCACCTCTATCTGCTGTAGCTTGACCATTGGCTATTTTAGAAACAGTTGATCCAGCATTTGGATTTGAACCTCTAGTTCCACCGTTGTTAAAACCAGTATTACTAGCTACGTCTCTTCTGCCTTGACGTGTAGGTCTGTTGTTACCAAAACCATTGTTATTTCCATAACCATCCCAGTACCCATTATTGTAACCATTATTGTAGCCGTTGTTATATCCGTTCCAATAGTTTCCAGCATAGTAAGGATTACCCCAGCCTCCAAAACCATTGTTCCAATACCCTCGGCCGTAATAACCGCCATAGTAACCACCATAATAGGGTGAATTCCAACCCCAAAAAGAATTGTAACCAACATTCCAACCCCAATAAGAATTATAGCCAACGCTCCAGCCTCTGTACGGATATGGATTCCATGCTGACCAACCGTAATTCCAGTAAGGATCACAGAAAAATGGATCATAATAGGAATAGCTAGTCACAACGTTTGTTGAATTAAATCTTCTCAAGCGTGAAGCATAAGTGTCATCGGCTTCGTAATAATTAGTGCTGCCATAAAAATTGTTTACAGTAGTACCATCGTTTGCAGATGAACCTTGATTGCCTGAAGTATAGTTTCCAGGGTTGGATTCGGTTTGTTCTTCACCAATACTGAAGTATTCGCTGCTAGCAGATTCGTCTGCAGTAGTATATTTTTCTTCGCTTGGGTTCGATTCGGTGCTGAATTCAGTGTTGCCAGCACTCTGATAGCGGTCGCTTTGTGAGTAGTAAATATCATCGACTTCGCCTGTAGCATAGCGCTCCGATGAACAAGCATTAAGCATCAATAAGCTTAATGAGAAAATGGTCAAAGGTGAAACAACTGATTTCATAATATTCAATTTTGTTTTGGGTACAATACCAATACCGTACCAAAGATTCAAATTTCTGTTGAGGGGTTTTGTGAACGCTTTTTCGAATCCAAGCTAAACTTAATTTAATTTGAGCTTCAATCGCTATATTTCCGTTCTTTCGAACTTAAAGATTCTTAAATCAATTTATTCATACGAATGAAAAAGACGTTTACTACCCTCGGGGCTTTGGTGCTTTTTTTATCGCTCACTGCTCAAACTACTGTGAAAAGGACTCCTGTTTACGAAGTTTTTTCTAGTTCTACCTGTCCACCATGCAAGCCTGCAAACGATCATTTGGTCCCACAATTTGAGGCTAGACATGATCAGATTGCTGTTGTAAAATACCAAATGAGTTGGCCCGGAACTGGAGATCCATATTACACCGCATCAGGAAATACTAGAAGAAATTACTATGGTGTAAATTCAATTCCTGATTTTTTTGACAATAGTGTTGGAACATCTTATTCAGCATTTGATACCACTGACATTGACGCTGATTTGCAAGAAGATGTGAGTATGGCAATGGGTTTGAGGTATATGATTGATGCATCAACTCAAACCATAAAAATAAAGGCTCGAGCAGAGGCACTAGATGATTACACGGCAGGTGCACATCGTTTGATGATTATTGTTACCGAAAAAATAAACTACAATAACAAGAAATCGAATGGTGAAACAGAGTTTCATCATGTGTTTAAGAAAATGCTGCCAACGGCAACGGGCGATTTCATAGTTGGTGCTCTGGCAACGGGCGATACCTTGAATTATGAAATTGAATATCAGTTTCAAGGAAACTACAGACTTCCAAACAACTCAAGTGATAAAATTGATGATGACACAGAACACAGTGTTGAAGATTTTGAAAATCTTCATGTGATCATGTTCATGCAAAGCGCTGAGCCGAGCAAAGAAATTTATCAGGCGGCCAATGGAGAGCATTCTAAAAGTGAAGAAGATTTTAACCGCGCATGGGACGCTTGGCCAACAGCAGTAAATGAAGTTGAGTCTGAATCTTCGTTTAATGTGTTTCCAAACCCAAGTAACGGTCTCGTGAATGTAGTTTCAGCAAACGGGGCATTGATTCAATCTGTAGAGCTGGTTTCGGTTACTGGTGAAATTGTAATGAACAGAACATTTAACAATGAAATGCGTGTTGAACTAAACACGGCAAATGTGAGTGCAGGTATTTACTTGATAAACATTAAAACCGAAAACGGAATTGTAACACGTCAATTATCAGTTTTAAAATAGTGATTAATAGTTGCCGAGAATTTAGAAGGCCTCTTTTTGAGGCCTTTTTTTATGCCCATACTTTCTTACATAACTGGAATTTGTATTTCTACTTTTGCGACCCAATTATTTTTTAGGATTCATGGCAAAACTTACGAGTCGAGAAGAGAATTATTCTCAATGGTACAATGAGCTTGTTACCAAAGCAGATTTAGCAGAAAATAGTGACGTGAGAGGCTGCATGGTTATTAAACCTTACGGTTATTCCATTTGGGAAAAAATGCAAGTCGCGTTGGATAAAATGTTCAAAGATACAGGTCACGAAAACGCTTATTTCCCTCTTTTTATTCCTAAATCTTACCTAAGTAAAGAAGCCGCGCACGTAGAAGGTTTTGCTAAAGAATGTGCCGTGGTTACTCATTATCGATTAAAAACGAGTGAAGACGGCAAAAGCGTTGTTGTTGATCCAGATGCAAAGCTCGAAGAAGAATTAATCATCAGACCAACTTCCGAAACCATTATTTGGAATTCATATAAAAACTGGATTCAATCATACAGAGATTTGCCAATTCTGATAAATCAATGGGCAAATGTGGTGCGCTGGGAAATGCGAACACGCTTGTTTTTGCGAACAGCAGAATTTTTGTGGCAAGAAGGTCATACAGCTCACGCCACCGAAAAAGAGGCAGTAGCCGAAGCTGAACAAATGCTAAAAGTATATGCAAAGTTTGCCGAAGAATTTATGGGCTTGCCAGTGCTTCAAGGCGTTAAAACTGCTAACGAGCGTTTTGCAGGTGCTTTAGAGACCTATTGCATAGAAGCGTTGATGCAAGATGGTAAAGCGCTACAAGCCGGAACAAGTCACTTCTTGGGGCAAAATTTCGCGAAAGCATTTGATGTGAAATTTGCAACTAAAGAAGGTACACAAGAATACGTTTGGGCCACAAGTTGGGGCGTTTCTACCAGATTGATGGGTGCTCTTGTAATGGCGCATTCTGATGACTTGGGGTTGGTGCTGCCTCCAAAATTGGCTCCTATACATGTGGTTATCGTACCAATTTACAAGGGTGAAGAACAACTTGCTGAAATTAGTGTGTACGCCAATCAATTGAAAGAAACCCTTCAAGACAAAGGATTGTCAGTGAAATTTGATAACCGAGATACCCACAAACCAGGGTTTAAATTTGCGGAATACGAACTAAAGGGCGTTCCAGTAAGGATAGCCATTGGCGGACGTGACATGGAAAATGGAACGCTAGAAATAGCTCGAAGAGATACCCTCGAAAAACAAACCATGGCTCAGGTTGACGCAGTAGATCACATCATGAAATTGATGGATGAAATTCAAGCTAATATCTACAGCAAAGCATTGAAGTTTAGAGAAGAATCTACTTACAAGGTAGATACATGGGATGAATTTGTAGATGCTATTGAAAATAAAGGTGGCTTCGTTTTAGCACATTGGGATGGAACTCCAGAAACGGAAGAATGGATCAAACAGCAAACAAAAGCAACGATCAGATGTATTCTTTTAAATAATGAAAAAGAAGAAGGATTTTGCATTAAAACAGGAAAGCCTTCGAGTCAGCGAGTAGTTTTTGCAAAAGCATATTAATCAAAACATAATGGTATGTCTGAAAAATTTGATTCAATAAAAGAAAGTCTCCTTACAAAAGCCTGCTTAAAGCAAGATGTTTATGCAGTAACTAAACAAGTTTTTTCTGACTTAAACCAAGTCTTGGGAGAAGTGACTAACGAAATGCGTGATTTCATTTCGCCAAGCGACTCGAGAGTTTCGATTGAGTTGAGCAGCACAGGTGTTTGCGAATCATACCTAACCATGGCTGGTGATACGGTGATTTTTCACATGCATACCAATGTGTTCTCTTTTCCAGAATCGCATATGATTCACAGAAACGGCTATGTGAGCAAGAATCCCGAAAACGCATATTGTGGGGTAATCAATATCTATAATTTCTTGACAGATTCGTTCCGATTTAATAGAATGAATGATTATGGATACATGGTCGGAAGAATTTTTGTGAATAAAGACCAACATTTTTTTGTGGAAGGAAAAAAGCAACTTGGATTTCTTTACAACGATTTTGGTTCGGCAGTTTTAGATAAAGCAGCGCTAAGAGATATTGTTGAAACAGCACTGAAGCACGTGATTGAGTTCGATTTACTTACTCCACCATATGATAAGGTGAACATTGTAAGTGTAGATGATGTGAAACAATTAAGCCAAAATTTAAAATTAAAAACTGGGAAAAGACTAGGTTTCCGCTTCGAATCGGATGAAAATGAAGTAGAATTTTAAATTATTTTCACTCTAGGTATTGCAGCAATAAAATTCCTTTTTACATTTGCACTCCTTTTGAAAGAAAGGCCCGTTCGTCTAGGGGTTAGGACGCCAGATTTTCATTCTGGAAACAGGGGTTCGATTCCCCTACGGGCTACAATAAAAATACTATGGCAAATCATAAGTCAGCATTAAAGAGAATCAGACAGAACGCTGTTAAGAAAGCAAGAAACGCTTACCAGCACAAAACTACGCGTAACGCTGTAAGAAAGCTACGTAGTACATCTGATAAAAAAGAAGCGCAAACAATGCTTCCAACAGTAGTTTCTATGTTGGATAAGTTGGCGAAGAAAAACATTATTCACAAAAACAAAGCATCTAATCTTAAGTCAAGCTTGACTAAGCTTGTAACAGCGCTTTAATTGTAGTGATATAACTTTTTAAGTGAAAGGCTCTCCATTTGGAGAGCCTTTTTTATTTTCACCAAGTTATGTCTGAAACACCCTATACTCCACCGCCCTTATCCATTAAAGCTTGGGCAGAAGACGATCGCCCTCGCGAGAAAATGATTCAGAAGGGAAGAGATGTACTCTCTAATGCTGAATTAATTGCAATACTCATTGGTTCTGGTTCAAGAAACGAATCGGCCGTAGACTTGTCCAAAAGAATTCTAGGTGCAGTTGGAAACGATCTTCATCTATTAAGCAGCCTTTCAATAAAAGACTTGACTGCATTTAAAGGAATAGGCGAGGCCAAGGCTGTGACCATTGCTGCTGCGCTTGAGCTTGGTAGAAGACGCAAGGCTGCAGAGATCAAGGAAGCCATAAAAATAAGTTCGAGTAAACATGCGTTTGAGGTCCTATATCCTTATTTGTCAGATTTAGACCATGAGCAGTTTTATGTGGTTTTGCTTAGAAGAAATAACACCGTGATTGACACAGTAAGAATAAGTCAAGGCGGTGTAACGGGAACGGTGGTAGATGCGCGTATCATTTTCAAAGCCGCCATCGAAAAGTTGGCTAGTAGCATTGTTTTGGCACATAATCATCCTAGTGGTAATTTATCTCCAAGTCAGGCAGATATTAGGTTGACTGATCAATTGACCCAAGGAGCAAAATTGCTTGACATTATTGTAATGGATCATTTGATACTTGCCGGTCAATCTTACTATAGCTTTGCTGACGAAAACTTGATCAAGCGATAGATGGAACACGAAATTCTAATATTCACGCCCAAGAAAACCAATCGCTTGGTTTATACATTGAGGCATGTGTTTGAATATCGCATGAAAATTAGTTTCAGACTAACTCAAGACCCTGAAGCGTTTAGGATTTATCAAGGATCAAAACTGAATTATAGTTCTATTAAAATTGAGGATTTTCCTCAAGTGATTCCTTCCAACATACTTTTTGAAAAGAGATTACAGCAGCCTCAGGTTGATATAGAGGAACACGATGGATTGCAGCTGCTTTTTGCCAATGCAACCAAGGATTTACATCACGATGTGCTTGGCGCTGTTTTTTATTTGTTGAGTCGTTACGAAGAGTATTTTCCTTTTAGAAAAGATGAACATGATCGATTCTGTGCCAAGCAGAGCTTAGCCAATAAGCACGATTTTGTGACCAAGCCATTAGTTGATCATTATATCATAAGGTTTGCGTCATGGCTGAACACTTCGCTTCAAATTGAGGCATTTAAGCCAAGTCAAGATTTCAAGCATGTCATTACACTTGATGTGGATCAGCTCTACATGTATAAAGCGAAAGGATTGGCTAGAACGGTGCTTTCATTAGCGAAAGCGGGCATAAAAGATCAAGAGGATTTTTCGAAGCGAACCTCAATACTTTTTGTGGGTAAGCCAGATCCAATTGATTTATATGACGAGTTTTTAGATGCGGCTAAGTCTAAAGAATTGGAGACAATATTGTTTTTTCAAGTTGGCGATAGCACTCGCTTTGATATCAACAATCCAGTTCATTTACCTAAAATCAAGAGCAAAATCAATGAGCTGAGTTTGCGCACTAAGATTGGGATTCATCCTTCGTATTATACTTCTGAAAACGAAGAAATGATCACGCGCGAATTTGGTAGGTTCAATGCTGTTTCTAGCATGAAACTTAACCGAAGTAGGCAACACTATTTACGTTTTAAAATACCGCAAACCCTTAGATGGCTTGAAGAGCTTGGGATTACGGAAGAGTATAGTATGGCTTTTGCAGATCAAAATGGCTTCAGAGCTTCAACAGCTTTTCCGTTCGTTTTTTATGATTTGGAGCAAGACGAATCGACAAATGTTACTGTTCATCCAACTTGTTTTCTGGACATAGCTTCAGTCAGAAATTGTTCTAATCAAGAACAAAGCATTAATGAATTGACAGCTTTGTATAATGAGGTAAAGCAAGTGGGTGGTCATTTTATCACCGTGTGGCATGCTGAGGTTTTGAGAGGATTTGATGTGCCGTTTGCATCTCTACCATTATACGAGCATTTATTAGAGCATTTGGTTTGAGGTTAGTTTCTAGGACTGAAATAGATGATTTGAAATGGAATCAAGTGGTGTTAAATGCAACTTGCTTTCGGCATTATGGCTTGACCTATTTTCTCGATGCATGCGCACCAAATTGGGTAGCCATCATTTTAGGCGATTATGAGATTGTTTGGCCTTTGCCCGTTAAAATATTTCCGGTAAAACGAGTGTTTCAACCATTGTTGGCTCAGCAGCTTGGCCCATTTTCTGCTTCGGTGATCGATTCAAAGACCATAGATGATGCTTTAGTCTTGATTCAAGCACGTTTTAAGAACGTTAATATTAAGTTTAATGAATCTGTGACTGAACTTGGTTTGCAGCCTCTCACCAATCATCTAAATGTTGAGATGAGCTTAAGTTCAGATTACGAAACATTGCGCCAAGCATACAATAGAAATGTAAGGTCAAATCTTAAAAAGGCCGAAAAGAGCAATGTTGTAGTCAAAAGGAATGATGATGCTTTTGCTTTTGTAATTGAAGCTTTCAAAAAAGGCGAAAGAGCCGAGAATTCCATTTTAAACGGGGACTTTTATCAAGACGTTTCAAACATCTATAAAGCTTTTTTAAAACGAGGCGAAGCAGAATGCTACATAGCACTGATTAATGAACAACCAGTAGCGGGTCAATTGATTTTGACCTCTGGTGGACGAATTCTTAATTTTTTCACGGCAAGTACGCCAGCCGCTCGAAGCACGGGAGCCATGCATGCCATTATTGATTTCGTAATACGGCAATTTTCAACCAAGGCACTGGCACTGGACTTTGAAGGCAGTAATGATGATAGTCTTAGGTTTTTTTATCAAAGCTTTGGCGGTACCGAAAAGGTATATTTACAGGCCCAATTCAACACGTTGATTTGGCCTTTAAATAAACTAATCAAGTGAGTCACATTCATATTTTATCAAAGCAAAAAAGCGCAGCGAATCTTTTTATGCGCCAACTACGTGATATTGGTGCCCAGAAAAGTAGAGCGAATTTCAGATCCAATATCGAGAAGATTGGTCAGAT
>Ga0100380_10006428_pt1 | contig 11957 bp, 13 predicted proteins | sample CryGeymeta201504_FD_80417 | JGI IMG/M metagenome (GOLD analysis project Ga0100380, IMG submission 80417) | Groundwater microbial communities from Crystal Geyser aquifers in Utah, USA - Crystal Geyser metaG 2015-04 | ecosystem: Environmental > Aquatic > Deep subsurface > Groundwater | place... | reverse complement strand
ATAACATCGTGGTACGTTATTTTCCTGCCCGAAAAACTGACAATCTGGTCGAAAATTGAAAGTGCATCACGCATTGCGCCATCTGCTTTTTGCGCGATTACATTCAGCCCTTCGGGTTCAACTTCAATACTTTCGTTTTTTGCAACAAATTCCAAATAACCCGCAATATCGGAAACACTAATACGGTTAAAATCAAAAATCTGGCATCGCGATAAAATGGTCGGAATGATCTTGTGTTTCTCGGTGGTGGCCAAAATAAAAACAGCGTGTTTTGGCGGTTCTTCCAGTGTTTTCAAAAAAGCATTAAAAGCCTGAGCGGAAAGCATGTGAACCTCGTCGATGATATACACACTGTACCTTCCCATTTGTGGCGGAATCCGAACCTGGTCGGTAAGGCTTCGAATATCGTCAACCGAGTTGTTTGAAGCAGCGTCGAGTTCGTGGATATTAAACGAACGGCTGGAATTAAACGCTTTGCATGAATCGCACTCGTTGCAAGCTTCCACTTCGGGTGACAAATTGGTGCAGTTGATTGTTTTGGCAAAAATACGCGCACAGGTTGTTTTACCAACACCGCGCGGCCCGCAAAACAGGTAAGCATGAGCCAGTTGGTTACTTTTGATGGCATTCTTTAACGTATTGGTTATCGAATCCTGGGCAACCACGGTTTGAAAAGTATCAGGTCTGTATTTACGTGCCGAAACAACAAAGTTTTCCATATTATCGCTTTTCGCAGTGAGCGACCAAAGATAATTAAATCTGCTTTTTAACCTCTATTTTTTTATTAACAACAATTGACTAATTTTATCCGTGACATCAATATTCAGAATGAAACAGAATTAAAACAGTCGATATGAAATACTACTTTTTTGTTATAACTATCTTGTTTTCTTTTCAAATTACAGCGCAGCATAAAACACTTCACGATTTTAAAGCAACAACCATCGATGGAAAAAAATTTGATTTTTCGACACTGAAAGGCAAGAAAGTTCTGATTGTGAATACGGCTTCAGAATGTAGCCTGGCGCCACAATTCAAAAAATTGCAGGAGTTGTATGAAGAATACGGAGGCGACGATTTTGAAATTATTGCTTTCCCCAGTAACGATTTTGGAAAACAGGAACCGGGTAACAATAAGGAAATTTTTGAAGTGTGTACAAAAAAATATGAAATCACTTTTCAGATGATGGAAAAAATAAAGATAAAAGGTAACAATCCCCACCCGATTTACAAGTGGCTCACCAGCAGCGAAGAAAATGGAACACTTGAAGCCAAAGTAACCTGGAACTATCAGAAATTCTTGATTGACGAAAACGGACTGGTCGTGGATGCACTTTCGCCAATTTCAAGCCCAAAGAGTAACCGGATTTTGGAGTGGCTGATGGAGTAAAATATTAATTATCCCAACGCCTCTTTGTACACCCGAAGTACCCTCTCCCTTGCAAACGCATGTTCAACAATAGGTTGTGGATATTTTACGGTTCCATATTCAGGTACCCATTTCAGAATGTATTTGGCCTGTACATCAAACTTTTGTTGTTGCGCTCCGGGATTGAAAACACGGAAATAAGGCGCTGCATCGCAACCGCAACCTGCCGCCCACTGCCAGTTTCCGTTGTTCGAGGCCAAATCGAAATCAAGCAGTTTTTCGGCAAAATAAGCCTCGCCCCAGCGCCAGTCGATTAACAAATGTTTGGTTAAAAAACTGGCTGTCAACATTCTCACACGGTTGTGCATGAAACCTGTTTCATTCAGTTCGCGCATTCCGGCATCAACCATCGGATAACCGGTTTCTCCACGGCACCAGACTTCAAATTCCTTTTCGTTGTTCCGCCATTGAATAAAATCGTATTTTGGCTTAAATGCCTTATTTTCAACCTGTGGAAAATGTCGCAAAATCTGGCTAAAGAAATTTCGCCAAATCAATTCATTCAGAAATATCTCCGACAAATTGAGTGCAATCCGTGTAACTTCTCTGATGCTGATTGTTCCGAACCGCAGATAAACACCCAGTTTCGATGTGGCATCCAATGCAGGCAAGTCTCGTTTTTCGGCATAATTTGTTATCAACTGATCCGAAATATTCATTTCTGGTACATATACCTGACTTTTCACAAAACCGATTTCTCCAATTTCGGGAAAATGAAACGGTTTGGTTTTTATCAAACTGTGCAGAAAGTTTGGTGATGGAAATTCCTGAATTCCCGACTTTTCAAGCGCCTGTTTCCATTTTCTACTGTACGGCGTAAAAATGGTGTAAGGTGTTTTATCATCCTTTAAAACTTCGGTATGTTCAAAAATTACATGGTCCTTAAACGAATGAAATGCAATCCCTTTCTGCTTGAAAAAGTTTTCAATTTCCTTATCGCGCTGAATGGCATACGGTTCGTAATCGTTGTTGGTGTAAACGGCAGCAATTTCAAATTCACCGGCCAGTTGCTGAAAAATTTCCAAAGGTTTGCCATGCAACACTTTCAGAGAACTCCCTTGTTTTTCAATTTCAGAATTAATTTTTTGAAGTTGATTGTAGATAAAAGTAACGCGGGCATCGTTTTTTGAATTCAGCTTATCCAGAATCTCCGTATCGAAAATAAAAATGGGCAAAACAGGCAGACCCGATTTTAAAGCATGAAAAAGCCCGGTATTGTCAGCTAAACGCAAGTCGCGGCGAAACCAGAAAACAGCAATTTTTTGCATCATATTTTTTTGAATCAAACCAATTTGATTGGTAATTTAAACAACCGATTTCTAAAACAGTTTAGCTGAGGAGTGGTTAAAGTTTTACCTGCGTGCTCCCGCCATTGCCGCCGAAACTGCAACCGATGCGGCAACTGCCTGGGCTGCTGCAATTGCTTCGGAAACTGCAACTGAAACCTGATTTTCAACCATCAGATTTTTCAGCTCGTTATCTGCCCGGTTTCGCTTTTCCCTCTCCGGAAAAATCCGTTTGATTAATCCGGCAGGTTTTAACATGGACAACAGCATGATTTCTTCTTCATTTTCAGTACCCCTGAAAATCTGGTATTCAATATCGGAAATCAAATTAAATAACGGCTGTTTGTTTATTATTTTTGATTTTTGCCATTTGAAAAACAAAAACTGGTGAGGTTCCATTTTAATGATTCTCCTGGCAACCAATCCTTTTTGAACTTCCTTTCGAATTTGCTTTTGTGAAAAACTCAATTTACCAATCCATGTTGATATTTTAACCGGTTCTGACTTTTGTTTTATCTTTTCCAATAAAAACCGGTGAAGCGGGTCTGAAGTTCTGTCATTAAGAAATACCACTTTTTTCTGATCGAACCTGATATTTTTATTCAGAAAAAGTTCCAAAAACATAGCGCCATTCAAAACAGTATTCATAACTGAATAAGATGCCGAAATTAATCCCCCCTTTTCGGGATGAATTGCAAGCAGGTACAACTTTTGTGTCAAAGGAATTGATGAATTCATTTTTTTATGCTTTTGATTTTTTCTTTCTTTACATGTCGGTTTAACCCGATGAAAATTACAAAGAATCTTCCATTTCAACCAATTTTAAACAATAATGATTAAGATAAAAAAAGGTTTTGCAAGCGATAACAATTCAGGTGTACATCCTAACATTTTAAAGGCAATGGAATCCGCCAACCACGGGCATGTTGTAGGTTACGGAAACGATGTTTACACCCAAAAAGCCATCAGGATTTTTAAGGAAAAGTTTGGCGAAAAAACTGAAGTGTTTTTTGTTTTTAACGGAACCGGCGCCAATGTTTTGGGGCTTTCAACAGTTACCCACAGTTTTAATTCGATTATTTGTGCTGAAACTGCGCACATTCAGGAAGATGAATGTGGCGCCCCCGAAAAATTTACCGGGTGCAAATTGTTGCCGGTTGAACCTGTAAACGGGAAAATCACACCCGAAGCCATTCAACACCACCTGAAAGGATTTGACTTTGAACACCATTCTCAACCGCGGGTGATTTCCATTTCGCAGGTAACCGAAATGGGAACGGTTTACCAGCCTCACGAAATTATCGCGCTGGCCGACCTTGCCCACAACAATAACATGCTTCTGCACATGGACGGTGCACGAATTGCAAACGCGGCAGTTTCGCTGAACCTTGATTTTAAAGCTTTCACCAAAGATTGCGGAGTTGATATTTTATCGTTTGGCGGCACAAAAAACGGAATGATGCTGGGCGAAGCAGTACTGTTTTTTAATCCTGATTTGACTCCGCTCACCAAATATATCCGCAAACAAAGTATGCAGTTGTACTCGAAAATGCGGTTTGTGGGGGCACAATTTATTGCTTATTTCGAAAATAATTTGTGGAAGGAAACAGCAGCACACGCCAACAAAATGGCAAAACTGCTGGAAGCTGAGGTGACAAAAATTCCTGAAATCAAACTTACCCAACAGGTAAATGCAAACGGCGTTTTTGCCATTGTTCCCCGAAAAATTATTCAGCCGCTACAGGAACAATTCTTTTTTTACATCTGGAACGATGTTACTTCGGAAGTGCGCTGGATGACTTCTTTTGATACAACCGAAGATGAAATTTTTGAGTTTACTGCTTTGATAAAGAATTTAATCAGAAATGAACAATAAAATCCAAATCTCAAAATGCAAAAACAAATAAATTACAAAATCCAAAAAATCAATTTTCAAACAAAGAAATGTTTGAAATTTTAAAAAATTGCTATTTGATTTTTATTTGAAATTTGTTATTTGCTTTTTGGCACTTTAAAATTATGGCTTTGTTTAAATACTATCCAAGTAATCCGAAAAAGCTGAACCCGGAGATGGAAAAGCGGATTTTTATCCACAGCCTGATATTTCCGGCTTTGATGGTTTTTATATTTTGGATAGTTGAGATAACTGAGCAAACCATTGGAATCAGTTTTGTGCGGCTCGGCGTTTATCCCCTGCACCTGAAAGGATTGCCTGGAATTCTGTTTTCACCGTTTATTCATTCCGGTTTTAGTCATCTCATTTCAAACTCAATTCCCTTTTTTATCCTCATGTTTGCGCTTATTTATTTTTACAGGCGCATTTCGTACCGGATTTTTATCCAGATGTTTTTACTTTCCGGGGTCTGCGTATGGCTTTCAGGCCGCGAGGCTTGGCACATTGGCGCAAGCGGAGTTATTTATGCCATGGCTGCTTTTCATTTTGTCAGCGGAATTATCAGAAACGATACCCGTTTGCTAACAATGTCGGTAACCGTGGTATTTTTGTATGGCGGAATGGTTTGGGGCATGTTGCCAATAAAACCCGATGTTTCGTGGGAAGGCCATTTGTGGGGCGCTGTTTCGGGTGTTGTACTGGCTTTGTATTATCGCAAATATATCATCCGCCGCGATAAATTCGACTGGGAAGAAGAGGAAGAAGAAGACAAAGGTGAAGAAGCTGAAGATGAGAGAAATGAAGATATTGAGAGAAGTCAAAAAACGTTGGATATCATTTCAACCGAAAATGAAGTGGACAAATTCAAACGGTTAGATAACATGAGTCATACCGGGGAGTTTTGAAACTTTGTAAAAATTAAACATCAAATATTTTTCTATTTTTCTCATATTGATTTAAAAAGCCCATTAAAAATGACTTTAACAACTGAAAACATATTACTTATTGGTTCCATACTTTTGTTTATCTCGCTTTTTGCCGGGAAAACATCGTATAAAGTTGGAGTACCTGTATTGATTTTATTTATATCGATTGGGATGCTTGCAGGTTCAGAGGGCATTGGCGGAATTTATTTCGACAACCCAAAAACTGCACAGTTTATCGGAATTATTGCATTAAACTTCATCCTTTTTTCCGGTGGCCTCGATACCGACTGGCAATCAATTAAACCCGTGCTTTGGCAGGGAATTTCACTTTCAACTTTAGGTGTTTTATTGAGTGCATTTGCAGTTGGGATATTTGTTTGGGCAATTACCGATTTTACAATTTATGAAGGTTTATTGCTTGGTTCTATTGTTTCATCGACCGACTCAGCGGCAGTATTTTCAATTTTACGGTCGAAAAGTCTGGCGCTAAAGGGCAATATAAGGCCTACTCTTGAACTTGAAAGTGGAAGTAACGACCCAATGGCTTACATTTTAACCATAGTTTTTACAGGATTGGTAATTAACCAGAATTCAAGTTTGGCTGGCATTGTTCCCATGTTTTTTATGCAGATGATTATTGGCGGACTGCTGGGAATTATAACCGGGAAATTAGGAACCATTTTAATTAACAAGATTCAGCTTGATTTTGAAGGGCTATACATTGTGTTGGTAATTGCCATCATGTTTTTCAGTTTTTCGTTTACCAATTTTATTGGGGGCAACGGCTTTCTGTCAGTTTATTTATGCGCAGTGTTTCTGGGCAACCAGGAATTGATGCACAAAAAGAAAATTATCAAATCATTCGACAGTTTTGCCTGGTTAATGCAAATAATACTATTCCTTACATTGGGGCTTCTTGTTTTTCCAAGTGAAATTCTTCCCTTTATTGGCATTGGTTTAATTATTTCAGTGTTTATAATTCTAATCTCCCGACCTATTAGTGTTTTTATCAGCCTTGCTCCATTTAAAATACAAAACCGCACCAAACTTTTTCTTTCCTGGGTCGGGCTTCGCGGAGCAGTACCAATTGTTTTTGCAACCTACCCATTACTTGCCGGCGCCGAAAAAGCACACATGATTTTTAACATCGTATTTTTTGTATCAATAACTTCGGTAATTATTCAGGGCACTTCACTGCCATTAGTTGCCAAATTTATGAAACTAACATTGCCTGAAGAACTTAAAAAACGAACCCTGACAGACCTGGCTTTAACCGATGGTATTAAATCATTACTCACCGAATTGGTAATTTCTGATAACAGTTTAGTTGCCGGGAAACAAATCGTTCAGTTGGGTTTACCCAAAACCACATTGATTTCGTTTATACTCCGGGATGACAGTTACATTATTCCCAATGGGTCCACAATCCTGGAGGTAAACGATACGCTTTTTATTTTGTCTGAAAACAAAGACGCTTTGAATTCGGTATTTGAATGTCTTAATATTGACAAACGGGGAGCGTTGGGATGATTTAACGTACAACATCAAACTCAATTTAAATAACCGCAAATCAACCGTGTTCCCAAAAAAAAGTTAATTTTGCCAGCAGTAAAAAAATGAAGTTCATTATCAATGATTAGCAGAAGGATTATCCGTACGAAGGTGTTGCAAGTTTTATACGCCTACTACTCATCAGAAGAGAGATCAATCAACAACACCGAGAAAGAACTCTTTTTCTGCATCCATAAAACGTACGACCTTTACCACTATTTACTGGACTTGGTGATAGAAATTGCCGATTATGCCGAAACCCGGATAGAACTCAAACGTAACAAACACCAACCCACACAAGAAGATTTGCACCCCAACATTAAATTTGTTTCCAATCTTTTTATCCAGCAACTTCGCGAGAACAGGCAGCTAACTGCATACCTGAACCAAACAAAACTGAGTTGGGTAAATCATCCCGAATTAATAAAAGAGTTGTATCTGATTGTGACCGAATCGGAAATTTACCAGGAATACGTTAGCAGCGAAACCCGCTCTTTTATGGACGACCGGAAATTTATTGAAAAAATATTCAATAAAATTTTCCTGGTTTCGGAGGAATTGTATGAAGTGTTGGAAGAGCAAAGCATTTACTGGAACGACGATATTGAGTTTGTAATTTCGGTTATCATTAAAACAACCAAACGCTTTAATGAAACTACTGATTCGGGACAGCATTTGATGCCGCTGTATAAAGATGAAGAAGACCGCGAATTTGCGAGAGATTTGCTGCGGAAATCGGTAATCAATCACGATGAACTGCAGGCATTAATTAAAGTACATTCGAGCAACTGGGATGTTGAACGCATTGCATTTATGGATATTTTGATGATGCAAATGGCCATCACGGAATTTTTGTATTTCCCGTCAATCCCGACAAAAGTTACCATGAACGAATACATTGAACTTTCAAAATTTTACAGTACCGAAAAAAGCCGTAATTTTATCAATGGCATTCTCGATAAAACGCTGAAAGATTTAAAGAAAGAAGGCAAAATAAATAAAGCAGGCCGCGGTTTGGTTGGCGAATAAATCAGAATTTATTTTGGCCGGATTGGTTGCAAGGCAAATAAAAAACTTAGAAATTCAATCGAATTGCAAAGAACCCAAACATTTAATTATTTTTGCCGGGGTTGAAAATGAACTCTTTAAAATAAAAAATGATAAATTAAAAATTTAAAGTTATGATGAATATTATTTTAATGTCGCAGCCCCAGGGAAGTGATGCCAATCCGCTGATGAGCATGTTGCCACTCTTATTAATTGTGGTGGTGTTTTACTTTTTTATGATCCGTCCGCAGATGAAACGCCAGAAAGAAGTGCGTAAATTCCGCGAAAGCCTTGCCAAGGGCGATAAAGTGGTTACCACCGGCGGTGTTTATGGCAAAATTGTGGAAGTAAAAGAAACTGTAATTATTCTCGAAATTGCAAAAGACGTTCACATTACCGTTGACAAAAACGGAATTATCAAAGATATGAGCGACGTGCAAACACGTTAAAACCTGTTTAACTATGAAAAAAGGGCTGGCTGTTTTGAAATAGCCAGCCCTTTTTGTTTGCTTTGACCGTAGGTTCCTGGTGATTAATTTTGAAATAACAAAATAAGAAAAAAGGAATAACAAAATAAGGAATCAGAAAGTAGGACTTCGCCCTTCCGACTCCCGACTTTGTGCTTTGAACTTTCTTACACATTAAACCTGAAATGCATAATGTCGCCATCCTGCACAACATATTCCTTACCTTCGATTGCAATTTTACCGGCATTTCTGCACGCACTTTCTGAACCTAACGTCACATAATCGGTATATTTTATGACCTCGGCACGAATAAATCCCCGTTCAAAATCGGAGTGAATTATTCCGGCGGCCTGTGGCGCTTTTGTTCCCCGGGTAAAAGTCCAGGCCCTCGATTCATCGGGTCCTGTGGTGAAATAGGTTTTCAGGTTGAGCAAATGATACGCGTGATGTATCAGCTTATTTACACCGGGTTCATCTAAACCCAGTTCATCGAGAAACATCTGTTTTTCTTCGTACGTTTCCAGTTCTGCAATGTCGGCTTCGGTGGCGGCAGCAATTACGAGCAGTTCCGCATTTTCATCATTAATTGATTCTTTAACAGCTTCAACAAATTTATTCCCTGTTCTCGCCGACACCTCGTCAACGTTACAAACATACATTACCGGTTTATTGGTGAGCAGAAAAAATTCCTTTGCCAGTTTGATATCCTCTTCATCGAGTTTCACGGTTCTGGCCGACAATCCCTTTTCCAAAACCGATTTGTATTTTAATGCGATTTCATACATTCGTTTTGTTTTATGGTCGCCGCCGTGTTTCGCCTGTTTTTCGAGTTTATCAATCCGGTTTTCAATGGTTTCCAAATCCTTTAACTGAAGTTCGATATCCAGTATTTCTTTATCGCGAACAGGATTTACTGAGCCGTCAACGTGGGTAATATTATCATTTTCGAAACAGCGCAAAACATGCAAAATAGCATCGGTTTCGCGGATGTTGCCCAAAAACTGGTTGCCTAAACCTTCGCCTTTACTTGCCCCTTTTACCAAACCTGCAATGTCAACTATTTCGATGGTTGTGGGAACCACTTTTTTTGGTTTATCAATTTCGGTGAGTTTTATCAATCGCGGGTCGGGGACGGTAATTACGCCAATATTGGGTTCAATGGTGCAAAATGGAAAATTTGCAGATTGTGCCTTTGCGCTCGATAAACAATTAAACAACGTTGATTTTCCCACATTCGGAAGCCCAACTATACCACATTTTAAAGCCATTATTTAATCTTAAATTTTGCGCAAATGTAATTCTTTTTAGAGTGATTTATTTAACCATTCAACAATCTCTTTATCGGCCTGGCCGTTTGTTAAGAATTCTCCGTTTTCAATTTGAATAATCAAAATGAAAAAGTCGTTCAAGTTCATTAACTTTACAGGAATCAAAACGAAACGGAAGTATTTTGAAGAGATTAAACCTTTCCAGTATTTCAATGTCTTAGTTTAAATTTTTTTGGGATGGATAACAGCGACCTCGATTTAATTGCCGGTTTAAAGAATGAAAAAACAAGGGATCTTGCTTTTAACTCGCTGGTGAAAAAATACCAGGAACGGTTGTTCTGGCACATCAGAAAAATTGTAATGGACCACGATGATGCCGACGATGTTATGCAGAATACCTTTATAAAAGTTTGGAGAAGTGTTGATAAATTCCGCGAAGAATCGAGCCTTTATACCTGGCTTTACAGGATTGCCACAAACGAATCGCTTACCTTTATTAATTCGAATAAACGCCGGAGTTTAATTCCGATGAACGATACCAGCGAATTTTTAATGAACAACCTGGCATCCGATGCATATTTTGAAGGTGATAAAATTCAGAAACGTTTGCAGGAGGCTATATTAAAACTACCCGAAAAACAACGGATTGTTTTTAACCTGAAATATTTTGAAGAGATGAAATACGAAGCTATGTCACAAGTGCTCGACACATCGGTTGGCGCGCTAAAGGCATCATATCATCATGCGGCAAAAAAAGTGGAAGAGTACCTGAAAAGCAGAGATTAACATTTGAAATTAAACCTTTTTGCAATAAAAAAGTCAAAACAGAAAAATCACGAAAGCGATGGATGAATTAAAAAAAATAGCACCGGAATTATCGAAAATAAAAAAGGAAAACCCGTTTCGGGTTCCTGAAAATTATTTCGAAGATTTTTCTGCCCGGCTTCACGAAAGGCTGGAAGCAGAGAAAGCAGGTGTTCATAGAAATCAGAACAGGATTATTCAGTTTTTGAAACCTGCAATTGGTTTGGCCGCAGGATTTGCCTTGATTTTCACTTTATCTTACTGGCCTTTAAGAATATTCACGCCAAATGAGCAGGCAAAAAATTTAAGTACTGGTAATTCGGAAAGCGAAATGCTTTATGCTAGCTGGGTTGAAGGAATTGATGAAAACTCATTTTATGCAATGCTCGACAATCCAAATGGTTCAGTAAATTTTACTGATGATGATTTAGCTGATTTTGTGAACACAAACAGCTCTGAATATGATATTTATTCGGAAACAGAGAATTAATTATGATGGTTTAATGCACCGTAAATTTTAAAAGAAATGAAAATGAAAAGAGAAATTGTAATTATCCTGTCTTTTGTTTTTGTTTTCCTGAATTTGGCAGTAAATGCGCAAGACAGGGAATCGCACGAAGCGCGCATGGAAAAATACCGGACTGAAAAGGTTTCCTTTTTATCAACCCGATTAGATTTAACGTCCGCAGAGGCTGAAAAATTCTGGCCCATTTACAACCAGATGGAAAAAGAACGCTGGGAAGCCCAAAAGGCACGCCGCGACCTCGAAAACAAAGTTAGCGCTGCGGAAGAATCACTTTCGGATAAAGAAATAATTAAATTAACCCGTGATTTTGCCGGAAGTATGCAAAAAGAAGGAGATTTAATTACCAGTTATAACGAAAAATTGCTGAAAGTTTTGTCACCCAAGAAAGTACTTAAATTGTACAAAACCGAAAATGAATTCAGAATGTACATGATTAAGAAATACAGGGACAACGACAGGGGTGATAAAGGAACAAAATAGATTTTGAGAAAGAATCGAAAAATGAAAGACAGACGAAAAACCTGTCTTTCATTTTTTTTATGCGAGGTGCTATTTTTTTGTCAAATCAATACAAACCATACGGTTGTCGTTCCGAACAAATATGTGCCTGTTTGCAAATGCCGGATGCGACCATGTTACACCCCTTGGTAACTGTTCCTTGGTTTGTTCAATAATTTTCGTGCGGCTGATTTCATTAAATCCTTTGGGCGTGAGTTCAGAAATTATCAACTCACCGTGCTCATTAAACATCCAGGTTTT